>Ga0172379_10000174_pt1 | contig 172105 bp, 138 predicted proteins | sample GrowelOW334metaG_FD_119756 | JGI IMG/M metagenome (GOLD analysis project Ga0172379, IMG submission 119756) | Groundwater microbial communities from an aquifer near a municipal landfill in Southern Ontario, Canada - Groundwater well OW334 metaG | ecosystem: Environmental > Aquatic > Deep...
ACATCTCCAAGAAGTCTCTAATTGTGAACTTGTTTGCCATGATTATCTTCGATTTATGATTCAAATCTCGATAGTCACTTCGCAGCCTATTTGCGATTAAGAGTTAAAAGCCTAATCCTATTATATAATTCAACTTCTACATCCTTTTCATTGCAATCGATATAAAGATATTGGTTGGCAGGATTAGGGTAGACAGTCACTGTTTTATATCGATCATTAAAGATTTCTTTCGACCATAGTAATTCACGTTTTGAATTCAACTTGATAACCAAAAGTTTACCAAATCCATTCGTAGAATTACCAACGGTGAAATAACCACCATCAATTGACTGTTTCATCGATTGCATTTGTACGAAACCAAATGTATCCAACTCCACTAACAACCTTGACCAGGTTTCTTTAAACTTATTGCTGGTAAGAATACACCGCTTAGAATCTCCGCCAATTAGGTTGCCATTTATGCACTCGTTAAACTTTATTCCATAATAAATTGAACTGTTTTTAACCCCTAAACTTACAGCAGAAAGTGAATCGCCTTCTGGTGATAAATGAATTCCAAATACAAAAATATTAGCGAATCTACTTTTAGGATCCTTGGCCAGTTTCAACATTATAAATCCTCCACTTTTTAATCTAGAGATTTGGCATTCTGGCGGATTTATAGGTGAAATTGATAATGACTTTTTTGAGATAAATTTACCTACACTATCTATTTTAATCAAATAAGCAGATTGTGTTTGATAACAGGTTGTAACAGCTGTGTAATTATTTGAGTCGGGGTTCCAAAATACCTCTCCCGATGCATAGGTATTCATTGAATCACCAAAATAAGTATACCAATTTCTTTTCCCTGAAGTATCGATATTTATAAAGGAAAGTCCTCTTGGTTTACCAAATATGGAAGCTGCAAAACCCCTCATCAAAACTGTATTTTCTTTCTTGTTAACACATAGGTTATTTGTATTCAATTGCCCTTCACCAGTATTAACCCTATAAAATGTATCGAGTATTAAATTGCCTTTGAGGTCAAATTTGAAAAACTTTTCAGTTGCGTATGCTTCATTTCCTGCGATAAAAATTGTTTTATTATACTCAGTAATCGCCATTGGATAAATTTCTGTCCCAAGATCCAATTCTTTTAACTTGTTTCCTTGATTATCTAATAGTAAGTAATATCCATTTATACCATTATTTGTAACTTTACTCGCTGTAATATGGAAATTACTGTCTGAACTTTCGAAAGCAGCGTGAATTACAAAGCCCGTTTGTGCGTCACCAAATGTTTTGAAAAAGCTTTGTTGTGAGATTGAAAGCGTCACATTAATGGCCGATGCAAATAGCAAAATCCACTTATTTATTTTCATGCTTCAAAATTTGTTTCCCTAACACTGAAATATATTTAGCATGCAGAAAAATCAGAGTTCTACCGACAATTTCTCAATATGTTTACCGCATATATTTCTTCACCGTCTCAAAAGTAGGAAAATTATAGGCTCCCCATTTTTGTACAACCACATTCCCTCTCATCAACATCAAACCCGGGTTGCTGCGTACCATAGATTTCAAAGGCGTTCCATCCATGGTATAATACGGAAAGGCCAGTTGGTGCTCATGGCGGTAGGGTTCAACCTGATCAGCCGGACTGGCGGTTAAAGCCCAAAATGAATTTCCGGCGGCTTGCCATTGCGCAGCCAGTTCTGCAATACTTTTTTCGATACGCCGTGATTCTGCTATGCTTTTTTGAACCAAAATCAGTTTGAAACCCTGATCAGCCAGCAACGTATCGGTATATTCTGTACCGGCAGCATCGTACAATTTAAAATCGTGAATAGGAGGTGTGTATCCTTTGCGAATCAGTTTGTCTTTGCGGTCAACAAAGGTGTATGAATCATCAATATCGTCGATTTGTTCCATGGTGAACTCTACCTGCTGTCCGCCCTTTTCATAGATAAATACCATTTGCACGCTATCCCGCGGAGCTCCTTCCGGGATTTGCATCAGGCTGGAAATATCGTTACCGATTTTGTAAGGCAGGAAGTCAATGCGTGGTAAAAACATGTAGGTATACACGGTAAAGGCAGTAGTTACAATCAATCCTATAAATAAGGCGATACCCTGAATGGTGAGATTAAACAAAGGTTTGATATGCTTCTGTCCGATGAAGATAATGAGTATGAAAACCAGCAGCACCAGATCTTTCAAAAACGATTCAAACGGTGCTAATTTTACGGCATCTCCAAAACAGCCGCAATCTGTAACCTTGCCGGTAAGGGCAGAATAACCGGTTAACCAGGTAAAGAACAAAATCATGAGCAACAAGAGCCAGGCATTCCACTTGGAATAGGCTCCCAGCAATAATGCTACACCTACCATGATCTCGAAAATGCAGATTACGATAGACAATAATTCGGCATACGGTACAAACAAATCCCAGTGAAAGATTTCGAAGTATTCTACCAGTTTGTAAGAGAACCCGATGGTATCATTGGCCTTGATAAAACCGGATAAAATGAAGAGCGTTCCTACCAGAATACGGCTTAGTTGTGTAAGTACTTTCATGGCTGCAAGTTAGAATATGAATCGTTTATAAAGCGTTAAACTCCGTTAATAAAGTGTTAAACTCATTGTTGATCAACACCCAGATGGATCAGGGCAAAAACCGAATAATTGATCATGTCTCGTAAGTTGGCATCAATTCCTTCGCTCATGCGTGTTTGTCCTTTGGCTTCATCAATCTGACGAATACGCAACAGGCGCATGAGCAGCATATCTGTAAAGGTACTTACTTTCATATCGCGCCATGCTTCACCGTAATCGTGATTCTTTTGTTCCATCAGGGTTTTGGTGTCCTGAATATGCCGATCGTAAAATGCCGATAGCCTTGTTGAATCCAATTCCATTTCTTCCGATTTTCCCAATTCCAGCTGAATCAATGCAATCACACAATAATTAATAATGCCCATGAATTCGGGTTCGATGCCTTCATCCACTTTCTTCTCTGAATTTTCTTCGAGCGTTCGTATGCGCTGGGCTTTGATAAATAACTGATCCATGATGGAAGAAATGCGCATTACTCTCCAGGAGGTCCCATAATCCGCGTTCTTGGTGATAAATACTTCTTTGCATTTGCGAATTATGGCGTCGTATTGGGATGAGGTTTGATTAATCAATGCCGGAGTTGTTTATTTGTTGTTGCACAAAAATAACCGTGCAGATTGATTTGCAAATACCTTCCCGTAAAATAACCCTGAATTGTAAGGGGCGCTTGCTGGTACTGGATAAACCTGTTGTTATGGGGATTATCAATATTACCCCTGACTCTTTCTTTGCAGGGAGTCGTAAAACTGCATTGGATGAGGTACAACGTGTAGCGGAAAAAATGTTGACCGATGGCGCTACTATCCTGGATATAGGCGGATACTCCACACGCCCTGGTGCCATTGCAGTGCCGGTTGAAGAAGAATTGAAACGCGTATTGCCTGTAATTGAAATCATTCATAAAACATTCCCTGAGGCTTTTCTTTCCATCGATACCTTTCGTGCACAGGTAGCCAAACAAGCAATCGAAGCAGGAGCTCAATTGGTTAATGACATTTCGGCCGGCGATGACGATGTGGAAATGCTGGATCTGGTGTCAAAATCGGGCGTACCATATATCATTATGCATAAGCGTGGAAATCCTCAAACCATGCAAAAACAAACCCAATACGACGATGTAGTGCTGGAAGTGATGAACTATTTCACCCGAAAAGTGGCCGTTCTTTCTGCTGCCGGAATTCACGATGTAGTGATTGATCCGGGATTTGGATTTGCCAAACAAAAAGAACACAATTATGCCCTATTAAATGCATTGGGTGATTTCCAATTGTTCGGCACCCCGGTTATGGCAGGCCTTTCGCGCAAACAAATGATTCGGGCTGTTACGGGTACAGATATTGAACATGCACTGAATGGAACAACTGCTCTTCATACCATTGCGCTCATAAAAGGGGCTGATATACTGCGGGTGCATGATGTGAAAGAAGCCGTTGAATGTATTAAACTTGTAAACGCAGTCCATGGAAATTTTTAGCTTTTACAACTACACCTTTTCCCTGATCAACCTGATTGATGTTTTGTTGGTGTTTTTATTAACCCTGCAACTCTATCGTTTGTTGAAAGGCAGTCTGGCATTCAATATGATGATCGGATTGATAATCATATTCCTGTTTTGGAAAACCGTCAGCTATCTGAACATGCCCATTCTGGAAGGATTGCTGAATCAGTTTGTAAAAGTTGGGTTTATTGCGATTCTGATTGTATTCCAACAGGAAATCAGGAAGTTTTTATTGCTAATTGGTAAAGGTTCTCTGGGCGACAAGCACTCTTTTGTGCGCTTTTTACCCTGGAACTGGAAAATTGAAAAAGGATTTCACACTCACTTCGAAGATATCGTTGAAGCTTGCGAAATTCTGGCCCAATCCAATGCAGGTGCTTTAATGGTTTTTCCAAAAACTTCCGAAATGAAATTTATTGGTGCCAGCGGTGAAGTATTGGATTCACTCATTACGAAAAGATTGTTGTTAAGTATTTTCAACAAAACAAGTCCGTTGCACGATGGCGCATTGATCATTGCCAATGGACGAATCAAGGCGGCCAATGCCGTATTGCCTGTTAGCGATAATCCTGATGCCCATGCCATCTATGGTTTACGCCATCTCTCAGCCATAGGTATTACTGAGCAAACCGATGCTATTGCGTTGATTGTTTCCGAAGAAAAAGGAACCATTTCCATTGCCAAAGGAGGTAAAATTCTGGATAACATGACAAAAATCGAAATCATCGATTTTATGAACAAAGAATTTGCGAATGAAATGGTTTCTGTGGGCAATTAAGTACTTGGTCCCGGGTAAAGCCCTCTATTAACCCAATAACCATTAACCAAATAACGAATAACCACCCTTAAAGTTTGCTGGCCTTATCCTTAATAGCTTTCAATGTTTTCAGGTCTTTTGAAGTCAGTTTACATTTATCGCGTCCGGTTGAAGTGAAGTACATCAGTTCGCTGTTTTGAGCTGATACAACCAATTTATTACAGTATTTTTCGTCCTGTACCTGATAATAATATACTTTGGTAGGATCTTGTTTCAAAATGGCATCATGGATTCCATCTACACTTACCTGTTCATCAATTTCTCCATCCCATAGTACTGCAGCATCTTCCGTTGGTTTAATATCGAGTAACCGTTTCTCAAACAAAAGTGTCTGACTGCTCATCACACCTTTATCTGTCGGATAATTGTTCATCAGAAACGATTCGCTCATGGCGCGGTCATCCTTGGCTTGTAAGGCATGGTTCAGGAAAAAATCCAAGAGCTGAACCCCTCTGACTAACTCCGGATACCAGTCAATGGTATCAATGGAATTGCTGCAATATCCAATTGCAACCATATCGGCTGCAGAAATTTTTCGCTTATAATTCTTCGCAAGCAACACTCCATTGATATCATTTTCTGCCGTACAAACTTTGGCTTTAATGCGTGAACCCTTGCTCTTGCTGAACACCAGAAATGAATATTCAGGTTTTTTCAGATAGGGCTTTAATGCGGTATCTGAAACAAAAACATAACCGGTATTAAACGACCAGTACTTTTGCACAGCGGTTTGTATGGCCGCACTATAGGCACTGTCGGCATTCAAAACTATCACCATGCGTGTGTCCTTCATTGCTTCCACATCAGGTTTTTTCACAAAACCGAATTGTGCAAATGAAACATACGAAGAGAGCAGGAACAATACAGTCAGCTTCAGTTGTAAATTTTTCATGTTAGGTTAATTCTTATTTCGAAGGAACTAAAAATGTTCCTATAAAAGAAACGGATTAGAAATTTCTTTACATCAACCCTTCATCTGAAAAGCTGAAATACGCATTGCCGGCAATAATCAGGTGATCAGCAACAAGGATATCCAGTAACTTTCCGGCCTCTTTCAGTTGTTGTGTAAGTTTATTGTCAGCCTGACTTGGTGTAATATTGCCTGAAGGATGATTGTGGCACAAAATTACGGTAGATGCAAGTTGTTCGAGCGCGAGTTTAAAAATTATTTTTGCATCTACAACAGTACCGCTGACACCGCCTTCGCTGACACGACGGTGTATAATATAGCGATTGTTTCGGTTGAGCAACAGCACCCAAAACTCTTCGTGCATCAGATCCGACAATACAGGATGGAGTAAATCAAAACAATCCCTGCTATTGGTAAACTGCCTAACATCGAGAGCTTCTTCCGTTTTTCGCCGTCTTCCCAATTCAAGTGCGGCAACTATAGAAATGGCCTTAGCCTGCCCTATGCCTTTAACTTTTTGTAAATCTGCCAGTGAAAAACGAGCCAGGTTATTCAAACTATTTCCGCTTTGCCGCATTAATTTTTTTGCCAGATCCACTGCTGATTCATTGCGGTTACCAGTAGCAATCAACAAGGAAATTAATTCGGTATCGCTTAGAGTAGTCCGACCTTTAAGCTGCATCTTTTCGCGGGGTCTGTCATCTTCTGCCCAGTGCTTAATTGGCAAATTGGAGAATAATGTTTCTTCGGTCATATCCCGAATTTACAATAATTTACTGCTCCTTCCTCCTGCCACTTACCTCCGTCCCCTTTAAGAATTTTAAAGCCACGAGGTCACTGGATTGCAAAAAATAAAGTGTTCTTCTGCAAACAGCCTGTTTTACAAATACTCCCAAAAGCTGAACCGAATACATACATCATGGTTACGGAATTTCATGCTTCCGGGTAACTACTTTCCCATTCAAAATTTGGGTAAGCCGATATCCCTGTTTTTGTTAAATTCCTATTCGTACATAATCTCTTGTATTCGTATTAGCTTGAATATGTTGCCTTTGTTTTTAGATCATCTGATTTTCAATTTATATTCTGCATAAGAAATTTTTCATTTTTGTTCGAATCCGCATACTTGATTTACCTTCATCATTCCATCATACATATTACTCAGCTTTAATGACAAGTCGTTCCGCTTTATATTTGTACCATGTCGACCCGGGCTTTATTGCATAAAATTGCTAAAGGAGAATCAGAAAATCTTGATTTCAAACTCACCATTTCCGATGCATCCAAAATTGCTAAGACCATGGTTTCCTTTGCCAATCACAAAGGTGGTACACTGCTGGTTGGCGTGCGCGATAAAGGTGATATTGCCGGTGTTCAGTCAGAAGACGAAAAATATATGCTGGATTTAGCTGCCAGCTTTTACTGCAAACCTGAAATTCAGTTGAAGCTGCACGAATGGGACTTTGGTAACAAGGTGGTGCTGGAAGCTATCGTGCCTGAAGGGGAGCACAAACCGTATTATGCAAAAGATGCCGATGGTAAATGGTGGGTGTATATACGCGTAAAAGATCAGTCACTGCTCGCGAGTAAAGTAGTGGTCGATGTATTGAAACGTCAGACTAGTCAAGCCGGTACCTTAATACAGTATACCCGGCACGAATCTGCTTTGTTAAAATACCTTGGTTTACATCCGCGCATCACCCTGAAAGAAGTTTGCAAACTTCTCAATATTTCACGCTGGAGAGCTCAAAAAATGTTGGTGAATTTGGTAAGCAGTGGAATTCTGCGCAATCATACCCTCGAAAAAACGGAATACTTTACACTATCCTGATCAATCGGCTAATACTTTTGTATTGTATTTCAAGGTTTTCAGGATCAGGTATAAAACACAGCTTACCAAAGATCCATACAGATAAACTGAATTATAATCGCTTGATGCAAAATACCAGCTTCGGCTAACATCGAGCATCAGAAAAATGACAAAGGTAGCAGCCAGACCATTCTTTTCCTGTCGAAAAACCTTTCTCCAGTTAAAGGATGCATTCGGAGGAACAAATCCGTTTAGTTTGGGTAATGCAACAGGCGTATTAACAGCCCACGCTTTATAGGTTTCGCCAAATTTCTGTTTAAGAAAGTCCTCTTCGGCATACACAATGCGTTCGTAATACAACAGATAAAAAAGAATAAATGAAACAATAAACCAAACGTTGCAGGTCAATAAAACAATGCCGAACCACATCAGAAAATTACCTACATACAACGGATTGCGCATGATTGAATAAATTCCGGTTTGATTTAAAACATCTGCGATTTGCCCTTCCGTTGTATTTCTTCCGGATGTGTTTCTTGGGGTATAACCAACCGTATAAACACGTATAAGTAATCCCAATAGCGATACCCCCAGACAAACATATTCCACAATTGGTTTCAGTTCTTCATTGAGCAGCAATTCAGATCCTGAAAACACATATAAATAAATGACGATGGGTAGAATATACAAGGGAAGTGAACTTCGAAAACGGAAAAGCCAATCCCCCTGGGATTTCATTTTGTCAGATAGAACCATGGCACAAAGAAAAATATTTAATTGAATTTCCGGTTTTTACCTCCCTCAAAAATATCAAAATGATCGAATTCCTGAGCCGGCGGGTTCGTCTGTAAGCCACGTTGTATAAGGCTTTCAAGTGATTCCGGAAAATTAAATTTTATTCTGTCTGATTTGCATTAGATTTGCACGGCAAATAACGTATCCCTTATTTGCCATGATTAACGATAAAACAAAGTATTTCGGAGAAGGCCTCACATTTGACGATGTATTAGTACTTCCGGCCTATTCAGAAATCTTGCCGCGTGAGGTTAACACTTCTACCCAGTTAACCCGAAACATTCGCATCAATATTCCCATTCTTTCAGCAGCCATGGACACCGTGACGGAGTCGCGTTTAGCCATTGCTATGGCTCAGCAGGGCGGTGTCGGCATTCTGCATAAAAACATGAGTATTGAAAGGCAGGCCGAAGAAGTAAGACGAGTGAAACGGAGTGAGAGTGGAATGATTCTTGATCCGGTCACCCTACTGCAAACTGCCACTCTGAAAGAAGCACACAAGTTGATGAGCGAAAATAAGATTGGTGGAATCCCGATTATCAATGCTCAGCACAAACTGGTTGGCATCCTGACCAACCGCGATTTACGCTTTGAGAAAAACATGGGTAAAAAGGTAAGCGAGGTCATGACCAGCGAAAACCTGATTACAGCACCTGAAGGAACCGACCTGAAAAAAGCGGAATCGATACTTCAGAAGTATAAAATTGAAAAACTGCCGGTGGTAAACAAACAAGGCAAACTGATTGGCCTGATTACCTATCGCGATATTTTAAAATTGAGGGACAACCCGGCCGCTTGCAAGGATAAACATGGCCGCTTGCTGGTAGGTGCTGCCGTTGGGGTAACCTCCGATACCGCTGACCGCATTGCGGCACTGGCAAAAGCCGGCGTGGATTTAGTGATTATTGATACAGCTCACGGCCATTCGCGTGGTGTATTGAATGAAGTAGCCCGCATGAGAAAAATGTTTGATACCCTCGATATTGTTGCCGGAAATATTGCCACAGGCGATGCTGCTAAAGCTCTGGTGAAAGCCGGAGTAGATGCCGTTAAAGTAGGTGTTGGGCCAGGTTCAATTTGCACCACACGTGTAATCGCCGGAATCGGGGTTCCTCAGTTAACGGCCATTTACGAGGCGGCTAAAGCCATTAAAGGTTCGGGTGTTCCGATTATCGGTGATGGGGGAATTCGCTACAGTGGCGACCTGGTAAAAGCTCTCGCAGCCGGTGCAAGCACCATCATGTCGGGATCGATTTTTGCCGGCACGGAAGAATCGCCCGGCGAAACCATCATTTACGAAGGACGAAAATTCAAATCATACCGGGGTATGGGCTCCATTGAAGCCATGAAAGAGGGTTCGAAGGATCGTTATTTCCAGGAAGCCGAAGATGAAATCGCCAAATTGGTTCCGGAAGGCATTGTTGGAATTGTTCCTTTCAAAGGTTCACTCAAGGAAGTGATCTATCAGTTCGTAGGAGGATTACGTGCCGGAATGGGATATGTTGGTGCCAAAGATGTAAAGACACTTCAAAAAGCCCGCTTTATCAAAATCACCGGTGCCGGTGCCAAAGAAAGTCATGCGCACGATATTACCATTACCAAAGAAGCACCAAACTATAGCAGAAGATAAGCTTCACTTAAGGCAGGTTAATATCACTGTTAGCAATAACTTTTCGATTACCTTTTGTCAGCATAGGTAAACTTCTATTCAGACCTTACGCTTTGCTGTTTAATTTCTCTTTTTCTGTAGTAAAAATAATAACCTGTGTACACTATTATGCATCCCAATGCATCTGCAATCCAATCATAGATATCAAACTGCCGGGTTGTTGTAAACAGGGATTGAAAAACTTCCGTAAGAAAACCATAAATAGCAACCAATATACAAATCCAGCGTATCGTTTTTATTTTAACGGATTCCATTCCTGCCCGGGCACGAATCCAAAGGTAAGCCTGCGTACTGAATAAAAACATGTGAATGGGTTTGTCGTAAGTAAAGAGGTCAGTAAACTGTAACCGCTTTAATGTGCCCACATTGGCAATGGTTGCAAAAAGTATGAAACCGGCCCACAAGTAGGGTAAAATATATAACCTGATATGGCCGGAATATTTCATTTTATAACCTATTCATTGATGGCACGAATTCCCGGCAATTCTTTGCCCTCAAAATATTCCAGCAATGCACCTCCCCCGGTACTAATATAACTCACCTGATCTTCAAAACCAAACTTTGCAACCGCAGCTGCGCTGTCGCCACCCCCAATTAAAGAGAAAGCACCATTTTTTGTAGCTTCAGCTACGGCTACGGCCGCCTGCCGTGTACCGGCTTCAAAGTGACTCATTTCAAAAACGCCCATTGGACCATTCCACAAAATGGTTTTGGATGCCCTGATTATTGCATCGTTGGCTTCAATAGCTTGCGGACCAATATCTAATCCCATCCAACCGGCCTCTATCAATTTATTGTCGCATACCTTATAATTAGCCTCATTGGAAAATGCATCAGCCACAATGGAATCCTGAGGCAATATCAGTTTTACTCCCTTGCTTTCGGCCTTCCTGATCAGATCCAGACACAATTCAAGACGATCATTTTCGCACAACGATGAACCGATTTCGTAACCCATGGCTTTCAGAAACGTATAAGCCATTCCGCCTCCAATTATCAGGTTATCTACCTTGTTGATCAGGTTTTCGAGAATAAGGAGTTTGTCGGAAACTTTTGCTCCACCGGTAATGGCGGTAAACGGCCGGGCTGCATCTTTCATCACTTTATCGGCATTTGCAATTTCATGCGCCATTACATATCCGAAACATTTGGCCTGAGGAAAAAACCGGGCCACAATAGCGGTAGATGCATGCGCGCGGTGCGCTGTTCCAAAAGCATCATTTACATAAACGTCGCCGTAATTCGATAGTTTCTGCGCAAAATCTGCATCCCCTTTCTCTTCCTGTTTGTAAAAACGAAGATTTTCCAGCAACAATACTTCTCCCGGCTTTAGCGCTGCTGCGAGGGTTGAGGCTTCTTCGCCTATGCAATCAGGAGCAAATTTAACCGGAACACCAAGGAGATCTGTAACACATTGAACCACATTACGCAAAGTATATTTTTGGATGTCCACGCTGCCGTCTTCTTTTAGTTTCTTCAGCGGCCGACCCAGATGCGACATCAAAATGCAAGCTCCGCCATCGTTCAGGATCTTTTTCAGGGTCGGAATAGTAGCCCGGATACGCGCATCATCTGTGATATTTCCCTGCTTATCCATAGGTACATTAAAATCAACCCGGACCAGTGCTTTTTTACCGGAAAATGATATTGCATCAACTGTTTTCATATTCATACTTAAAAGTGGGGCAAAAATAATTTTTTTGATTAGAATTGTTCACCAATTCCTACTCCTATGCGTATTTATTCCATACTTTTCATCCTGCTATCGTTGGCTTCCTGCAGCAACAAACGTCTCGATATGCTTTGTCAAACCTGGCAAGTCAGCGATGTACAATTCATCAATGAAAAGGAAGCTATTATGCAAACCGATACCATGAAAGGCAATCAGATTGAAGTCGCCAAATTTCAGTTACGCGATATTCTGATGAAACTTATTTATGAATTTAAACCCGACGGTTCATATCTCACAGGTAATCCTTCTGCTTCTACCGAAGGTAATTATGAGTTAAAAAAGCACGCCATTACCTTTATCAGTAAACAAGGGGAAGAAGTAAAAGAAAAATCCTTCGAAATAGAAAAATTAACCAAAGATTCACTGATATTGTTGATGCAAAACGATCAAACCAGTTTGAAAGTAAAATTGATTCTTACCCCGGTTGCACCATAACATTCATGAAAGAGACCCTTGACTGGAATCGCGTCTACCCGATATATAAAGATGGCGAATCACCTCAGCTTCCTGATTCTGTCAAAAGCATTACTATAGCCGGAAAACCGGTTTGCCTGATTTATACCAACAAAAAATATTTTGCCGTACAGGATCGCTGTCCGCATGCCGGTGCACGCTTCGGCGCAGGCGGATGGTGCGCCAATGAAACACTGATTTGCCCCCTTCACCGTCAATCTTTTGATTTATTAACAGGGCGGGGTTCACGTGGAGATTATATTCCTGTATATCCGGTGGAGGTTCGGGAAGATGGCGTTTATGTAGGTATTCCCTTGAAGAAAAAATGGTGGTGGCCTTTTTAAAGTAACACCACGCCTGCTTTTTCAAAAATCAGACAACCACCGCGATTCTAAAGGTATAAATGCGATCCGGTCGGTTGTGCATAAATTTCCATGCTTTCTGTTGATTTTTTCTTGTCTGCCACCCTCTTATTCATGAATATTTCTCGTTATTTGAACACAGCATGTTGTTTCATCAGATTATAGGGCAGGAGCAGGTAAAAAGCCGCTTGATTCAGAGTATCCACCATTCACGCATCAGCCATACACAGTTGTTTTTAGGCCCCGAAGGCAGTGGTGCTTTGCCCCTTGCAGTGGCTTACGCACAAATGATCAATTGCCTGAATCCTGCAGAAACAGACAGCTGTGGTGTATGTTCAAGTTGTGTAAAGTTTGAAAAGCTGATTCATCCCGATTTGCACTTTACCTTTCCAACCATTGCCATCGATAAGAAAAAAGTGAGCAACGATTTTATTGAAAGCTGGCGCAAGGCATTTATTGAGAATCCGTATATCAGTGAATTGCAGTGGTTGTTAACCCTTGATGATGAGGGGAAAAAACAAGGCAATATTACGGCAGAGGAATGCCGCGATGTGATTCGGAAAGTGGGACTTAAATCGTACGAAGCCAAATACAAAACCATAATTGTCTGGATGCCGGAATACATGCGTCAGGAAGGCAATATCTTATTGAAGTTGCTGGAAGAACCACCTGAAAAAACCTTGATCTTATTGGTTGGTCAGGATGCAGAAAAAGTGCTGGCTACCATACTTTCGAGGGCTCAAACCATTCGCATTCCGCATTTATCCGATGATGCCATTGCGCAACACCTGATCGATTCGTTTCAGGCCGACAAACAGGAAGCTGAAACCATTGCAAGGGTTGCCGAAGGGAATCTGGTTATGGCTCGTTCGCTGATGGATGCAGGCCGCTCGGATTACAATGAACTTTTTGCCGAATGGATGCGGGCCTGCTATATGGGTAAAATTCCGGAAATCAATCGTTTGATCGATAAGATCAGCGGTACCGGAAGAGAATTCATTAAAAGTTTTATTGCATATGGTTTACATATGCTCAGGGCTGTATTGTTAAGCCGCCATGCCGATGACGGATTGATTCGCTTAAGCAGTGCTGAACGCGAATTTATACGAAAATTTACGATTGTTTTTGACGATCATAATATCGAAGAAATATCAGGAATGTTAAACCAAACTGCATTTCATATTGAGCGCAATGCCGACCTGAAGATTACCTTTTTAAATCTTTCTTTATATATTAGCAGGCGATTGATCCGGCAAAAAGCCGCTTCAAACTAGTTTTTACCAGTAATTACCCTGAATGGATGATCTCTTTGGCAGATCAACATTCACTCTATAATAGACCATTAAATGGGATGTGGATCAGGTGGATGCAGCAGCGGCGGATGCAGCAGCGGCGCATGCAATAAATTAAATACGTACGATTGGCTGGCTACCATGGAAATGCCGGCGTACATGAAGCCATTCGACATCGTTGAAGTAAGGTTCAAAGGTACACGTAAGGAGTTTTACCGAAATAGCGGCAATCATGATATTACCAACAACGAGTTGGTGGTAGTGGAAATGGAAAACGGTTACGATATTGGAAAAGTAGCCCTCAAAGGTGAACTCGTTAAGCTGCAAATGAAAAAAGCCGGTGTTGCAGAGGATGCAGCTGATATTCGTAAAATCATGCGCAAGGCCAGCGATGCAGATTCTGCCCGCTATAAAGAAAATGTTGAGCTTGAAGTTCCAACCATGTACAAAGCACGGAGCATTGCCATGGAACTGGGACTGAAAATGAAACTGAGCGATGTGGAATACCAGGGCGACAGGCGCAAAGCTACATTTTACTATACCGCCGAAGAACGCGTTGATTTTCGTGAACTGATCAAACGCCTGGCAGATGCTTTCAAAGTACGGATCGAAATGCGGCAAATCGGTTACCGGCAAGAGGCTGGCCGTCTGGGAGCCATTGGTTCCTGTGGCCGCGAACTTTGCTGTTCTACCTGGCTTACCGATTTTAAACTGGTTCATACCAGTGCGGCACGTTACCAGAATTTGTCGATCAACCAACTAAAACTCTCAGGCCAATGCGGCAAACTTAAATGCTGCCTCAACTACGAGTTAGATGCATATTCAGAGGCCTTGAAAGAATTTCCGGAAAACGATCAGTTACGTCTCGAACTGGCTGACGGTCCTTATAAATTCATGAAATCAGACATTCTGAAACGCATGATGTGGTTTGTTCCGTTGAATGAAATAGGTGGCGAATGGCTGGGATTGAAGGTGAACAAAGTGAAAGAATATATCGAATTGAACAAGCGCGGGGAAAGACCGGAAGCTGAAAAGCAAAAGGTGATTCCAAAAGTTGTTGAGCTGGAGTTTAAAAACGATATGGGCACCGAAGACATCAACCGTCTCGAATCGCGCAATAAAAATAAACCTCCACGCAAAGGCGGAGCACCCAACCGAAATAACCGAAATCGCGGAAATAACCGAAATCGCAATCCAAATCAGAATCCGAATCCGAAAAAAGGATGAAACGTTTTCTTTACTTAGGTTTGTTTCTGTTCATGTTGCTTAGCGGCTGCGACCCGGCGCGTGTATTTGATGAAAATAAAACCATATCCGATAATCAATGGTATTATAAAACCTCCATGCCCTTTGAAGTACAAGTGCAGGATACCAATGCATGGTATAATGTATATATAAACCTGAGGGTAACTACCGACTATAAATTCAACAATATTTTTCTTTGGCTGCATACCACCAACCCCGATAATCAAACAGATAAACGGAGGATAGAAATCAGACTGGCCGATGAACACGGAAAATGGCTGGGCAGCGGATTGGGAGATTTATACGATTACCAATTTCCTGTTTTACAAAAGGTGCGCTTCCCGGTAAGTGGATTTTACCGGTTCGATGTGAGCCAGAATATGCGGGAGGATACTTTGAAATTTGTAAAATCAGTGGGTATTCGCGTCGAAAAGTTCCGCGAAGAAGAGTAAACAAAAAAACCTGAAGCAGGAACATTATCGCACTTCAGGTTTCCCTTTGAATCATTATTTCCTCAATGACCTTTGAAATGAGCCGCACGTTTTTCCATAAACGCCTGAGTTCCTTCTTTAAAATCTTCGGAACCAAAAAAGTTGCCGAATTCATTGATTTCTACATTGTGTCCATCCAGTTTCTTTTCATAAAAAGCATTCACGCAATGGATTACCGAAGCAATAGCCAAAGGTGATTTGGTTTTTATCTTATTCATAATCTCTTCGCATTTCGGAATCAATTCTTCTAAAGTAACCACATGGTTAACCAACCCTAAGCGGTATGCCTCTTCGGCATTGATGGATTCTCCGGTCATCAGCAACTCCAATGCACGCCCTTTGCCGATTAATTGCGCCAAACGCTGCGTTCCGGCATATCCCGGTGTAATTCCAAGATTTACCTCGGGTTGACCAAATTTGGCATTCTGAGAAGCAATACGAATATGACAGGCCATGGCCAACTCGTTTCCTCCACCTAAAGCAAAACCGTTAACTGCTGCTATTACTGGCTTCGGTGAATTTTCAAGCGCGTTCAATACCGCATGACCTTCTGCGCTCATCCGGGTTCCCTCTTCTACATTAAAATTGGCGAATTCAGCGATATCCGCTCCCGCAGCAAATGCCTTTGGTCCGGATCCGGTTATGATTATCCCTTTTACTTCGTGATTATGGTATGAGCTTAATACAGCCTCCTTGATCTCTTTCAGGGTCTGAATATTCAATGCGTTTAGTTTCGATTCACGGTTGATCACGATATACATGATCTCTTTCTCAATTTTTGTAAGTATCGTTTGATACATAATAGCTGTGCTCATTATACGTTTAAAGTTGGATTTTGGGCAATATTGGATACTGTCTGTTTTTTATTAGACAGCGCAACATTAACTGGAATTTTGAATTAAAAAAACATGATTTCCATCTTCCGATGCACAGAAGGATGTTGAAAACATTTAGCCGTTTAATCCTGGAATTTATACCCTACTCCCCTTACGGATAAAATATAACGTGGATTCTTGTGATCGGTTTCAAAGTATTTACGCAATGCCAGAATAAAATTATCGATGGTTCGGGTATTGGGAATCACATTATAATCCCATACAACTTTCAAAATATGCTCCCGGCTGACTACCTGATTTTTGTTTTCGATCAGCAGTTTCATCAGCATAATTTCCTTCTTGGTCAGATCGATTTTACCATGTACACCCATGGCTTCATAGCTCTCAAAATTGATCCAGTTATTACCAAAATGCACTTCGGCGCCAACCTTGTTTTCAGAATGCTCTTGTAGTTTTTTGCTTTTGTCCAGCAATTTGCTGATACGGATCAACAACTCTTCCAGATCAAATGGCTTGGTCAGATAATCGTCTGCACCCTTTCTAAGGCCCTGAATCCGATCGGCCGATGTGTTTTTAGCCGAGAGAAACAAGATTGGAACATTGGAATTATGCAGACGTATGTTTTCACAAACCATCAAACCATCCATCTCAGGCAACATGATATCGAGTACTACAAGATCGAATTTTTGATTTCGAAAATCCTTTACAGCAGTATTACCATCGCCTACCACATGAACATAGTATCCTTCAAGCTCGAGGTTGAGCTTTAATGCATGTTGAATATGCTCTTCATCCTCAACGATTAATATTCTATATGGCATGGTATTTTTTAAATGTTATTTCGAAAATAGCTCCTTTAGGCTGGTTGTCTTTAACTGCAATTTCAGCTTTCATCAGATTTAACAGGTTTTTTACAATAAACAGACCCAATCCGGTTCCTTTGCTGGTGCGGGTTTGTTCGTCGCCCGACCGGTAAAATCTCCGGTACAACTTTTTCTTAGTGGCATCATTGATACCGGGACCATTATCCGAAATGGAAAGTATCACCCGGTCTTTCAACTGACGAAGCAATACATGGCATCGTCCATCGTGCCCGGCATATTTATAGGCATTGGTTAATAGATTGATGATAATGGTTTCCACTCCAACCGCATCACCTTCTATATACACTTCGTCTTCAATTTCAGCCGTAAAATACTCCTGCAATGCCCGTGGCGTTATAAATTTATCGAATGTATCCTGTGCAATCTGGCTGAAATTAATCTCTGTAAGGTGCAGTTTATACTTGTGATTTTCGAGCTGAGCAGCCATCAAAATATTATTTACCAAATCTTTCAGCCGAACTGTTTCACTCAAAGAATTTTTAAGGATGATGGTCGACTGTTCTTTATCAAAATCCCGCTTCAATAAAGTTTCGATATACAGTTTTACCGAAGCCAGCGGTGTTTTCAGTTCATGGGTAATAGACAACATAAAATTATTTTGTTGACGGTTCAAAGCCAGCCGTACATTCAGGCTACGAAATACCCAGATTACTCCCCATATCAGCAGCAATGCCATCACCAGGCCTTCCAGACCGTACATCCTTACAGTTTTACTTCGCTCCGCTTCCAGCCTATCATAAGCACTATGCAACGGCCTGATTAAGTAATAATCCATTGGGTTTACTTGCTTTTCAGGCTCAATAAACAAAATTTCCAATTCCGGAAAATTAAAGGCCACATATTCTTTCACATCATTGGTATCGTTGAATAACTCTTGTGCAATAGCTCCCTGTACATCAGTGGTACCCTTGTAACACAGCAATTCCAGGTTATTCTTTTTTTCTAACGATAAGGAATTCGCTGATTTGATATGGGCAAAAGTCCACCAGGTGAATGCGGTTAGAGAGTAAAGGGCTACAAAAATAAAGATGATCCCGGGTCTGTTCATATAAGTATAAACCAAATTGCGACACAAGATAGTGGAAATATTTTAACGCGTTATAGAGTAGAGCATTTAGTTAAATAGTATACAATTATGTTCTGATACTTCAGGCTTCATGCTTGAATCGTTTGAAGCCATTAACAGCCCGGAAACTCAGACGAATAATTTTAGTGAGGTATTGCCTGCGAAGGATTATTTTCGCAACCTATGTCAGAAGAGCTATTTAAGAAAGTTGTGGCACATGCCAAAGAATATGGATTTGTTTTCCCATCCAGTGAGATCTATGATGGTTTGGGAGCGGTATACGATTATGGCCAAAATGGGGTGGAATTGAAAAATCATTTGCGCACCTATTGGTGGAAAGCTATGGTGCAGATGCACGAAAATATTGTTGGAATTGATGCCGCTATTTTTATGCATCCAAAAACCTGGAAAGCAAGTGGCCATTTGGACGGGTTCAGTGATCCGATGATCGACAATAAAGATTCGAAAAAACGGTATCGGGCTGATCAGTTGCTGGAAGATAAAATCGCACGGTATACCAAAGACGGCAAAAGCAATAAAGCAGATGATTTGCAGATAGCATTGGATGATGCCTTGCTGACCAACAATCTGGATCAATTGAAATCCCTGATCGAACAACACGAAATAGTTTGTCCGGTGAGCGGTACACGTAACTGGACAGAAGTGCGTCAGTTTAACCTGATGTTCAGCACAGCCATGGGTGCCATGGCTGAAGATACCGATACGATCTACCTGCGTCCGGAAACGGCTCAGGGTATATTTGTGAATTTTCTCAATGTTCAAAAGTCAGGACGACTCAAAATCCCTTTTGGGATTGCACAAACCGGTAAGGCTTTTCGCAACGAAATCATCGCACGTCAATTTATTATGCGCATGCGTGAATTTGAGCAGATGGAAATGCAATTTTTTATTCGGCCTGGTACACAACAGGAATGGTATGCTTATTGGAAGAAAGCGCGTATGAACTGGCACCATAAACTGGGATTTGGAGATTCCTCTTACCGTTTTCACGATCATGTTAAACTGGCGCATTACGCGGATGCTGCCGTTGACATTGAGTTTGATTATCCTTTTGGATTTAAAGAACTCGAAGGCATTCATTCGAGAACCGATTTTGATTTACGTAACCACCAGGAATTGTCGGGTAAAAAAATGCAGTATTTCGACAACGATCTTGATGCGGATGGAAAACCGTTTGGAAATTATATTCCGTATGTGATTGAAACTTCTATTGGGCTGGATCGTTTGTTTCTGGCTACTTTGTGTGCCTCCTATTGCGAAGAAAATATCGGCGAAGGAGATCAGAAAGAAACGCGCGTGGTGATGAAATTTCCTCCCGTACTGGCTCCTATAAAAGTAGCCATATTCCCATTAACCAAAAAAGACGGATTACCCGAAAAAGCGCGTCAGATAATGGACGGTTTGAAGCTGGACTTTGCCTGTTTTTATGAAGAAAAAGATGCTATCGGAAAACGCTACCGGCGTCAGGATGCTTTGGGTACTCCTTTTTGCATTACCATTGATCATGATACGTTAAAAGACGATACCGTTACTATTCGTTACCGCGACACCATGTTGCAGGAACGCATTGCAGTAACGCGCATTCATGAAATCCTTACATCAGAATTGAACTGGAAAAATTTATTGTCCTGACTTTATGGAAAATCATCTGATACTGAAAACTGAAAATTTAGTGAAGCGTTACCGCAAAAGAACGGTAGTTGATCACGTATCATATGAAGTGAATCAGGGAGAATGCGTTGGATTGCTTGGGCCCAATGGTGCCGGAAAAACAACCTCTTTTTATATGACGGTTGGTATCGTAAAACCCGATGAAGGCCGCGTAATGCTGGGTAATGAAGATATTACAACCATGCCCATGTATCGCAGGGCGCAACGAGGCATTGGGTATTTACCTCAGGAGGCCTCTGTTTTTCGTACGCTCAGTGTTGAAGACAATATTCGCGCAGTGCTGGAAATGACCACGCTGAATAAAAAAGAGCAGGCAGAAAAGCTTGAATCATTACTGGAAGAATTTGGATTGATTCGCGTACGGCATAATATGGGAAATGTATTGAGTGGCGGCGAAAGACGCAGATGCGAGATTGCACGTGCCATTGCAGTAAATCCAAAATTTATTTTGCTCGATGAACCATTCGCCGGCGTTGACCCGATTGCTGTTGAAGATATTCAACAAATTGTGGCTAAACTGAAACACCGCAATATTGGCATTCTGATTACCGATCACAATGTACACGAGACCTTGTCGATTGTAGACCGTGCCTACCTGTTGTTCGAGGGCCGGATCCTAAAAGCAGGTTCAGCGCGCGAACTTGCCGAAGATGAAATGGTTCGCAAGGTTTACCTCGGACAAAATTTTGTATTGCGTTAGATTTTCTATCTCACGTTAAACATGCAATGCCCTGTTGGCTGTTGCAGCCAATGCAGCCTCTTTGATGGCTTCGGCATAAGTAGGATGGGCATGACTCATACGGCTTATGTCTTCCGCACTTGCTCTGAATTCCATCGCTGTTACAGCTTCGGCAATTAAGTCGGCTGCACGCGGTCCGATCATATGTACACCCAACACCTCGTCGGTAACTTCATCTGCCAGTATCTTTACAAATCCATCTATATCCATACTTGCACGGGCCCGCCCCAGAGCACGCATGGGAAAATTTCCGGTTTTGTATTTAATACCCGACTTTTTTAGCTCTTCCTCTGTAGCTCCCACGCCTGCAACTTCAGGCCAGGTATAAACAACTCCAGGGATCAGGTTATAATGAATATGAGGCTTTTGACCGGCCATCACTTCAGCCACAAAAACACCTTCCTCTTCTGCCTTGTGTGCGAGCATGGCGCCTTTCACCACATCACCAACTGCATATATGCCGCTAACGCTTGTTTCCAGCTGTTCGTTGGTTTCTATCCGGCCACGATCATCGGTTTTTAATCCGATATTTTCCAGTCCCAAACCTTCTGTATAAGGCTTGCGTCCTACTGCTACTAAACAATAGTCAGATGTAAAAGAAACTTCTTCACCCTTTTCGTTATCTGCAATTACAACCACTTCCTTTCCGGCACCTTTTACACTTTTCACCTTATGGCTGAGATGAAATTCAAATCCCTGCTTTCTCAATATCCGTTGCAATTCCTTTCCCAGAGAGGCATCCATGGTAGGGATTATGGAGGCCGTATATTCAATTACGGAAACCTTCGATCCAAGACGTGCATAAACAGAGCCTAATTCCAATCCGATAACGCCCCCACCTATAACTATCAGGTGCTTCGGAACTTCGGTTAAGTTGAGAGCTTCGGTAGATGTAATCACTCTCTTTTTATCGATTACCATGCCGGGAAATGCAGCGGGTTTTGATCCGGTTGCGATGATGGTTTTGTCGGTTTCGATTTCAATCACCTGATCACCTGTAATACGAATCTTGTTTTTTGTTACAAACGAACCAATGCCTTTGTACACATCAATCTTGTTTTTCTTCATCAGAAAATCAATGCCTTCACTGGTAACTTTCACTACTCCGTTTTTGCGTGCGATCATTTGCTCCAGGTTAACCTGCAATTCACCCTTTACATCAATCCCATGTGCAGTAAAATTGTGCACTGCAGCATGATACAGTTCCGATGAATCAAGCAATGCCTTGGAAGGTATGCATCCCACATTAAGGCAGGTTCCACCCATGCTGTTGTATTTTTCTATGATCGCTGTTTTAAAACCAAGCTGAGCACATCGGATAGCGGCTACATATCCGCCTGGTCCTGAGCCAATAATTGTAACATTGTATTTGTTCATACCTAAATTTTGCGCAGCAAAGGTATATGCTGAATCGGGAATTTTATGAAGAATCAAACTTTTTACCGGTGAAAAGTCATTCAGACGGAATGACTTGTTCCTGACGCTGTTCCACCTCCTGAATGGGTTCATAATTCAGTGTAATGATAAAAGTGGTACCCTGCCCTTCCTCACTTTGTACATCTATGCTTCCATTGAGCACTTCAATTTGGGTTTTTACCATATACAAACCAAGTCCTTTGCCTTCAACCGAGGTATTGAATCGTTTATACAATCCAAACAAATGATCCTTGTATTTATCGAGATTAATCCCAATGCCATTATCTGTAAAGTAAATGCGTACCTGTTTCTCCAGTTTTTCTGATCGGATTCGGATAATGACCGGAATCTCCGGTTTGGCATATTTGATACTATTGGTGATCAGATTCAAAAAAATACTGTGCAAATAGGATCGTACAGTAAATAAATGATCGATAGCTGTAAAATCAGATTCAATTTTTGCTCCGGTTTGGTTTAGCGTAAACTGAATGGATGAAACCACTTCGCGTAAAACAGCATTCAGACTCACATTTACGCGCAGTTCTTTCAGTTCACGACGTGTTCTTAAAATTTGATTCAAATCGTCGAGCACCAAATCTAACCGTTGCGCCGAATCAGATATTCCTTGAATTGTGGTGATTTTATCTTCTTCAACCAGATCCATGTTTAGAAGACTACTCAAACCCAGAATTGTTGCTAACGGGGCCCTTACATTATGTGCAACGATATAGGCAAATTGTTCAAGATCACGGTTGCGTTGGATAATATCCTGAATAATTTTTTTCCGTTCAAGTTCCAGATTTTTAGCATTGGTGATATCGTATGCCGAAAGGCAAATGCCTATGGATTCCCCATTATTAATTACGGGTACCAAAGTAATATTGTAGTAATGTGTAGTATTGTTATTGGTAAAATGCGTTTCGTATTCCAATGGTTTTTGAGTGCTCAGTATTTCATCAAACAGTTTACGTGTATTCTCAATGCGCTCTGGTATCAGGAGCTCCAGGAAATTTCGCTGCAGCTCAAGTTTAATTCCAGTCTCCTGCGCATATCCCTGTTTAATGCGTTTATTAAACGCCATGACGTCGAAATTCCTGTTTAATAAAGCATACCCAATCTCCGTATTTTCAAATACAGATTTCAGATTTGCTTCTGATTTTAACAATGCATCCTGATTAAATCGTTTGTTGAAACTATCTTCAATCATTTCTGCAAGATTGTTGATGAGGTCACGCTCTTCCTTTAAAAACGGGCCTTCATCAAATGCCGGACGTTGCGCCGAATAACTCACTTCCAACATACCTTCTACCTGGTCTCTTGTTTTGAAGTTTGCACGCTGCAGTGCAACAGGCGGCTGATAGTTTGCGGTTTCAAATACCTTCTCACCATAATGAATTCTTGCCTGACACACATCATTAAATTGCCATCCCAAAGGAAGAATATTCGTAACCTTTTGCAGCATTTCATCTATGGTTAATTTATCGTCGTGTATACTTTTATTAACCAGGTATATCGCAGTAAGTTCTTTGATCCGCTCTTTCAGCATAAACTGCGCCTCTTCCTTCTCTTGGCGATTCCGGATATTCCGGATGGCCAGCGACAAATTATTGGCTAACCTTTCCAGTGTCTCAACCTCATTGGTATCGAATGCATCAATGCTTTCAGAATAAATATTCAGGGTTCCGGTTAACTGATCCGCGCTAAATTTCAGGGGTAAAACAATGGAAGCTGCAATTCCAAATTGACGGGCATTTTCAAGCCAGGGTTTAAAATTCTCGGAATGAAACACGTTGTTGGTTATTACGGGTTTCCCGTGCAACAAAACCTGAGCTGTCGGACCTTTGGAAAGAACCGGATCATTGGTTGAAATAACCACCTTTTTAAGGTAGTTGGTTTCTCCAAATGCTTCTATGGGTTTAATGAGTTGTTGCTTGTCGAGCGGATCGGGAGAATCGCTGATCCAGGCTAACTTATAACCGCCACTTGTCACAGCGCATTTACAAATTTCATTCAGTAATTCCGCTTCGCTCTTGAGCCGGTATATGCTATCATTCACAGTATTCAGCAAAGCAATTTCCCGGTTTATTTTACTCAGCTTTTGCTCAAAAAGAATCCGTTGTGTTACGTCGGTATAGGTCATTACCAGCCGCCCTACATGTTCATCGTTCAATAGATTTCGGTACGTACCTTCCAGCCATATATAGTATCCCTTTTTATGCAATAAACGATGTTTTAAGTGAACTGGTTTACCGGGTGACTGTATTGATTCGCCATATAATTTTTTAGCCAGATCCCTGTCATCCGGATGAATGAGTTCCAATCCATCCCGTTTCTGAAAATCATGCAATGAATATCCTGAAATGCGTTGCGTGGAAGGAGTCTGGTAAGTCACTTGTCCCTTCTCACTCAATAGAACAATTGCATCCGAACTGGTTTCAATAATGGTACGGTAATATTGCTCGTCATCTGCCAGCTGTTTCGACTTTTCTGCAATGATAGTTTTCAAAATCTCGGGTCTCCGTGCGCGCTGATATGCAAATCCGCCAAAGGTGATAGAAAGAATCATTCCCAGAAGTCCGATGATTTTATAGCCGCTTATGTGGGATTGATACAAATCATTATGTGCTACATAAATGGTCCAATCCCCTTCTTTCATGAATGTACTAACCCATTCCCTCTGACTCATAAAACCGGAATCGTAATAAAAATATTCGGTGCGTTGATGAATCGGGTGCGTTTTGGAAAGTTGATAGATAAATTTTTTCCGACCCTGTTCCTGCGTATTTATATAACGATTGATCGTTGATAGTTTGGTAAGCACAACTGAGAATCCAAGGAAGTGGTTGTTTCGAAATACAGGCAATCGGCCGATTATTGCTTTTCCGCCCCCCTGAATTAAATCATAGGGACCAGCGTAATGAATTTCCTTTTGGGCTATGGTCTGTAATGCCTCCTTCTTACGAAGCGGATCTTTGAATATATCGAATCCAAGAACCACTTTGTTTTCTTCATAGGGATAAACGTGGGTCATAACACCACCCTTTGATAATTGAATACCATCAACGAATTTGTTGTTCTCAATGAGATGTGCAGCCAGGGCATTAAAATCCCGGGGTGCACCGTAGTTTTCATAAATACTACCTATAGCATATGCGATAGCTGTGTTATGATTCAGGAGTGTTCTAAATCGATCATGAACAGCGTGTAATTCAAAGGTTAATTCTTCGCGTTCTCTGGTAATTGCTATTACCCGTTGCTGATATGTCAGAAATTGAGTTAGTGCGAGAGTAGCAATAAATGTGGCCAGCCCAATCAATAATGGACTATTGCGCATAAATCGTATCAACTTCGATTTAATCATTTACATAGCCATAAATGAAACTAACTGTTAAGGAAAGAAACAGGATATGCTAAAAAACATATCCTATTTCGGTTGAAATTGTAAGCTTTCGGAATAACCCTCTTACACGTGCAGATTAATGCACAGAGTCAGCCGGATGCTCGTGTTCCTCTGCATCATCATCATCGTCTTCCATGTCCTTTTGCATCATAGCTTTATCGCCTGGTTTGCAACATCCTTTTTTCATCCCTTCATGATGCCCTTCGCTACCCATCATTGGACAGCAAGCCATTTCGTGATTGTATTTGCCATCGTGGCTACATGCCATTCGGCCAATACCGCGTGTTACTTCGCAAATCAAAACCAGTACTGCAACAGCAATGATCAGATACGAAGCCCAGGTAAACATTTTTCCTAATCCGTCTTTCTGCACTTTAGCCAATAAATGCAATGCTGCTATTAAGGTAAGCAGGGTAATACAAATGGTAATAAATATCATAGGGGTGGTTATTTGTTGAACAAATATATATTCATTTATTCGTATAAATCCAAATTCTTACGCGATAAATGAAAATGAAAATCTGAAAAATCCGCAAACCGCAAAAGATTTCACAAATACGCATACAGGAAAGCGTAAATTCAGGAATTCAATGTGCAAATAACAGAGAATTCCAAAAATAAGGAGATCCCTTACTCATCATTCAACTGAATCCCGTTGTACATGGATTCAGCCCAGGTTATCAGTACTTTTTTTTGCGCTTCCGATAATCGTGTATCACCGTGGATCAGGGCATACGATTTTAATGGCATCTCGCCTTCCCGCACCATTTCTACAATCTCTTCCATCTTATGCTTCTGACGTTTGGAGGTGTATGTTTTAAACTCCGTAAAGTTCAACTCGTCTTTTCCTTCATCCACATGATGTTGAAGCCAAAGTCCGATAGGCTGAACAACAGAATACCAGGGATAGTGCGTATTGTTGGAATGGCAATCAAAACACGATGTTGTCAGAATTTCTTTGACATTGTCGGGAACGGTTGTGTAGTGAAATATGTCCTGATCAGAGTAAGCGTTGCCAATATTGGGTTCTGGGCGATACAATTGAATCGCAAGCAACAGAACTATCAGTGAATAGAATGCACGATTTAGGGTAAAAAATTTCATGTGACCGAAGATACATTATTCTTCTTTTTTATCCGCATCCACATCCGGAGTCTGCGGTTGACAACAGAAATCGCAAGGTTCTCCATTCTCCATAATTTCTTTGCCTTCGCATTGCGGACAAACATAACCACACGTCATGCTACAAAGATAGATTTTTCCGTTTAAAAAAAATTGCCGGCTCCTATATCAATAATCCTTATTTTCGGAAGATCACATACCTTAAAACATGAGAAAATTATTCGGTTTCCTGCTTCTGCTTCCGGCTTGTGCTTTGTATGCTCAGGCTCCTGATCAAACCTATCTTTCCGATGGTGTTTCATTTCGTGAACACCCTCTCGACATTACCCGCATGAAAGTGGAAGTGCATTTTGAGCCGGTGAAAGGTTTGGTAAAAGGAAAAGTGACACATCATTTTACTGTTTTGCAGGAACGTGTTGATTCCTTTTTCTTTGATGCACCGGGTATTACCATACATGCGGCAAACCTGGGAAATGAAAAACTACCTTTTTCTCAAACCAAACAAGGACTGTGGCTAAAGCCTGTAAAACCATTAACCTGGGATCAAACAGGCCAGATCACTTTCGTATATGAAGCAACTCCCCGTCGGGGATTATATTTCATCGGTTGGAAAGATACAGTTGGCATTGATTCATCCAATCCGTTTAGTGTGCGCAAACAAATCTGGACTCAGGGACAGGGTATTGATAACCGCAACTGGATTCCCATGTACGACGATATGAATGATAAATTTATAACTGAAACCGTTATCACCTTTGATAATGCCTTTCAGGTTTTATCAAATGGCACTTTGCTGAAGAAAACCCCTGGACCAGATAACACAACTGTTTGGCATTACTCCATGACAAAACCACATGCCGGTTATTTGCTAATGTTAGCTATCGGTAAATATGCTGTGAATACATCTAAAACCAAAAACGGAGTAACCCTCAACAACTGGTATTACCCTGAGTTTAAAGATCGGGCCGAACCTACTTATAGGTATACTGCGGAAATGATGAACTTTCTGGAAAAAGAAACGGGTATTCCTTATCCGTGGGAAAGCTATTCACAGGTAATGGTACAGGATTTCATTTATGGTGCCATGGAAAATACAACAGCCACCATCTTCGGTGATTTTTTCAACGTGGATGAACGTGCTTTTCCGGATCGGAATTATGTTGGGGTAAATTGTCACGAAATGACCCATCAGTGGTTTGGCGATTATATTACAGCCCGCGATGGAAGAGACTCCTGGCTGCAGGAAAGTTTTGCAACCTATTGGCCCAAACAATTTTCAAAAGTGAATGAGGGATACGACGAATGGAGTTGGCAACGTCGTGCGCACCAAAACGCAGCTGTCGAGGCCGGTAAAAAAGACAATTTTCCGGTTCGTCATTCACAAGGTGGAACAGCCCGTGCTTATCCAAAAGGCGCAGCCGTTATCAGCATGCTCGAATATGTACTGGGTGAAGAACAATGGAAACGTGCCTTGAATCATTATCTTAAAACACATGCCTATGGGAATGTTGAAACCAATGATCTCAAGCAAGCTATTCAGGATAAGTTAGGCAGGGATCTCAGCTGGTTTTTCGACGAATGGATTCTGCGTGGTGGTGAACCGCATTACCGTGTGCATTATGAAGATCTGACTTATGCAAATGGTGCACGTGGTACAGAAATTGCAATTGAACAAATACACAAAACGGATGAAACGGTGCGTTGGTTCGATATGCCCATAGAAATAGAAGTGGTTTATGCAGACGGCTCATCGGATAAAGTTAAAACCAGAATCAACGAACAATTTGAGGTGGTTAAAATTCAGAATGCCTCCAAAAAGAAAATCGATTACGTACTCTTCGATCCAAATTCGAATATCCTGAAACAGGTTACCTTTAATAAAAATATAGCAGAGTTACTGGCTCAGGCTGAAAAATCAAAGTATATGCTCGACCGCTACGATGCAATGAAAGCATTAAAAGAAGCAAACTTGGATCAAAAGCGGGCTGTTTTATTGGCCTCACTCAAAAAGGAAACACATCACGGCATTGTTCATGAAATAATCGGACAACTCATTACCGATCAAAATACTGCAACGGTGAGTATGTTACAGGAAATGGCTAAGAACCGTATGCTGAAACCATCCATCCGCGAGCAAATTCTGAAAAACATAAAACCTCTTGATGCTACATGGAAAGGCATTTTAGAATTAGCTCTAACTGACCCCAGCTATGAGGTAATGCGTGTTTCCATGGAGCGGTTATCGCATCAATATGCGGATGAATCGACTATCCTTCTTATTCTGGAAAAGACCAAAGATGCAATGGGAATGCACAATGCAATTGATATGAAACGTCACGAAATAACCTTGCAAACTGCTGCTCAATGGCCTGCTTTTAAAGACCGTGCTATACTTGCATTGCAGTCTTTACAGAATTACGCATCGCCTCATTTCGAATTCCGCACACGAATAATGGCCTTCAATACGTTAAAGAGTTTAAATCAATGCGACAAAATTACTATTCAACATCTCTTTCAGGCGATGTTAAGTCACAACGGACGTTTAGCTGCTCCTGCCGCACAAGTGGCCGAGTATTTCAGTTCGCAAGCCAATTACCGACAAATGATGCAGAAATATTTCAATACCGGGGAATGGACAGCCGCAGAGAAAGAACAACTAAAAAAACAGCTTAACTTCTTATAAGACATGTATGAAAAATAGTGTGTTGTTCTTCTCCCTTTTATTTTCTCTGTCTGTTTTTGCTCAAGACAAACGCATGTTGTCTACCTATACCGTTCAAACCAAGGTGAAATCGGATTGTGCATCCGTAATTTCCCTGACTCTGTTTGAAGAAGGTACCGGCCATGACAGTTTGAACAGGGTTTTGATTCAGGAAATTTTAGGCCATTACATGCAATCCAAACCCATTCAGAAACTGGAGTATTTTTACAATCAACGCATCTTTGAACAGGACAGTTCATTTGATTTTTCCATTTCCTCTGCAAGTACATATAGCAACCATGATTTGTATAGTTTTACCATTTGTCCGCAGTATGCATGCAACAAAGATGAAACCAATACCTATGAAACAGAAATGGCCACACTGGATGCAAAAACAGGCCGGATTCTTGATCTGAAGGACATTTTCGATCTTGCCACCAAAAAAGATACACTTGAACGATTTATCTATAAAATAGTTACGATGTACCGCATTCGCAGTTTACCCATTTGCAAAATTACCGGGTATAATCCCAATGTTATTTCAGCAGCAAATGGAGTCAGTACACCTACAGATATGATTACATACGAATTGGGATTATCCAATAAATATTATATCAGCGATGACCGGTTCCATCTATACAATCGGGTTAAACATCGCGATTACGATTATGCCGATGTTGAAGTTGCTATACCCTTCTCGAAATTGAAATATTTTCTGAAACCGGAGATGGCCTTGCGTCTGGGAATCTTATAACCACTCACTTTAATACAATTAACAAACCTGAATTGAGATAAAAAAACCCTGACATAAATATATGTCAGGGTTTCTTATCCGCACGTTATAGATTATTTCAGTTTAAAAGCTGCTTTAACCTTTGAAACATAATCCAATTTCTCCCAGGTAAACAATTCCACTTTTTGGGTTACTTTCTTTCCATCTGGTGAAGTAAACGTTTTCGTTACCACTTCATTCTTACGTCCCATATGACCATAAGCTGCGGTTTCACTGTAAATAGGATTGCGTAGTTTTAAACGCGATTCAATGCCGTAAGGAGTCATATCGAATAGTTTCTCCACTACTTTGGCGATTTGTCCGTCTGTCATTTTCACCTTCGCAGTACCGTATGTATTTACATAGATACCCATCGGATCTTTAACACCGATAGCGTATGATACCTGAACAAGAATTTCGGTACATAATCCTGCTGCAACAAGGTTTTTGGCAATATGACGAGTAGCATAAGCTGCCGAACGATCCACTTTGCTAGGATCTTTACCAGAGAATGCTCCGCCGCCATGTGCGCCTTTTCCCCCGTAAGTATCCACGATAATTTTACGGCCGGTTAAACCGGTATCACCATGTGGTCCACCAATTACAAATTTTCCGGTTGGATTGATATGGTAATTGATTTTGTTGTTGAACAAATGGGCGTATTTCTTGTATTTTGATTTAACACGCGGTATTAAAATTTTGATGATATCCTCTTTGATTTTAGCCAGCATTTTTGCTTCTGCATCAAAATCGTCGTGCTGGGTTGAAACTACAATAGAATCAATGCGCACCGGCTCATTTTTGTCGTTATACTCAAGTGTTACCTGTGATTTCGCATCCGGACGGAGGTACTTGATTTGCTTGTTTTCGCGGCGCAATGCAGCTAATTCCTGCAAAACTTTATGTGCCAGATCCAGTGCCAATGGCATATAATCTTCGGTTTCAGCCGTAGCATACCCAAACATCATTCCCTGATCTCCCGCTCCCTGATCCTGCTTCTTCTTGCGATCCACTCCCTGGTTGATATCTGACGATTGTTCGTGAATAGCAGAAAATACACCACACGAATTAGCTTCAAACATGTATTCCGATTTGGTATAACCAATTTTCTTGATCACATCACGGGCAATGGTTTGTACATCGAGGTAAGCTTTCGATTTTACTTCTCCTGCCAAAACCACCTGGCCGGTTGTTACCAGTGTTTCACAGGCTACTTTGGAATCTTTGTCAAAAGCCAGAAAGTTGTCAATAAGTGCATCAGAAATCTGATCGGCCACTTTATCCGGGTGTCCTTCGCTTACTGATTCTGAAGTGAATAAATATGCCATATGTAAAATTTAATTTTAGAGTTTAAATGTTATTTGCGAGGCGCAAAAATACATATTTCATTCAAGTAAAAAAGTTTAGTCTAAATTAATCAGAAAATGAGCTCCGGCCTTGTGTAGAACTGAGAAAGGGTATTAAATTCGGATATGCAGGATATCGAACCTCATTTTCGATGGAGAGACTTGTATCGGGCGGAAGATGACCGGTTATCGCCTTTTTATGGAAGGGTATACAACGAGTTTGAATATACTCACAGCATTTATAATTATGCCATACATCCGCAATGGGACGAATTTGGATCACCTACCTTGTATATCAAATTACTTTGGGTCGACTATTCCGACGGCTGTGCAATTATTGAAATGATGGGCGAATGGAACGATGCCGTGACCAACGATATCATGTTTCTTAAGCGGGATGTGGTTGAGGTCCTGATTGAAAACGGTGTCACCCGCTTTATCCTCATTGGCGAAAATGTGCTGAATTTTCACAGCAGCGACGATTGCTATTACGAAGAATGGTTTCAGGATGTGGAAGACGGATGGATTGTTGCATTAAATTTTCAGGAACATGTACTTGAAGAATTCCGCAATACCAATATCGATTACTACGTGAACTTTGGTGGAAACCTGGATCATATTGCATGGCGTGTATTATCTCCCGCTGCTTTGTTTAGAATAGTCGAAGAAACCATGAGCCGACGTTTGGGTCCTTGAAACAAACGTTGATGCAAAAAAATTCCGGAGGTGAATGCCCCCGGAATCTGAATTGCGTTTTTAAGGTGTGCAGGTAAATGAATTCATACCACCCTTTGTTTCAATTTTTAACCAGCTTTCCGCTTTTCCATTGGCCGTCTTTTGCAGTATAAAAGTACAAATATAAACCCGTATGATGTCCTCCAAATGAAACCAACTCTCCGGACTGCAATTCTGCCTGTTCAAACACTACACGGCCAAGCAAATCAGTAACGGTAAAGTTGCGGATCGTTTCCGAAACACCTTCCAGTTTGAAACTCTCGCTGAAAGGATTGGGAACTACCTGCAATTCCTCGGTTGTGTTATGGAGCTGACTCAGGCCGGTATTTCCGGTTGGTGTAAAATTGTAAACATACAATTCGTTTCCGTAGGCTGTATCAAAAATACTCAGGTAGACCTTTTCATTCAGGTAACACATTTCGCCGATGAATTTTGGACCAAATGTCAGATCGCACGTGGTCTCAATACTGGTTCCGGCTTGTGTTCCATCGGTTTTATAAATGACGTCGCCATCGCCAATCAATAAATCTTTTCCAGCCTGGGCAAAATTTTTGATCTGTGGAATAATACTGGAATAAGTAGAGTCAATCAACAAAGTTGTACCGGACACCGATCCATCAGTACTCCAGATGGTATAGAATCCTGTTGCAGAATCTTGTGCACTAAAGAGAATTTTAGCATTTAAACGGATTAGCCCGTCCTGAACCAAATATCCATCTACACGCAGATCCTTTATCATTTGCGTTCCACCGCTGGTACCATCCGAACGCCACAAAGAATTGCCATGAATGCCATCGTCGGCTGTAAAATAAAAATACAACGAATCCTGTTCCAGAATTTGAATATTTATAACACTACCGGTATTGCCTGCCTGAATATCCTTAACCCGGGTGGTGCCATTGAGTGTGCCATCGGTCTTCCAAAGTTCAATGTCTCCGGCAGCAGACGTATCTCCCAGAAAATACAATACTCCCTTGTAGTTTATTAAATTGGAGTATGCTGCGCTTCGCATTGGACATACCTCCACGGTACCGGCTGCTGTTCCGTTCGTTTTGATCAGTCCATGCTGATCCGTGAATCCGACGGTGAGGTATAAATTACCATTCAGGATTCCGTATTGTGTTTTAAATTGAGGTGGCGACATAATGGTAGCAAGCCGTTTGGTACCTGCCACAGTTCCATTGGTGAGAAACAATGCTGCGTTGTTTGAAGCCGATTCAATAGCCCGTAAAACAATATTGTTCCCGAATGGCATCAGGTTGTCTTTATCCGATGCGTTCAAGGCGTTTGGATAGGAAGCAGTTATTACCACCTTGGTGCCAGCAGACGTTCCGTCTGAAGTAAACAATTGATATCCTCCGCTCACCTCTCCTATAAAGAAAAGTTTACTGCCTGCAACAGTAAAACCATAGGGGTTAACACTTCCTCCTACATCGGCATGCAGGTCGTACACCATTTTGGTTCCCGTATCCGTTCCATCGGTTACCCACAATTCTTTTTGGGTAAAATCCGGAACAGCAACCGTGGTATCCGGTGTGGTGGCATTAAAATAAACCTTACCGTTAAATGCGGTAAAGCCCGTTGGATTTCCCCATCCTTTCGGATCCAGATCTTTCAATAATACAGGTTGTGCAAATAAGGCAATGCTGTAGAACAACCATAGGCTGGCTAGTACAAGTTTTTTCATAATAAAGTAGTTTACAAACAAATGTAGCAGAATTCATGCATATGAGTTGTCATGAGCTTGTCAAGGTATGCACAGGATATGTTGTTAATCCTGAAATGTAAACAGAAGAAAAATATAGCCCATAAAAAAGCCGCAGAAAATCAATCCTGCGGCCCTTTTTAATATTTGCTTACCGGAATTATTCTATGATTAATTTTCCGTTTTGTACAGTTGATCCGTTGGTCAGAGTGAAGAAATATATTCCGCTGCCCAGGGAGGAAGCATCTACGTTTCCATTTAATGTGGTTGTGGCATATACTGATTTGCCTGCAAGGTTAAAGATAGTGATGGTGCTGTTTTCATTTACCCCTTTTACCGTAAAGATACCTTTGCTTGGGTTTGGATAAACCTGCGATTCACGGTTTACAGTTGCTATTTCCTTCAAACCGGTTGCTGGTTCGGTATACAAATAACGTTCCATGGCTACATATACAGATCCTTTCTTTTCGTAAAAATATACCGATTCAAATGCATTACCAGTATACTTAATTTTTACATATCCTTCGTTGCTTTCGCTCAGATTGACCATCGCTATGCTATCCAGTTTTTGGCTGGCATCATAGTACAGGTTTAAAGTAAGTTGCAAATCAAATGCACTGGCACCCCATTCATAGGATTTCTGCTCAATCATTCTGCTGGTTCCTGTTGCATAAGTATACACTTCTTTCTGTGTGTATTCAAATGTGTCGTTTGCTTCGTTCCATTCCGAAGAAATTTCTGTTGCAATATTTCCGTCGGCATCGTAAGTTAACTCTGTGCGGTCAACCGGAATCATAATACCGGTTCCATCATCCTCGTAACTTATAGAAGTTTCTAATTTTCCACCCGCATTGTACATATGTTTTACCTGCATGTCTACACTTGGCGTTCCGGCAAGATCCCAAGAAGTAAAATCGGTAAGGTTATTTCCGCTGTAAACAAACGAATCGGCACGCATTCCGAATGCAGCAGCCAGATTGGGTGTGATAATGGAATCAATTGCGTTTCCAAGCATCGGACTGCCATTCGGACCACTTCCCATATACGTCATATCGGATTTTATATACATGGTATCGCTCACATGATTTTTACGGCTGTATTTGGTTAATTTGTTGGAGGCATTGTACGTATATACAAATTCCATGTTCAACATGTTTGATCCCCATTTGTTATTCGTTATATCCCAATTGGCAATTTTAAATTTGGTAAAACGCCCTTTACCATCCATCGGAGTTTCCATGCGTGAACGATTGAGCCAATTGCCCACATTGATGGTATCGGCCATTTGTTGTATTACCAGATCGTGGCCAAATGTTACGGAATAAATCGGTGGATTCGCGCTCATATATCCACTCATCGGATAAAGCATTTCCATCAAAAACCCTTCATTCTGAGCCGAAACCCTAAACGTGAAGGATGCCATAAAAGCAATAAGTAATAATTTTTTCATAATAAGTTAAATTGGTATTGGGACGAATATACAAAGTGAATCCCGATCTTACAAACCAGAATGGATCAAAAAAACTATCCTTCCTCCGATCAATCAGGCATTTAATTGCGAAACAGGATATCTTTTACATTCAACTGCAAGTTCACATGCCCGTTGAAATAATTCTCTTCTACCGTGTAACATATATCGAATGATATACCCTGGGCAACCTTATCGTAATGCTCCCCCAACCCAAAAGCTATGGCTTTATAAATGCGTGCACCTTCTTCCTGGGTTAAACTTAACTTGAGGTGATTATTGCCCACCACCGTCACATCTCCTACATCCCAAACGTTTTTGCTCATAAAAACCGGATTCAGATTTCCGGGACCAAATGGTGCAAACTGTTTCAATACACTGAAAAACTTTGGTGTAAGGGAACGTAAAGCCAGTTCCGTATCGTATTCAATTTCCGGAGTCTGGCTTCTTTCACTGATAGATGCAGCAACGATGGATTCGAATTTCTCAGTAAACTTCGGAACATTTTCAACGCGCAGTGTTAATCCTGCTGCATGGGTATGACCACCATATTGCTCTAGTAAATCAGCACATTGTTCAATAGCACTGTATAGATCAAATCCATCCACCGATCGGGCAGATCCTGTTGCCATGCCGTTAGATTCTGTAAGAATAATCGTCGGGCGGTAATGCTTTTCTATCAACCTTGAAGCAACTATTCCTATAACACCTTTATGCCATTCTTTGTGAAAGAGGACCGTTGATTTTCGTTCGTTAAAACGTTCGTCGTTGGCAATCATATCAAAAGCCTGTTCTGTAATAGAAGAATCGAAACCACGCCGTTCTACATTGTGCTGGTTAACCAGTTCGGCAATTTTCCGGCTCTGCAATAAATCTTCCGATACCATCAGCCTGACTGCATCCTTGGCGTCGGCAATGCGACCTGCAGCATTGATCCGCGGACCGATAAAGAACACTACATCATTCACTGTATATTCCTGCCTTTCCGAATACGTTTCGAGTAAGGCCTTTAGTCCGAGATTGGGGTTGGTCTTTAATTTTTTCAGACCATGATGAACCAGAATACGGTTCTCGTCCATTATTGCAACCAAATCGGAAGCAATGCTGATGGCTACCAAATCAATATATGCTTCTGCCTGTGAAAATGGAATTTCGTGACGGATGCAATAGGCCTGCACCAGTTTAAAACCGATGCCACATCCTGATAATTCTTTGAACGGGTACGGGCAATCTCCCTGCTTGGGATTAAGAATGGCGGCAGCGTCCGGAATTTCATCTCCGGGAAGATGATGGTCGCAAATGATGAAATCGATTTGTTTGTTATTGGCATAACGCACTTTATCGTTGGCCTTGATGCCGCAATCGAGAGCAATTATCAGTGAATACCCGTGATTAAACGCCCAATCAATGGCCATAAAAGAAATCCCATACCCTTCGGTGTAGCGATCCGGAATGTAAAAGTCGATATCCGGGTAGCGTTTGTGAAAAAAGGAGTAAACTGTTGCTACAGAGGTGGTTCCATCTACATCATAATCGCCATACACCAGAATTTTCTCTTTGTTTTGAATAGCCTTGTCAATGCGGTCCATGGCCTTATCCATATCCTTCATCAGAAAAGGATCATGAAGGTCGCTGTATTGGGGACGAAAAAACTTCTTGGATGCATCAAACGTATCAATACCTCGCTGCACCAAAATCCCTGATAGGGTCTTGTTCAGATTGATCGCCGATGAGATGGCTTCAACCGTCGTTTTATCAGGTACAGATTTTTGCGTCCAGCGTTTGGTCATGGGTTTTGTTGTATGGCTAGTCGGGCGAAAATATCAAAAAAAAACGATTAGCAGCAGATTTAATGTCGCTGGTACATGAACTAATCGGGTATACACGGAATCGATTAGTTTTGCAACATGGTAAAAATTCTGTGCATTGAAACATCCACTGAAATCTGTTCGGTAGCCTTGGCTGAGCATGGAAAAACAGTGGCTTTGAATGAACTGCAGGAGGGCAACCGCCATGCTTCACATCTTACCACACTGATCTCTGAGGTACTTAATGGAAATTTGAAAGCTATAGATGCGGTGGCAGTAAGCATGGGACCCGGCTCATACACAGGCCTGCGTGTTGGCGTTTCTACGGCCAAAGGTTTGTGTTTTGCCCTCAATATTCCACTCATTGCAATCCCAACGTTGGAATCACTGGCGCATTATTTCCATTGCAGGCACGGTAATCCGGATTCTTCAGCCAACCTTATTCCGATGATCGATGCCCGACGCATGGAAGTTTATACGGCCTCTTTTGACTCTCAACTGAATCAGATATTGCCTACTTCCGCCATGATCATAAACACCGAATCGTTCGAAGCTCAGTTGGTTCAACCCACTTATTTTTTTGGTAACGGTGCAGCTAAATGCAAAACAGTCATCACTGCTTCCAACGCCATGTTTGTAGACGATATTCACTGTTCGGCAGACGGAATGTCTGCTTTAGCACAAAAAGCATTTGATGCCAATCGCTTTGAAGATGTGGCGTATTTTGAGCCGTTTTATCTGAAAGATTTTGTCGGGACGAAAGCGAAGAGATGAACGCTGAGATATGTGTTTAAGGACTATGTGTTCAGGACGTTTTCCAGCCAATACGAAATATTGCTGATGTGCAACTCATAGCACATAAACACTTAACACTTATCGCATCCCTTTAACATTGTACTGTATTGTTGAATGTTGAGATATGTGTTTAAGTACTATGTGTTCAGGACGTTGTCCTGCCAATACGAAATATTGCTGATGTGCAACTCATAGCACATAAACACTTAACACTTATCTCATCCCTTTAACATTGTACTGTATTTTGAATGTTGAGCTATGTGTTTAAGTACTATGTGTTCAGGACGTTGTCCAGCCAATACGAAATATTTCTGATGTGCAAATCATAAAACCTAAACACCTAACACTTATCTCCCTCTTCTAACTCTGCACTGCTGCCATTCTCTGCCTCACAGTTTCATATACAGCAATACCTGCAGCAACTGAAACATTCAGTGATCCAACGCCTTGTTCGAGGGGAATTTTAACCAGGCTTCCGCAACGTTTGATTACTTCGCTGCTGATCCCTGTTTCTTCACTTCCCATGATGATGGCTACCGGTCCGGTAAGGTCAACAAATGCAATATCCTTATTGGCTTTTTCTGTACAGGCAACTGTGGTTACTCCTGATTGGTTCAGAAGCTCCATCGTTGATTTAAAGTTTTTTTCGCGACAAACCGGGATCTTCAACAAAGCACCGGCCGATGTCTTCACTGCATCTTCGTTTACGGGTGCAGCCCCTTCAAATGGAACTACAATAGCATGCACACCTGCGCAATACGCAGAGCGCGAAATGGCTCCGAAATTCCGGACATCCGTAATATGATCCAATACCAGAATAAACGGGTTTTTACCCTCTTCAAAAAGTTTGGGTAAAATGTCTTCAAGTGAATGATAGCTGATGGGCGACAACAAAGCCACTACAAACTGATGGTTGCGCTGGCGCGGGAACACCGACGATTCGCGGGGAACAAACTGAACCGGTATTTGCTGGTTTCTGGCCCGCTTGATCACCTCTTCCGCCTGATCATTTTTCAGACCTTTTGCAACCAATATTTTATTGATCTCTTTCCCTGCATCAAACGCTTCAGTTACAGCATGGATACCGTATATGGTGTATTCTTCTTTCATTTACATTAAGTGTGGTTGGTACGCGTTAAAATCTGGAAGCAAATTATACAATTACGAAGTACGGATCACGAAGTTAGAAGTACGAAGTTGGCTAACCAGCGAACTGAATGCTCAGACAGAAATTACATCACACGTTTGTTCCGAACTTCCTGTCTGAGATGGATTAATTCGCTATTCCGGTGATTTTCCTCAATTCTTCGGTAAGCTCTTTCTCCTGATTGTTTTCGGCAACCTGAATACTATAACTCATAATGGTTTGCGCTTCATCTATATCGGCAGTTACCGCATTGTATTTATTGGTTCCTTTAAACCTGCTGTAGTATGTATACCGATCGCTGAATGCCTGAGCCACCTTTTTCAACAGAGCCGCGCCCTTTTCTCTTGCACCGGCACCATAATAGGCTTGGGCTATTCCAATCATCAATTGGTTATACGGCACGTTTTCCTGTGGCATCACTTCCACACATTTATCCAATGCTTTTATTGCTTTTTCGTTTTGACCTTCTTCTAAAAGTTTCGTGGCTAAACGGTAAAAGAGGTTACGGAAATTGTTGGTCTGACGCAAAATGGTTTCATCCAGATAAACACCCGGTTTATCCATATTTCCCCATTTGAATTTGTTCATCAGGTTGTCGTATAAAATATCGGAATTGATACGTCCGGTTGCACCTTCTGATACCTGCGAATTGTATAAAGGAACAATCTGGTAAACGAGTCCGTTGATCTGAAAATAGTTTTGCATGTTCAGATAAACATCGCTACCGGTAGTAATGGCAAAACAAACCGGACGGGTCCAGTCGGTATTACCTACAATATCCAGCGTTACCAGATCTGCCTTCATCAAAGCACTATTGCCCACTTCAAATTTGATGGAATCCACAATGAAGGGAATATCTTTCGGATGAACTGCTCCAGCCTTTATAACCTGATCTTTGTCAATAGCCACCATAAACCGCTTGGTTGGATAATAGTTGAACGACTGTCCGTTTTGCGATTGAATTTTTGCCAATGGATCCACATCATCACATACAAACTGAATGATGTTTTTCAACGGATAATAATCGGTTTGATTGATCCCGTATTTTTTCATCACCTCCGGATTGTTATAGTAATAAACTACCTCCCGTTTATTACCGGCATATTTATCCGGTGTCATACTAAAAGGTACCGGAGTTGATTCATAAGCCTGACGTTTCAGATAATCGGTATACCAGTCGGTATTCAGCAAACTGAGGTTAATTACCCGTACATCCGAACGAATGCCTTCTACATTTTGAGCATACCACAACGGATAAGTATCGTTATCGCCATTGGTAAACAGTATGGCGTCTTTCGGACAGGAATTCAGGTAATTGCTGGCAAAATCTACTGCTGTAAAACGGTTGCTGCGATCGTGGTCGTCCCAGTTCTGGGAACCCATCAACATAGGAACACCAAGTGATGCAATCGATGCTACTCCTGTAGCCACCGTTTTATTCATCCGCTTCGAGAGCCAGTCTATCAAACCCAATACACCTAAGCCCAGCCAAATCATAAACGTTTGATAGGAACCCACGTAAGCATAATCCCGTTCACGTGGCTGATGCGCCGGAAAATTCAAATAGAGAATGATAAAAAATCCGGTGAACAGAAATAACGTTAATACCACCGTGGCATCTTCCTTCGATTTTTTGAAATGCCAGATCATGCCTAATATTCCCAAAATCAATGGCAGGAAGAAGTAGGTATTGTTAGCCTTATTGTGCATTACGCCCGGCAAGTTGTCTTGCGGTCCGATACGCATTTTATCGATAAAGTCAATGCCACTCATCCAGCTTCCACGGGTTATATCGCCAAAGCCCTGTGCATCATTCTGACGCCCAACAAAGTTCCAGAAGAAATAACGCCAGTACATATATCCCAATTGGTACGACAACAGGAAATCTATATTCTTGCCCATCGTAGCGCGTTTGCCTTCGGGTATTTTTTCCCAGCTGCGATACGCCTGCACATGATCAGCACGGTCGCTCCACATACGAGGAAAGATGGAACAGTCTTTGGCATCAAATACGCGTTCCAGTTTTTCACCGGCTTCAACATACTTATCGCCTTCCTGTCTGTATTGCATATCTCCTTTTTTAACATCTACCATTTTGGCATAGAAGTACTGGCCATAGATCAAAGGATTGTCGCCGTATTGTTCGCGATTCAGATAAGATAACAAGGTAAAGGGATTCTCCGGATCGTTCATGTCAATAGGAGGATTGGCAGCAGAACGGATCAGAATCATAGAATAAGAAGAATAGCCGATAACCAAAAAAGCAAAACACAAAACAATCATGTTGATGAGTGCCTTGGCAATTTTTTGTTGAATGACGAGATAGTATACCACTGCTCCCAGCAAAGCCCACATCACCAATCCCGAAAGAGAAGCATTGATAACAAATGAGGTTAATGCCATGAACACTATGGTTCCGATAAATACATACAAGCTAACTTTAGAACCGCTGTGGGTATAGTGCAATATGCTCACCACAAAAGCTACGATAGTCAGCAACATTACAAAAACTCCTGTATTGAAGCCCATGCTCAGCACGTTTGTAAACAGATAATCGAATTTGGTCATCAGGGATGGCAGTCCGGGAATGATACCGAATTGCAGAATTCCAATGGTACCAATGGCCACAGCTGAGGCTTTCAAAAAGCCATTGCGGGTAAATGAATACTTCTTAAAGTAATAAATATAAACGATGGCAGGTAATACCAGCAAATTCAGCAAATGGACACCGATGGCAAGTCCAACGAGGTAAGCAATTAAAATGATCCAGCGATCTGCATGCTTTTCGCCGGCAATATTTTCCCATTTCAAAATACACCAAAACGTTAACGCCGTAAAGAAACTGGATGACGCATATACTTCAGCTTCTACAGCCGAGAACCAGAACGTATCGCTCCAGGTTAAAGCCAGTGCACCTACCAATCCGCTTGCCTGAATACTCAAAATAGTTAACCAGCTGCTGTCCTGCTCAGAGCGAATCAGCACTTTACGTCCCAGATGTGTTATGGTCCAGAAAGTAAACATCACACACAAGGCGCTCGTTACCGCCGACATCATATTTACATAATACGCTACCTGGGTCACGTCATCACCCGCAGCCAGTGAAAAGAGTCTTCCCAGAATCAAAAATAACGGCGCTCCCGGAGGATGGCAGATCTGCAAACGATAGGCCGCAGATATAAATTCACCGCAATCCCAGAAACTGACAGTAGGTTCCAGCGTTAGTGTGTATGTAATAAGGGCAATAACGAATGTGATCCATCCCAGTACGTTATTGATGAGGTTAAACTTCTTCATTCTGATGTAAAGTATATCTTGTCTTTGGTGTGTAGCAAGCAAACCTAAAGGAATTTTACCAAACTCACAAAAGTCAATTGCACTCCGGAATTACGTGCTCATCCGGGTTAAATTGTCGCTATTTTAACATTTAAGAAAATTTTATTAATTCCTCTAATCCCATAAACTACAAGGCTTTCGGGCCTTTCATGCAGGTCTGTGCGAAGGACAATTCCATTCAGAAACCTGCGCCGGAGTTGCTACGGGGAGAGAATTTATAACTTTGTTTATCTAATAAAGAGTTATGGACAAAGAACAGGTTCCACATTTGCTGCTGGTTGAAGACGAAAACAGTTTGGGAATTCTCCTGAAAGAAAACTTAAAGCTTTCAGGCTTTACCGTAAAGCTGGCCAAAGATGGAGAAGAAGGTTGGCAAACGTTGCAAAAAGAACGTTTCGATATTTACATTCTGGATGTAAATATGCCAAAGAAGAATGGTTTTGAACTGGCTGCAGATATCCGTAAAAGTGACAAACAAACGCCTATTATTTTCTTAACCGCCAACTCATCGGAAGAAGACAAACTCAAAGGATTTGAACTGGGCGGCGACGAATATATCACGAAACCCTTCAGCACCCAGGAATTGGTGGCCCGAATCAAGGCTATTTTCAAACGCTCTCAACTTGCTCCGCCTACCATTGAAACCGATCAGATCGTTTATAAAATCGGAGAAATGGAGGTGGATTATACCAATCACCTGATCCGTTGCCAGGGAAACGACAAAAGAATCAGTACAACAGAGGCTGAATTGCTCCGCTTATTCTCCCTGAATAAAAACACCCTCCTCACCCGAAACGCAATACTGCTCAAGGTTTGGGGCCGCGACGATTATTATACTGCACGTAATCTGGACGTGTACATCAACAAACTCCGCAAGCTATTAAAAGAAGATCCTTCACTGGAAATTGTGAATATTCACGGATCTGGCTTTAAATTAGTGGAAAATGTTGAAGTCAAGTAGTTGAAAACACGCCTCCTGTTTTTCCTTTTTGTTGCGTTCTCCGCTTTTAAACCGTATGCCCAAACGCAAAATACCGACAGCCTGATTGTTGTTACACAAACGGGTGCCGAACGCGATCGTTATACGGCCAATGTTCAACTCAGCAATCTGTTTAAACATAACGACCCGCAAAAAGGTCTTCTCTATGCCAATCAGGCAATCGAGGTTGCGGAACGCCTGAACGATGCTGAATCGATGGCTCGTGCTTATCAGCTTACAGCCGGAATTCTATTTCGGTTGGGTAATTACGGCAAGTCGAAAGAAAATTATGAACTGGCACGCAATAAATTTTCACAAATACAAAACGATAAGGGTAAAGCTGAAACCAATTATGCACTGGCTGGAATTTACTACGCGCAAGGCAATATTGCTGTAGCCGTTGAGCATTACCTGGATGCCTTGCGTTATTATGAAAACAAACAGGATAAAGCCGGAATGCTTGGTGTGTATTCTTCCCTCGCGGGTTTGTATGCTCGTCAAAACAGCTTTTCAAAATCCATCGAATACAACCTGAAAGCGATAGCCCTCTATGAAAGTTCCTCAAATACCATGCAGGCACTGGTAGGTTACGATCAGGTAGGTAACGCATATTGGAAACAAAACAATCTGGTAAAAGCGACCGAATTTTTTAACAAGTCGCTCAGAGCTTATACCGAGATGAAAAACAATGCCGGTATTGCATCTACACTCAATCAGCTGGGCAACCTTGCGGCCGAACAAGGCGACTATGTAAAAGCGGCCGGATTATTTAAACGGTCGCTCGAAATGGCCCGTATCATGAAAACTCCTTACCTGCAGGTAATGAACCTGAATGCCCTGGGCAAGGTAAATGCCTTGCAGGAAAAATATACCGATGCAATCAGTGCTTACAAAAAAGCAATTGCCCTTGCCAAACCTGCCAATATGAAACTTGAACTGGAGGAAGCATACCAGGGTTTGTCGCAGGTGTATGAAACCACACGTCAGGAAACAAAAGCCAGCACCTTCAGCAACCTGAGCCGCGAAATCAAAGATTCATTATACAACGACAGCGCTTTGCGTCAGCTTTCCGATTTACAACTGCGCTATGATTCTGAAAAGAAACAACAACAAATCGAATTGCTTTCGAAAGAGCAACAAATCCGGGAATCGGAGCTGCTGCGTGAACGGCAACTGAAGCGTTATTTCATCGTAGTATCGATTGTAGTGCTGATCATTTTTGTCATCCTGGGATTTTCATTTATTCAAAGCAAAAAGTATTCGCGCAGCCTGCAAAAGCAAAAAGACGAACTAGAGCAAAGGGCTCTCGAAATTAGTTTGCAAAAAGAAAAAGTAGATCAGTTGAACGCTGTTAAAGACCGCTTCTTTTCCATCATTTCACACGATCTGCGAAACAACTTAACGGCAATGAAATTGTATTTCGACCTGATCAGCAATCCTGCTTATCAAGAAAGCGATCATTCTGAAATAACAGGCCAGATAGCCGGATCAGTTGAAAACACCATTGACCTGCTTGAAAATTTATTGGTGTGGGCTTCCGCTCAGATCAAAGGAATACCTATTCACCGTCAGCGCCTGAATTTGCATTCGCTGGCACAGGAAAATATGAACCTGCTGAGTGCTACTGCAGCTCAAAAAAATATTGCGCTGGTGAATTCAATCCATCCGGATATTACCGCCATTGGCGATATGGATATGATCAACCTGGTGTTTCGAAACCTGATTTCAAATGCCATTAAATTTACTCCGAACGATGGAGAAATAAGTCTTTCCTGCGATCCGGAAAATGAATTCTGCTGCATCCATGTACATGATAACGGAATTGGAATCAGCAAAGAAAATCTCGAACGTCTGTTTGATCAACATACCCACCCTACAACCAAAGGAACCGGCAATGAAAAAGGTACCGGACTTGGTCTCCTGCTTTGCAAAGATTTCATTCAGCAAAATCATGGAAAAATATGGGTGGAAAGCGAAAAGGAAAAAGGAACAACCTTTCATTTTACATTGCCTGTAAAAAATGAGGAAGCCTGATTTTTTGGTACTGCTTTTGTGTATCCCTTTCACTTTATGGGGACAGTCCTTTTCAGTCCGACTGGATTCAGCGCAAGCTGCATTAAACAGAAATGATTTTGTATACGCTGCTTCGTGGAGCAGGCAAATCATTGAAGAAGATTCGCATCAATACGAAGCATTTCGCATACGTGCAAAAGCCTACCTGGAATTGGGGTATTATACGTTGTGTACAGAAGACCTGAATTATTTGATGAATCATACCCTTCCGCGCGCTACAGATTTTGCCAACCGGGGTTATGCCTTTTATATGTTGCAGGAATACAAAGCTGCCCGTTCTGATTTCAGGAAAGCTTTCGAACTGGACACCACTTCTGCATTGTTTGCATTCAATCTTGCAAGCAGCGAAGATGCATTGAACAAATGGAAAGAAGCACATCTGCATTTTACAAAAGCCATTAAGCTTAAACCTGATTATACTGAAGCCTATACCAAACGCGGACATATTTTACTCAGACAGGAACTGTTTACCCTGGCCATTATGGATTTTGATTCCGCCTTAAAATATCATCAAAACGATGGACTTTTGCTTTTATACCGGGGAATGGCACTCACCTCCCTCAAAAAATATAAGGAAGCTATTGCACTCTTCGACCGTTGTATCCGTCTCAAATCCAATATTGCCCCGGCTTATTATAACCGGGGCCTGGCGCGTTTTCAGCAACGCGATTATAAGAACGCTCAGGCTGATCTGGACTCAGCCATCCTGATCAACCCCAATATGGAAATAGCCTATTACAACCGCGCTTTATGCAAAATGGAATTGGCACCCAAAAGCTATCCAACAGCTTGCGACGATTTTCAGAAAGCCGTTTCACTGGGTTTTATGGAAGCCCTGGTTTACTTAAAAAAATATTGCGAATAGGCTGTGTGCATTCTGTAAAGACAGAATACTGAATATTCAAATAAAGTACGGACTCTTAAAATATTCTCAAATCTCTGTATAACCTTTTACAACTGTACAAAACACTTTTTCTTTGATGTATGAATCAGGATACTTATTTCGAAATACAATTCAAAACAGCTGATCTGCCCTTTAATGATGCAGCAAAGAAACCGGTATACGTCCCGCGCTACTGATTCCGTTGAGTAAGGCAAATTTCAGTATTGTGTTTTGCTCACTCTCTTCCATATTATTTTTATTATTGTTGTACCTCCGAATCCAAATGGATAGGAATAATTCTTTTTCGAATATGAAACGCTACAAAAGCATAAACAATCAATTGTTCATTCAAAACCGCGAACGGTTTCGTCAACAGTTAAATTCCGGATCCATCGCCATTTTCAACAGCAACGACGAAATGCCACGGAATGGCGATGCGAGTTTTGATTTCAAACAAAATTCAGATTTGTTTTACCTGACCGGACTCGATCAGGAAGATTGTATGTTGGTCCTATTTCCTGATTGTCCGATACCGGCTTATCGCGAAGCTTTGTTTATCAAACGCAGCAATCCGACTATTGAAGTTTGGTATGGACATAAATATACCTTTGATGAAGCGCGCGAAATATCCGGTGTCAGCAACGTTTTTTGGTACGATGAGTTTGATAGTCTGATGAAATCAGTAATCAATATGGCACAAACCATTTACCTGAACCTGAATGAAAACGATCGGGCCTCGAATCCTGCGCCTTATAAAGATTATACCTATGCCCTGTTACTAAAACAGAAATTTCCGTTGCATCGGTACGAACGGTCTGCGCCTGTTATGCAGCGCCTGCGTTCTGTAAAATCGCCACTCGAGTTGGATATCATGAAGTTGGCGATCGGGTGTTCGGAAAAAATGATTCACCGTGTATTAAAATTCGTAAAACCCGGCGTCAAAGAATACGAAATTGAAGCAGAAGTAATCCATGAATTTATTCGCAACGGTGCCAGCGGACATTCTTTTCAACCCATTGTTGCTTCAGGTACCAATACCTGCATTCTGCATTATATCGATAACAGCGGAATCTGCCAAGATGGGGATTTGCTGTTGCTCGATACCGGTGCCGATTATGCCAACTATGCGAGCGATATGACACGCACTATGCCGGTAAATGGCCGCTTTACCAAACGTCAGAAGGAAGTCTACAATGCTGTACTCCGCGTTATGCGCGGGGCCAAATCCTTGCTCAAACCCGGAGTTTTACTGATGGAATACCACAATCAGGTTTGCCAGCTCATGGAAAAAGAACTGGTAGATTTGAAACTGTTGAGTTTGGATGACATCAAAAAACAAAATCCGAATATGCCGGCTTTTAAAAAATACTATATGCACGGAACATCCCATTTTTTGGGAATTGATGTGCACGATGTTGGCATGCGTTACGAACCGATGCAAGCCAACATGACCTTCAGTTGTGAACCGGGCATTTATATTCAGGAGGAAGGACTTGGTGTGCGTTTGGAAAATGAAGTGTTGATCACCGAAAACGGATGTATCGATTTGATGGAACATATTCCGATAGATGCTGATCATATCGAAGAACTAATGAATGCATAAGCATCTCTGACGAGGATGTTTTAATGTATGAAACCTGAAACCCATACCGCTCATCTGGACCGGTTCGACAGCGCGCTCTGGCATTTTCATATTGCTGTGCCGTCAAAAGTTGCCACTCCTTTTATCAAGGGTAAAAACCGAAGGGTCGTGTGTGATATAAATGGTGTTCAGTTTCAATGTGCATTGATGCCCGATGGAAATGACAATTATTTTATCAATATCAACAAAACCCTGCGCGATAAACTAAAACTGAAATTGGGCGATGAAATACATTACTACCTTTTGCCCGACAACAGTGAATATGGTTTACCTATGCCGGAGGAATTGGAGGAATTATTGCAACAGGACGAAGCCGGAAGTGCTGTATTCCACGCACTGACTCCGGGTAAGCAACGTACCTTGATTTATATGGTGATAACTCCGAAAAGCTCCGACATCCGGATTCGCAAGGCTCTATGCATACTCGAACACCTCAAAGCCACAAAAGGAAAAATAAACTACAGGCAACTAAACGAACTGTTCAAAAATTCGCGTTGATTGTTCAACTTTGCAGATCATGTATGCCATTGTAGACATAGAAACCACCGGCGGTTATGCCCAGGCCAATGGGATCACCGAAATTGCCATTGTTCTGCACGATGGCGAACAGGTGGTAGACCGTTTCTGTACCTTGATTGATCCGGGAAGAAATATTCCCAACTATATCAGCAGTTTTACAGGAATTACCAACGAAATGGTAGAAAAGGCACCCTCCTTTGAAAACGTAGCACACCGGATCTTTGAACTGCTCGAACACCCGGTTTTTGTGGCTCATAATGTCAACTTTGATTATTCTTTTATCCGAAACCAGCTTGCACAATCGGGTTATCACCTGAATGCAAAAAAATTGTGTACAGTTCGCTACAGCAGAAAAGTATTTCCCGGATTATCGTCCTACAGTCTGGGTAATATTTGTGCGCATCTCAATATCCCCATTTCATCCCGTCACCGTGCCGGAGGAGATGCCGATGCTACCGTAAAATTATTTGAATTGCTGTTGCAAAAAGACGATGGATCCGTCTTAAAATCATTTCTCAAAAAAGGTTCCAAAGAATATTTGCTTCCGCCCAACCTCCCCAAAGAACAATTTGAGCAATTGCCCGAAAGAACAGGAGTATATTTCTTTCACGACGAAACCGGGAAAATTATTTATGTCGGGAAAGCCATCAATATCCGCAAACGTGTGAGCCAGCATTTTACGGGTAATTCGATACAGGAAAAACGTCAGGATTTTTTACGCGAAATCCATGCTGTTTCTTACAGCGAATTTGCAACAGAGCTTATGGCGTTAATTCAGGAATCCATAGAAATAAAACAACATTGGCCAAAGCATAACCGGGCACAAAAACACCTCGATTATGCGTTTGCCGTTTACCAATACGAAGATCGCAATGGGTATATCCATTTATGTGTTGACCGGATCCGTAAAATGGTTAAACCGCTGGCCACATTTCGAACCCGTTTAGAGGCTGCATCGCAATTGCAGCAACTACTGATTGAATTCGAACTTTGTTCAAAATTATGTCATCTTGTTCAAACCGATGCTTCCTGCGAATCAACGGTTTGCCGGGGTGCCTGCCTGCAACAGGAAAGTGCAACCGGGTATAATCTCAGGGCAGCAGAAGCAATGCGTGTACTCAGCGATGCCGAATCTTTTGCTATCATGGGCAAAGGCCGGCTGGAAGATGAAGCCAGCTTTGTTTTGGTGGATCAGGGTAGGTTCTATGGCATGGGGTACATACAAAACAACCTGCAGGGGTTTAACCTTGAAACGCTAAAAGAATTAATTACTCCTCAAAAAGAAAATTTCTTTATTCGCGAATTGATTGATTCTGATACCTTGGGAAAATGGGGCAAAAAAATCAAGCTGAACAATTCATAATTCCAGCTCTTTCATAGGATCCCAAAATACTTTTTCGAAATCTTCAATGTGATCATCACGGATAATCAATCCCTCCTTTTCAAGTAATTCCTGCATGCGTGTCGGTGTTTGAAAATGATGCTTGCCGCTAAGCATACCCAAACGGTTAACAACACGTTGTGCGGGCACCGATGGAATTACTCCGAAAGAAGCATTCATGGCATAACCTACCGTTCGTGCACTCTTTGCTGTACCCAGGTAGCGTGCAATGGCACCGTACGTGCTTACCCTGCCTTTAGGAATCAGACGCACCACTGCATAAACATCTTCAAAAAAATGGGATGAAACCATAGGGCAAGGTACAATTTGTTGTACAAAAGTTACCTTTGCCTGATGAGCGATCACACACATATAAAACTGGGCGGAATCACCAACTTATCCGATGCGCGTTATGCTGCTTCTGCGGGTGTCCATTATATCGGATTTTGTTTTGATCCGGCTTCATCTCATTACCTCCCTCCCATCAAAGCTAAGGAAATGATGGATTGGATTTCAGGCGGTTATCTGGTAGCAGAATTTGGCCGGCAATCGCTTCAGGAAATAAAAGATTTATGTGAGCTGCTGCCGGTGAATGTGATTGAGGTTGAGAATAACCTCCTGCCGGATGAATTAAAAGAATTGGATAAAGCAGTCATCAAAAAAATCAATGCAGATGAATTTCCCTGGGAGAATCTCATGGTTGAAATAAATGCCTACAAACCAGTTGTTGATGCCTTTCATCTCTATTCTTCGCATACGGGATTGCCTTATCCAACAGAAAAACTGAAAACGCTTTGCAATGATCATAAGATAATCTGGGGCGCTCCATTAACCACGGACTATATTCGGGAGGTAGTTGAATCTATTCACCCATACGCCATTAACCTGCATGGTGGTGATGAAGAAAAACCCGGGATCCGCGATTTTGATGAATTGAGTGAGGTACTTGATTTGTTGATTCCGCTCGACTGATCTCAAAAGTCGAGGCTGAGTGAAACATAGTACACGGGTTTTTTATTGATGGTGCGATCCTGTATTCCCCATGCCGCATCAAACCGAATAAAATAACCAAATAATTTTGTGCGCAAACCACCACCGTATCCGGCAATGATGGGTTCCCTAACATTTACCACCGTAACCTTCAAATGCTTTACTTCTATGATGCGTTGATTGTAAATATTGTCATCGCTGTATGGATCGCTGCCTAACCAGGCTGTACCGATATCAAAGAATGGTACAAGTTGAAAATTGTTGATGAATTCGGATCGGATCGGACGGTTGAACAAATAGGCAAAAACCGGAAAACGAATTTCGCTGTTGATCACGGCGAAGGAGTTTCCACTGCGAATGTTTTGCGCAAATCCACGCATATTCGTTGCCAATGCCTGAAATGCATAATTCGCCGTTCCAAGGGTACTGTTCTCAGTTTCTACGCGTGGTTGCAGCCAGTTGTCGACCCCACCCAGTGAATACCTCACCTTGGATTGACCAAACGACGTGTTGTAAGTTAAGCGTGTGCATAAAATCAATTGCCTGTGCAGGCGTTGATAATTCCGGAAATCAAACCCGAAAGTGTTCAGTTGAATTTCACGGTTGGTCATGTTTTCGTAGTGTTCCGTAAATATTTTAAACCGTGTGCCGTTGTACAAATTCAGTCCACGCGGTATAATATTGTCAAATACAAATTCCAGTTTTACTCCTGCCCAGTTTGTAATCCGATCAGGTAAGGCCAACGTCAAAGGATTTACTGCTTTGTAAACTTCACGGTCCTGACGAGTAAATAATTCCGAACGGAAACTCATCACCTGATTCAATGGATATTTTGTCTGATATCGGATTTCGTGACTAAGGTTCTTCACCAGCGTTCCTTCAGATGTGCCGTTTCTAACCTGTCTGTAAAAGGAAATTTTATGATCAATCCGCCTTTTTAGTACTTCATATGCAAGCATATAATCAATGGTGCTTAAGTCAAAAGCCGTGCGCAATCCACCGGTTAACCGATAATCTTCCATCAGATCAACCACTCCAAACTGGAACATTCCGTTCAGTCCGGGATTAAACATATTCTCTCCTCCCGGCATGATGGGTTGGTAATACGTATTGATGATGGAGTTGTCCATTTGTGCCACGAAATGATCCAGAAAAAAAGTAACATCATAAAACCGCGGAGCATTCAGTTTAAAAGATTTCGACAAAGTTCCTTTCTTTTCCTCTATGGCGTCTATAACCTTTATGTCTTCGCGTTTGAGGGTTTGTGGCGTAAACTCATTCACGAAGAAATAGTCATAGGTTTCTTTAACCATTTCCTGCGTTGCCTTCTGCTTTGGAACACCCGCATGCCTTTCCCTTCTATGACTGTATATAACTAAACCGGGTGTAAAAGCCCTGGTGGCATAACCTGATTTCAGGCGCGACATCGTAGGATAACTTTCAGTCTGTTTCGATAGAGATACAACATCTCTAACCAAAGGCGACCTCCGGATAGTATAGCGATTGCTGTCGAGAATAACTTCATACAATTGCTGACTTTGCCGACTCACATGATGGGCTAAAATATTGCGGCGGTAATTCGTAACCGGATAGGTATAAACCAAATCCTTCAGGTGAATCAGCGTGTCAATCCTTTCAACCGTACTATCCAGATTAATTGTTCTGCCTTCATATTCAAATTGCTTTCCCAGATCTGCGGGATTGTCGAATAACAAGGTATCTGTTGCCCTGTCTTCGTCTTTATAAACAATGCGAACTTCGGTAAAATCATAGGTGCTTTCCATGCGCGCCACATAGCGGTTTCTGATGCCGTTATAGTCTGTGAGGTAAGCAAAATATTGATTGTCGTATTCAATCGGGTGTGTTTCGTTGATGTATGGAGTTCGGGTCAGGCGTTGCAAACGCTGCTGTTGATTTTCAAAATCATAAATATAAACATCCAGATTATTGTCAGGATTTAAAACCGGTGAAGATGGCGCTGAAAGCGAGTCACTATTGCGGTTAGAGCTAAATATTATTTTGGTTGAACCATCCACAAACGAAGGATAAACATCGTCGTACGGATCGTTTGTCAGTTGCTTTTCTTTTCGCGTTTGCAAATCATAGGTATACAAATCCGATTGTCCTTTTCGTATGGCCGACAATACCAGAAGTCGTTCGTTATCGGCATAAGCAAGGGAGGTAATCTTATCAAATTTTAAGAATAGAAGCTTTTGTTTTTTTCTGGAAACCAGATCAAGCGTAGTGATAAAAATCTTTCCACGTTTTTCGTGTACATAGGAAACTTTTTCTCCACCGGGATGCCATGCCAGAATTGGAAACGAATGATCAATTTCTGCCTGGTTGTATTTCAAACCGCCTTTCAATACCCGTTTTGATTTGTTGGTTTTGGTATTGGTCAGCCAAACTTTATACTTTCCGTATTTGTTTGTTGTAAAGGCAACATAATCGCCTTTTGGACTAACTTTCATTTCCTTTTCAACGTATGGAAAAAGGCGCTTTTTAATTTTCAGGCGATCGTTCGGCATCATCCGCAAAGAGTCTTCGCGCTGATAAAGTTCTTTATAAAACAACAACCAATCTTTGCTGGTTTGCTTCAGATCACGTCCTATTACATAAATCAGAGCCGTTTCGTAATTACGGGTCAGGCGGGTAATGTAAAGCATGTTGGAAACCACTTCGGCGCCATACTTATCCGTAATAAATCGCCAGAAACTCATTCCGGCCAACCGGTTATCCTGTTGAACAAACCGGTTGAATTTTTTAATCTTCCCCGATACAATCAGGTCCTTCAGGCGATTGTCTTCTTCGCTGCTCCAGCTGCCCGAAATATGATTGGTAATACCAAATAAAAACCAATCCGGCAAATTCAGTAAAGCAGCATTTTGCAACCGGTCCTGTATGCTTCCGCCAAACAATAATTCATTCATGATAACCAATGCGATTCCCGACTTAATCTGCCGTTCAAAATCGCCATGATTTCCGTTGAAATAGATAAATATTTTATTGTTGGTTACCTGCGAATATCCTCCGGTGTTCGACGACTGGTCGTTTAATCCGAAATTGGCTTGCTTAAAATCAGAAAGGGAGTTGTAACACATAATTTCTACCCTTCCGCTCAGGCGGTGATCTATTTCCCGTTCAATTTCATTCAGGTGAAATTCTGCTGTTCGTGCAGCAAACTGACTGAGCTCACGACCGCCTGCATAAAAATAAGCATCAAAATTTTCGGATCGCACAAACGACCATTGCAACTTTTGGTACTGAACTCTGTTTTGTCCGAATGTGGTATACATACCTTGTCCATGCACTTGCATTGCCATTCCGGTCAGGAAAAGCAATGCCCAAAGTTGTCCATATTTGCGGGTAGTTTGAACCAAAGCTATCAAATTTCACCAATCTTCATTAGCAAAACAACCTAATTTTGATTTTCGTTGCGTTTTCCTTTTTATATTGCCTCTTTTAATCCCGGGTTATGATCCAACTTACCACATTTGTATTTAACGCGTTTAGCGAAAACACATACATTGTATGGGACGAAACGCATGAATGTGTGATCATTGATCCTGGTTGCTATGATCCGTCTGAACAACAGAAACTCACCTCTTTTATTGCATCTCATGGTTTAAAACCGGTAAAATTACTCAATACGCATTGTCATATCGATCATGTATTGGGGAATGAATTTGTTTGCGCCACTTATAAAATTCCTTTGTATATGCACAAGGATGAATTGTTTACTTACAATGCTATCAGCCAGTGGACGGCCATGTTCGGTTTAAATACACAATCCATTCCGGAAAATAAAGTTTTTATTACCGAGCAGGATACAATCCGGTTTGGTAACACTGAATTGCTGATCGCATTTACACCCGGTCACAGCATCGCTTCAGTTACCTTTTACCATCCCGGTCAGCGTTTTGCCTTTGTGGGCGACGTTCTTTTCCGGGAAAGTATCGGTCGCACCGATTTACCGGGTGGAAATTATGAGACTTTAATTTCTTCTATAAAACAAAAACTTTTTCTGTTCGATGACTCTACCTTGGTTTATTCGGGACATGGACCTGAAACAACCATTGGTTATGAACGTAAAAACAACCCATTTCTGCAATAATCCATGAGGTTTAAAATCCTGTTTTGTTGTATTTGTTGTAGCTTATACCTGCTTGTATTTCCGGGACGCGCATACGCGCAACAAGAGATTCGTGGAAAGGTAAAAGACAAACGAACCGGCGAAGCCATGATTGGAGCCAGCGTAAGTATCAAAGGGCAAAGCGGCGGTGTGGTAACAGATCTGGATGGACTATTCAGCATTCGTGCAGATGGTACACCACCCTATATCCTGATCGTTTCGTTTTTAGGCTACGAAAAAAGTGAAATCACTGTTTCTGATTTTGAAAAACCTATTACGATTACGCTGGCTGAAAATGTTCGCGAATTAAAAGCCGCGGTGATCAAAGATTCGCGGATTACCGAAAAACAGAAACAGGCTCCCTTGACCATTGAAACCATGGACGCAATTGCTGTGAAGGAAACTCCTGCCGCAAATTTTTATGAAGGCCTTGCACATCTCAAAGGGGTTGACCTTACTTCGGCAAGCATAGGTTTTAAAATCATCAATACACGCGGATTTAACAGCACATCGCCGGTCAGGTCGTTGCAACTGATTGATGGAGTCGATAATCAGTCTCCCGGATTAAATTTTTCATTGGGTAATTTCCTGGGCGCTCCCGAACTGGATATACAACGCGTTGATCTGGTAGTTGGCGCAAGCGGAGCCTACTTTGGTCCGAATGCCTTCAACGGAGTGATTAACATGCAAACCAAATCGCCTTTTCAATATCCCGGATTAACCGCTCAGGTAAAAGTTGGAGAACGTAATTTGCTCGAAACTTCCATACGTTGGGCACAGATTTTTAAAAACAAAGCCGGTGAAGACAAGTGGGCGTATAAAGTGAATCTGTTTTATATGCATGCCAATGATTGGGAGGCTACCAATTACGATGTTACATCACAATCGCCAACCGGTAAAAACAATCCCGGAAGTTATGATGCAGTGAATCGCTATGGCGACGAATACTCGAGCCCAAAGCTCCATTCTCAATTATCGAATCTGACTTATGTAGGATTCGGCTACTACTTGCGAGAAGGATTTGAAGAACAGGATTTGGTAGATTATAATTCCAATAACCTCAAGTTAACTGGTGCTATTCATTATAAAACAGGCAAGGAGACCGAATTGATTTTTGGAAGCAATTATGGTACCGGAACAACCGTGTATCAGGGCGACAATCGCTTTAGCTTGCGCGATATTCAGTTCTTTCAAAACAAACTGGAATTCCGAAAGGAGAATCGGTTTTTTATACGCATTTACGAAACACATGAAGATGCGGGAAACAGTTACGATGCATACAATACAGCACTAATTCTGCAAAATTCAGTAAAATCAGATTACAATTGGGGTTATGATTACAGCGATTATCTCACCGCAAACCTGAGCCCAAAAGTCAATGCCTGGTATCAGCAAAATTATCACTGGCTCAAAGACATTCCTGCAGCCAACAATGAACGTTTAAATTTTATCAATGCCTATTGGTACGAAAACTATGCGGATCTGTTAAACACGATACATGCCGGTGCGCGTCTCAATGCCAATACCAAATACAACCCTTCTTATCTGAGTTTGCCGGCTCTGGTTCCGGGTACAGCACGCTTTGATTCCGCCTTAAATTATGTGCGCTCACATAGCAACAGGGCTGGTGGCTCCCGTTTTATTGATCGCTCGACATTGTATCACGCTGCTGCAGAATACAAGTTTAAATTTTACACACTGGATTTTACTTCCGGTGGTAATTTTCGCCTCTATGCCCCTTACTCGGAAGGGACTATTTTTCTGGATTCAATTGAACGTATCTATAACCGGGAATTCGGAATGTATATCGGTGCAGAACGCAAATTACTGGACGATAAATTAAAAGTTAGTGCCACTTGCAGACTCGATAAAAATGAGAATTTTCCTTACCTCATTTCACCTGCAGCCACTGCGGTTTATACCTATAAAGCCCGGCATGTGTTTCGCCTTTCTCTCGCCTCTGCCCTTCGCAACCCTACCCTGACCGATCAGTATATTCATTTGAACGTTGGACGCGCAACGTTACTGGGTAATCTGCATGGGTTGAAAAATGTGGCTACCATTGCTTCATTCATCACCGCTCTCGACAATTACAACAAAGACAGCCTCAAATATTTCGATATTGATCCGGTACGACCAGAACAGGTAAAAACTGTTGAAGTTGGTTACCGGGGTAGTGCACTCGATGATAAACTGTATTTCGATATCAGTGCTTATCATAGCTGGTATACTCATTTTATCGGGTATAAAATTGCAGCAGTGGTTGACTGGCCGCCTGCCAATATTCCCACATATACGGTATATCGGGTAGCCACCAATTCAAAAGATCAGGTAACTACCAAAGGCGTTACCGCAGGTGTCAATTATTTCATGCGAAAATACCTGGGTTTTACAGTGAATTATTCCTGGAACAAACTCGATCGCGGAAATTCAACCGACTCCATCATACCAGCATACAATACACCCGAACACAAATACAATATCGGCATCAACGGCCGTGATATTGAAACCCATATAGGGTCCCTAATATTGAGACATTGGGGCTATAGTATCAATTATAAGTATCAGACCGGTTTTGTATTTGAAGGTTCTCCTCAGTTTACCGGACTTGTTCCTGCATACGATATGGTTGATGCTCAAATAAATAAACTGTTTCCGGCCTGGCATTGTACCGTTAAATTAGGTGCCAGCAACCTGTTGAACAATAAAGTGTACCAGGTTTATGGGGGTCCAAGGGTAGGAAGATTGGCTTATGTGTCAATTTCTTTTGACCTGATTAGCTGGAAGTAGTTTTAGGTAAATTCATTAATATGAGTAAATTGCATTTCAATACACATTAAAAATTACCAATACATATGAAAAAACTACTACTTAATTTAGCGTCGGGGGTCATCCTTTCAGCGTTTGCTTTATCTGCAAGCGCACAAGACTCCGTGCGTTACGTAAATGACATCTTTGCGGATGTTTTGGTACAGTCTAATATTGAATATGACTCCAATCGTTCCATCAACATCCTGTACGGACAAATTCCCGGCCAGTTGCCGATCATTACCGTCAAGTTGAAATGCGACGTGTATACACCGGCCGGTGATGCTGCAACAAACAGGCCTGTTGTAATTATTGCTGGTACAGGCAGTTACCTGCCCGCTATTCTGAACAACCAAACTACCGGTAGTAAAAAAGACAGTTCAGTAGTTGAATTGTGTAAGCGTTTTGCCATGAAAGGTTATGTTGCAGTAGCCGTAGACTATCGTCAGGGTTGGAATCCACTGACTACAGTGCAGGCTGATGCTGCAGAACAACTGATTAAAGCAACGTACCGGGCTTTGCAGGATGTGCGCAATTGTATCCGCTTCCTGCGTTCAAATGCGTCAACCTACGGAATAGATACTTCAAAAATTGTAGTTGGTGGACAGGGAACCGGTGGTTACGTGGCTCTGGCTTTGGCATCGGTTAATACCCGGGCAGAACTGGAATCCAATCCTAAATTTCAGCGTGGTGATTTCTCTCCAATGATTGACGTAGATACGCTGGGCGATTGGATGGGAGCCGGTGGCGTTCAACTACCGGGATATCCTTTCTATTTCAACTATGGTGGTGATGCCGGTGTTGCTGCCAACGCTCATTTGGTATTCCATTATGGTGGTGCAATTGGAGATTCTACCTGGGTTGATAATGCTACCTTACCTACCATTGGTATTCAATCAACAACAGACCTATTCGCTCCGTATAAAACCGGAAATGTGGTGGTACCAACCACAGGATTAACGGTTATTCCAAGCGCTTCCGGCGCTGGAGCTTTAATTCCTTATATAAACTCAATGGGCTTAAACGCAAAAATAAATGCCTATACCTATACCGATGTTTATAGCACTCGTGCTATGTCTGCCAGTGGTAATGTGGGTTGTTTATTTCCTCTGTATACGCAAGTGCCGGGCGATGGCGCACCATGGGAATGGTGGGACCGACCAACTGTTCAGGCCATTACTAATGTTCCTGTTAACGGATTGCCAATACCAACTAGCGGGCATAAAGCGGATTCCCTTTCTATGTTAACCAACCCACTGATGTCGGCTGCAAAGGGTAAAGCGTATATCGATACCATAGTAAACTTTGTTGCTCCACGTATTGCCGTTCAGTTTAATTTTCTGGTTGCAGGGGTGGAAGAAAAATTCGGTTTGAATGATGTGGCTTCGGTTTATCCGAATCCTGCCGCAAACGAAGTAACCGTTCAGTTGCCAGTTAATATCCGCACTGTTGAGTTGACCGATATCACCGGTAAAGCCTTGCTGACCGAAAAAGTTTCATTCAGCAATCAACATACCATGAATCTTACCGGAATCAACCAGGGTATTTACATGGTACAGATTACTGCTCTGGATGGCCGTACCGCTGTAAAACGTTTGATCATTAACTAACACATTTGTCCAATAAAAAACCCCGTGGGAAAATTCTCACGGGGTTTTTTTATGTTGTGGTTTTTGTTTAGAATTTCTCGAGTGCGCTGAAAAAGAATGACCCTTCGATCAAAGCGTTTTCGTCACTATCGGATCCATGTACTGCATTAGCTTCAATAGATTTGGCATACAAATTACGAATAGTTCCGGCCTCTGCCTTTTGCGGATCGGTTGCTCCAATGGTATCGCGAAAATCGGCAACTGCATTTTCTTTTTCCAGAATGGCCGCTACTATTGGTCCGGAGCTCATGAAATCAACAAGGTCCTGAAAAAACGGACGTGCTCTGTGAATATCGTAAAACTCTCCTGCTCTTTCGGCGCTTAGCCGGGTGTATTTCAGGGCTACAACCTTAAACCCTTTCTGAATAAAGTGATCCAGTATCTTACCGGTGTGGCCGTTTGCAACAGCATCGGGCTTAATCATCGTAAATGTTATTCTTCCGCTCATAGTTATTTATTTGGCGCGCAAAAATAGGTGTTTCCACCTTATTAATTCATAATCTTATGTTTATTTCATATGCCCGTCTATTTTTGCTGCCTGTCAAATATGAATCCGTTACGCAAAAAAATTGGAATTATTGGAGGTGGTCAGCTGGGACGCATGATGATCGAAGAGTCGCTCCGGCTGAATGTCGAAATAAATGTGTTGGATGCTCCTGATTGTCCGTGTTCGGAGCTTGCCCATCAACATGTTTCGGGGAGCCTGATGGATGCGCATGCAATCCGCAAATTAGCCGAAATCTGTGATGTTCTCACCTATGAAATTGAACATGTGAATACGGAAGTTTTACATGCGCTGGAGAAAGAAGGAAAAGAAATTATACCCTCACCCCGTATCCTGGAAATAATCAAGGACAAAGGATTGCAAAAACAATTCTTTACCGAACAAGCTATTCCTACCGCTGCTTATGAACTGGTTGAGTCGCCCGAAGAATGGCCCGCAGCTGTAAAACAATTTACTTCCCCCCGACTGGTTGCCAAAACACGCAAAGATGGTTACGATGGAAAAGGTGTTTCTATTTTCAACACAGCTGATATTATTCAAAATCCTAAATTAATTCCTTTTACCGCCCCTTCATTGATAGAAGATTTAATCGATTGTGAGAAGGAATTATCTGTAATGGTGGCGCGCGACCGTGATGGGAACGCCAGCACCTGGCCTGTAGTCGAAATGGAATTTGATCCGGTGGCCAACCTCGTCACTTTTTTGGATTGCCCGGCCACCCTTACCGATGAATTAGCTGTAAAAGCCCGCGACCTGGCCCTGCAAACCGTTGCAGCGCTGGATGGAGTAGGTGTATTTGCCGTTGAAATGTTTTTAACCAAAAAAGGTGAAATCCTGGTGAATGAGGTTGCTCCGCGTCCGCACAACTCCGGCCATCATACCATAGAGGCCTGTTATACGTCGCAATTCGAACAGTTGGTGCGAATCCTGATAGGATTGCCGTTGGGAAGTACAGGCCTCATTAAACCGGCTGTAATGATGAATTTGTTGGGTGGTGATGGTTTTTCAGGAAATTTTAAATTGCAGGGAATCGACGAGGCTGCCAAAATGGAAGGTGTTTATATTCATCTCTACGGAAAAAAAGAGAGTAAGCCCATGCGAAAAATGGGGCATATTACCGTTCTTGGCAACACATTAACAGAAGCCCGCTCAAAAGCCAGCAACCTTACTCAAACAGTCTCAATAATTGCAGATAATTAACATATTAATCCCTCCATCCGATGAATAAAATTACATACACCGGCTTAATCGCTTTCATGCTATTGGCTTCCTGTGGAAACAACGAGCCTAAACAGCTCAATACAGAAGAACAGGCTGCGGTTGAAAAACAGGTACATGACGATCAGGCTGCTATGGATTCGCTGGAACAGGCAATCCAGGCACAAATCAATGAAGCAGATACTATTGAATAATATTATTCAACGCTGAACTGTTTTAAAAAGCGCGTATCATTATTGCTTAAAAGCCTTATATCTTTAATGCCGTAAAGCATCATGGTGGTGCGTTCCACTCCCATGCCGAAAGCAAATCCTGAATATTGTTCCGGATCAATACCGTTCATTTTCATCACATTCGGATCAATCATTCCACAGCCTAAAATTTCAAGCCAGCCGGTATGTTTACACACATTGCAGCCTTCTCCTTTACAAATGATGCAGGCAATATCCATTTCAGCAGATGGTTCTGTAAATGGAAAGTAACTCGGACGAAAACGGATGCCGTAATTTTCTCCGAACAATTCCTGAACAAAATAATATAGCGTTTGCTTTAAATCTGCAAACGATACTCCTTTGTCGATATACACTCCGTCAATCTGATTGAAAAAACAATGCGATCGGGCTGATATAGCTTCGTTGCGGTAAACACGCCCCGGCATAACGGCACGAATCGGGGGTTTTGAATTTTCCATTAAGCGCACCTGAACACTGGTTCCATGTGTTCTTAATGAATGATCCTGAGTAATAAAAAATGTATCCTGCATATCCCTTGCCGGATGGTTTTCAGGAAAATTTAATCCTGTAAAATTATGCCAGTCGTCTTCTATTTCTGGTCCTTCTGCAATTGTAAATCCAAGTTTTTTAAATACTTCCAGTACCCTTTCCTGAAAAATAGAAACAGGGTGTCGTGAGCCAACCGAATAGGGTTCTCCGGGTAAACTTAAATCTCCTGTTTCAGCCGAATTAAGGTTGTTGAACAAAAATATAGCCTGAGCATCTGTAAATTTTAACTCAGTAAACTGTTTCAACAGATTCAATTCCTTTCCTGTTGCCTTTTTTTGATCGTTAGGAATTAGTTTGAACCGATCAAACATTTCATTTAAAATGCCTTTCCGTGAAAGAAAGCGCAAACGAAATTGCTCCAGATCTTCAGCTGATTGAATCGCATAGCCATTCACTTCCTCGTGTATTTGCTTTATTTCTTCGATCATGTATTCCCTTTTTTCATCCCTCAACAATCACCAAAATTAATTCAATTTTTAAAATTACCCTGTCCACAGTATCAATAAAATAAGTATTTAAAAAGAATTGTTGTTGTTGTATAGCGTGTGAATTCGTGTACAACCCGGATATTTTTTATAGAGCATTTTGTCATCCATGGTTTATTCACAATCCTATACACGTATTAGTGTATTGATAATGAATGTTTTTTGTGAATAATAAACAATAGGTCAATTCACTAATCACAATGAATTGAGTATAACTAATTTTAATTCAAATTGTGGATTAACCAGGCTCAAAGAAGTTATAAGTCGGGGTTTATACCCAATCTTTAGTTATGCACAATAGTTGTTCACACGAATCATGGAGTTTCAGGCGATATAAACGCAGATAAATCGACTTTTTGCTCAATATCCCAATTTGCTCTGAGCACAATATTCTCCGGAAAATAATATACCTGCTCAGGTTGAGATTCCTGTTTAAAATTCCCGTTATCCCATTGATTATTCTTGTTCCTGTCTACAATAAATTTGAGCTTATAAGTAGTTGGTTGGAGGTATTCCAACGTAATATCCATATAAGGATCTACCCTGAATTCTTTAAACACCTGTGTTTCCTGTTCATTGGTCATTTGCAGGATAATGGGTGTTTTAAATGGATTAATCAGGGTTAATTTTAACAAACCATAATCTTTTAGTGATTTTGAATTCCAGCTATGTTTTATACCCTTCTGGAATTGACCAAAGAGATCTTTACAGGCACTGTCTAAAAGCTCAAATTGGTAGCGCGTATTTTCTTTTTGTGGAACAATAAACCAGAAACCTCTTCCATAAGGCGATAAATGAAATTCCGGTTGTTTCATCAATATAGTGTCTTCTTTGATTTTAATCCTTGATGTATCTAAATGCACCACCGGAGTTGTAAAGCCAATTTTTATTGTATCATTCAATTCAATCGCCCTATTGATTTCAGCCTGAAATAACGGAAGTTTTAATCCTTTTTTCTGACGCACAGGGATCTCTAATATTTCTTTCTTTATCCTTACTTTAAAAACAGGCAACGTATCCGTTGTAATACGAAATACGGTTAGGGTGTCCACCCCCTGCTTTCCTGCACTAAACCAGGTGTAGTCGGATTTTATCGTCGACCGGGCCTGGTCCGGATCAGCTTTATAAATGGCAAACTGAAACTTACCTGTAAACCGGCAAAGCGTATCCATCAACTTACCTCTATCGTACAAATCCGGTATAAAAGTGAATATGGAATAGTGTGCTGAGTCTGTTGAACCACTGTAACATAAACCGTTTACAAAACCAATCATTTCAGGATGGTTATAAAGCAGGTTTTTGTTTTCATCCTTAAACGCTACGACACGAAACGAATCCAGTGGAATATGTGGAATACGGAAATTTCCGTTTGCGTCTGAACGACCAAAATAAGCTGGTTTTTCTTTATAAATTACCGAATCATTCAACCTGCTTTTAGGATACAATCCGATCATCATTTCTTTTTCTGGAAGGTTGTTAAATGCGTTTCGGCAAGTACCTTTTATGTTAAATGTATCGATAATTGCACCGGTCGAAAAAACATAAGTCAGGTTTTGAATCAGGTTGTTTTCGTGCAGGTCGCCAACTGAATTGCCAAAATTGATAGTGTAGGTGGTATTGACCTTTAAAGGTTGCTTTTTAAAATCAAGCATCAATTTTTTACCCTGCAAAATATATTCGGGTTTAACATCCAGACTGGGAGAAATTACGACCTGTTCGCTTGTATTATTAATTTGAATATACTCATCAAATTGCAATACAATTTGTGGCGCATTGAAATGAGTTGTTTTATCTTTTGGATAAGCCTTAATTAAAGCAGGGGGAATTTCGTCTTTTTTGCCCCCGGTCGGAGCAACCACCTGTGCACAGGAAGTCAGCAATGCAACAACAACCCAGCCGATAGATACTATGCAACTATGCGTTTTCAATCAGGATGCTTTAACCACAAACAGCAAACTCGAAAAATTGGTATTACCAGCCGTTGCCAGTGTTGAACGCAAACCGGAAATAGCCCCACGCAAAAAAACAAATTTGTTGCCTTTGTGTGTTTCACTGCGCATGCTGATATAAGGTGCGTCGAACCAAAGCGGGAGTGTTTCCTGAATTTCAAAACCATGATTCTGCATCAGTAAGGCAAAGCTTTTTCGGTTAAAATGGTACAAATGACGCGGCGCATCATAGCCGTCCCAATATTCCCTGTAATGTTGGGCATCCCAACTGTCGGAATTGGGCACAGCAATGAATAAGGTTCCACCCGGTTTCAGGAGACGCTTCAAATCCTGCATTCTTTCATTCAGGGAATGCACATGTTCCAGAACATGCCATTGTGTGATTACATCGAAGCTGGTCGGCTCAATGGATTTAAGAGCAGATTCAGGCATCACATCATATCCAAAGCGCTTTTTTACATAGGCAATGGCGTCCTCGCTAATATCTACTCCCACGGCATCAAAAACCGCTTCTTTTTTAACTCCCTCAAGAAAATAACCTAAACCGCAACCGAGATCCATCAACTTACCGTCTTTGTGGTATTTGTGAATGAGCTTTAGTTTGCTCTTGATACTGAATCCGCGCACAAGATCGTACAGCTTGTAAATAAACGAGAAACCCGCTTTATTGCCTGCATGTGAAATGTATCGGTCGGACTGATAGTATTTGCCTATTTCAGCAGCATCCGGACGAGGATTAGTAAACAGAAAAGAGCAATTTTCGCATCGCTGAAGAGAAAAGCTCTCTCCGGTAGCCACATAGTCGGTACAGTTAAACAGATGGCTGAACGCCGTGTGTGAACAAACAGGGCATGTTTGTAAGGTTTCCATATGGGAGCAAATAAAAGAAATTAAACGGTAGGGAACGCCGAAAAGTGTTAACGACCCAGATGAATCATCAGCACAGAAATATCGGCCGGGGAAATACCGCTGATGCGTGATGCCTGACCAAGTGTACGGGGTCGCTGGCGACTTAGTTTCTCACGCGCTTCCAGCGAAAGGGAGTACACGGCTTTATAATCGAAACTGTCACGGATCACGATATCTTCGAGGCGATTCATCTTTTCTACGACCAGTTTTTCTTTCTCCAGATAGCCTTCATATTTCATCAGCACTTCCGCCTGCAGGATGGTTTCTTCGTCATGTTTTGCAAGTACTTCAGCTACCGAAGGCAAAGCCTTGCGCAGATGGGAAATGCTTAATTGAGGACGCGACAGGATTTGCTCGAGTTTGTAATTCTGGGGAATTTCGGATGTTCCCAATTCGTTTAACAAAGGATTAATGGCTTCGGGTATAACGGAGGTCGACTTAAAATAACGGATAATTTCAGCGGCTCCCGACTCCTTCTTTTTTACGTTTTCTACCCTTTCGTCAGACGCCAGGCCCAGGGCATTTCCCATACGGGTCAAACGAATATCCGCATTATCCTGACGCAACATCAACCGGTATTCGGCACGCGAGGTAAACATCCGGTAAGGCTCGTCTGTTCCTTTATTGATCAAATCATCAATCAGCACTCCGATATAGGCTTCTGAACGCTTCAACACAAAAGGTTCTTTTCCTGCAATTTTTAAATGGGCATTGATACCTGCCATCAAGCCCTGACAGGCTGCTTCTTCATAACCGGTAGTACCATTAATCTGACCGGCGAAATAGAGATTTTGAATCCGGTGTGTTTCTAATGTTGGTGCTAATTGGGTAGGAGGGAAATAATCGTATTCGATGGCATAACCCGGACGAAACATTTTGGCGTTCTCAAAACCCGGAATTAGTTGCAACGCCTTATACTGAATATGGTCGGGCAAGGAGGTTGAAAAGCCGTTCACATATATTTCTACGGTATTCCAGCCTTCCGGCTCTACAAAAATCTGATGACGGTCGCGCTCGGCAAAGCGGTTGATTTTGTCTTCTATAGAAGGGCAATAGCGCGGCCCTAACCCCTGAATTCTTCCGGCATACATTGGTGATTCGTCAAATCCTGTTTTGAGAATATTGTGAACCTCCGAATTGGTATAAGTAATCCAGCAACATCGTTGGTTTTTGACCGGCTCTGTTGCGTTCAGGTATGAAAACTTACCTGGAGCTGCATCTCCATCCTGAACCTCCATTTTGGTATAATCTAGCGATCTTCCATCTACCCGCGGAGGAGTTCCGGTTTTCATTCGGCCACTTTCGAAACCCAGCGATAGGAGTTGTTCGGTTATTCCTGTAGCAGCCTTTTCCCCTATGCGTCCACCCCCGAATTGTTTGGTTCCGATATGAATCAATCCATTCAGAAAGGTACCATTCGTAAGCACTACAGCTTTTGATCGGATCTCTTGTCCCATACCCGTAATTACACCGCATACGCGCCCATCTTCAACGATCAGGGAACGCACCATATCCTGCCAGAAATCGAGCAGAGGCAAAGACTCAAGATATTCCCTCCAGTATTGCGAAAAGAGCATGCGATCGTTTTGTGAGCGCGGACTCCACATGGCCGGACCCTTCGACATGTTGAGCATGCGAAATTGAATGGTGGATTTATCGCTAACAATACCGCTATATCCCCCTAATGCATCTATTTCTCTGACAATCTGACCTTTAGCCACCCCGCCCATAGCGGGATTACAACTCATTTGGGCAATTTTATTCATGTCCATGGTAATGAGCAAGACCGACGAACCCATATTGGCAGCAGAAGCAGCTGCTTCACACCCGGCATGTCCGGCACCCACAACTAGTATGTCGTATTCTTTAAACATTTGATAATCAGGTAGATAAGCCCTTGTGCCTTAATATCACAAGGGCAGCAAAGCTAGGTAATAATTCTCTTTCTTCCGCATGGTCTTTGCGTCCTTAACCGACTTATCGCCATAACCACAAAGGTGAAGTACTCCATGAATGATTACGCGGTAAAGTTCCACGTGAAACATTTCGTTTAGTAGGTGGGAGTTGTCTTTCACCCGATCCAGACTAATGTAAATATCACCTGAAATCATTTTGCCTTCGGTAAGGTCAAAAGTGATGATATCGGTAAAATAATCGTGATTGAGGTATTGTTTGTTTAAACCCAAAAGGTATTTGTCGGAAGTAAAATTGTAACTGATAAATCCGGTTTCAAAACCCTCTTTTAGAATGCACGCATGAATCCATTCCCGCAACACAGTTTTGTGCTGCAAGGTGGAAGTTTTGCTGTCGATAAAGTTAAATTGGATGAGTTTAGTTAAGGAGAGTGACCGTTCCTTTTTTAGTTTGGGAGATGCCATTGGTGCTTACAATTTTGAGCTGGTAAAAATACACACCCTGCCCTGAAAATTCACCATTATTTCTATTGCCATCCCATCCCTGAGATATTCCGGTTTTGCTATAAATCAGCGTTCCCCATCTATCGTAGACTTCTATAGAAGAATTATCATAATCAATAAAGCTACCTTCTGGTCGAAAGACTTTGTTTACACCAGTAGGGCTGAACGCATTTGGAATGAAAACCAGAAGTTCGCCAAAAACACAGGAAACAAAGGATTTGGATGTGGCCTTGATTCCATGAGGAGAGCCGGAGTTTTGTATGGCCTCTACATAATAACAAGTGCCCCTGTTTCCTACTATTTCTGGTAATTCAAGATCATCGTAAAGGGTATCAGCACCCAGCAAGGTGTTGATCAATTCAAAGACCAATGTTGGGTTATCGGTGTTGGTACCCCGGTAAATTTTATACATTTCTACGCCGTTGTCCCACCCTGTATATGCATTCCAAACCAGGGAATTGTATGCACCATTTCCGGTAGCTTTCAGAACAATATTGGGCGATAGATTGCTTTCATGGGTTACTTGTCCGCAAAGGTTTACGCCTTTTATTTTAAACAAATGGAGCATTGTTGGATCCGGAACAGTATAGTAGGAATACATCGGATTGGCCACAATGGGTTGAGCCGGTTGATTGGAGAAAGTGGGAAACAAGGCCTGTGTTGTAACCGCAGGTACTATGGCCGAATACTCTTCTCCGCTTTGCATGAGAGTGGTTAATTCAAGCTCAGGCACATCGGGATCTATGGCTGAAACATTGGCCAGATAGGTATTTGCCGGATCTATCCGGAGTCGTGTTGAAGCTGATACAACATTAGAAGCGGAGCCTATATTTTCTTTGCTACCGTGAAACGCGCGTACAAAAATGGAGTAGGAGCTACCCGATTGAAGATCCATTTGATAGGTGTTGAATATCCCATTAACGGAGTCGATTGTGGCATAACCCCCCAGATCCCTGTTCACTATAATATGGTATGAACGCACTGATGGCCAGCCAACATAATGACTCCAGGTAAGAAGTAATTTATTTATGCAAGTATCTATAGTCGGTGGACTTAAATGTATGGTAATGTGCGGATTAGATCCGAAAACCTGTGTAATTCCGCAGCTATCCGTAGCTGTTATATCGTATTTTACGGCCTTATTGGCTGGATTAGTATAGGTATCAAGGTATGTTGTATCACGGAGTTCATCAGGACCAATTGGTACATTATTACCAAGACTATCTCTGTATAGTAGGTAGCGATAGAAGTCGCTGCTTTTATTGGAAGTCCAGCCTAATACGATTTTCTGACTATTCAGATCCACACTTACAGAGTCTAGAAATACCGGATTGGGAGGAGTTCGGTCCTCACTCATGCTGTCTGAATATTGTGTTGATGGTGGACTACAGCTATCCTGATAAACTATAAAATAGTTCCAGCTTTTCGGATTACCAGCAGGATTTGCCCCTATATGGGTATATTGACTAGCCGATTTTGAACTTATAGAATCAAGTAATTGATAAGGGTTTCCTGCGCCATCCCGGCCCCAGATATAATAGTTCTGAAATTTGGAACAAGTGTCATCAGAAGGGTTAAAGTATAATATATTATCCAGATTGCTTACGCATATTCTCCTGATTTTAGGAGGTCCACCCTCTGTTATTAGCGTACCCCAAAGGTACACCACAAGGGCAATGAGAATATTATTTCTTACCCGTAACAACTGTAATAAGGTCTTTTCTGTCCAAATAGGTTTGAGCCAACTGCTGTATGTCTAACGCTGAAACACGGTTTATTATTTCCAGAAACTCTTCATAGTAGTTTGATTCGAAGCCAAAGTCGATGATAATTTTAGCCCGATCGGCGATAGAAAACGGACCATCGAGGCTGCGCAAAAAACTGCCTAAATAGTAGTTTTTGGCTGTGTTCAGTTCATCTGCTTCTACCGGAGTTTCTATGAGTTTTTGGATCTCAGCAAATATGGCTTCAATGCCATTAGCTGCTAATTCATTATTCATATCGGTTTCGATATAGAATGCTCCGGCTTCTAAATTGGATTCTACTGCTGAATGTATGCCGTATGTTAGCCCTTGTTCTTCGCGAATGCTCGACATCAAACGGGATCCAAAATATCCTCCCAGAATGAGACTCATTACCTGTAGTTTTCTATAATCTGAATGCTTTCTACCCGGGATTAATTTACCAATTCGAATTGTTGATTGTACAGCATTTTCGTTCTGAATATGCCGATATCGCTCCGTTGATTGTTGACTTAAAATCGGGTTTAATTTGGAAATCGAGTGCTTGAATCCGGAGCAGAATTGATCCAATTGTTGTTGAACCTTATCATTAACAAAACCTGAAACCAATAAGTATTTTATCCCTGTTTTGTACTGACTTTCATAAAAAGCCATCACTGTTTCACGTGAAATATTTTCTATATCTTGCTGATATACAGTCTGTCCGTATATAGATTGCTTCCCATAAACCAATTCATTAAACGCTCTGCGGGTAAGGTAACCGTTGCGACTTTCGCTGATTTTCTGACGTTGAATGCTGTTCTTTTTAAAGATATCTAGTTCATTATCAGGCACAACAGCGTTTAACAGCACTTCCTGAATCATATTCAGGCACGGTTCAAGAAACTTGGGAAGACAGTACAACACAAAGGATGAGTCGTCGTCGCCAGCCCGTTTTTGCAAATAGGAACCATAATAGTCCAGCTTTTCGGCAATCTGACTTGCCGTGAAACGGGTAGTTCCTTCGGGAATCATGCTTGCAGTTGATTGTGCCTGAAAGGGCTGATCCTGGAAACGTGCACCACCGTTGAAAACCAACTCGAGCTTTAATACGGCACAATGCTCATCGTGAACCAGGTAAACCGGCACCCCACCTGAAGCTATAAATTGATGATGTGCCGGATAATCTATTTTTCCAATAGGATAAGATGGAGGGGCTATGCTGCGGTTCATGCGGAGCGGTAATAAAGGGTAGAACAATTGTTTTCGGTTAACAGTTTTTGACCGTTTTTTATCAGATCATCCAGCTTAACGGCCAGATAGTGGGAGGTTTCCTTATCTACAAGATTTATATCTCCCAGCATTTCACAATAAGCCAGTTTCATGGCCCGGTTCAATACATTAACATCGTTAAATAGCAAAGTTGTTTCGGTCTTGTTTTTCACCTTTTGCAACTCCTCTTCGTTCAATTCCGAAAGTATTTTTTGCAGCAATTCCTGAATGGCTTTGTCGCCTGATTCGATGGGAATTCCTTTGCTCAGTTTACCTTCTATTATAAATAAGCCGGGCTCTACATCGCCGGTGATATAACAATCAATTTCGCTGAAAAGCCCTTTTTCTTTCACCAATACCTGATAAAGCCGGGATGATTTTCCGCTACCCAGCATATCCGAGAGGAGGTCGGTTTCGTAATATCCTGTTTCCATTCGACCCGGCATATGCCAGGCTTTCAGTACCATATCAAGCGGTACGGGTGCCTTTATTTCCAGGTGTCGGGGTTCTGATTGTACCGGTTCGGTTTTGTATTGCGGACGATTAACCTTGCGGGCCGGAATATCTCCAAACCACTTGGTGACCAACTCCAGAGCGGGCGCTTCTTCAATATGTCCGGCAATAACCAGTATAGCATTATTGGGCGCATAAAATGAATCAAAGAATGTTTTTACATCTTCTAACCGCGCTTCTTCAATATGGGAGATTTCCCTGCCAATGGTTGGCCATGAATACGGATGTTCGAGGTATGCCAGGGGCAGGAGTTTTAACCAGGTATCGCCGTAGGGCTGATTCAGGTAACGTTCTTTAAACTCCTCAATCACCACATTTCGTTGCACATCCAACGATTTCTGGTTGATATTCAGACTGAACATTCGGTCGGACTCGAGCCATAATCCGGTTTCAATATTGTTAAACGGCAGGGTGAGGTAATAATTGGTGATATCGTTGCTGGTAAATGCATTGTTATCTCCACCGGCTGTTTGCAAAACGGTATCGAAATCGGGAACATGTTTTGAACCTCCGAACATGAGGTGTTCAAACAAATGGGCAAAACCCGTTTTATCGGGAGATTCATCTTTTGAGCCAACCCGGTATAAAATATTCAGTACGCAAAGTTTGGTATTGAAATCGGGGTGGTGAATTACGGTTAAACCGTTTTGGAGGGTGTGTTTTGTGAATAACATCTTGACCTTTGCAACCTATGAACTATTTTGATGATTATAACGCATTAGCGCGCGGATAGTTCGAAAATGAACCGAATGTATACCCCGGCTAAAATAATTTATTAGACGTACCAAAAACGCCTCGAATTAACATACACGAAATCAGTTACTTAACAAATCAGAAGTTAAAACCTAAGTTAACATATGTGGAAAAGGCGTTGAGTTCTGCAGATCGCATAAAGGTAACCTCCAGCGGACCCAAAACCGAATCGTATGAAAAACTTAACCCGAAACCGGTGAGGTATTGCTTTTTTTGAACAAGGGCATCTGTTGTATAATAGGAATGAAATATGGGAACAAAATTTCCGACATTACCTCTCAGGGTAATGTAAAAATTGCGAACCGGACTTGTTCTTATTCCTCCCATAACGCTTGCAAAATTGTTGGTGTTGAGTTGGTATTCATTTACCCCGACAAAGGAAATTTGATTACGAAATTGTTGAACCAGGCCACCAACCACATAATTATTGAAAAGGATAGCCGAGCGGTTTAGCCGGTATGGATTGAAACTGAAATAAGCATTGATGCCGAATAATGCCACCCACGATCGCGAAATTGAATAGGTTTTTTGGGTATTGAATTTAAACTGTATATAATGGTTGAGTGCTGCAAGTTTCAACGTGTCTTCCGGAACGGAAACAAAATAATTATCACCGCTTGGGTTCTGAATATATTGCGAAAAATGGTAACGCGTATCATAAATAAAGGAAGTTTCAATATACGTTTTGGAACCCTTGTTTGGGAAGTAAACCCGGTCGTGAGAGTTGGTTAAAAAGTACCCGTAATAATTCCAGTGTGCGATGTTTCCATCATAGATCAAAGAGTTTCCAAACACTTCCGGACTCACCGAAATGAACTCACGCTTTAATCCGATTCCGTATGCACGAGCGCTTTGAATGGACTTTTGGAGTTTGACATCAAATCCGGTATAGAATTGCCGGTACTGAGAAACCTTCACCAGATTCTGATAAATGGGATATTCGTTTTGGTCGTAATACACCGCACCTCCGATTCCAAAATCCTGTTTGGGTCCGAAGTATAAAAAGTACTCGCTGCGCAATCGCAGGTAATGAGAAATATTGGCGGTTACATAAAACCGCGATCGTTTTCCCAATGTATTCCGTGTGGTAAAATTCAGAATAAAAGCACTGCCTGTAAATGTGTTTTGATTAAGCGCGAATTTGACATATGAATTTGGATTTTCGACAGTGATCAGGCGCAATTGAGCATACCCATCCTTTGGAATTAATTCATAACTGATGCGGTTAAAATAACGCGTACCGTATATATGTGTTATTCTATTCGCAATATCGTTTAAAGCAAAAGGTGTGTTTTTGGGAATGGCCAACTTTCCGGTTACTAAAATAGGATCCACGCTTTTTGTACCTTCAATAAAGATGGTGTTAATGATGACCGAATCGGGCAAAATGGTAATTTCTTTTTTAACCGGACCGAAAATCCGGTTGATAGAGTCGGCCAGATTACGCAATGCATCAAACTGTGCAAATGCCGCATCGTACCCTCGTTGAATCAGCGAATCAGCTTCAAAAAAACTGGTTGTCCCGAAATTATCCATATTGGGTTCAATCAGATACGTGCACAATTTTTTCTGTCGTTGCGAGTCGTCGTTGTCAACAATAAATAAAGATTGATTCAGAATATCAAACACACTTTGCAATTCATTTTCTTTCAGGAAGCCCTGCGATAAATTGACCCCGATAACAATATCGGCACCCATATCGAGCATGTCGCTTACCGGGAAATTGCGCACAATTCCCCCATCCACCAGCAAACGTCCCTGGTATTTTACCGGAGAAAAAATGGAAGGGATGGCCATGCTGGCGCGGATGGCTTCGGCGAGGTTACCACTATCCAGCCGAACAGCAGAACCGGTGGTAATATCGGTTGCAATACAGCGGAACGGAATGGGAAATTCGGAAAATCGTTTGGTTTTGTATGCCACCGAAAAAATGCGTGAAAGCTCTACCGAAAAACTTTGCGCATCAATGATTCCTTTTGGTAAAACCAACCGGTTTTGCACCAAGGGAATTTCCATTATATATTTTCCGTATTCGCTTTTTTCTTCAATGGAAATCTGGCTAAGTTTGGGCGTATTGGTAAGCAGTACCGACCAGTCCTGATTGCGCACTATATACTCAATGGAATCTACGGAATACCCAACGGCATACATGCCTCCAATGATAGAACCTACCGATGCGCCCGCAATATAATCAACATGTATTCCCGCTTTTTCTAAAACACGCAGAACGCCCACATGACAAATGCCTTTGGCACCGCCGCCGCTGAGTACCAGTCCTATTTTGGGTCGTTTGGAGGCCCGGGTTTGATCTTGCGCCAATAATGGAAAAGCGATACTTAAAGTAAAAAACAATAGGCAGCTGCGTGCAAAAAGTTTTCCTGCAACAGATAACGAATTAAGAAATACCAGGAGGATGAAGTTTCGCTGCAGTGGTGTGTTTTTCGATATGCGTTGGTTGAAAAGCAATATAATGTTTGTAAAGATAATATTGTATTTCCGTCCTTTTCATGTGTTTACATCATAAATGAGCAAAAATACTATGGAAATTAAACGGTAACTTTGCCGCCTAATTATTTCATATGGCGATCAGAAAAAGGCCGGATTCGGCAAAACCCGGAGGAGGCAAGAAAAAACCGGGATTCAGCTCCGGTATAAAACGCGACGGATTTAAATCGGGTGGATATAAAGGAAAAGCAGGCGGAAGTGGCGACGACAAGCCTCGCTTTCGTGCAAAGCCAACGGGCGATAAACCATATGCACGCAAGACTTCCGATTCGGGAGAATATCGTAAAACATCATCTCCACGCAGCGGATCAGCACCGTACAAAAAGAGAGATGGAGATGATTCCAAAAGCGGATTCAAAAGAACAGCTACGCGTTCATTTGAAAAGCGCGAAGGCAGCTACGGAGACCGTAAACCATCGAGTGGATATAAAGGTAAGAGCAGCGGCGACTCATCCAGACCACCGCGCAAATACGGCGATAAACCAACAGGCGATCGCTATGTACGTAAAAGTTCAGGCGACGATTCAAGACCTCCGCGTAAGTACGGTGACAAACCGACCGGTGATCGCTTTGTAAGAAAAAGCAGCAGCGACTTATCCAGACCACCCCGCAAATATGGCGATAAGCCTGCCGGGGATCGTTTTGAAAGAAAAAGTAGTAGCGATTCAAGACCACCGCGCAAATACGGCGACAAACCTACAGGCGATCGATTCGTTCGAAAGAGTTCAGGCGACGATGCAAGGCCACCACGCAAATATGGCGACAAACCCTCTGGTGATCGCTTTGTAAGAAAAAGCAGCAACGACTCGTCCAGACCGCCTCGCAAATACGGCGAAAAACCAACAGGCGATCGATATACACGCAAGCCGGATAGCAGTGATACCAGAAAGGAAAACAGCGACACAGAAAGACCACCAAGTAAGTTCGGGGATAAACCATTAAGAGATAGCAGGGTACGAAGGCCAGCGAGTGGATTTACACGTAAAGACCGTGACGACACAGAAAGACCAGCAACACGCACTCCGCGTACTTCTGACGGTGATGATAAGCCGGCATTTCGTAAACCAACCGAGTTTAAAACACGCAGTTTTGCGGGAGCAAAAAAAGAAGGCGACAGAGAACCACGTCGTAGGTTTGAGAAACCGGCCTATGGCTCCAAACCGCGTACAGGAGCCGGATCGCGGACACGTACCCGTACAAAAGACGCTGAAGGCGATATGCTTTCCGAATCAGGAACCATTCGTCTGAACCGCTATATTTCCAATGCAGGAATTTGCTCGCGCCGTGAAGCCGATAAATTGATTGGTGCCGGACTGGTGAGTGTAAACGGTACCATCATTACAGAAATGGGTCATCAGGTAAATCCGGGCGATGTGGTGAAGTACAACAACAGCAAACTGAGCACCGAAAAGAAGGTATATCTGTTGATGAATAAACCGAAGGACATGATCACTACGCTCGACGATCCTGACAAGCGTAAAATTGTAACCGATTTGTTGAAAGGCGAAGATCTGCCAAGGGTATATCCGGTAGGCCGTTTAGACCGGAATACGACGGGTGTATTGTTGCTGACCAACGACGGAGAAATGGCGCAGCGCCTGATGCATCCGAAATACGAGGTGCAAAAAATTTATAAAGCCACGCTGGATAAAAACTTCAAAGGCGAAGACTTGTGGACATTGACTCAGGGTGTTGAACTCGAAGACGGTTTTATTAAACCCGACAGCATTGCCGTTCCTGATCCTGCTGTTAAAAACGAAGTGGGAATTGAGATCCACAGTGGCCGGAATCGCATCATTCACCGCATGTTTGAACATGTGGGATATTCGCTGGATAAACTCGACCGGGTATTGTATGCCGGATTATCGCGCAAAAGCCTGAAACGGGGCGAGTGGAGAATGCTGGAAGAACGCGAGATCTCGGCGCTGAAGAAGCTCGTAAAACTGAAATAGATAATCACCCCGTAAAGAGTAGAAAAATCAAATAAAAACCTAACTTTGCACTTCAAAAAATAAAGCGATGAACACAACCTTATTGTTTATAGGAAATCTGGGTGGCGGCGAATGGATCATTATTATTTTAGCCATATTGCTGTTATTCGGCGGTAAAAAAATTCCGGAATTGATGCGCGGTATCGGGCAAGGTATGCGTGAATTCAACGATGCCAAGAAAAGCGTTAAGTCCCAAATCGAAGACGGAATGAAGGACAAAGAAAAAACTGAAAACGCCGAGAATAAATAGTGAAGGAATACAAAAGCTTAACTGACATTCAATCGGATATTTCCGGCGACAAGATCACCTTACGTGATCTTGTTTTGCATTATCTCGGGAACATTGAGAAACAAGCTTCCCTGAATGCATTTCTGGAAGTATACGGCGATGAAGCCCTCCAACGCGCGGACCTCATTCAGGATAAAATAAAGCAAGGCAGAGCCGGAAAGCTGGCCGGAATGGTGATTGCCCTGAAAGACAATATTTGTTATAAAGGACATCACGTTTCTGCTTCTTCCAAAATTTTACAGGGCTTCGAATCGGTTTACAGTGCTACCGTGGTCGAGCGATTACTGGCTGAAGATGCCATCATCATCGGACGTACCAATTGCGACGAATTTGCCATGGGAGCATCCAATGAAAATTCAGCATACGGACCGGTGCACAATGCGCTGGATCCTGAACGGGTTTCCGGTGGTTCATCGGGTGGATCTGCAGTTTCGGTACAATCCGATTGTTGTCTGGCTGCATTGGGTTCAGATACCGGCGGATCGGTACGTCAACCCGCCGCTTTTTGTGGTGTATATGGTTTGAAACCTACCTATGGAAGAGTATCACGCTATGGACTAATTGCCTATGCTTCATCGTTTGATCAGATCGGAACCTTTACCAAAAGTGTGACCGATTCACGTAAATTGATGGAGGTAATGGCAGGCAAAGATCCGATGGATGCTACCACATCCGAAAAACCGGTGCTTACCCAATCCAACGTTCATACGCAAAAAAAATTCCGGATTTCTTATATCCGTGAGTGCATAGAGCACGAAGGCATTGATCCAGATGTGAAGGCTGCCACGATGAAGCTGATACAGGAATTGCGTGAAAAAGGACACGAGGTAAACGAAATCAGTTTCCCTTATCTTGAATACCTTGTTCCGGTATATTACGTATTGACCACAGCAGAAGCGTCATCAAATTTATCGCGCTTTTCGGGCATGTTGTACGGTCATCGCAGCGATCAAGGGCACGACCTCGACAGCATGATCCGAAAGTCACGCAGCGAAGGATTCGGGACAGAGGTGAAACGCAGAATCATGCTCGGTACTTTTGTTTTATCAGCCGGATATTTTGATGCGTATTATACCAAAGCCCAGCAAGTTCGCCGTCTGGTACAGGATAAAACAGAAGCGTTGTTGAGAGAGGCTGATTTTATTCTTTCGCCCACAACACCAACTGCAGCCTTTAAACTGGGCGAAAAAGCCGGTAACCCGATTGCCATGTACCTGGCCGATTTATATACCGTACATGCCAATATATCGGGGCATCCCGCGCTGAGTTTTCCATATGGGTCAGACAAAAACGGTATGCCAATTGGCATGCAACTGATGTCGGATCATTTTAACGAATCTGCGTTACTGGATTTCACTGAAGTCCTGTAACGATTAACCAAACCAACCGATCGATGAGAAACAGCTTACTTCTGTTTATAGCGCTTTTTTTGACTTTTACGGGCGTTTATAGCCAACCGGTACGTCCCGGGAGCGACGAGCTCTATCAAGCCCGTCTGGCTACCTTAAAAACCTCCATCGAACTTATATACCGTACAGAGGTAAAGCAGTATATTGAAGCATACATTGAAAATCCGGATCGCACAAGGGAAATTATCCAGCAAAGCAAGACACAATTTCCGCTAATTGAGCGGGCTTTAAGAAGCAAGGGTGTAAGTACCGATTTGAAATATCTGGCTGTAGCTTTATCTGAGCTCAATCCGATAGCTAAAAATCCGTATGGTGCCAACGGAATCTGGATGATGATGTTCAACGTTGGCAAGATGTACAAAGTGAAAGTGAATTCATTTGTAGACGATCGCCTGGATCCTTACAAATCATCCGTTGTTGCGGCAACCCATTTCCGCGATTTGTATTCCATTTACCATCAATGGCCTTTGGTAATTGCAGCTTATGCATCATCTCCGGTGATGCTCAACAAATGCATACGCATGGCCAACAACAGCCTTTATTTTTGGGATGTATATCCGTTTCTACCCGAAACCACCCGCGATATTTATCCCAGGTACATTGCCGCCGTTTATATCATGAATTTTTACCGCGAACACGGTATACGCACTATCGCTCCTGAAGTGCGCATGGAAACCGATACGGTTTTGGTAAACAAATGGCTCTCTTTACAACAAATTTCCGCAACCATCGATATTCCTCTCGAAGTGCTTCGTAAGTTGAATCCTATTTTTAAAAAAGATATTATTCCATATAACCTGCACGGATACCAGATTCTTTTGCCCGAAGGGAAAGCTGCGCATTTCGATCGCCTGAAAGATTCCGTGTATAATCCATTGCCCCGTCCGGCCGATTTTGTACCCGTTCAAATTCAACACGAACCTACCGATTCAACAACAACACAGGTAGTGAGCGCAGTTGAAAACACCAAACAGGAGGAGAAACGCTTTGATAAAAAACGACTGTACTATACGGTTAAAAAGGGAGATAATCTGGCAGATATTGCTGATTGGTTCGATGTTACGCAACGCGAGATCGTTTCGTGGAACAAACTGAAATCAACAAAGGTAGTCAGAGGTAGAAAACTCATCATTTGGGTGAACGAAAAAAAGACCGGTTATTACAAGCGTATCAATTCGATGAGTACAGTGCAGAAGAAGAAGCTGAAGCGAAAGGATTGAGGTGTGGATCCTGGACAAAACGTCCGGGAGAATGAATCATTGTTTTTTGAAATCACGCTGATTAATCAAACAGTTCTTCGGGATTGGGCACACGGAATACCATATAGTTGGTACCCAAAAAATTCAGAACGGCATTGAGCACAATGGCAACGATATTGGAAACAGTGGTATCGTAAGTATAGGCGTATTCGGTAATGGTGTGCAATTGCAGAAAATCAAGCACCCAATAGACCGGCTGGTGAAGCCTGAAAATATGATCACAGGTATAATTAAAAGCCAGGTAAACAAAGAAAGTTATTACATACACCAGAACGTATTTTAAGAGGTATTTTTCACCTTCATCCGTATGTTCAACATACGTCCAGAATTTGTTCAGCGTAAAGCCTACAAAGAAGCCCAATACATAACCAATGGCTTTGGCCAACAGGTTGTATTGCGGGAATTGAAGCGTAGTTACCCAGAAGACAAAAAGACTGACACCTGCGGCCGCGCATCCTACAATAACGAATTTGATGAATTTATGCGCCAGGGGATATTTCCGGATCCATTTTCTGAAAGACTTTAGGGCGCGCATATTCCGAAATTAAGGGTTTATTGGGTTACTCCCATTTTTAATTTTTCTGCATTCTCGGCCACCTGCAGGTTGTCGATAAAATCCTGAATTTCGCCATCCAATACTTGCGGTAAATTGTAAACGGTATAGCCAATCCGGTGATCAGTAACTCTTCCCTGCGGGTAATTGTAAGTTCGGATTTTAGCAGAACGATCTCCTGAAGAAACCATCGTTTTTCGCGAGGATGCAATTTTTTCGTTGTGCTTCTGCAATTCAATTTCGTACAACTTGGTCTTGAGCATTTGCATAGCTCTTTCGCGGTTTCCGTTTTGGGTGCGTTCAACCTGACAAACCACTACAATGCCGCTTGGTTTATGCGTAAGCATAACTTTACTTTCGATCTTGTTTACGTTTTGTCCGCCTGCTCCGCCCGATCGCGCTGTTTGCATATCAATATCGGCCGGATTCAGTTCCACATCCACATCTTCGGCTTCGGGCAATACCACCACCGTTGCGGCTGAAGTATGCACACGACCTTGTGTTTCCGTGTCGGGCACACGTTGTACACGGTGCACACCACTTTCGTATTTCAGAATACCATATACATCGTCTCCGGTAACTTCAATGATGATTTCCTTGTAACCACCGGCTGTGCCTTCGGTAAAATCAATCATATCGGTTTTCCAGCCGCGACGTTCACAGTAGCGCAGATACATGCGGGCCAGGTCTCCGGCAAACAAACTGGCTTCATCACCTCCTGTACCTGCACGGATTTCAAGCACAGCATTTTTCTCGTCCTCCGGATCTTTCGGAATCAGCAATAAGCGCACTTCATCTTCAAGAGGCTCCACTTTCGGAATCATTTCGTCGAGTTCGGCCTTGGCCATTTCACGCAGGTCTTCATCCTTTTCAGTCTGGAGAATTTGTTTGCAGTTTTCTATATTACCCAGCAAGTCGCGGTATTCGAAATATTTTTGAACGATTTTTTGCAGGTCTTTGTATTCGCGGTTCAGCTGGGTATAGCGCTTCATATCCGACAAAATATCCGGTTGAGTCAGCAATTCTTCAACTGTTTTCGAGCGTTGGTAAATAAGTTCCAGTTTTTTCAGCATACAGGCGAAACAAAAAATGTGGCGCGAAGATAGCCAAAATAGCCGTTAGAAAAATGAAGGATTAGTAGGTATAAATAACCAGCATTCCGGGATACAACATATAGAGTTTATCTGCGGTAATATCCAGGGAGATCCAACCCGGATCACCGGGCAGCGACAATTCTGAATCGACCGCACTGATGCGGTTGTATTGATGCAATTGGCCCTGTTTCAGGTAAAAGAGATGCGAACCGATGGATCGAAAAAAAACAGCGCCGGTAATGGGTAAGGTGCGTTGATAATTGCAAAATAAATCGAATAATAGAATTCCGTTCATGGTATCGTTTACCATTACCTGTCGCCCGTCTTCGCGAATCTGCAAGGGTGCAAATTGTTTGCTTTTGGTGAATTGCAGGATGTTTCCGCTGCTTTGCGGGTTTTGTCCATCCTTGTCTATTTTTTTCAATTGCAAGTCGGAATAATCAAATACCCAAATGCTGTTGTCGTATGCACGGGCCACGGTGGATGCCTGAGTAATACCAAAAACTGAAAGGAGGGTTTCGCCCCTGAACGCCAGGTTATTGTCGAGGTAAACCACCTTATTCAATTCCCGGTAGAACACATAAATTTCGAGAGGATTGGAAGGATCGAGGCCGGTAATATTTCCCTCGTATTTGTAGTTGAGTGTGGAGAGGATTTTTCCGTTTTTATCGAGTTTGTATACCTGATTGGTTGGACTCACGGGATAAGAGTTTCCCATCGGATCGGTTTCCAACATTTTTGCTGAAAGCGGTATGCGGAGTAATTCTTTAAACAGCACTGAAGTGTCAGTTTGCTGTGCAAAAAGTGACCAACAACTTAGACCAAACAAACCGACAATAAAGCGCTTCATTTCAATCGAGGAATTGTTTGAGATCCATCGTTTGACCGTCAAAAACGGCGTATGTATTTTGTGTAAACCAATCGCCAAGGTTTATTACACGCGCATCGAGCAGCGTTTTATCAAAAGCCAGGTGACGGTGGCCAAACAGAAAGTAATCTACGGGATGTTTTTCCAATACTTCTGCGGCATGTAACATTTGATATTCTTTATCGTCGCCGAGATAAGTAGAGTTCGAGCCAAACGTTTTTTCCTTGCTGCGTTTCGAAAACCAGTTGGCAAATGGTATTCCGAAACTAGGATGGATCAGTGAAAATACGCGTTGAAAAAAGCGGTTCCGGTAAATCCAGAGTATAAATTTGAACCAATATTGTCCGGGCCCCAATCCATCACCGTGGGCAATATAAATGAGCTTATCAGCACTTTTAATCATCATTGGTCCATGGTGCACTTTACAACCGATTTCTTCTTCGAAATAACCGAATTGCCAAAGGTCGTGATTGCCATGAAACAAATGAATTCCTATACCGGCATCCTGCATTTCGCACAATTTACCTATCAGGCGCGAAAAACCTTTGGGCACAGCATGGCGGTATTCAAACCAGAAATCAAACATATCGCCAACGATAAATACCGCCTGCGCATCGTTCCGTATGCTTTCGAGCCAGCGTACCACACGTTGTTCGCGTTTTCGGCTGCTTGCTGCATCGGGTACACCAAGGTGAAAGTCGGAAGCGAAATAGAGTTTTTTACCCGGTTGTAAATGCACCTTGAAAAGGATTAAGCAGAAGGATGATGATCGTCGATCAGGAATACAAAAATTTCTTTGGGCCCGTGGGTCCCGATAACCAGCGTTTGGTCAATGGCGCGCGTTCTTCCGGGTCCGGTAAGAAAGGAAATCAAAGAAGGAAGGTTTTTACCGTAGCGGTTACGTATGAGTTGAAAGCCGTCTTTTATTTCCATCACCACTTGCGAAGCATATGCCACCACCAGCAAGGTTGGAGGGTATACCGTTAGGGTTCGTGAGTTTTTGGCAGATGAAACAAGGATACTTCCTGTTCGGGCGATCAGGGCTTCGCAGGTGGTAATGCCTACCTGTATTTTATCCAACGGGTCGCTGATACCGAAAAAAGGAATACCGGCATCTTTAAGTTGAGTTTGAAGGCTTTCGTCCCAGCAGGTCAGTTTTTTTAACTTATGGCGATCTTGCAATGTCAGCAGCTTATCAATGAAATCGAAGGAGTTGTCGCAAATGATAAAAAGCCCGTGAATGGTGGTATAATTTCGTGCAAACGTTTCGAGTATGGAAGTGTCGTTAGGATGCACATACACATTGCTTTCCAGGTCGATATTGGAAAATTTCGGCTTGGACTTATAAATCAGGGCCTGGCGGACCTTCTTCAGAATTTTTTCCTTGGATGTTGTAGTTTGTTCAACTGCCACGTGGAGCAAGATAAGGTTTTTATAAAAATAAACAGACGGATCAGTTGATAAAGGTCATCAGCAATCGTTTGGCAATAGGAATGATGGTTTCTTCTACCGGATAATTCAGGGTTGAACTTACTTCAAAGGTGGCAGGGTTGGGGAGTTTTTTGCGGTTGCGGGTAATATCAATTTTGATATTTTCGGGTGTGTTGGCCAGGCTTTTTTTATAGGTGGTCAGGTATTGGGTATGAACTGCCCGAAAGGTATCGGTTTCGTTTTCAAACAATTTTACCTCGTATTCATACACGCGTATTTCCGGTTTATAATCGTTGCGCACCAACATGTATCCATCGTTTTTGTACAAGGGCAGAATTCCTACCGGAGCAAATTCAATTTCCTGTTCTATAAAATCGTAAATGGCCTTTCCTTCATCGATATGTTTCCGGATTTCCGGCAATGAAAAATTCACCACATCCGCCAGGTGATTCATAAGTTCATCGTTGCCGATGGTTTTGCGGAATTCAATATGAAAATTTTTCCAGTCTACTTCGCTTATTTCACTGGGGAATGAAGCAAATAAGGTTTCCTTGTTACGTTGAAACGACGACAGGTTGCGGTAATGATATACGAGGTCGGAAAGCGACGGGTACAATTTGGTTTCGTTGAAGTCGTGGCGGATTTCTTTGAGGTATGCCAGAAGGATATACCGCTTATATTCCAGATCCGGGATCTCAGAAAAAAACCAGTTGGGATGTAAGGACTTCATACGTTTGCTTTATTGCATAACGTAAAAATAACCGGACTTTGGTATAAATGCCAGCAGGTAATGCACACCGGATTTGTGCAAAACCATTGCAGTGATCAGAACCGTTTGGTTAATGTGGCATTGAGTCCTACAAAGTAGGGATACTGTTGCATCCAGTCTTTATTGGCCACCATTGAATTCAAAGCGAATTTGGCAGATGGCATTAATCCAAGTGTTACTTCGTTGTTGAGCTTATAGGTCAGTGCCGGTGCAAATGTAGCAAACCAGTTGTTTTGAATTCCCGGAAAGGCTTCCTTGTCTTTGATCAGCAATACACCCACATTGTCGTAACTCACCATACCGGCATCGGTGGTGCTGATAATGGCATAACTCAGACCACCCTCGAGCACCAGATTAAATCGTGGTTGGTTGGTAATCCGATAACGTACAAAAACCGGAATTTCGGTCCACGAATATTTGATACGCGTGCTGTAGTTGTTACCTGAAATGATAGAGTCGTTGGGGTGAATAATTTGTGCGCCTTTCTCGGCACTTCCGGTAGTTGCTACAGGAGCAACAGTATTGAAATAAAATGACTGGCTGAAATTCAGAATGCCCATCCCTCCCGATATATTCCAACGCTCGTTGATGCGGTAATCAAGCAGAAACAGACCCGACCAGTCGATGCCCGGACTTTCGAGGGAATTGCGGAGGGCTTTATTTTTTTCAAATGAGAGGGATGAAGAACCTGGAGTTTCAAGCCGATTAAGACAAATATAGGCGCCTGCAATAACGCGGATAGAAAATTCGGTGAGTTTATCCGGATCATTTAAACCGGCGGTGCCGATGGCATTCGGATCCAGCGGATGAATTTTATGCATGCTATCAGTAACAGTTGCCAGGTTAATGATGGAAGGTTCAGGTTTGAGTGGTTGAATTTCCTGATGAACCTGTGCTTCGCTTTTTGCAGATTCTTTATCCTGTGCCGGTGAAACGGTGTTATGTTGTTCAACTTGAGCAACCGGAGATTGAACAGCAGGTGTATTTGCAATCGTTACTACATCAGTTGCAGGATCCGATGTTTTGTCAGAAGTTGTAGTTAGATTTCCAGAAACAACAGGTGCTTCAGCGCTTACCGGGTTCAATGAATTTTTATTTTCATCTGCATTCACCTCTTCCTTTTGTGCTGTTGCTACAGGTAAAGCAGCAGTTGTATTTTTAGTAACGGCAGATGTTGGTTTAACGGCAATACGGTGAATAGCTGTTTTTGTGCCGGCATTGCGGCGCGTATTGCTGTTGGCTGTTGAAGGAGGAGACTCTATTGTCCGTTGATTGGATCTTTTTGATGCTTCCGGAAGAGCAGTTAACGGAAGAGGATTTTTTACATTATCAGAAGGCGGGGCTGTTATAGTTACCGGAATATTTTGTTCGGCCGTTTCGCTGAACGGCTGTTTAGGCATGAACAGGTATATCAAGCCTAAAATAGCCACGCCGGTTACGGCATAGGCGAAGGTCTGGAAATGGTTCCATCCCGACTTTTCAGAAGGAAGGGACGATTCAAGTTTCTCCCAGTTTTCGGGATGATTGCGCACGGAGTAATCGTTGAATTTATTTTCCAGTTTCTTTTCAAAGTCAGTTTTCAGATCCCGGTCAATACGTTCCCACAATGATCCGGAAGGCGTATATTCCAGATCATTCAACCGCTTTTGCAAGCGTTTCTCCATTCTATTTCGGTTGTTGAAAAGGTTCATTGAGAATTTTGTAATGTTTGGCCAGAACTTGTTGCATATACATGCGGGCTCTGGAATATTGTGACTTGGAAGTACCTTCAGCTATTTCGAGCATTTCGCCTATTTCGCGATGGGTATAACCTTCAATGGCATACAGGTTAAACACCATGCGGTAGCCTTCCGGTATTTGTTGAATGAGTGCAACGATTTCGCGGGCCGAAATCTGATCGATCACATCATCCTGGTATGGTGCATCCACATTTTCCATACTTAACCTTTCCTGGAATTTGCGGTTGCGGTAACGGTACATGTTGATGGCGGTGAAAACCATGATGCGGCGAATCCAACCTTCAAAACTTCCTTCGTGTTTGAACTTGCCGATATTGTTAAACACCTTGATGAATCCTTCCTGCAACATGTCTTCCGCTTCACTGCGGTCGCGTGCATAGCGCATGCAAACGCCAAGCATTTTGGATGCAAAAGATTCATACAGGGTTTTCTGGCTCGAGCGATTACCCTGTATACAGCCTGCGATGATATCTTTTTCGTTGCTTAACACGTGTACCGATAAAGTCAAAGATACGAACCGGAGGGTTGTCTTCACCCAAAAATAAAGACAGGTCTGCACGATCTGTCATGTTTTTGGACTAATTTTGCCGACTCTTTGAAAAAGTGTCAGCAATTGACTTGTGGCATGTGATATGATAAGAAGGGAATACGAACACAACCATAAATAAAATAAAATAACAATGTCAGTAAATCTTAAACCATTGGCAGACAGGGTTCTGGTAGAACCTGCTCCAGCTGAAGAAAAAACCGTTGGCGGAATCATTATTCCTGACACAGCGAAAGAAAAACCACAACGTGGGAAAGTCATTGCCGCAGGTCTGGGTAAGAAGGATGAACCGATGACTGTAAAAGCAGGCGACTCCGTTTTATACGGAAAATATGCAGGAACCGAGATTACCGTAGACGGTAAAGAATACCTCATCATGCGTGAATCCGATATTTTCGCAATCATTTAATAACTAATAATTTAATACATAATCATAATGGCAAAAAAGATATCATATAATGTAGATGCACGCGATGGCTTGAAGCGTGGTGTTGACGCATTGGCTAATGCAGTGAAAGTAACACTGGGCCCAAAAGGACGTAACGTGGTAATCGATAAAAAATTCGGTTCACCCATTGTTACCAAAGACGGTGTAACCGTTGCAAAAGAAATTGAACTGAAAGATCCGGTTGAAAACATGGGTGCCCAGATGGTAAAAGAAGTGGCTTCGAAAACTGCAGATATTGCAGGTGACGGAACTACAACAGCCACCGTATTGGCTCAGGCCATTGTAACAGCAGGTTTGAAAAACGTAGCTGCCGGTGCCAATCCGATGGATCTGAAACGCGGAATCGACAAAGCGGTAGACAGCGTAGTGGAAAGCCTGAAAAAGCAATCACAAAAAGTAGGCGAAGATTACCAAAAAATTCAACAGGTAGCATCTATTTCAGCTAACAACGATGAAGTTATCGGTAAGCTGATAGCTGATGCGATGGCTAAGGTTGGAAAAGAAGGTGTAATTACCGTTGAAGAAGCCAAAGGAACTGAAACAGAAGTGAAAACAGTTGAAGGAATGCAGTTCGACCGCGGTTACCTTTCTCCATACTTTGTTACCAATGCTGAAAAAATGGAAGCCGATCTGGAAAGTCCGTTCATTTTGATTACCGACAAAAAGGTAAGCAATATGAAAGAATTGCTTCCGGTTTTAGAGCCAGTTGCACAAAGCGGCAAACCCCTGATCATCATTGCAGAAGATGTAGAAGGTGAAGCCTTGGCAACACTGGTGGTAAACAAATTGCGCGGAACATTGAAAATTGCAGCCGTAAAAGCTCCGGGATTCGGTGATCGTCGAAAAGCCATGCTGGAAGATATCGCTATCCTGACCGGTGGAACCGTAATCAGCGAAGAGCGCGGATTCAAACTGGAAAATACCGATATCAGCATGTTGGGTCGTGCCGAAAAGATCTCGATCGATAAAGACAATACCACCATCATCAACGGTGCCGGTAAAAAAGAAGATATCGCTGCCCGTATCAACATGATCAAGGCACAGATCGAAAGCACCACATCGGATTACGACAAAGAAAAATTGCAGGAACGTCTGGCTAAACTGGCCGGCGGAGTTGCAGTATTGTATATCGGTGCCGCTACCGAAGTGGAAATGAAAGAAAAGAAAGACCGTGTGGATGATGCATTGCATGCAACACGTGCAGCAGTAGAAGAAGGTATCGTAGCAGGCGGTGGAGTAGCCTATATCCGTGCTATCGAAGCACTGGATAAACTGAAAGGTGCAAACGAAGACGAAAATACCGGTATCGCTATCATCAAACGTGCCATCGAAGAACCATTGCGTCAGATTGTGGCCAATGCAGGCGGAGAAGGTTCGGTTGTGGTAAACAAAGTGCGTGAAGGTAAAGGCGACTTTGGATACAATGCCCGTACAGAAGCATACGAAAACCTGATTGGTGCCGGTGTAATCGACCCAACCAAGGTAACCCGTGTAGCTTTGCAAAATGCAGCTTCAGCAGCAGCCATGATTCTAACCACCGAATGTGCTCTGGTAGAAGAGAAAGAAGAAAAAGCTCCGGCTATGCCAGGTGGAATGCCGGGCGGAATGGACGGAATGTACTAAGCGAAAGCTTAACCCGAATAAACCCGGATCATGGAAACGTGATCCGGGTTTTTGTTTATAAGGAGTAGTTAGTTATTTAATTTTTTATTTGGGCGCGCCCCCTGAAGTTAAGCGCGGAAGATGCTTATAAATGAAGTAATTATTCGTCGCGCATTCTTCAGAGGTCGGGCTTTCGCTACTCGCTTTTCATGAAGTATTGCTAATGCAAACTTCATAAAAGAGCTCAAACAGGCCGCTCAATCCCTCGCGCATTATCCTCAAAAAAGAGTGTAGTGGCAATCATAGAATTTGCAGGTATTGCAATTGCGATTTTTCATTAAACTTATCAGCTATTGCAACAAAACGGGTTACCCTTGTTTTTAATTGAACGGTCATCTTGTCTTTCAAAGGATGAATGAAAAAAATAAGCCCCGTTAATAACAGGTTTTGGAGTTAAAATAAGCACGCAACAATATATATTTACATTATGAAAAGGTTCCTGAAACGTTTACTGATTGCTCTTGGTATAATTGTTATTCTCCTCGAAACCGGTTTGGTGCTGACCGACAATGGGTATGTGAACAAGGTGCTTCAACTCACTGTATTGAGAGGCATCAACGAGCCCGATATTTATGAACTGGAATTGTTTGATTACGATATTGTAGCCATCGATCAACCACAACCATGGGCGGCATCGGTGCGATACAATACCGTTTCACCGGATGCGGCAGCTATCAGAACCATGGAAAAGCTCAGGACCACTGGTTTCCTGGTGGTGCATCGCGACAGCCTGTTGTTTGAAAAATACTGGGAAAACGCTACAGCAGAAACGGTTTCCAATTCATTTTCCATGGCTAAATCGATCGTGGGTATTTTGATTGGATGTGCGCTTAAAGATGGTTTGATTCAGAGCATAGATCAACCGGTGAGTGATTTTATTCCAGCATTTAAAGAACCATCCAAAGCCGGAATTACGATCCGTCATTTGCTGACAATGAGCAGCGGATTGGATTTTAAAGAAGATTATGTAAGTGTATTTTCATGGCCGGCCGAAGCCTATTACGGACCGGATGTAAATGGCTTGACCATGAAAGGAAATGCGGTGATGAAGCCGGGAACCGTTTGGCAATACAAAGGCGGCGACACTCAATTGCTCGGTATGATTTTAACAAAAGTTACCGGAATGAAAGTTTCGGATTATGCTTCATTGAAATTGTGGAAACCTATTGGAGCAGAAAACACCGCATATTGGAGCAAGGATGAGGTGGGAAATGTAAAGGTGTCGTGCTGTTATTATGCTTCAGCGCGTGACTTTGCAAAGATCGGGCGTTTGTACAAAGAATATGGTCGATGGGGCGAAAAGCAAATTGTTGATTCAGCATATGTCGTTGGATCTATAACCAATGCGCCATTGGTGGATATAAGTCAAAAACCTGTTGTGAAATACGGGTTTCAATGGTGGCTGATGAACTACAAACATCAGAATATTTTTTATATGCGCGGTATTCGTGGTCAATATGTTTTCGTGATTCCCGCTATGGATTTGATCGTGGTAAGGCTTGGTCATTTACGCGGAGAAAAAGGCAGCGACAATATTCCATCCGATGTGTATGTTTATCTGGATGCAGCCTTTCAGGTTGCCGGGATCTGATACAACATGAACGCCAAGCCCATTTATGTTGTACTTGGACCGACTGCCAGCGGTAAAACCCGTTTGGCTGTGCGTTTTGCTGCCGCTTTAAATTCGGAAATCATCAGTGCCGATTCGCGTCAGGTTTTTAAAGACATGAATCTCGGAACGGGGAAAGACTATGAGGAGTATATTCAGGAAGGACGAAAAATACCGGTCCATTTAATCGATCTGGCAGAACCGGGCGAAGATTTTCATTTAACGGCATACATGGAACATTTTTACAGCGTATATGCCGGGCTGGAAAAGCGCAATTTGATTCCTGTTTTATGCGGTGGAAGCGGATTGTATCTGGAAGCTGTGCTGAAAGGATTTGCCTATGCATTTGTTCCGGTAGACAGGGATCGGCGAAAAGATTTGGAAGCATTTTCAAAAAAGGAACTGGAAGAGTTTTTTCAATCCTTACCCGAAACTCCATTTCGCAAATTGGCCGATACATCAACACACAAGCGTCTGATACGTGCTATTGAAATCAGTGAATACCTGATTGTGCATCCGGAGTATGAAAAAATATTACCTGCATTTAGGCCGATAATTTTTGGTTTAAATCCTCCGGTTAACGAGCGCAGGAAAAATATTGAAATACGTTTGAAACAGCGACTCGAAGCAGGGTTGGTGGAAGAAGTTGCACAATTGCGTTTGCGATTATCCGACGAACAATTGATGCGTTACGGATTGGAATATAAATTCATCACTCAGTACTTAAGAAATGAGATGAGCAAAGAGAAAATGGTACAACTTCTAACCATTGCGATTCAACAATTTGCAAAGCGTCAAATGACCTATTTCAGAAAGCTGGAGCGGGAAGGATATCAAATTCATTGGGTAAATCACGAAACCTCTTTGGCAGATTTATTGGCAGTCAGAAATAAGAAAGCCGCCGGCTAGAAGCGACTATAAGTTGGTTTGAATTATTTCTTTTTTGGTTTGATCTTCCTCGGTTTTAACATGCGAGATACTTTATGGATTTGAGAAACCTCCTTTATGTTGTCAAAATCAATCCATACGGAATGAACGTATTGTGCTAAAAGCTCAATGGGATCTTGCGATGGTTTCTTGGTCGTCATAGGAATGTGATTTAAGTAAAAATGCATACGCGTTGTATTGGTATTGGAAAGGTAGGTTGACAGTTCGCTTGAAAACAAGAATGAAAACATTCTTTTGTATGTTAATCATTTGATATACAGCAAGAAAAAATTTGCTCCTGCGTATAATTTCATGCTTCATACCTCTAACAAGGGTGTTCATGAGTAAGAGTGATACCCATATCAATGACAAGCATCTTAATTGCCTAATACAGCAGCCGCACACGATTCTTTTTGATTGTAATTGCAGCTGGTTTAACTTGGGTCCCATGAACGAAAGGATCCGGGTTGCGATTTGCGACGATCACAAAATATTCAGGAATGGAGTTATTTCATCCCTGAAGCCTTTTAATAATATTGAAATCGTGGCCGATACGGAGAATGGTACTGAGTTGTTGAAAAAGATTCATTCGACTTCTCCAGATATTGTATTGCTGGATATCAATATGCCGGAAATGGATGGACTTGAAGTGTGTAAACGCATCAAGAGTAAATATCCCGAAGTACATGTGATCGGACTTTCCTTGCATGAGCAGGTGTATTTTATAACCGGAATGTTCAAAGCCGGTGCCGGAAGTTACCTGTTAAAAGATGTGGATCCTGAAGAAATGGTACACGCCATGCAACAGGTTTATATACATGGCTTTTACCTGCACGACCAAATTCCGGTTGACCTGGTGAAAAATCTCGTGAAAATGGATCACCCTGCAGTTGGACTGTTTATAGAAAGTAATGAAGAACTTAAAGAAAGAGACATTGCATTATTGCGTATGATAACGGCAGAATATACCAACAATGAGATAGCCGAAAAGCTTTCATTGAGTCCGGTGACCATAGAAAATTATCGCAATCAATTGCTCAAAAAAACAGGAGCGAGAAATACAGCCGGACTCGTTACGTATGCTATACGAAAAGGGTATGTTATTTTGTAAATCAACGGGGTAAAGGCAATGTTAAAGTTGCTTTCATTCCTTTTCCAGGTGTTGAATCTAAGGCACATACTGCACCGATCATTTTAGCCCGGCTTTCCATATTTCTTATGCCCAATCCTTTAGCTGTAATAATATCTAAATCAAATCCTATCCCATTATCCCTGTAAATGACACAGAATTGGTGGTTGCGAACATCCAGATCTATATGAACAATAGTGGCATTGGCATATTTGAGGGTGTTATGTAAAAGTTCCTGGAGGATCCGGTAAATCATGAGTTCCTCTTCAAAACCGGGACGTTGTATAGTATCTGCGACTTCCACTACTATGCGTAAATTGCTTCCTTGTACCAAAGGTTTTATTTGTTCCTCAAGAATATAGGACAGGCCAAATTTTTCGAGTCCGGGCGGAATGAGATTATGTGCAATTCTGCGGGTACTTTGTATGGAATGATCCACCACGGTAACCAGTTCTTCCAGAAGTCCGGATTGAATCTCCGGGTCGTTCACTTTGTTAAACCCCTTTATGCGCATACCAATCGTGCTCAGGTTGACCCCAATTTCATCATGCACATCGCGTGCAAAACGTGTGCGTTCTTCTTCCAGTGTTTTCAGATTGCTGAAGATCAGTTGTTCCTGAAATGCCTTCTCCATGTTGAATTTTTCTTCCCTTGCTCTGACCGATTTTCTGTTATAAACAACAAACAAAACGATGGAGGTGCATGCCAATAAAAGCATGCCCGCTGTTCCCACAAACAATATAAAATACAAATCTATTGACGGGGATGTATCCATAACGCTTTAGCAAAAAAGAGATAATGTAAAAGAAGGAAAACATTGTGAAGAGCCCAAACCAGATTCATTTGAGGTAAAATCAGATTCACCATCAGGACAGCAAAGAAACTCGAGGCATAATACAGTATGATGCCCAGTGTTATCCAGAACATGGGCATATGCAACAGCGTACCTGAATTCTCTGTATTTAACAAATAAATATGGACGATGGCATAAAAAAGAATTATTAAAAACTCAATTCCTCTTGCATAGGTGTTGAATGTAAACAAGGATTGGAGGAAAAGGGAATTGACCACAGAGAAGACAGTAAATACAATTACCAGGGTAAAAATAAAGTTGCGTGGGATAAGCTTGTGAATGTGCTCACTATACAAAAACGACAAGAATCCGAACTCAATCAGGGTAAACACATGCAGGACAGGGAAATTGTTTATTTTATAAAAAAATAACGCAATGGCTACTAATTCCGTCAGAGCAGAAAGAATCAGAAAAAGGGACAGGGAACGTAAGTCCCTGTCCTGGTAACGAAAGTTTTTCACACCGATAAAGGTGGGAAGCAGCACAAAAGAAGCTGCAATCAATGCAAAGTATTTTGACAAAGGTTGTCGGGTTATGAACTCAAAGGACTGTTCGCATCGCAATAGCTCGGACATGGAACGGCGAAATCATAGATGCCACTTGTGGTGGCCTCAGGAGAAAGGTCTATCATGTCGTTTCCTTGTGCATCTACACCTACCAGCATTACTTTCATAGGAAGCGGAGTGCCGGCATTGGGTTCCGGACTGTCGTAACCGAAGTAAATACGAACCTGGTTAATTCCTGATTCAGCCATTAGCGCTGTAACATCGGCCAGATCGAATGTGAAAGCATTGGCCAGATAACCGGATAAAGGCTCAGCACCCAACATGGTTGTAGTGTTGAAGTTACGCCAGTTTTCGGTGTAAGTTTCCGCTTCTGGCAACGGAATGGGAGAAATAGGAGGTTTAATCATAATGTCAGGGTGTTTAGAGTTGAAAACGAATGTAAAAAGATTTTAATAGAATCAGGGCATGAAGAATTAAGTCTTCCTTTTGATTTATTGAGCGGCAACTCTTGTTTTCTAAATCCGGATCGGAAGGGATAAAAAACACGGTTTAGAAAATGCTAAAATTAGTAGCAAAAATGCCGGTATTTTATTGTGCAGAGAACGAATTCGTATGTATATTGTTAGCCTGTTATGAAGCGAGACAAGGAGCAGGTTACAACAAACGGAGAAGCCGGATTTATTGAGGTATTGGGTGCCCGAGAGCATAACCTGAAGAACATAGATGTAAATATTCCACGCAACAAACTGGTTACAATAACCGGATTGAGCGGAAGCGGAAAGTCTTCGCTTGCATTTGATACTTTATTTGCCGAAGGCCAAAGACGCTACATGGAAAGTTTTTCGGCTTATGCGCGACAATTTATCGGAAATATGGAGCGCCCCGACGTGGATAAGATCAATGGTTTGTCGCCGGTGATTTCCATCGAACAAAAAACAGTCAATAAAAATCCCCGGTCTACAGTAGGAACCATTACCGAGATTTATGATTTTATGCGATTGTTGTATGCACGCGTAGCCGATGCCTACAGTTACGAAAGTGGCGAACGTATGGTGCGGATGACGGAAGAGCAAATCATTTCTACCATTGTGCAACAGTTTGCAGGTAAAAAGATCATGTTGCTTGCACCGCTCATCAAGGGACGTAAAGGGCATTACCGCGAGTTGTTTGAACAAATCAGAAAACAAGGATATACCAAAGTCAGGCTGGATGGAGAGATTCAGGATCTGGTTCCGAAGATGCAAGCTGACCGCTACAAAATTCACGATATAGAAGTATTGATTGATCGCATCGAACCCAGACAGGATTCGCGATTCCGCATTGCGGAGAGTGTTCGAAGTGCTTTGAAAATCGGGAAAGGAACATTGGTATTGATCGATACGGATTCAAAAAAGCCTTTTCATTTCAGCAAATTTTTGATGGATCCGGTGAGCGGAATCAGTTACGATGAACCGCAACCCAATTCGTTTTCCTTTAATTCACCTTATGGTGCTTGTCCTGCCTGCGATGGACTGGGTGTAATGAGCCGAATCAACGAAAGTCATATCATTCCGGATAAAAGTCTTTCGATCAACAAGGGTGGAATTGTGCCCCTGGGAGAAGCACGCGACAACTGGACTTTCATGCAATTGAAAGGGCTGGCTAAAATGCACAAGTTCACCTTTCACGATCCGCTCGAAAAATTATCGGAGCAAGCCATGCAAGCCATTTTGTATGGAACGGAAGAACCCATTCCGGTTACGACTAATTATTCAGGTCAGCCCCAAACCTGGAACTCAAAATGGGAAGGATTGGTTCCCTTTATCTCGCGTCATTATCACGAAAAGAGCAGCGATAGTGTGGCGCGATGGGCCGAAGAATTTATGTCGATAGAACCATGTTCTGAATGCAAAGGAGCGCGCCTGAAGCAAGAGTCTCTCTTCTATCGTATAGGCGACAAAAACATTGCAGAGTTATCTGCCATGGAAATAACTGAATTGGAGCAATGGTTTAGTCAGGTAGAAAAATCTCTCGACGATAAACAAAAACATATAGCCGCTGAAATTTTGAAAGAAATACGCAGTCGTATAAAATTCCTGATTGGTGTGGGCATTGATTACCTCACCCTTAATTCACCGGCCCGATCACTGAGTGGCGGTGAGGCTCAACGGATCAGGCTGGCCACACAAATCGGATCTCAACTGACAGGTGTATTGTATATTCTGGATGAACCCAGTATTGGTTTACATCAGCGCGACAATAACCGCCTGATTCAATCTTTAAAGGAATTGCGCGATGTAGGGAACAGTGTAATTGTGGTAGAGCACGATAAAGATATGATGGCTGAATGCGATTATATTCTGGATCTGGGTTATGGGGCAGGTATACACGGTGGACATATAGCTGCACAAGGTACCTGGAAGGAGATGTTAAAATCCGATTCGGTAACAGCGAATTACCTGAATGGAAAGCTACGTATAGAAGTTCCTGCAAAGCGGCGTAAAGGCAACGGTAAAAAGCTGGTCCTGAGTGGAGCCAATGGCAATAACCTGAAATCGGTGAGCGCTGAATTTCCATTGGGTACTTTAATAGCCATAACCGGAGTGAGTGGTAGCGGAAAGTCGAGTTTGATCAACGAAACCTTATATCCGATTTTGCGCCAGCATTTTTACGGATCGCATCAAAAACCGTTAACGTATAAAAAGCTAACCGGACTGGAACATGTGGACAAGGTGATTGATATCGATCAAAGTCCGATCGGTCGAACCCCGCGCAGCAATCCGGCCACGTATGTGGAAGTGTTCAGCGATATCCGCAATTTGTTTTCGGGATTACCGGAAGCAAAAATCAGAGGGTACAAACCCGGCCGCTTTTCATTCAATGTGAAAGGTGGAAGATGCGAAACCTGTCAGGGTGCGGGCATGCGAACCATCGAAATGAATTTTCTTCCCGATGTATATGTGCATTGTGAAACCTGCAACGGTAAACGTTACAACCGCGAAACACTGGAAGTGCGTTACAAGGGAAAAAGCATCAACGATGTATTGAACATGAGCATTGAAGATGCTGTTCGCTTCTTTGAACATTCACCGCAGATTTTGCGTAAAATTCAGGCACTGAACGATGTTGGATTAGGATATTTAACGCTGGGACAACAAAGCACCACCCTGAGCGGAGGCGAAGCACAACGGGTAAAACTGGCAACCGAACTGAGTAAACGGGATACGGGAAATACCTTGTATATTCTGGATGAACCTACAACCGGTTTGCATTTTGAGGATATCCGCGTATTGCTGGATGTATTGCAAAAATTGGTTGAAAAGGGAAATTCCATTATCGTAATTGAACACAATATGGACGTGATCAAAGTGGCGGATCATGTTATAGACATGGGACCCGAAGGTGGAAAATACGGAGGTGAAGTACTTTGTGCAGGTACACCTGAAGCTGTGGCAAAAGTTAAAACCAGTCACACGGGATTTTATCTGAAAAAAGAATTGGCCTGATTTTTTTCGGGAGCTAATTATTATCAGTTTATTTATGCAACCTTTAGCTGAAATTCGGAGAAACGAATACTGTTATGATGCTTGCACCCTACCTCATTTTTGAAGGCACCTGTGAGGAAGCCTTTGAGTTTTACAAAAATTGTTTTGAAGGTGAAATCATCACCTTAACCCGCTATAACGGTTCGCCAGAGCCGGTACCCGAGGATTATAAAGAGAAAGTGATGCATGCTGAACTGGTTTTTGAAAACAACAGCATACAAGGCTGCGATCAGATGCCCGGTAAACTTTTTGTAAAAGGAACGGATTTTTCGCTCTCTATCAGTGTGATGGAAGTATTCGTACTGGATAAAATTTTTAGTCGCCTTGCCGAAGGGGGAACTGTAACCATGCCTTTGCAGGATACCTTTTGGGGTGCACGATTCGGAACCATAACCGACCGTTTCGGCATACGCTGGATGTTTAGTTGCGATTTGAACTGAAGTGATTCAGCTTGGTTCTTGTTTTATAGAGAAAATCAACGTTAATTTTGAATTATGAAAACACGCGGAATTTTTGTTGCCGTTCTGGCATTGGTTCTGGCTTCCTGTGGTGGAGAACAGAAACCGGCCACCAACACTGAATCAATTGCTATTACACCTGAGGATCAGGAATTGTTAAAACTGGCGCAAACATACTTTCAGTCATTGCCGGCTGATGCTTCTACGCCTGAGCGTCAACTCACACCCGAAAAAGTTGCTTTAGGCAAGGTGTTGTATTTCGATACCCGGCTTTCAAAAACCGGTAAGCAAAGCTGTAATACATGCCATAACCTTTCAACTTTCGGAGTAGATAATGAAATTACATCTGAAGGTGATGCCGGGAAACGCGGAAACAGGAATTCCCCTACAGCATTCAACGCGGCGTTGCATTTTGTACAATTCTGGGATGGCCGCGCTAAAGATATTGAAGAACAAGCAGGCATGCCGATTTTAAATCCGGTGGAAATGAATATTCCATCGAAAGAATATCTGGAAAAAAAGCTGAGGGAAGTAAAAGCATATCAAGCTCTTTTTGCAGCAGCTTTTCCGGAAAGTAAACAACCGGTAACTTTTGCCAACCTCGAATTGGCCATTGGTGCTTTTGAACGAACCCTGATTACCCCATCGCGCTTTGATTCTTACCTGAAAGGTGATATTCAGGCCATGAGCGCTGAAGAACGTGCCGGTTTGCAGGAGTTTATCAGCTCAGGCTGTACAACCTGTCATATTGGTTCAACTGTTGGAGGTACCATGTACCAAAAATTCGGACTGGTTACCGATTATCGTCCGTTTACCGGTAGTACCGGTAAGGATCTGGGCAGAATGGATGTTACCAAAAACAGCATGGATAAGGATATGTTCAAAGTTCCTTCGTTGCGGAATATCACCAAAACACAACCCTATTTTCACGATGGCAGTGTTAGCGATTTAAGCAAAGCCATCCGTATCATGGGTAAGGTGGAATTGAACAAGGATTTGAGCGATGAACAGATAGCCCGCATCATGACCTTCCTTGAAACATTAACTGCAGATGTTCCGGATGATGTGAAATTGGTACCGGAGATCCTGGCTGCGAAAAATTAAGTAACGACCTGTTCATTAAAGCGGGTTATCCGAAAATAATCGGAACTGAAATATCAACAAAGCGGCGTGTTTCGCCAGATTGTTTTATTTTTACAGGGTGTCGGATATTATCAAGTTATTGCCAGATCATGTGGCGAATCAAATTGCGGCCGGTGAAGTTATTCAACGCCCGGCATCTGTTGTAAAGGAGTTGCTCGAAAACGCCATCGATGCAGGAAGTACAGAAATCAAGTTGCTGGTAAAAGATGGAGGTAAATCACTGATTCAGCTGATCGATAACGGTAAAGGCATGTCGGCTACCGATGCGCGTATGTGTTGGGAACGACATGCAACATCTAAAATAAATGCAGTAGAAGATATTTTTAAAATACGCACCATGGGATTTCGTGGGGAAGCGCTGGCTTCGATTGCATCCGTGGCCATGGTGGAATTGAAAACCAAGCGGGCTGATGAGGCAGTAGGTACATTTATCCGTATAGAAGGATCTGAGGTAAAACTGCAGGAAGTAACAGCTACCATAAACGGAACCAGTATTCAGGTAAAAAATTTGTTTTACAATGTTCCGGCACGAAAGAATTTTTTGAAAAGTGATGCAGTTGAGACGCGGCATATTATTGATGAATTTATCCGTGTTGCCTTAGCTCATCCGCATATTGCCATGAGTATGCATCACAATGGCAATGAAACTTATATTCTTCGAAGCGGAGATCTGGCTTTGCGCATTCAGGAATTGTTTAAACTGGAAACTACGCGGCAGATACTTCCAATCGATGAACAAACAACGATGGTTGGTTTGAGTGGCTATATCGGCAAACCCGAGTTTGCGAAAAAAACCCGCGGAGAGCAATTCTTCTTTGTAAACAACCGCTATATCCGCGATGCCTATCTGAATCACGCACTGGTAAGTTGTTATGAAAACCTGATTACCAAAGAGCAATTTCCGTTTTATGTTGTGCGCATCGAAATTGATCCGGCTATGATCGATGTGAATGTACATCCAACCAAAACGGAAATTAAGTTTGAAGACGAACGCTCCATTTATCAGATTGTAAAAGCTGTATGTAAACAAGCGCTTGGACAACATTACCATATTCCGGTTTATGAACCCTTGGGGAACGAATCTTTCCCTTCCATGCATCCGCAACCTGCGACAAATCCGCAACCGGCTTACAAGTCCAATACGTTTACGCGCCCAGCCAATTCAAATGACTGGCAACAATTGTTTTCAGTTTTGCAAACCCCTGAGACCATTGGCGACATGCCATCGGAGCGACCGTTTATGCGGCAACCGGAGAAAGAGATTCCTCTGGAACCTGAAATTCTGAAACGAAACCTCATGCAGATTCACAACAGTTTGATACTGGCTCAGGTGAAATCAGGTATTTTATTGATCAATCAGCAAGCAGCACACGAACGAATTTTGTTTGAAAAATTTATGCAGGTTTCTCCTCAGACACCCATGCATAGTCAGCAGCGTTTGTTTCCCAAAACAATTACACTCAGTTCGGGCGATGAGCAAATTGTGAATGATCTGATGCCGGAATTTCAACGCATGGGTTTTGATATCAGCAGCCTGGGCAAACAAACTTTTGTAGTAAATGGTATGCCAGCGGAAATGAGTCATCGGGATGAAGAAGATCTGATGCTGACCTTTATCGAACAATACAAACAGCAATCCTATGCCTCTGTAGATGCGCGTGAACGTATGTGCCGCATTCTGGCAGGTCAATTATCTATAACCCGCGGAACCGCGCTCAGTCACGAAGAAATGACCTCTCTCACCGAAGAATTGTTTGCCTGCGAACAACCCCAATATGCTCCGGATGGCACACCCTGTATCAAAACTATTGGGTTAAATATGTTATTCGAATTGATGGGAAGTAAAGCCTAATTTAATTTACGCTGACGCCTCAATGTCATTCCATTGATCACTGGATTGCCATGCATTTCCGTATTTTTTAGTATTTTTATTTTTTGGATTAGCAGCAACAACAGCTGGAATTATCCCTGTATGAATTATCAGAATAAAAAAGTATTGGTTACCGGAGGCCTTGGTTTTATTGGCTCCAACCTGGTTCGAAAACTGGTTGAACAGGGTGCGGATGTTACCATTATCGACAGCCTGATTGCTGAGTATGGAGGCAATATTGTAAATATTCAGGATGTAGAATCGCAGGTGAATGTTAACATTACCGATGTGCGCGATACCTATGCTATGAATCATTTACTGGCTGGTAAGGATTATTTATTCAACCTGGCCGGACAAACCAGTCACCTGGATTCGATGGATCATCCCATGGAGGATCTGCAAATCAACGCTGCTGCACAGTTGTCGATTTTGGAGGCTTGCCGTAAAGTAAACAACAGCATAAAAATTGTTTATGCCAGTACGCGACAGGTTTACGGCAAACCTAAATATTTACCGGTAGACGAACAACATCCTCTGCAACCGGTAGATGTAAACGGAATAAATAAAGTAGCCGGAGAATGGTATCATTTGTTGTACAACAATGTATATGGAATCAGAGCCTGTGCATTGCGTTTAACCAATACCTATGGTCCGGGGATGCGGATCCGAGATGCACGCCAAACGTTTTTGGGTATCTGGATACGGCGGTTGCTGGAAGGAAAACCCATATTGATATATGGTGATGGTAGTCAGGTCCGCGATTTTAATTATGTAGACGATTGCGTAGAAGCAATGTTGCTGGCCGGACAAAATGAAAACAGCAATGGCAAGGTATATAATCTGGGTCATCACGAAGTTCTGAGTTTACTGGATGTAGCAAAACAAATGTGTAGCATTCATACTCCAGGTACGTATTCCTGCATTCCATTTCCTGACGAGCGAAAAGCCATTGATATCGGAAATTATTATGGCAGTTATGCATTGATTCAAAAGGAACTGGGTTGGAAGCCTAAAGTAAATCTTGAGACAGGACTTGATAGGAGTTTACGTTATTATGAGCAATACCTGAACGATTATATTTAAACCGGAGCACATGCAAATTTTAATGAATGATTTTACCCGCGAACCGGAAGAATTGCTGGTGGCGATGGAGCAGGCATTCAGCGATGTGATGCGAAGCGGGTGGTATATTTTAGGGAAGCGGGTTGAAAGTTTTGAATCCGAATGGGCCCAATTTTGCGGAACCCAATTTGCTGTTGGAGTTGGAAATGGCCTGGATGCCATAGAAATAATGTTGCGTGCATCGGGTGTTGGACCAGGGGATGAAGTAATTACTACTTCCATGACCGCATTTGCTACAGTGTTGGGCATTATACGTGCCGGCGCAACTCCGGTGATAGCGGATATCTATCCCGAAAACGGATTGATGTCGGTAGAAAGTGCCGAACGCTGTGTCACCGGAAAAACAAAAGCGATTTTATTGGTTCATTTGTATGGTCAGTTGGGCGATATGCATGCATGGAAGCAATTTTGTGAACAGCACGCTTTGTTGATGTTTGAAGATGCAGCTCAGGCACATGGAGCACAAATGGGCAACAAAAAGGCCGGAACATTTGGTAAAGCCGCTGCATTTAGTTTTTATCCTACCAAAAATTTGGGCGCTTTGGGCGATGCAGGAATGATTACAACGGATGATGCTGAGGTGTATGAGCGGTCAAAGCGGTTGAGAAACTATGGACAACGCAATCGATATGAGCACAGCGATCTTGGCTTAAATAGCCGTCTGGATGAATTACAAGCAGCCTTGCTTTCAGCTAAATTGAGATGGTTAGAAACATTTACACGTCGCAGAAAAGAAATCGCTGAACGCTATCGTGCTGAAATTACGAATCAAAGAATACGCCTGTTGGAAATTCCGGAAGAAGGGGCTCATGTTTTTCATTTGTTTGCAGTGCGATGTGATCAACGCGATTTATTACAAGCGCATCTTGCACAGCACAAAATTCAGAGCCTGATTCATTATCCCATTCCTATTCATCAGCAATCGTGCAACAAGGGTTTTAAAACTGATCCGTCCGGATTAATACATGCAGAGCAATTTTCAGCCACGTGCTTGTCTGTTCCTTGTCATCCGCAGCTTAGTGAAAGCGAAATTGTCAAAATTATTCAGGTAATGAATGCATTTTGAGAGGGCGTTTATAAAAAATTCTGCGATTAGAATTGTTGTAGGTAAAACTATCAGGTTTGTATGAGTTGAGAGAGAGCGCCTTATTTCAGATTAGAAATATTTTAATTTTCATTAAGGGAAATTTAATTGTTCGTTCCGTTTAAATGTGGAATTTTTGAGTTTGATTCCTATTCATATCTCTGGACAAGTGAATTCAAATTATACTATTATTGGAGCTATCTATTGTAATACCTGTTTACAATTCGGAAAAAGAATTGTTGCGACTGATTCAAGAAATCAGGGCGTATTTTCCACCTGAGCAAGCTGAAATAATATTAATTAATGACGGCAGTGAAGACGGAAGCGAGGAGATTTGTACGCACCTCGCTCAAACCGATAAGGAGTTGATTTTTCTTTCACTTCGTAAAAATTTCGGAGAACACAACGCAGTAATGTGCGGTTTGAATTTTGCACGTGGGTTGTATGTTGCGATTATGGATGATGATGGACAGAATCCTCCTTCAGAAGTGAAAAAACTTTTGTTTAAGATCCGGAGCGGATATGATGTGGTGTATTCTCAGTATAGTGATAAACAGCATCATTTTCTGCGCAATTGGGGAAGCCGGTTCAGCAATTTTGTGGCAAACCGGTTGATGAGTAAACCAAAGGATCTGTACTTATCGAGTTTCAAAATCATACACCGGGATATTGTACGGGAGATTATCAAATACAAAGGTCCGTTTCCTTATATCGACGGATTGATATTGAGGTGTACGCAAAACCTTGGAAAGGTAAATGTGGAACACAAAGAACGCCTGTCGGGCAAATCGGGTTATTCTCTACGTAAACTGCTTCAGGTTTATATGAATATGTTTCTTAATTTCTCGTTGAAACCCCTCCGCATTTTTACTTTCATCGGAGTGCTTATTTTTATTGCCGGATTGCTGATGTCGGCCTTTTTTATATATGCTAAGCTTACGTCTATTGAACATCCCGGCTGGACATCTACTGTGCTCTTTATTTTATTGTTGTCGGGATTTCAAATCATATTTCTGGGTCTGATCGGAGAATATCTGGGTAAGCAATATCTGGATCAGAACAATACTCCTCAATGGGTCTTGAAATCAAGAACGGATAAGTATGCAAAATGAAGAATTTGTATCCATATCGGAAAATGAAACGAAGCACTGGTGGTATCGCAATCTTCATCATTTAACCTTTATGCAGTTGCAGGTAAATGGTTTGAGAGCGGATGCCCCTATTTTGGATGCTGCCTGTGGGACCGGTGGTTTAATGATGTATTTGCAGGAAAGAGGGTTTACACACTTGAAGGGATTTGATCAGTCGGAAATAGCCGTTAGTATTGCAGGTAACAGAGACCTGCCTGTTGTGAAGGGAGATTTGAAAAACCTGAACGGAGCTTTTCCGGGAAAGCGGTTTGATGCCATTATTTGCCATGATGCATTTTATTTTTTGGATGAAAATGAGCAAAGGAAATTCCTGCAGGATTGTTCCGAATTATTGAATAGCGGTGGAATACTGATAATGAATATTCCGGCGCTGAAAAGTTTTAGCGGTCCACACGATAAGGTTGTAGGAATTGAGAAACGCTTGAATCGTAAGCAAGTGAAACGATTGATCGATCCCCGGTTATTTGAATGGCAATCTTACCGCTATTGGCCTTTTTTGCTTTCACCGCTTATTCTGCTAATCCGGTGGATACAAAGGTTGAAAGCAGCATGGTTCAAGACCACACCTGTTTCAGACCTGAAGCAAGAGACATTCTGGTTGAATCGTTTGTTGGAATTTATAACAGCCATTGAAACAAAACATATCCCGTGGACTCCCTTTGGTAGTTCACTATTTCTGGTTCTGAAATGTAACTCATAAAAGAAATGGCTAAACAAAGCACCGAAACGAAACCGAAGCAAAAGGTAGTTCTTCCGGAACTCAGCAACACCAATCAGTCGAAGCACCTGATGATTAAAGGAGTAATACTGGCCTATGCCTTTGTGTTGTTTTCGAAATCGTTGAATTTTCCGTTTATTACTTTCGACGATCCGGATTATGTGGTGAATAACCTGTTGATCCGGAACTTTTCGTTACAAGGTATTTGGGATATTCTCACTACACCAGTTATCGGAATGTACAATCCGATAACTTTTCTGGTTTACATGATTGAATATCAAATCGCAGGATTAAGTCCCAAAACGTTTCACTTTTTCAATATTGTTTTTCATTTGATAGCAACTGCTTTTGTCTATAATTTTACTTACAAGCTGTCAAAATCCTATATTACCGCAGCACTTGTTGCCTTATTGTTTGCTATACATCCAACGCATGTTAGTGTGGTCACCTGGGTTTCTCAAACCAAAACATCTTTGTTTCTTATCTTTTATTTCTCTGCTTTAATTTCTTATCTCAGATACCTGGAGAAGCCGGAACGAAAATACCTGATTTACGCAGGGATGTATTTCCTGATTTCGGTATTATCCAAGCCATCGGCTGTAACGTTGGCTCCAATGTTAATCCTGATCGATTATTATACCGGAAGAAAGATAGATAAGCGATCACTGATGGAGAAAATTCCATTTTTTATCATTTCACTCATATTTGGCATTGTTAACCTGTACTCTCATATGGAAGCCGAAGATGCCATCTTTGATGTGAATGATAATTATTCTTTGATCAACAACTTACTTATCTCGAATTACTCCATTGTATTCTATTTCAAAAAACTGATTTTCCCTTTTAATTTCTCTACCATTTATCCGTATCCTGATAATACCCCGATCCTTCCATTGAAATATTATTTGTCAATTCCTGTGATTCCTTTTCTGATCTGGGCAGTTTACAAATCGGGTCAATTCAAAAAGGAAATGATTTTTGGATTGCTCTTTTTCGTTATAGCCGTTTCCGTGTTGGTTAAAATTCTTCCTTCGGGTTTTTTCCGCGCCGCCAACAGATATACCTATTTGTCGTATACCGGATTGTTTTACATCATGGGTCAGTTTTGCACGTATGTTTATGATGGGAAGTTCAAATTTTCGGAAAAGCTTAAGCCATACATGTTCGCATTGCTGGCCTTTTATCTTTTGTTTTGTACCTATAAAACCTCTGTTCGCATTGATGTTTGGAAAGACAGTGTCTCTCTGTTTACTGACGTAATCAATAAAAAACCGAAGCTGGCTATGGCTTATAACTTAAGGGCTCTGGCAAAGCTGGAAACAGGAGACCGGCAGGGAGCCAGGGAAGATTATATGATGGCTATCAAAATAAATCCCAAATATTTTGAAGGGTATATCAATCTGGGAATTATTGATTACAGCGAAGGAAAGTTTGAAGAAGCAATGTTAAATTACGACAAAGGCATTCGGTTAAACAGTACGTTGGGAATGGGATTTCATAACAGAGCCATATTAAAAATGAAAACAGGCGATACTCTTGGTGCGTATAATGATTGGAAAAAAGCAATTGAGTTAAATGTACCTCAGGCTAAACGGCCTTTTGAAGATCTATCTGAAATATGGGACGGTGGTCGTTAGTACAGGATCTAATTGTTTTTCATGATAGATGTTAATGCCGAAACGCCAAAAGGAAGTGAAATCTTTTTGCGTAACAAAGCATTCTCAGAAATGAACGTGGTATAAAACATTCCATTGAGAAATTTATTCTGGATCAAACCGAAGTCAGAGCCGGAACCTTCACGTTTAAACGGTATAAGTTTAGATAAGAAGCGCACCAGAGAAATCGGAATAAACAGCAAGGTATTGATATAGGTAGAATACAGTATGGTATGTCCGTGGAAGAGTGTATTCAATCCTTTCAGGGTGTACCGGCGGAAATGCTGATTGACCACATCGTGATGGCTCCAAAGAAACATGAAGGCAGGTACGGTTACCAAAACATTCCCTTTGGGTTTGCAAACACGCAACATTTCATGAGCTGCCAGCTGATCGTTTTCCACGTGTTCAATGACATCAAATGCACAAACCAGATCGTAAGTATTATCCTCAAATCGAAGTTCCATAATGCTACCCTGCTCCAGATCCAGATCAAGCCTTTCTTTTACAAAAGCCAGGCAATCGGCATCGTATTCTATGGATTTTACTTTACCAAATTCCTGCAGCATAACAGAAGTTGCGCCGGTAGCCACACCAACATTCAAAATATTAAGATCTTTTCGACCATTTGCAATTAATGCAACCTGTGAACGGATGATTTGTAACCGGGCCCTGAACCACCAATTGTTGCGTTCAAGGTCGAAATATTCAATGTAATAACTTTTGTCCATCTGTAACTTCGGAGTCTGAGATAATTTTATCGATAATAAATAAAGGACGTTGCTGGCTCTGTTGGTAAATGCGAAGAACATATTCTCCAATGATACCCAGAGAAACCAATTGTACTCCGCTAAACAGGATGATGGCAGCAATCAATGCGGTAAATCCTAAAGGAACTCCATTGAAGAAAAACTTTTCAATCAGAACATACAGCAAATATGCAGTAGCCAGAAAAAGGGAAAAGATGCCGAGCCGGGTTATGAATTTAACCGGGAAACTGCTGAAATTAAAAATACCGCTGTAAGCCAATTCAAATAATTTTTTCCAGCTGTATTTGGTTTCGCCTGCAAAACGCGCTGATCGTTCATATTCTATTCCGATCTGGCGAAATCCTATCCAGGTGCGCATACCCCGTATATACCGGTTTTGTTCGGGCATGGCGTTCAGATAATCCAGAGCTTTACGACTGATCATACCGAAATCACCGCTATCGAGTGGCAAATGAATTTGCGCAATGCCATTCATGATGCGGTAATAACTCCAATAGGCTATTCGTTTCAAAAAGGATTCTTTTCTTTTTTTTCGAACGCCGTATATAACATCGTAACCTTCATGGAGTTTGTCTATAAAAGCCTGGATCAATTCGGGAGGATCCTGCAAATCGCCGTCCAGTATCAATACTGCTTTTGTTGCCCTCGCAACGGAAAGTCCGGCCGTTAAAGCAAGCTGATGTCCGTGATTCCTGGACAGAAAAACGCAGGTGTACCGTTTGTTTTGAAGGGCCAGGTTATTCATTAACAAAGGCGTATTGTCGCGACTGCCATCGTTGATTAATACAATTTCTACGGAATAAGGCAACGTTTCAATCAAAGCGTTTAACCTGCTTGTCAATTGCTCAAAGTTGGCTTCTTCGTTATAGAGCGGAATAACAAAGGATATGTCGATAGGGGAGTTCAAGGTCTCAAATATATCTCTTTCACCAGAATTCCATGAATCCGGGACTAAATTCACACAGATCGAAAACCTATGTTTATGTGGGTGTCGACTTTATCCATGGTATTTTGGCAAGAGGCACCAGCATCATGCACATGAAATTCCAGAACAGGTAGTTGTAAGGCACCAACACAAATGAGGTAAATACACCCAATATAAGCCAACAGGCAACTACACGGAATAATGGATGCTTACCATAATACCGGTAACTTACCAATAATGCTATAATCATCAAACCCATGCTGATCAACAACGATAATTTCAAGGCGTGAATTTTTTCATTCAGGTTTCCCGGAAACCAGGAATAATACCAGGAAGCTAAGCCATACCCCTGAAACAACTGATAGGGCCGTTCACCTGGTTGTTGCCATGCCTGACCTTTCCACTCACCAAAGGCGGCAAGGTCGTATGCTTTTGCCCCGTTCAAAAAGATGGTTGGGTCGGTTAACAGAAACGGGATAATATAAATGAATAAAATAAAAGCGAGCATAGCCAGATAGATCCAAACCTGCTTCTTGTTCTTTTCTTTCCAATGGGTGTATATATCGATCGGTAAATAGAAGACCGACATATAGCGTGACATCAGAGTAAACGAAAAACCAGCTGCCGTAAGCGTGCGGTTGTTTTGAGTCAATCCGATTCCCAACAGGATATAAAACCCTGCAATCATCCATTCAACCGTATGAGCCACTGCTGCTGGTTGTTTAAACATCATATAAAATATCAGGGTAAACGGGAAGATGATTTTTGCAATTTTATCATTCAATCCGGTTTCAAGTTTTACCACAAAAAGAGTGTAACAGTTTAATGCAATCAGCATAACAAGCACAACGATCCAGCGCGGATCTACCTGCAACAAAAACGCAGGAATGAATGGCATCCAATGCATAGGAAGATAATTGGGGGTCCATTCACCATAACCGTATCCATTCAGGATTGCGTATACAAATTCTCCGGTCCACAGACGTTTAAAATAGACGTCGCGCATGAGGGGAATAATGTCGGATTTTTCTATATCCACCGGCTGTTGGCGAAAGATTAAACCTGCCCAATAAACCACTGCAATTGAAAGTACCAGACTACATATCACTGCAATCCGATTCTTGCGTTCAGTCCATGCTTTGCCGGATTTTACATCAAGCACCGGACGGTTGAGCAATTGATAAGCAATCCATCCCATCAACATGAATACAAAAACCGGGGTGAAACGGATACCCAACAACGCAGGTGATCCGGTTAATATCAAACACAGCATTACTGCCGGGATCAACAAGAAGCGGATGCTATTATTCATGGGTTGTCTGGATCAGATTTTTATCGTCAGAGAAGTCAGCACCTTCCTCCAGTGTATCCGGAGTAATGCGAATAAAGTCTCTGGCAGGACCAGTAATAACAATTGGACTTGCTGCCTGCAGGGTATCTTTGGGTTCAATTAACAGGCGACGGAGCATTAAATCTGTGAGATAATGGAGTTGTTTTGATGCAAATGGCTTCAGCATTCCGGCCTGATCGAATCGCCACATAAATCCTTTGGGACGGGGTATAATCGAAGCTAAAAACAAGCACTCATTCAGGGTTAAATCTTTTGGATGTTTGTTGAAATAAAAAACAGACGCTTCACCAATGCCATACACGTTGGGCCCCCATTCTATCACATTAAAATACACTTCCAGCATACGCTCTTTGGTTGAAATGCGGTTGTTTTCCAGCATGTAAACCAACAAAATTTCTTCCAGTTTGCGGGAAATGGTTTTTTCGCGTGTGAGGAACACATTTTTTACCAGTTGCATGCTTATCGTACTTGCACCACGGGCAAATTTTCGTTTCCGGATATTTTTAACAATCGACTGACGAAAAGCCTCATCAATAAAGCCCCGGTGAAAAAAGAAGGAAGGATCTTCGGTGGTGAGTACACATTTCTGCAAAAAAGGTGAAATCTGATCCAAAGGGGTATAACAATGATTGGCTATACCAACTACAAAAGATCGTTGACGTTTACCCCGATCGATTGGCGTATACACGAAATCACCGTTCAGCTTTGCCAGATTGGCTTCTCCATATTTTCGAATCTGAAGGTTTTGTTTTTTAAGATGGCTTTCAAATACCAGGTCTTGCGGATGATTTTCATTGAATACAAAATCAAGGCGGTAGGCAAATCGCCCGGATATCTCCATTCCTTTAAAATGTGTAAACAATCCGTTGGGTAAGGATTCTATAAAATCCTGTGCCTGCAATTCCGGAATATGGACGGAAAAAGAAAGCACAGTATCGCGTTCGATATTCAGTTTAGCATAGGGATTAAACTGAACACGGTTGAAAGTGACAGACGTTGAACTGTCGAGGGAAATAAATTTTTCGCCCAGAATGAAATGGAATCGAAAACCGGCCTTTTCTACCACCACATCCTGATGAGCGATCTTGGGGTGATTGATCATGAAATTTGAGATTCCCGACTGACCTGTAATATGCAGAATGCCGCCTTGCATTTTAATTTCATTCAACTCCATATGGAGGGTGTCAAAACCGGTTAACAAATGCAGTTTCTGATCGAGATAAGGGATAATTACCTGGCCCTTCTCGAGGTTGTAAAAATAAAGATCCGCTTTTTTGGTGGAAGGGTTGGCAAAGCCGCTAATTTGCCAATGTTGTCCGGGATGCAGGCTATCGCTGATGAGCATTTCCGCGTGTATGCGGTCATTGGTTTGACGAAGCTGAGCCAGAGTAATACTTGAATGAATCGATTCGTCCTGTATATTCAGCGAAAAGGAAGCAATCTCCATGTCGGCCGGTACATGATCGAGCAAAGCGTCTATCAGTTTGTAAACTGTAGCAGCAAAACCTCTTTTACCCAGGCTAACTGCATTTGCAGGTTTCGTCAGTGCCGACGAATCCCCTGAAGCAACAGAATCTGCCAGCAGAAAATCGAAATTGTGTTTTGCATTTCTTTTTGTGAGTTGCAAATATCCTCTGTGCAATTTCACCTTTCCAATCCGGATATCTCCAAGCAAGGCGTACCATAACCGGACTTCCAGTTCGAGGGTATCAATCACCAGCAAGGTATCCCGTTCTTGCGGCACCAGGGAGATGCCGTGCATGGCAATTCCGCTTATGCCTGTGAATGATGCCTGTTGTACACGCATCTCAACCTGAAAACGTTGCTCTATTTTTTGTGACACACGATCAATAGCCTTGTGCAGAAGTGCATTTCGAAAGAACAGAAAGACGAGGATCATCAAGAGCAAAAAAACACCGGCGAAATAAGCCAGTGTTTTCAGATACCGTTTTAAAGATTGCCGGTTGAATTGCATGTAACGGATAATAAAACCGTTGATGAAGTTTTTATACGTGCATCAATTCGGCTTCTTTGGCCGCAGTGAGGTCGTCGATTTTTTTAATGAAGGTATCGGTAGTTTTTTGAACCTGGGTTTCTGCTAATTTAGCTTCATCTTCTGCCAGTCCTTCCTTTTGTAATTTCTTGATATGTTCGTTGGCTTCTTTTCGAACACTGCGTAAAGTAACTTTCGCATTTTCAGCTTCCCCTTTCACCTTCTTAACGGTTTCCTTGCGACGTTCTTCAGTCAATGGGGGTATGTTGATACGTACCAGATTGCCGTCGTTGCTGGGTGTAAATCCGAGGTTGGCAATAATGATTCCTTTTTCGATGGGTTGAATCATGGCTTTTTCCCAGGGTTGAATGGTGATGGTCTTTGCATCAGGAGTATTCACATTGCCCACCTGATTCAACGGAACCAGGTTGCCGTAATAATCCACTTTCACTGCATCAACCATGCTGGGATGTGCTTTTCCGGCGCGAATCTTGGTGAATTCAAGTGCAGCGTGCTCAACAGCTTTATCCATGCCTGCATTCAGGTGTTCAAATACTTCTTTTAATCGGGGGTCGTTCATAACAGTTTGATCTAGAGGATTCGAAAATAGTGTATAAATTTTTAGTAAGGAAATAAAGAAGAGTAATTCGTTGTTGTCAAAGTCATTGGAGTATAGCGTATAAAAAAAGGCTACCCGGGAGGAGTAGCCTTTTTATGGTATGAACGGATTATTATTTGAACAACGTTTTTAAAGCCGGATCATTTACCATGATCGGATATTTTGCACGTAATTCTGAAATCCAAGCCTTTTCCAGATAAGCCTGATAATCGGAGGTGATGGAACCTCGGGCTTCTTTGGTTGTTTTAGGTTCCGGAGGTACGATACCGTTTACCATATGGAATTTGAAAGAGGTGTTTTCATTGGTAATGTCTACAACGCCTTTTTTATCCCAGAGTTTATCGTAAGCGGGGCTTTCTCCTTTTTCGTGTTTGCTGGTTGCATCGGTAACGGTTCCCTGCATTTTTTTATTCAGTTTGGTCTTTATTTCTTCGATTGATTTTCCGGCACTGGCCATCTTCATTGCTTCTTTCTTTGCTTTCTCATCCAGGCAGGTAACGGTTGTAATTGATACCCGCTCTTTCCACATATACTTCATCGGATTTTGTTCATGGAATTTTTCGAGGCCAACAGAATCTGTAACCGCTTTGTTCCAAACTTTTTTATCCGTGAGGTCGAACAATAATATTCCGTCGTGATATTCCTGCATGAGGTTTCGGAAGTCTTCATATTTCGTTTCCAAAATACTTTCTTCGTATTCAAGTGCCTTTTCGTCGCTGAATTTCTTGAGCAAAGTACTTACTACGGTTGCTACCGACCCTCCTTTTTGAGGCTCCTGCATAACCCTCAGGTAATTTACAAAGTCATTCATCGAATGCATCTTGTCGTTTATCGAAATAACCGGCTTGTCGTTGAATTTAGAACCGTCGGGAATCCAGGTACCGGAAAGAAAAGTAGTGTCGATTCCGGCCACCAGTACTTTAATATTTTCGGGGTATTCTTTGTAACGGTTTTCGCGTTTGATCCGCTGAGCAACTACCCACTTGCTGCTTTCAGAACGGCTGTCGCGGTTTATTTTTGATTTGATCATATCCTCCACTTCCTTTTGCTCAGGAATGGGTTTTTTATCAATCACTTTTAAAATATGCCAACCGAATTCGGATTGAAAAGGTTTGCTTACATCGCCTACGGCAGTGCCAAACGCAACTTCTTTAAAGTTTTCGGGGAAATTACTTAAGCTACCAATGGAGTTGATTACCCCGTCGTTAGACAGGCTGTTCTGATCCTGAGAATATTCTTTAACCAGGGCAACAAACGACTCGCCTTTCATCAATTTAGTATAAACGCTGTCAATTTTAGCTTTGGCTTCGGCAATTGTTTCCGGCGATGCACTTGGTCCGGTTTGAATCATGATATGCCCGCATTTTACCTCGCCACGTGCCGGACGACGTTCGGTAACTTTTACCAGATGATATCCGAAACGTGTACGGAAAGGCATGGATACCTGCCCTTTAGGGGTGTTGTAGGCTTGCGATTCAAAAGCGTATAACATGTAAAATGAAGTAAACCAGCCCAGGTTTCCATTGTTGCGACGTGCTGAAGGATCTTCTGAAAATTTGAAAGCAATGCTGTCGAAACTTTCACCTTTCAGAATGCGCTTACGCAAGTCCATTATTTTGTTGTATGCTTCCAGTGTGTCTTTGGCACCGGCACTTTCTGAACAATTGATCAGAATATGGCTGGCCTTGAGTTCTTCCAGCATGCGTTTATATGCTTCGTGAATTAAGCCTTCCGTAACTTTCTTATCTGTCAGGTATGGGTTGGCTAATTGTTTGCGATACCCGGAGAGTTCGTTTTTAAATGAGGCTAAGGTATCGAGGCGTAGCAAGGTAGCTTCCTTCACCTTCATTTTAAAATTCTCGTACAACTCAAGGTATTCCATGATTTCCTGATCCGAAGGAATGGATTTGTCGCGGCGGTTTTTCGACAATAAACGTTCGAATTCCGTACGCCTAACCGTATCGGTTCCATAGGTAAAAATCCAGGGATTCGGTTTGGCGGTTTGTACTACAGCAGGTGTGCTTTTCTTGACTGGGGCAACAGGCTTTTTAACGGCTTGCGCATAGGCAGTTGTTGTCATAATGCTTAAAGCCAAAAACAAACTTGTTCTACTCATTGGACTCATATTGTATTATTTATGAAGGATGGCAAAAATATGCATTTCACCAACATATTCTACTGTTTAACGCGTTAATGCACTTTTCGTATGATTCTTTCTGAATAGTATGGGTTGCAGGAGGTTAAATTCTTTGAAACAGCAAGACGGGTTTTAAACTTTCCGACTAACAAAAATAAATGGTCTTTTCTCTCTGTTCCATGAACCGGCCAATCGGTATAAATTCAGTGTGATGGTTTTTTGCAAGTTCCTGAAGAGAGGGAAACGAATCCGGTTTCAGGACTACCATCAAACCACCATTTGTTTGAGGATCAGGCAGAATTCCAAAACAATGCATGGGATCAAGCGATTCGTGGATTCCCAGTTTATTTCCGTAAGCATTCCAGTTGCGGTAAGTTGCATCAGGAAGAATTCCCTGCTGAATATATTCCAGAACACCGTCGAGTAAAGGCAGGCTGGAAAAGTTGATTTCTGCGCTCAGTCCCGAACCTTCGCACACTTCCAGTAAGTGTCCGGCCAATCCAAATCCTGTAATATCTGTCAATGCCGTAACTGCAGGTTCCGATCCAAGAACGGCGCCAAAAGCATTCAAAGCAGTCATGTTTTTGATCAGTGGTTCTAAGTGTTTATCCTGTAATAAACCGCGTTTCATGGCCGTGGTTAAAATTCCGGTTCCCAATGGTTTGGTCAGTGCAATTAAATCTCCTGCTTCTGCGGCATCGTTTTGTTTTAAGTGAGGTATAGGAACCAAGCCGTTAACAGATAATCCAAAAAATGGTTCCGGAGACTCTACGGTATGACCACCGGCAATGGTAATTCCTGCTTCCGCACAAATTTCACGTGCTCCATCCAGCACGCGTGCCGCGAGTTCAGCCGTTAATTTTTCAATAGGCCAACCCAGTATTGCCAATGCAAGTATGGGTTTTCCACCCATCGCATATACATCGCTGATCGCATTGGCTGCGGCAATTTTACCGAAGGTGAATGCATCATCAACTACCGGCATAAAAAAGTCGGCAGTGGCAATCAATGCCGTTCCGTTTTTTAAATCATAGGCAGCAGCATCGTCGTTTCCGGCATTACCCACCAGTAAATCACCCTGCATATTGGGTGTCCGTGTATTGCTTAAAATGCTTTGCAATACGGTCGGCGATATTTTACAACCACAACCTGCTCCTTTCGCAAATTGTGTGAGTCTAACCGGTGTGTTCATGAGATTAATGGGTTGGGTGTTGAATTAAGCGGGATGCGTTTTTTACAGCATTTATTTCATGTGATTCGAACGGTATACAGGTGCGGTTATTTTTTTCACGGGCACGGTTGTATTCTTTATCATAATAAGAAAGCAATATGCGAAAGCATTCAGTGATATTGTTTTCCAGCAACTGGAAGATAGCCTCTTTAGCATGCTGACCACCCAGTCTTTTCTGTATACGCATGATGGCATTTACCAGCTTTTCTTTTTCGAATGTACCATATTGTTGTGTGATGAACTCCAAACGTTGATCGAAAGGGATGGTTAAAAGGTAGCAGGGAGATTCCTGTAAGGTGCGGAAAAAGGTGTTGGGTAAATTCACATGTCCTATCCGTTGACTTTCATTTTCGATCCAAATAGGAAGCGGCTGAATCATTCCATGCGAATTGTCGATAGCATAATAAGGCGCCAATGCCCTTTCCAGTAAATTTTCAAATTGCTCCTGCGAAGGTTGTTCGGCCATACCCAGTGCGCCAAAAGCGGACCCTTTATGTTGAGCCAGATTTTCCAGATCAATAACCGGATGACCTGATTTATGCAGTTCCTGAAGCACTTCCGTTTTACCACTGCCGGTATGACCTCCCAGAACCTGGAAGTGAAAAGGCCATTCGAATTGTCGTAATACATAGCGCCTGTATTGTTTGTAACCACCGTCGAGTACATACACATCGTAACCATACTGACTCAGCAACCAGGCCATAGCAGAGCTGCGCATCCCGCCACGCCAACAATGTAACAGAATTTTGGATGCTGCTGGTTTATCTTTGGTATTTATAATTTGTTCGACTTGCAAAACAAAGGATTCCAGATTTTTACCAAAATAGCGCAGCCCTGTCTTAATCGCTACTTCACGGCTTATTTGCTTGTATTGGGTACCAATTTCTTTTCGCTCTTCATCTGTAAAAATAGGCAATGAGTATGCACCGGGAATATGTGCATGTTTGTACTCGGATGGACTTCGAACATCGAACAGCGGAACCTCGGATGAAAACTTTAAGAAAAGATTAATATCGATATTCTGTACCGGCATTTTTTACAATCATGTGAATTAACGGAGCAATATAATCAATTTATCAGTCCTGCATTTTCGATGAAGACCTCACTGAAAACGAAGGATTTAAATTCAGAGCGCCGTATTTTAATTTTTTCCTCAAATGGTTGTTAGCAAGGAATCCGTTTGTACTCTTTAATCCTGCTTTAATCAAAAGTTCGATGCGATTTGGAATCAACCTTAAGATTCAAAAAAATCGGTTATACTTTAGCGCTTAAAGCACCACATTATGAAATCATCAGAGGAAGAAATTACCCTGCGTGAATTGGGAATTTTTATTCAAAATTTATTCAGCAGTCTGATCTCTATCGTCGTAGCCGGTATTGGTTTAATCCGGCGAAAAATTCTATTGTTCATCCTTCTGGTTTTGGCCGGAGGAGTGGCCGGGTGGTATGTAACCCATAAGCAGGAACCTTATTACGAATCAGGAATTACCTGTACGTTTAACGACCTGCATAAGAAGACCTATGGCGAGATGATCGTCTTGTTGAATACCTATATCCAACAAGGTCAAACGGATGTTCTGAAAGAGGAATTGCAGGTAACGCAGGAAGCAGCTCAATCTTTAATTTATATTCATGCAGCCAATATTCTGGGATCGCCCCTTCAGGACGATTTTACCACGGAACGATTGCCTTTTTATCTCAAAATCGGTCAGCGTCAACCCGAATATGCACAGGAGATTCATGAAGGAATTCTTCGTTATCTGCAGGCTAATTCATACAGTGCATCGCGTAGAAAAGTGAGTTTGGAAAATGCCTGGAACAAGATCAATTATGTGAATCAGCAAATTTGTATGCTTGATAGCATCAAAAGGGCATACCGCTATGCCTTACTGCAGGATAAACTTTCCGGAATACAGCAGGTTGAGATACATCCCGAACGTGTTTTCAAAGAATCCGATTCATTGTTCAATGTTATGCAAGAGGCCAACTGGGTATTGAAAATCGACAACTCTGTTGAAAAAATTTATGAGCAACGGCCAACCCAGATTATAACTCCGGTTCAAACTACACGCAATGCAACGCTTGGTGCAGGTGCAGGTATCCTGTTGTTCCTGTGTATTGCATTATTCAGTAAAAGCAGCAAGGAACCCGAATGAGGAAGCAAAAACTATACAGTATACTCTGGAGTGTCATGGATGTGGCCTTGTATCCGGTTGCGTATATGCTTACCCTGCCGTATTTCATGCATCAGCTGGGATTGGAATTGTTTGGTATCTGGATGCTGGTCAACGGATTTCTGATCAGTGGACAATTATTCAACTTTGGAATAGGTACAGCCACTTTGCGCAATGTATCGCGTTTTCTGAGTTTGAATCAGGATGCTGAAGTATCGCGAACGATCAATTCCAATCTGGTAACAACACTCCTTATTGGGGTAATGAGTTTAATTATAGGATTAGGAGTTATAGCGGGTATTCAAACCTGGAACTGGTTTTCCTTTCGCCCTGAATACCGTGAATCAGTTGCTTATTGTTTGATCATAACAGCACCGATACTTACATTGAAGTTTATGGAACAGGTGCTGCAAAATGCACTTCGGGCGCATGAAAAATTTGTACTCAGCAGTGTTTTGAGTATGTGCTCGCGATTCAGTGTTCTGGGAATAAATATTTTACTCATCGCATTTAAGGTGCGCAGTATAGAATGGCTTTTACTGGTTAATCTGGTAATACTGGCAGGAATTAACCTGATGTTGTTTCTTGCTGTTAAGCGCACCAACCCAATGATTCATTTTGGCTTACACTTCAGTCGTCAGCGGGTTATGGAAGAAATTCAATATGGCAAATGGACCTGGATGCAATCGCTGATGGTTATTCTAACCTATCAAAGCGATCGTTTTCTGGTGATGATTTTCTTCGGTCCGGCAACGCTGGCCTACTATGCAATTGTTTCAACCATGTTTAATCACATTCACATGTGTTATATTGCTTTGGCTCCCTGGTTGTTTCCAACCCTGGCGAAAATGAAGCAACAGGGAGAAGCGTCGCTCGGGCAGTATATTAAAATCCGAAGCTATATTCTGGTGCTGGCTGTGGTGAGTTTATGGGTGTTTTACCTGACCAATGAGTTTATCCTCAAGTATTGGATTGGTGTAGAAAATTATGCTGAAATAAGCGAGCTGATTACCTTGTTTATTTTGTTCGAATTGCTCTTCGTTTTTACAATCGTTCCGTATATTTATTGCAACTCGAGCGGATTCGAGAAGCTCTATACAAAAATCACCGGTATGTTTACGTCTATGAATTTAGCGGGCATGCTGGCAGGATGTTATTTCAGCCAGGATGTACACGGGATGGTTTGGGGCCTGGTTTGTACTACGCTCCCTGCCATGATGATTCAGAATTATATCCTTAACCGGAGCATATTTCATCAGCCGGTATTGAACGAGGCACTTTGGGTTTTCTTACCGCCTCTGTTGGTAGCCTTTGCCATTTTGAGTTCGGTTATCATGGTACAGTTGTTCATTGCCGGAATAACCTTGTATCTCCTGTATCGTCTGTATTATCTAAAAATCGTTAATCGAGATGTTGTTGCAGGATAAAATAGCTATTTTTACTTTCAACCGGAACCTGCCTTTGGCAGTTCTGTATCTGTTTTTTAACACGGCAGGTTTACCGGAAGGATTGCTGTATACGACATTGCTGACCCCGGTATTTCTGTATTTGAATATAAAGACGGGTTACCTGAAACCACTGATGTGGTTTGTTGCGGTTAGTGGATTGTATGCTATGATTCACTTCATCTACGGTGTTCATCTGTTTTATTATTTACGTTCTTGGGTCATGGCCTTTTGCAATTTTAGTTTTTGCCTGTTAATTTTTCATTTTTTGCGCGAAAGCAAAACCATAGGATCAGTATTCAAAGTATTGGTGATGCTGAATGGGATGCTGGTTCTTTGCGCTTTAATCTTTCTTGGTTACCGGCAAGGACAAAATGTTTTTTGGTATTGGGTTCCATTTACCCCGGGTGTTGCTCCGTTTCCACGCTTAAAACTTTTTTCATCCGAAGCGTCTATTTATTCTCTTATGATCGCACCCTTGTTTCTGTATTATTTTATGTCGGGTGTAAAGAGCGGATTTAAACATGTTCGGCTGGCTTTGCTGATTCTGGGTTTATCGCTTTTACTTTCTTTATCTCTAGGTGTTTTACTGAGCATTTTTATAGCCATCAGTATTTCGTTATTGGTGCATCGCAAAATCTATTGGACAAACAAAGGTATTTACCGCCTTGCCATTGTGGCTGTGGCAATCTTGATAATATTTGGCTTGTTTTTGTTCCTGAATCCTGATAATGTATTATCGGTTCGGATCAGTAATATTTATTCCGGAGAAGACACATCGGCGCGCGGAAGAACGTATGAAGCATTTATTCTGGCGATGCGGATGCTGAAAGAAAAATCGCTGGCTTTCGGTATAGGACTTGGTCAGATAAAAGTGATCGGAAAGCCCATCGTGCTGGATTATTATCACTATACGCTTATTCCGGAAAGTACCCGTATTCCTAACGCTTGTGCCGAGACTTTGATTTATTTCGGATTTACAGGCCTGATACTGAGACTGGGATTGCAATTGTATTTGTTTTTTCGATGTAAAGTAAGTCGTAACAGCTTTCAGCTGATGGCGTTTACCTGTATTTTTATATACCAGTTTACCGGAAGTTATATTACACAAATTGCTGAGTATGTGTTGTGGATGCTGGCTTTCATCAATTGTTTCCCGCAGTTTAATATTTCGAAACAGGAGGAATTGAAATGAACGTGGCATTCATCATACGTGCCAATGCGCAAACTTCTTTTGGAGGCGATTGGGTGCAATTGGTTTCTACAGCGAAGTATTTACGGCGCATGGACGTGAATATTGAAATAAAATCAGCGGGCGAAAGCATCGATTACGAACGATATGAGCTGCTTCATTTTTTCAATTTGATTCGTCCGGATGATATTCTGAAACATTTGCGAAAGACATCCAAACCATTTGTCGTATCGAGTATATATGTTGATTACGCGGAACATAACCGGAAGTCTGCTTCAAAAATGGTGGCCTTTCTCGGTCGCCTGATTCACCCCGATAAGATAGAATTCATAAAACGCCTGGCGCGAACTCTGCGAAATGGAGAGGAATGGCCAACACTGGAATATCTGTTGCGGGGTCATTCGGGAAGTATTGATAAAATATTGAAAAGTTGTGCAGGCATTCTTCCCAATTCATTCAGTGAATATCAACGCCTGATTCGTGATTATGAAAAACCGCAACAGGTGGAAGTGGTGCCAAATGGCATTGACACAGAAATGTTTCAGCTTGAAACACTGCCAGTACGAAAAGCCAATAAGATAGTTTGTGTCGGACGAATTGAACCACGAAAAAACCAATTGAATCTGATCCGTGCGCTGAATAATTCACCTTTTGAATTATATGTGGTAGGTACAGCTTCAGAAAATCAGGCCGGGTATTTAAAACAATGCAAGCAGGAAGCAGCTGCAAATATATATTTCACCGGACCAATGGATCAACCGGAATTGGCACAATTTTACGCCACCTGCAAAGTACATGTTTTGCCAAGCTGGTTTGAAACAACGGGGTTGTCATCACTGGAAGCGGGTTATTTGGGATGCAATGTGGTGATCACCGATAAAGGGGATGCGCGGGAATATTTTGAGGACCTGGCTTTCTATTGTGATCCTTCCGATCCGGAGAGTATCCGGAATGCCGTTGAACATGCTGCAAAGGCAAAAGTCAATCCGGCATTGCAACAAAAAATCAGTAAAGAATTCACCTGGGAACAAGCAGCTTCCTGTACATTCAATATGTATCAACGCGTTTTAACAGCATCATGAAAATTGGCATCATCGGATCAAGAGGAATTCCTAACCACTACGGTGGGTTCGAACAGTTTGCTGAGCGGTTCTCGGTTTATGCTGCTGCCAAAGGTCATGAAGTGGCGGTATATTGTTCTTCCCTGCATCCAAATCGCGACCCGGAATTCTGTGGTGTAAAGCGTATTCAGGTTTACGATGCAGAAAACCGTATAGGATCCGCCGGACAGTTTGTGTATGATTTGAATTGCACCATGGATGCACGCAATCAAGGCTTTGATGTGCTATTGCAATTGGGTTATACAAGCAGTTCCGTTTGGAATTTTTTAATTCCTGCCTCCATGAAATTAATTACCAATATGGATGGAATGGAATGGAAACGATCCAAGTACAATGCACTCACAAAGCTGTTTCTAAAGCAGGCTGAAAGTCTTGCAGTAAAACACAGCAGTATGTTGATTGCTGATTCAATAGCCATTGCCGACTATCTCAACCACACTTACGATCGAAAGGCAGTATATATACCTTATGGTGCTGATTTATTTGAACAACCCGACGAACGTATACTGAAACAGTATGGTTTGCTCGCATTTTCCTATCATCTGTTGATTGCACGCATGGAGCCAGAGAACAATGTAGAAATGATCATACAGGGTCAATTGCAGTCAGGTTCTCCCTTCCCGCTATTGATAGTAGGAAACACCACAACTGCATTCGGAAAGTATATCCGGAAAAAATATGAATCACCGCTGGTTCGATTTACAGAAGGTATTTATGATCATCAGGTATTGAATAACCTGAGACATTTCTCCCGTATTTATTTCCATGGCCATTCGGTTGGAGGAACCAATCCTTCCCTGCTGGAAGCAATGGCAGCCGGAGCGTTGATCGCAGCACATGAAAATTTATTCAATCAATATGTGTTGAGCAACAATGCGTTTTATTTTCGGGATGCATCCGGTGTTGCACAATGGATGCTACATCATCAGTTGGAGCGCGAAACATTCGTTTCAGGTAATTTACATCGCATACAGGAAAACTATACATGGACTAAGATTCACAATCAGGTATTGGCACAATTAACAGCATTGGTTTATGCATAGAGCAGGTGAAAGATTGAATACCCGTTGGGAAAAGCTGCAGCAGTTTTTGTTTTTGCTGCTGGTGATGAGTCTGCCATGGCCAATCCGGATTACATCTGCACTGACAATATTATTTGTTTTGTCCTGTTTGATACCCATGCGCAAACTTCCATCATTGGATTTGCACGCGATCCGAATCGCAGGCTTATGTGCTGTTTATTTTTTATTGCATGTATTGTTTTGGGGAATGGGTGAAGGATTCTCACTGAATCATTGGCCTGAAGTGGAGAAGAAACTTGCCTTGTTGATTTTTCCTGTGCTGTTGTTGAATTCAAATCGGAACAACCTGCTTCAACAACCTGGGATCTTTATAGGATATGTATTGTCAGTAGCCACAGCATGCCTGTTCTGTTTAGGCTTCGCTATAAAGCAATATGGATTTGATTTATCGGTTGATGGTTGGTTTTATCATGCTTTTTGCAAACCGATTCAGCAACATGCCGTTTACTTCTCATTTCAAATTCTGATTGCGATTATTTTGTTGGAGAAATTGCTGAAACACAAAATTCCGGTTATTTGGCAAGTGCAGCTATTTGCATTGTTTGGATTTACTCTTTTGTTGTTGTCATCCAAACTGATGCTTGCAGCCATGTTTGTTTGTATTGCTCTTTGGGGGTGGAAGGCATTCCGGGAATCAGCCACCCATAAAGCCATATATCCTGTCATGGTAATGCTGATGTTACTGCTCCTTGCTTTTGGTGGAAGTCAAATCCGTTCGCGATTCAATGATATCCAATTAAACAGGCTGGTAACTCTGGATCAAAGGGTTTTTGTTCCAACAACTTATTTTGATGGATTGAGTCTGCGCATGTTGCAATTAAAATTTGCCGTAGAAATTCTCCGGAATGAGCAAGCATGGTTGTTTGGAGTTGGTCCTTTTAAATCACAGGAAATGCTTGATCAGGCATATCGCAATGCGCAAATGTACATTGGGCAAGATGGCAAGGGCGGGTATCTCGGATTAAACTTTCATAATCAGTATGCCGAAACCCTGGTGCGATTTGGGCTCATGGGATTGATGGTGTTGCTCTTCCTGATGGGGTATTTGTTAATTCAGGCATTCCGGAGCGGCAATGAACCATTTACATGGGTCTGGCTGTTGCTAATGATTTTCTTTTTTACGGAATCGGTTATAGAAACGCATCGGGGTTTGATGGCTATGCTGGTTCTTCCTTTGCTTTTATTCACTTTAAAATTTAACGAACAACCGAAGTATGAAATGTAAGCGCTGTTTAGACATTTTTATTTCCCTGCTGGTCATTTTAACGCTCTTCTGGTGGCTGTTTCCTATGCTTGCTCTGATGGTTTACCTGAGTTCTAAAGGACCTGTATTTTTCAAACAAAAGCGTACCGGTTTGTTCGGAGAAGAATTCAATTGTTATAAATTCAGGACCATGGTAGTGAATACTGAAGCAGATGTGAAACAAGCAACTATTACCGATGAACGTATCACCCGTTTGGGACATTTTTTACGCGAAACAAATCTGGATGAGTTACCTCAATTTTTCAATGTATTGAAAGGTCAAATGAGCATAGTCGGTCCGCGTCCGCATATGGTTTTTCACACCCGCGAATTTTCCCAAATAGTGGAAGGTTACCATATGCGTTTGCAGGTCAAGCCGGGTATAACAGGCCTTGCACAGATCAAAGGATACAGAGGTGCTACTCCTGATTACCGCAGCATTTATAAACGCATCCAATGGGATAACTTTTATGTAGAGAATCATTCTGTTTTACTCGACCTTCAAATCATCGGAATGACGGTACTTCACTTCGTAAAACAATTGTACAGAACAGATGACTGATGTAAGGATGAACCAGATCAAAGAGAATGTGCTGAAAGTGTTGCAGTATTACAATTACTTCAGCTATCCATTAACCTTGGATGAATTATATTATAATTTTCCTGTTTCAGAAAAGAAGGAAGATATTGCCCTGGCTGTAAATGCGCTTGTAGATGAAGCTGCAGCATTTCGTTTTGATGAATTGTTTTCGCTGGTAAACCAACAGGAGCGTATTGAAAGGAGAAAGTTGGGAAATGCTTTGGCCGTCGAAAAAATTAGAACAGCTCAGAAGGTTGGACGTTTTATCAGTTTGTTTCCTTTTGTCAGCACGGTTTTCATTTCCGGATCACTTTCAAAGAACTATGCAGATGAAAATACGGATATGGATTTTTTTATTTGCACGGAACCGCAACGACTTTGGATTGCACGATCTCTTTTGCATGCATTCAAGAAACTGACTTTTTTGGTGGGGAAGCAACATAATTTCTGCATGAACTACTTTGTGGATATGGATCACCTGAAACTGGAAGAACAAAATATCTATACAGCTATTGAGCTATCGACCTTAAAACCGGTGAAGCATAATGATGATGTTTACAGAGAGATTCTTCGGCAAAATGAATGGATACGCACCTATTTACCTAATGTAGCAGCATTCAATGACTTGCATGGTGTGTCAGAGCAGATAGTTAAAAGGAAACGGAAAACCGGTGGAGTTTGGTTTGATGCACTCAATCGTTGGCTGATGCAGGCAACAAGTTGGTATTGGAAAAGGAAGTGGACCCGCAGAAAATTCCCGGAGGACCAATACGATCTTGCATTTAAAAGCCGTATCTATGTTTCCAAGAATCACCCGCAAAATTATCAAAAGAGGGTATTGGAATATTGTAAAATGATAGGCCTAAGTGAGTAAAAAGAAAGTTTTGGTATTGGGAGGGTCCGGTTTTGTAGGCCGCGAATTGTTGAAAGCCTTGCTAATCAATGAGGATAAGTACACCCTCACGGTATTGGAGCATAAGAACAATATTGACGACCAACCGGAAGGTACCCTTCGATTAATTCAGGGTGATCTATTTTCAGCAAACTGGAATCGAATATTAGCAGATCCACCGGATATTGTATTTCATCTGGCCAGGTTGAATGCACGTGCATTCGGTTCACTCGGAAGGTTGGTGGCTTCATTGAAAGGGTATTGGGCAAACCGGCGCCTGAAGCATGCATTGGAAAAAACCGGTTATCCGATCAACCTGATCTATCTCTCCGGAAGTTTGATGTATGGAGAAGGCTTAAACCTGAATGAATCGTCGGGCCTGCATCCGGTTTCATTTGCAAGGGAATATCAAATTGCAGAGAAACCGTTTAATGCTGTCCACAAGAATTCCTCATTGACCAGCACCATGGTTCGTGTACCCTGGGTAATGGGATTCGGGTCCTGGTATAAAAGTTTTTACCACGATACGTTAAAGGATGAAAGCCGCTTACGGTATTACAGCCATGATGATTTTCGCATGATGTTTATTGATGTTGAAGATTTGGCAAATGCATTTGTGCAAATAGGGAACATGAATCACAAGGGTGCATTGAATGTGTTTATGCCTGAGGAGGTAACCTATAAAACATTTATGAATTTTATTCAGCAGGCCTATAACCCGGATGAAATGGATCCGTTTAATGAAGAAAATATTCGCAGGGATTATCAGTTTGCTATTGCCGAAGCATTTACCAAGGAGATTACTTTAAGTACGTTGTACCCGCATTTGCATGCACAGTTCAATTTTCAATTCCAGAATGCAGAATCAATGTTGAAGGCCCGCTTAGGGCAATTTGCGAAAAACAAATAGAGAATATTCTCCCCAGCCTTTGGCAGCCGATTTTGATATGCGTTCATCCCATTTCCATAGACGTTCCAGTTTTTCGTTGTTCGGGTATTTGTAACTATCATACCATGCCGGATACAAAATGCTATAGCCCCGGATAGTTTGGATTTGAAAACGGTTGAAAGCATGCCGAACCTGATGTATGCTGTAACATTTACTGGGAAGAAATACAGATGGAGAGTAACCGCCCCATATTTTTCGCAGTCTGGCTGTTGCTGTTTTAAAACGCAGTTTAAGCAAGGGTGCCAGGAGTCCTTTTACATACCATTTATTCACAAAGGTAACGAGCAGAACGCCATTTTCGGCTAACACATTTTCGAGTAGTTGTGCCGCTTTGTTGAGGTCTTCAACCGTATTTAGTGCTCCGAAGAATACATACACGAAATCAAATTTCTTACCCGGAAAGAGGGTGGCAATATCCTCTACGCTTCCTACCTGAATTTTAATATTCCCGAGTTTTCGTTTCGCGATATTGGTATAAGCACAATCGTACATCCCCTGTGAGATGTCGATTCCATATACATGTGAAGTTGGGTGATTTTCTGCAAAATAAAGCAGATCCAAACCCGGTCCATACCCAATCTCCAGTATATTGCCGCGCGCATATTTATTGGCTTCCTGCCTGAAACTGGTTCGGATTTTTTGAAGGATTGGATTTTCCTGATAGCGCGATTCAAAATTCATTGCATCCTTATCGTAATACGAACCCACTTGTTTATAATATCCGGATTGATCGCTGATCATGCTATGTAAGCTTTAGTTAGTTTGCTTAATTCAGACAACATTACTTTTCGCAATTCATTGATGTTTATTTTCTTCTCAGCCGAAATAAATACAACGGGATTGTGTTCGCGCGACATCCATGATTTTTTAAGTGTTTCCAGTGTTGGTGGAGCTTCCAATTCATCTGTAATTTCATCGGGTTCCTGTTTACGGCTCTCCCACAAATCAATTTTATTGAAAACCAGAACGGAAGGTTTTTTATTGGCATGAATTTCCTGAAGGGTTTGTTTCACTACTTCAATTTGTTCCTCAAAATTAGGATGCGAAATATCAACAATATGCAGCAACAAGTCAGCCTCTGTAATTTCATCCAGTGTTGATTTAAAACACTCAATCAACTGATGAGGTAATTTTCGTATGAAACCAACTGTATCAGTTAACAGGAACGGGGTTTCGTCCCATACCAGTTTACGAACGGTAGAATCGAGGGTTGCAAACAATTTATTTTCTGCCAGTACATCTGTTTTAGCCAGCAGGTTTAGAATGGTTGATTTTCCCACATTGGTATATCCAACCAGGGCAATGCGGGGTTTATCTCCCCGGTGTTGCCGGCGGGTAATACTTTGTTTGTCGATGAGTTCAAGACGTTCTTTCAATTTCGCAATTTTATTCCGGAGTGCCCGGCGATCGGTTTCAATTTCTGTTTCACCCGGTCCCTTCATCCCGATTCCACCTTTTTGTTTGGATAAGTGAGTCCACATCCGCGTAAGCCGTGGTAATAAATATTGCGCCTGAGCCAGTTCAACCTGATATTTGGCTTGTGCTGTACGGGCACGATTTGCAAAAATATCGAGGATGAGGTTGCTGCGATCCATGATTTTGCATTTAATGGTATGCTCCAGATTTCTAATCTGAGAAGGTGAAAGCTCATCATCGAAGATCACCATATCGATTTCGTTTTCTTTGATGTAGGCTGCTACCTCATTCAGTTTTCCTTCACCAATAAAAGTACGGGGATTAGGATGCGGCAAGCGTTGCATAAAACGGCGTACCACTCTGGCTCCGGCAGTATGCGTCAGAAAAGCCAGTTCATCGAGATATTCATCTGCCTGTTCTGTTTTTTGTTGAGGCATCACTACCGCTATCAGCACGGCTTTTTCCTGCTTACGGGCAGTTGTTATCAGTTTAGGCATTTCGAACAAAATTCAGGCAATTCCAACGCATATCAAAGCATTAAAGTCAAAGCCGGTTAAAATCATTTTGTAATGGGGGCAACGAACTGTATTTTCGCCCAAATAATAAGCACGCATATGAATTTTGAGCTTACCGAAGAACATCTGGCCGTACAAAAAGCAGCCAGAGATTTTGCCCAGACTGAATTATTACCAGGTGTGATCGAACGCGATGAACATCAAAAATTTCCAATGGAGCAGGTAAAGAAATTAGGCGAACTTGGATTCCTCGGAATGATGGTTGATCCTAAATACGGAGGGTCGGGTATGGACTCCATTTCATACGTGCTGGCAATGGAAGAACTTTCTAAGGTTGACGCATCCACATCTGTTGTGGTTTCGGTCAACAATTCACTCGTTTGCTGGGGTCTGGAAACATTTGCAAACGAAGAGCAAAAGCAAAAATACCTTGTACCCATGGCCTCCGGAAAATGTTGGGGAGCCTTTCTGCTATCAGAACCGGAAGCAGGCAGTGATGCAACATCGCAGCGTACAACTGCTATTGAAGATGGAGATCATTATATCCTGAATGGAACAAAAAACTGGATTACCAACGGAAATACAGCCACGTATTATCTGGTTATTGCCCAAACTTATCCGGAAAAAGGACATAAAGGAATCAACGCATTTATTGTAGAGAAAGACACACCAGGTGTGGTGGTAGGCAGAAAAGAAGATAAACTTGGAATTCGCGGGAGTGATACCCATTCCATTATGTTTCAGGATGTAAAAGTTCCGAAAGAAAACCGTATTGGAGAAGATGGATTCGGATTCAAATTCGCCATGAAAACGCTTACCGGTGGGCGGATCGGCATTGCCTCCCAGGCATTGGGAATCGCCAGTGGAGCTTATGAACTGGCACTCAAATATTCGAAAGAACGTAAAGCATTTGGCAAAGAAATAATGCATCATCAGATCATTCAGTTTAAACTGGCTGATATGGCAACAGAAATTGATGCGGCACGTTTGCTTTGTTTAAAAGCTGCATGGTTGAAAGATCAACATCTCGATTACGGAATGGCAAGCTCTATGGCAAAAGTATTCTCTTCTGAGGTGGCCATGCGAACTACCGTAGAAGCTGTGCAGATTCACGGTGGATATGGATTTGTAAAAGAATTTCATGTGGAGCGGCTTATGCGAGATGCCAAGATTACCCAGATTTATGAAGGCACTTCAGAGATTCAACGCATTGTGATTTCGCGCGAAATCCTGAAATAAACACCTGTTTTTCACTTGTTTTTTACATAACGCCGGATGCGCGGACGATTTTAGCGTTTTCCTCCATATACGCCTAAATCAGCGGGTGTTTTTTCGCAATCAGCAGAAGATTCACAAGATTATAGACATGTGTGTTTGTTTAATTGATGTGAATTTGTTATCATTACGACTTAAGATTGATGTATGGCCATTGTCAATGCCCTAGTCACATGGTATTTGAAGAAACGTATTAGTAACATTGAGCGATTCATGCAACATCCTCATGAGGTACAGCAAGAATTGCTGATGGATCTGTTAACCAAAGCGCAGGATACCGAGTGGGGTCGTAAATACGGATATAAAGGCATTTTATCAGCCGAAACATACAAGCAACGAGTACCCGTTGGAAATTACGAAACGCATTTTCCACATATTAATCGCATGATGCATGGGGAACAGAATATTTTATGGCCCAGCGAAGTGCGATGGTTTGCCAAATCATCGGGCACCACAAACAGCAAAAGCAAATTTATTCCGGTTACCTATGAATGTTTGGATGAAGGACATATGCAAGGAGGTAAGGATGCATTGCTGATGTACAGCAACAATAACCCTACTTCCAAACTGTTTGAAGGCAAAGGTCTGATTGTAGGCGGTAGTCACCAATTGAACAAATTCGACAACGAATCGTATTACGGAGATCTTTCTGCCGTGATGATGCAAAATCTTCCTTTTTGGGCGCATTTTTTCAGAACGCCTGATTTAAGTATTGCCATCATGGACAATTGGGACGAAAAGTTGGAGAAAATGGCTCTGGCTACGGTAAACGATGATGTAACGAATATTTCAGGTGTTCCAACATGGACACTTATGTTGATTCAAAAACTGTTCGACATAACCGGAGCAACAGATTTGAAGCAAATCTGGCCTAATCTGGAATTGTATATTCACGGGGGGGTTAGTTTTACTCCATATCGGGAACGCTTTGAAGCGCTTATTCCGGCAACAGGAATAAATTTCCTCGAAACTTACAACGCATCTGAAGGATTTATTGGAATTCAGGATCGCCTTGGGTCAAATGATTTGTTATTGATGCTCGACTATGGCATTTATTATGAATTTATGCCGTTGAGCGAATACGGTAAGGAGTATCCCGAAACACTGAATCTGGAGCAGGTGAACACAACCGATCATTATGCGCTGGTCATTTCAACCAATGGTGGCTTATGGCGTTATATTATTGGCGATACCATTAAATTTACTGAACTCAAACCCTTCCGATTCAAAATAACGGGTCGTACCAAACATTACATCAACGCATTTGGAGAAGAACTGGTGATAGAAAATGCCGACTTTGCCATTCAACAAGCGTGCAAAATGCACAATGCATTTATTACCGAATATACTGCAGCACCGTTGTACCATAAAACGGAGAAGATTGGCACACATGAATGGTTGATAGAATTTGAGCAGGAACCCGAATCAATGGATCATTTTATTCTGGATTTAGATCTCCAGCTAAAGGCTTCCAATTCTGATTATGAAGCCAAACGATTTAAAGATTTGGCCATTACAATGCCGGTGGTTAGGAAAGTACCTAAAGGTACGTTTCACAGTTGGCTCAAGCATGCAGGTAAGCTGGGTGGGCAACACAAAGTTCCCCGCTTGCACAACGATCGCAAATACCTGGAAGAAATATTACAACATACATCTGTTTATTACTCAACGCAATGATAAAACGACTTATTTTTTTAATGCTGGTAATCTCATCATTTAAAGTTCAGGCTCAGACCAAAGCTATAGAACTTGGAGATGTATATTACGACTATTTCCAATACGATGAAGCCATTAAGAATTATGAACAGGCTTTATTATCAGCAAAACCAGCAGATATGCCCTATTTGTACAGACAAATCGCGTATTGTCATCAATACTCATTCAGGTATATAAAAGCTGAGGAGTTTTATACCAAACTGATTCAGGACAATATAGATCTGACTCCTGAGGATCATCTCGACTTTGGTAAAATGTTAAAATTGAATGGTAAATACGAGCAGGCCAAAGAGCAATTTCAAAAATTTAATGAGTTGAAGAAAAATGCCAGCTCTCTGGCAACTATTCATATCAATTCGATAGACTGGGCCATGAAAAATAAAGACGTGGTAAAACCAGCGCAGATTTATGTAACAGATTTGAATATTAACGGACAATGTCTGGGTTATGCCCTTTTCGAAGGAGGTATGATCTATGCAAGATCAGATACCAAGAAACCGGTTGGAACTATGCCCATTTTCGATCTCGATTATGCCCTGATTTCTGATTCGATACATTTTACAGCTGGTGATCCGATACTAAAACAAATTGATTTTGAAGCTAATGAAGGTGCACCTTCCATCAACCGTATGGGCTCATTATTGTATTTCAATGCCAATGCTACCAAGTTAAAAAACGGGAAAGTGAGAAAAGTCGGAGGTACTGAAATTAGCGAAGAAAGCGTTTCCAACTTTAAAATATACGTTTCCCTCAATCAGGAAAATCAATTCGTTAAAATCCAGGAATTACCTTTCAATGACAACAAATACAATTGTGTTCATCCGGCTATTTCAGATGATGGTAACACACTTTACTTTGCCTCCGATATGCCGGGTGGATATGGAGGTTTAGACTTGTATATGGTTCGACGAAATTCAGAAGGAACCTGGGGATCTCCGGTTAATTTAGGCACCACGGTAAATACTGCAGAGAATGAACTTTTTCCGTTCATATATAAGGATCGGATCTATTTTTCATCGAAAGGATTAAACGGTTATGGAGGATATGATATTTATACAGCAAAGGTTGCATTATCAGGAATACCTGCATCTCCGCAGAATATGGGAAAACCGTTCAATTCCCATAGAGATGATCTGGCCTATATAACTTATGAGAATGGCCGCTACGGTTACTTCTCTTCTAACCGTGAAAACAATGAAGGCAAAGACCAGGTGTATTTTTTTCATGACCTGACTTTTGATCCGATTCCGGAAGCACCCGTTACAGAAATCAGGAAAGATACCCTGCAGGCTCCGGTGGCCTCAGAACCCAAGCCTCAAATAACCAAAGCACCTGTTGTTACACCAGTACCCACACCCACACCCACACCAGCACCAAAACCGGTAGCGCCTGTAACCAAACAAGCGCCACCAATAGTTAAGCAAGCAACTCCGGCCATAATTACCCCATCTGCACCAACAGTACAACAACCACAACGTTCGCGTCAGGAAATCGAAGAATTGTATCTGGCTAAAAAGTTTAATCATGGTCATTTTATGTTAAACTCCATCAACTTTGATGAAGCGTATCAAACTACATTGGATACGTTGGTAAAGGCTTATAAACTGATTCCTACTTTGCGCATTGAAATCAGCGGACATGCAGATGCAAGGGGGCCTTCGGCGTATAATCAAACCTTATCATTACGACGCGCGAAGAAGATTAAGTCATTTCTGGTCTCACACGGTGTGCCCTCAGGCAAAGTTATTGTGCGTGGTTATGGCGAAACACAGTTATTGAATCAATGTTCAGATGGCGTTGATTGCAGTGACCAGGAACATGCCATCAATCGCCGCGTTGAAATAAAAATGATCCGGTAATAACAAGTCGGTTCAGCAATCAGAGTTTTCATTTTCTTCAAAATGCGCATTCAGTTGGCATGTTGAAAAAGGAGAATATGGCCGGATCGACTTGTAAAATCAGGCTAATGTTTGCGGTCGATAACAAAGTCGACCAGCATCTTTAATTTTTCTGCTGAATCTGATTGAGGCATGGAATCTAAAATAGTCAAAGCATCTGATTTAAAGGTATCCATTACTTTTTTGGTATACGCTATACCCTGATGTTGATTTACATAATCAATTACCTCTGCTACTCTTTTTTTGTTTTCGTGATGGTGTTTTATGGTACTGATGATGGAAGCACGCTTTGATTTATCAATCGTGTTCAACGTATAAATTATCGGGAGGGTTAACTTTTTTTCCTTCAGATCGATTCCGGTAGGTTTCCCGATGTCCTGATCTCCATAATCCATCAGGTCATCTTTCATTTGAAAAGCCATCCCTATTTTTTCACCAAACAAATGCATTTGTTCAATCTGTTCCGGGGTTGCACCTGCACTGGCAGCACCAACAGCACAACAACTGGCGATCAGTGAGGCTGTCTTTTTGCGTATAATATCGTAATACACTTCTTCGGAAAGGTTGAGGTTTCGGGCCTTTTCGATTTGCAGCAATTCACCTTCGCTCATGGCTTCAACCGCTTTGCTGACTATTTCAAGCAAGTGATAATCTTTGTTTCTTATAGAAAGTAGCATACCTTTCGATAAGAGGTAATCGCCAACTAAAACAGCTATTTTATTTTTCCAAAGGGCATTGATGGAGAAAAAGCCGCGGCGCTCATCGCTGTCGTCTACCACATCATCGTGCACCAGGGTTGCCGTATGCAACAATTCAACCAAACTTGCTGCCCTGTAGGTCGAATCATTTACACCACCAAAAAGTTGAGCCGAAAAAAACACAAACATGGGTCTGATTTGCTTTCCCTTGCGCTTAACAATATAAGTCATGATAGTGTCCAGCAAAGGGACATTGCTTTTCATGGCTTCCCGGAATTTAGATTCAAACAAATCCAATTCCCGGGCAATGGGCAGTTTTATGATATCCAGTTGACTCAAAAGGTGCTGCAAATAAAAGCAAATTGCGCTATAGTTAGTTTTGCCTTTTAAAAAGTATTTTTGAGCGCAATGGCCAAAACACATACCACCTTCTTCTGTAAAAATTGCGGAGCTTCTTCGGGCAAATGGATTGGAAAATGCCCAAGTTGCAATGAATGGAATACATACGTGGAAGAGGTGATACACAAAGAGAAACAAACGTTTAAAACCAATTGGAAGAAGGATTCGCGTCAAGAAAAACCGCGATTGCTGGAAACGGTTCAAAAAGGAAACGAATTACGAATTCCGGTTAAAGATGCTGAATTGAGTCGTGTTCTGGGTGGAGGACTGGTTCCGGGAAGTGTAGTATTGATAGGCGGTGAACCCGGTATTGGTAAATCTACTCTCATGTTACAGGTGGCCTTGCAATTCCAGGGTCTAAAGGTTTTGTATATCAGTGGCGAAGAAAGTGATTCTCAGATCCGCATGCGTGCCGAACGTTTATCTTACAACAATGATCAATGTTATTTATATACCGAAACCTCCACACAAAAAATTGGAAAAGCGTTACAGGAACTCGAGCCGGAAATTGTAATCGTTGATTCTATTCAAACCCTGCAGAGTGAACTCATTGATTCTACTCCCGGAAGCATATCTCAGGTAAAGGAAACTGCCGGCGACCTCATTCGTTTTGCCAAAGAAACCAATACACCTGTTTTCCTGATTGGTCATATTACCAAAGATGGATCGCTGGCCGGACCAAAATTGCTGGAACATATGGTTGATACCGTATTGCAGTTTGAGGGCGACCGTCATCATGTTTACCGCATTTTGCGCACCACCAAAAACAGGTTTGGATCTACGTCTGAAATGGGTATTTATGAAATGCAAAGCGGAGGTTTACGCGAAGTGAGCAATCCATCCGAAATTCTGATTTCGCAACGCGATGAAGCGTTGAGCGGCATCGCCATTTCGGCAGCCATTGAGGGTATGCGTCCGTTGTTGGTTGAAACCCAGGCTTTGGTAAGTACGGCAGTGTATGGTACTCCACAGCGAAATTCAAACGGTTACGATGCACGAAGGCTGAATATGTTGCTGGCTGTTCTCGAAAAAAAATGCGGCTTACGGATGGGAACTCAGGATGTGTTTATCAATATAGCCGGTGGAATACGGGTTGAAGATCCGGGAATTGATCTGGGAATTTTGGCAGCCATTGTTTCCAGTTACGAAAACGTGCCGCTAGATGCATCCATTTGTTTTGCCGGAGAAGTGGGTTTGAGCGGAGAAATACGGGCAGTAAACCGGATCGAACAACGCATCAGCGAAGCCGAAAAACTGGGATTCAAAACCATTTATCTTTCAGGCTTTAATAAACTCCCGGGTAATCCGGGAAAGATCAAAGTAGTATCGATTAATAAACTGGAAGAAATGTTGCGATTGCTGTTTGGATAAGCAGATCAGTAATTCAACAAAGTTTCCAGCTCTTGCACAAATCGTTCGCGTGGGAGGAAATTTTTCTCCAATTCGATATTAAATGGCACGGGAGTATCCAGGCTGCCACAACGTACAACCGGTGCATCCAGAAATGAGAAACAAGCCTGGCCAATATGTGCGGCTATTTCTGCACCAATGCCTCCGGTTAACGTATCTTCATGCAGAATAAATGCTTTCCCGGTTTTTTTCACACTGGCTTCAACAGCTGCTTTATCCCATGGCAGTAAGGTCCGTAAATCAATGATATCTGCATCAATTCCTGATTCCTGTATATGTTTAGTAGCCCAATGAACACCGGCTCCGTATGTAATTATACTCACTGCATCACCATCGCGTACTTTACGTGCTTTTCCTATTTCAATTTCATAATAGTCATCAAACACCTCTTCTTCAAGTTCAACAGAACGATAGAGGTTTTTATGTTCAAAAAACAAAACCGGATTGGGATCGCTGAACGAAGCAGCCAGCAAACCTTTGGCATCTCCCGGTGTGGAAGGATATACAATCTTTAGTCCGGGTACATGGAAGAACCACGCCTCATTGCTTTGAGAGTGAAAGGGTCCGGCGCCAACACCGGCACCAGTGGGCATGCGTACCACCACATCCGCAGGCTGACCCCAGCGGTAATAACTTTTAGCAAGATTATTTACAATTTGGTTAAAACCCACACTTACGAAATCGGCAAACTGCATTTCGACCATGGCTTTCATGCCTTTGATGGAAAGACCGTATGCGGCACCCAGAATAGCACTTTCACAAAGCGGAGTATTGCGCACGCGTTCTTTGCCAAACTCTTCTACAAAACCTTGTGTAACTTTAAATACTCCTCCGTATCCGGCAATATCCTGTCCCATCAATACCAACTCAGGGTGTTTGCGCATACTTAAGCGCAATCCATCGGAGATGGCGTCGACCAGGCGTTTCCGTGATTTTGCAGGTTGCTCAGGGGGTATTGTTACATGCTGTAAATTTTCATAGGAAGTTGATTCCAGTATAGGTGCTGGAGCGTATAAATCCTGCAACTCGGTAACAGTATCCGGAATAATTTCAGGCTCGCTGAGCACGGCTTCTACACCGGCATCAATTTCCTGTTTAAACAATGCCCGGTGCTGTGCAATCATTTCATCATTCAGAATGCCCTCGGCTTTCAACCAATTTTCATAATTGAGAATCGGATCTTTTTTGCCCCATTCTTCAATCAATTGAGGTGGTACATATTTTGTGCCCGATGCTTCTTCATGACCACGCATGCGGAAAGTCATGCATTCCAGAATCACCGGGCGGGGGTTGGTACGCATGATATTGGCCAGATTCTTTACCATATCATATACTTCCAGAATATTGTTGCCATCCACTTTATATCCCTGTATGCCATAGCCCATGGCTTTATCTACAAAATGTTTGAAACGGAATTGTTCGTTGCTGGGAGTTGATAAGCCGTAGCCGTTATTTTCGATCAGAAAAATCACAGGCAGATCCCAGACAGCAGCGGTATTGATGGCTTCGTGAAAATCGCCTTCGCTCGCACCACCATCGCCACTGAATACCACAGCAATTTTTTGTTCCTGTTTAAGTTTATGTGCCAGGGCTATACCATCGGCAACACCCAGCATTGCTCCGAGGTGCGAAATCATACCAACAATATGGTGTTCGTTGGTACCAAAGTGAAACGAGCGTTCGCGACCTTTGGAATAGCCATTCATTTTTCCCTGCCATTGCGAAAATAATTTCTGAAAAGGCATATCGCGATTCACCCAAACTCCCAGATTGCGGTGAAGCGGTAATATATATTCGTCTGAATCGAGTGCAAGTGTAACTCCGGTACTGATTGCCTCCTGGCCTATGCCCGAAAACCATTTGCTGACTTGTCCCTGACGTAAAAGGATCAGCATTTTTTCCTCTATCATGCGTGGCCTTAACATGCCCAGATAAAGGTTGATCAGCTCTTCGTTGGAATGAAATTTTTTATTGAAATCCATGCCGCGGCAAGTTAAGTACTCTTGCAAGAAGAAAAAAGTTTGATTGAGCTGGTTAGTCAGTCTGGTTTGATCGGGTGCAATTCTTTGAGAAGAAGCAAGCTTGTATCTGATTCAATCAGGTGCGCTTTTAATCAGCAATAATCAACGAACCGGACGAAACGGAATTGCCATCTTTTCGGGAACGGATCTGGTAGAAATATAATCCGTGCTTTAAATCACTTCGAATCAAAACAAGATTATTCAAATCAGAATGAATGGAGGGCGTTATTTTCTGTCCAACTGCATTCCACAAATTGAATTCTACATCTTCGGCTGGTAAAGACAAACTAAAGGTGGTGAAAGAGGTGAACGGATTTGGATAAACCGATAAACAAGGTGCATTCAAATTACCGATTCCGGTAACGCTCTGACCAGCATTGATGGAAACATTGGGTGTTTGCTGATAGGCGTAATCCTTTACGGTAAAGGAAAGCCGGTCTGTTGCAATATTTATTCTGGCCCAACCATAATGCCATTGTGCATTTATTTTAAAGCGCATTCCAAAATACTTATCGCCGCTGGTATACCAGGGGTCATCTAAAATACCAAACTGATCCAGCCCCCAATTTCCAGAACCGGGAGCTATATTTTCGGTAATGGATTTCACAAGGGCATGACCGGATGCAGTAATCAACACCTCTTGCAAACCATTCGCGTTTGATTGCAACTCTACACTTTCCATTCCCGGCCCCGGATTAAAATGCCGCAATTCAAATTCGTAACTTCCATTGTTGTTTAAATCCAGAAAATAGGATTTAATCTGTTCAGCTGCAGATGCAGCAATGATGGTATCAGGGTTAATATCCGTATAGACGATCTGAGCTTTTAAATGCGATGAAAAGCATAGCATAATCGCCCAAAACAGGAGTTTAATTTTTTTCATGGAAACAAGACGATGCATATTTGCAATTGGTTGCTTTGGCTTGAATGACAAAGCATTAAGAGCTTTTAGGAATTGACAAAGCCGTTTCTGAAAGAAGAGGATTGTTGTTGACTTTAAATGTCTAAAGAGTCAAAAAAAGCGCAGAAAAAAGTTAAAATTGAATTTTATTTTACCAGTGTACCCACTTTTTCACCCGCACAAACGCGCAGGAAATTGCCCGGTTTATTCATATCAAACACCATAATGGGCAGATTATTTTCCTGACACAGCGTTATAGCGGTGAGGTCCATAACATTTAAACCACGTTTGTAAACTTCGCTGTAAGTTACTTCTTCGAAGCGGGTTGCAGTAGGGTCTTTCTCAGGATCAGCTGTATATATTCCATCCACGCGGGTTCCTTTTAAAACCAGATCAGCTTCTATTTCAACGGCACGCAATGAAGCCGCAGTATCGGTTGTGAAATATGGATTACCGGTTCCTGCACCAAAAATAACAACACGTCCTTTTTCGAGGTGACGCATGGCTCTGCGACGAATAAACGGTTCGCAAATTTGTTCCATATTGATAGCAGACTGCAAACGGGTTTTGATGCCGATTTTTTCGAGGGCTCCTTGCAAAGCCATAGAATTGATTACCGTAGCCAGCATTCCCATATAATCGGCCTGAGAACGGTCGGCAATACCACCTGCAACTCCCTGAACTCCTCTGAAAATATTACCACCCCCAATAACGATGGCAACGTTTACTCCTTTTTCTACGACCTGGTGAATATCATTGGCATATTGTTCCAGAATTTTGGGATCGATGCCATACTGTTGAGAACCCATCAGCGATTCGCCACTGAGTTTCAATAAAACGCGGTTGTACTTCATGAAGGTTCTGCCTGAAATTGGCATTGCAAATTAATTGAAAGTATAAGTAAAGACCAAAAACAATAATTCATTCGATTGAAATGTTGATAACAATACTCGCTGTGGACTCCTGATTATATTGAGGTACTGTTTTAGTTGTCAGTTACCTGAATAAAGTAACGGTACCGCTTTGCTCGTCCGGTTGACCACCTCTTTTTATATACTGAATGCTATAGGTATACACATCTGCCGGACAAGGTTTGCCTCCATAATTTCCATCCCAACCCTTCGATAAATCATCGGAGTAATACAATTCTTTCCCCCATTTATCATAGATGCGAATACTTCCTATCCGAATATTATAAGTGATTGCTTTAAAAGAATCGTTGATTTCATCTTTGCCGGGTGTAAAGGCATTCGGCACCCATAGTCTGCTGAATTCCACCGGAATTAGTTTTTCGATTGAATCAACGCAGGCAATATTGAAAGCATATAATTTTACCGGGAATAATCCGTCAGCCAAATAAGCATAGTTTAGTTCACTCTTAACGAATTGTTCTCCGGTATGAAAATTCCATAAAATACGATGTGCATTTTTTGAGTTGGATTTGAATTGTATGTATTGATTGACTGCCGGCGAATCGGGGTTGAATGAGAAAGCAGCAACCGGATTGGAAATCACGGAAATGAATGTAGTGAAGGTATCTATACATCCCAGCGACCCATATTTGTAGCTGATAGGGAAAGTCCCGGTTGCCTGAGGATAAAACTTCTGGCTGGAAACGTAAGTGCCATAGAAATCACCTCCGGTATGGTTTGGAATCAGCTCTACCGGATCGCCCATCAGGCAAACAGGACTTTTTGCCGGATGGAATTCTGCCTTGAGTTTAGCGCGGAGTTCAACTTCAATGGTATCCCTGTTTATACCACATTTATTTTCAGCTTCAAGCACAATTAGTTTTTTTCCGATCAGGGGTTTTAGTTTAACAATTGGATTCAAACGCAGGATATCATCGAAAGATCCGGCTTCAGTTTTCAGCCAATGAAATGAATAGTAGTTAAATATTGCTGCGTTTAATTGCAAGGTTGCTTCATTGCATAAGATGGTATCAGAACCTGCCGAAATAGTAGGTAACGGATCGAAAATGACCCGGGTAGTATCCATCCCTGTACATTGATTGGAATCGGCATAACGTACCCAGTACAGACCTTCTTTGGTAATTGGAATGCGGCTTGTTTGTTCTCCGGTATTCCATAAATAATTGAAATACCCCGATATTTCAAGCCAGCCTCCTGTTATACATACTAATGTAGAATCGTCAAAAACTTCAGGAGTTTTTGGAAAAAGAGATAATGCGGCAGATTTTGAAACCTGGATATCGCATCCTGCTGCAACGGTTACACTGTATTGTGCAATATCCTTTTGTGACACAGAAAACAGGTTCAAAGAATCCCTTGTTGCCCCTGCAATTGGGGTTGAATTTTTGAACCACTGATAACTCAACGTGCCTGAACCTGTTCCTTTAACATAAAAGGATGCAGAAGAACCCTCGCATACCTTAACACTCGCAGGATGCGAAATTATTGCTGTGGGCGGATTTAAAGTAAGGCTAACGGTATCACTGTAAATTGTATCGCATGCACCGGCAATCATAAGATAGTAAAATCCGGTATCAGCAGGTTGAACAGCATTGAAAAACAAGGAATCCCTGGTTTTGTTGGTGAGCTTTATGCCATCTTTATACCATTGATAATGCAGTGCAGCGATGGATGTAGAGCTCAGTTTTCCCTGCATTCCAATACAGGATGCCAGGTCCTTAGGTTGAATCAGGATCTGAGGTTTTGGTGATATGCCGAGCTTAACCGAATCTGATTGAAGGGTATCGCACCCATTGTTTATTTTCACATGATAGAATCCGGTATCGCTGTAATGAAGCGGATTAATTTCCAGCGTTATTTTATTTTCCGGAATCAATGCCTGTCCGTTTTTGTACCACTGGTAAAAACGTTCGGTATTGCCATCTGTACCTACATAAAACAAAGCTTTGGTGGAAAGGCATTGAATGAGATCGGGAGGTTGAATATCCAGTTGTATTTTCTTTTTTGTTAACCAAACGGTATCGGTAATGGAACAGCCTTTCGAATCAGAAACGTTGAGGACATACATCGTGGCATCCTGTGTTGGTGAAGTAAGCGGATTCAGGCATCGGACACAGGAGAGTTCAGTTGTATCCCGTAACCATACATACGATAATGGTTGAAATAACGGACCGGCAGAAGCAGAATTGAATAATTGAAATGGAGAATTAACGCAAATCATCGTATCGGGGGTCATTTTCAAGGCAAGATCTGAAATCATCAGATCTACCGGAAGCGTATCTGTACATCCAAATCCATCGTAAGGAGTTACAACCACATAATAACGTTTGGAATGGTTAGGTGTGGCTACCTGAATGGATTTCGCAGCACCAAGAAAACTGAAATTTTCGTCTAACCATTCATAAGATTTATAACCAAACGGCCCACTCAGGGTAGTGAAAGTATAATTATTACAGGTATATTGAGTATTCGTATATATACCACAAGACATATCCACATATCCGTAACCAAAATGACCTCCCTGCGAGCAATCGCCACTCGCAAATTCAAATACTATTTTCTTGCCGGAATATGCAGATAAATCCAAAAACAAAGGAGTCCAGGGTTTATAAATGACATTAGAATTAAACTTAGAAGTCAGAAAACCGGGGATATTGTTTCTTGCGATATAATTCAATGTTGAACATTCAATGGGTGTCCCTGTTGTGCTGTCGTAAACGGATATAAGGAAGCGTGGTTGCTGATGTGCTTGATGATTTGGATTTTCCAGAACAATAGCATACCGGATGATCAGGGAATACTTATCGATTCCATTGGGCACATCCAGAATGTATCTGGCGCGTTCTGCTTCTTTTCCATTACCACTGTTACCCAATTTCAGGGTGTAAGAACCGCTTTCGGGAGCAACGATTGGAAAACCACCATATTGGTCTGAACCGGAACCAGAGGTCAATAGATGCCTGTTGCTGATTGGTCCGGTTTCAAAATCGTTGATGATCAACTGACCGTTAACACAACAGGTACCAAGGTACAAATGCCAATTATCGAAATTGTTGTTTTCGAAATCAATATTTTCCGCGCACATTGAATTTTGCGCATTTGCATAACTCAAACCCGATAGCAAAGCCAGACCGAAAAGTATTTTTTTCATTACGCGAAGGGGCACAGGAAAAAGGAAGGGACATCACTGATCTTTTATTCAAGTGGAAAGATTTGAATAATTGACAAAACCGGTTGATAGCTTGCTGAAATAAAGCAAAATTGAAAAAGCCAGGAATCGATTCCTGAAATAAAGGTAACCAGAACAAAACGAAAAAACGACTCTAACTCAAATATTTTCAGCTAGATGCCATTAATTTTTAATTAATCCAAGCCTTATGGAAATTTCGGATATTTCTTAAAATCCGGTTTACGTTTTTCCAGAAAAGAATTTTTGCCTTCTTTGGCTTCATCACTCATATAATACAATAGAGTGGCATTGCCTGCCAATTCCTGTATTCCGGCTTGTCCGTCGAGTTCGGCATTGAAAGATGATTTCAGCATACGCAGCGCAACCGGGCTTTTCTCCATGATTTTTCTGCACCACTCAATTGTGGTGTCTTCCAGCATCTCAAGTGGAACAACTTTGTTTACCAAACCCATGTCGAGGGCTTCCTGTGCATTGTATTGGTCGCATAAATACCATATTTCGCGTGCTTTTTTCTGTCCAACTATCCGGGCCAGATAACTTGCACCAAATCCACCATCGAAACTTCCGACCTTCGGACCGGTTTGTCCGAATTTTGCATTTTCTGCAGCAATACTTAAATCACAAATCACGTGCAATACATGACCTCCGCCGATTGCCCATCCTGCAACCATGGCAATTACCGGTTTAGGTATGCGACGGATTTGCATTTGCAAGTCCAGTACATTTAACCGGGGTACCCCATCCTTACCGATATAACCGCCATGTCCACGCACACTCTGATCGCCACCGCTGCAAAATGCCTGTCCACCTTCACCAGTCAAGATGACGCAATAAATATTTTCATCTTGCCTGCAGATCTCCATGGCATCGCTCATTTCCTTTACAGTAAGCGGAGTGAAGGCATTGTGTTTTTCGGGTCGGTTGATGCTTATTTTTCCGATCCCTTCAAAAAAAGTGAAGCGAATTTCATCATACTCTTTTATGGTTTTCCACGCGTATTTGCTTTGCATATTACAGGGTTATTTTTTTAAATCGTTTAAAAACAGATGCATTGTGTTTCATATTGGATTGAATCTCCAAAACGGCAGATTTTTCTCCGGGTTGAAAGAAGGAATTCAATTGCTGTTTCAGGCTTTCGGCCGAATCGCAAAAGTAATACTCCAGATTATTATCCAGGGCAGTCAGACGAATATTTTGGTGATGAGGCGTAGTAAAAAAGGGAAGATTTTCCGGATGTTGGCCCGGACCATCAATCAAACTAAAAATCCCGCCACCACCGTTGTTAATCACAATGATGCGCAGATTGTTTTGAACCAGGTTATTCCAAAATGCATTCTTATCGTAGAGAAATCCCAGATCGCCTGTGAGCAAGACCGTCATTTTATTATTCACAGCAGCTGCTCCCACTGCAGTAGATGAGCAACCATCTATACCGCTGGTACCTCTGTTGCTATGCACCGTCCAGGATGGATTCAACTCCCCGAGCAGGCTAACATAGCGGATCACGCTGCTGTTACCAATATGTAAATTAACAGCATCAGGAATCTGATTCAGTACCATACGGGTAGCATGTAATTCAGAGAATTCGTTTCGGTTCAAAAATTGATTCATGGCCATTTCTGCAGATAGACCGGCAGTTTCCCAAAGTTGCATATAGGCAAATGCGGTTGCAGGTTTTTTGCATGTTATATTATTTAAAAGATTCAGTACGTCATGAACTTCACAATCTAAATATGTAGGTTTATGGTTATAGGTATCAACCCTTGCAGATTCAGTTCGAATGCGAAAGGCGAATTTCGGTTTATGATTTTTCAGCCAAAGTTTTAAGGTTTTCGAAACCAGGGGTCCGCCTGCAGATACGATGCAATCCGGCTGTAACATTTCCAGCGTTTTGAAATTAGCCTGAGAAAGCATGGTATCAAACCTGGATGTTGTATTAAAAGAAAACTGGTTTGATGCAGGATCACACATTATGACTGCATTTTGTTGTTTCTTTATTCGATACAAAGCTGTAAACAATTTATCCGAAACGGGTCCCTGACCCAGCAAAATCAAACGTTTACCACATTGTTCCCAGGCATTTTTCAAACCTGTAAAATCAGGGATGGGTTTATTCTGATTCCGTTTTTCAGGTTTCATTGAAGGTATCGCCGGAAGTTTTGAGCTGATTTTGTAAAGAGGTTCATGCAATGGAATATTGATATGAACCGGTCCTTTGGGTAAGCCCATAGCGGTCTGAAAGGCTTGCCGGGCAATGGTTGCAGTTAATTTAAAGTTTTCTTTTCCAATGGCATAATCCGGCAAATTTTCGGCCAGTAAAACATGTTTACCAAACACCTTTACCTGATGAATCATTTGTCCGTCTTGCTGATCCAACAACTCAGGTGGGCGGTCAGCACTTAGAATAATCAGGGGAATATGCTGGTAAAAAGCTTCGGCAACAGCAGGGTAGAAGTTTAAAACGGCGGTTCCGGAGGTACAAATCAGGATTACCGGTTCCTGCAATTGCTGGGCCATCCCCAATGCTATAAAAGCGGCACTGCGTTCGTCAACAACCGTTGAGCAGGTAAAAGCGCTGTCTCGCGTAAAAGCCGCAACCAGCGGTGCAGAGCGGGATCCGGGGCAAATCACTACTTGCTTTACCCCTAACTGAGCGAATGTACCGGAAATACTGTAAACATGCTGCTGCACGGGAGTTGGGGGTTGGGGGTTTAAGTAACGCCTCAAAAATATCGAACTTACAGGTTATGAAAAACAAAATCATTGACTATTTTTGGCTGCTTATTAAAATTATTTAAACGTTAAATAGTTCAAACTAAGGATATAGCCAAAACCAACCAACGGATGAACAAAAAAGTAATACTGCTTTTTGTATTGATTTTTGCAGTACTGGCTGCAGATGCACAAACAAGGAAGAAGAAGAGACGAAAAAAACCTGTAGTTGTTGAAGAAGTTCAACCTGAACCCGTACCCCCTGAACCGGAGTTGTCTCTGGATCCGTTAATGGATCCGCTTCAGGACACTACCCCGCCAGCATCTCTGTTCCCGGCTGAAGAAGCTCCACCAGTCGACACCCCGACCACAAAACCGTATGAACGGATCGTTTTGTATGTGGATTCAACAACCAATCTGATTACTTATACCGGTGTCGAGGAAGAACCTGAGAGCAGTTCAGATTCCTTGTATTACAGAGCAAAGAAATGGGCTGCCAAAAAGTTTGTTGGAGGAGGTAAAGCGTTATATGAAATCGATAAAAAGAGTCAGAAATTGCTTATCAACGGTGTTATTCCGGCTTATGTTTACGGAAAATACAGCAAACGCGAAATTGGAAAGTTTGAATTCAAGATGACCATCTGGTTCCGTGAAGAGCGGTATAAATATACCATTTCCAATCTGGTGCATGAAGGTGCAAAAGGTAATATTGGAGGAGCAACCCGGAATTATTTTGAGTTTTATAATACCACCACTACGAATATTAAAAGCGTAGATAATATTTTGCGCAACGCAGATAAGGATATTAAAGAGATGTTGGAGGAGTTTAAAAAAGTAATGAAAACTCCTAAATTTATTGATGAAGACGATTGGTAGAAAGTAATTCTAAACCAATACATCGCACAATTTGTCAATCTCTTTTCTGGCAGAGCTGTTTTTATACAAAATATTGTAAACTGCTTCTGCAATAGGTATTTCTACTTTTAGTTGACTCTGATTAAGTTCGTATAAACTCTTGGTAGCATAGTATCCTTCAGCAATCATTTTCATTTCCAGTTGTGCAGTTTGAACGGTATACCCTTTGCCCATCATCATGCCAAAAGTTCGGTTTCGACTGTGTTGCGAATAGGCAGTTACCAGTAAATCTCCCAGGTAAGCAGAGTGATTGATTTCGCGAGGGTGAGCTTTCACGGCATACAGAAAACGCTCCATTTCGCGAATCGCATTGCTCACCAGAACAGCCTGAAAATTATCGCCAAATCCCAATCCATGACAAATCCCGCTGGCCACAGCATATATATTTTTTAATACAGCCCCGTATTCTGTTCCGGTAATATCATCGGATAAAATGGTTCTGATATAGCGCGAAGATAAAAGGGAAGCAAAATAAGCAACTGCATCGGAGTTCATTCCGGCAATGGTCAGGTAGGATAATTTTTCGGATGCAACTTCTTCGGCATGACAGGGTCCCGAAATCACCATCAACCGGTCTGCAGGAACATTAAATGCAGTAGTTAAATAGTCGGCAATGATCTGCCGGGTATGCGGAACAAGTCCTTTGATGGCAGAAACAATCCAGTGCGACTGTAACATTTCAGGTGTAATGGATTTTAATGTATCCATTAAAAAAGCAGAGGGCACAGCAAGAATTATTAGTTCCGAATGTTTCAACACGAACTCCAGGTCATGTGTAACAGTCACAATATCGGAACGAATTTCAACCGAACTGATATAGTTGGGATTATGGTGATTATGGATAATATAATCAGCAGTTTCAGGAGTTCTTACCCACCAATACAAATCAGTTATTTTACCCCCTGCAGCTTTGTGATCGCAGAGCATTTTAGTAAGGGCAGTTCCCCAGCTTCCGCCACCAATAACTGCAATTCGGGAAGGTTGCTTGTTCATGGGGTAAAAATAAAGAATGATTTATTAACACCGTATAAAAAGTGCCATATGCGCTTTTAATCATTCTTTCACAAGGGAATACCGCAATACTTTTTCATGCAAATGAATTTCAAGAATGAAAATTCCGGGTTGAAGAGAAGATATATCCAATTCGGGAATTTCATTGCGGTTGGAAATTTGATTATTCAATTGCAACCTGCCATCCATGCTAAAGATTTGCACTTCAAAACGTTGTCCGGTCAACTTTGGCAGGTATACCTTATTGCGTGCAGGAACAGGGTAACACAACAAACTATCCGGTATGAATTCAGGTATTTCAGGCAATGTTGTGCTGGTGTTTTTAAACCGCATGCGTAATACAAACCGTTGAGGATTGCAGGAGGCCGAATCGGTTAGCGTTTCGAAAGTTACGGTTTGATTTTGTTTAAGGTTGGTAGATGTTCCAAGGTATTGATCCACTAATTCGAGTGTTATTTCAGGGTCAAACGAATTCACTGCGTCAAAAACAAAACGATACTTTTCTGGTGCAACAGGCAATGAAACTGATAAGCCAACATACAGTAAAGAGTCAGTCAGGGGAGGTATCCTGCAAATCGACATATTATTTGTGATATCACCAACCCATAAGCTTACCGAGTGATTTCCCGGTTGAAATTTTAATACATCTTCCTTTGAATCATATCCTAAAACCGAACCCGGAAGCAGGCGCAAAACAGCTTCATCGCTGAAGTTTGCAGCAGAATCAGCATACAAGCGAATACGCATTACAGCATGTTGAGGGTTGGATTGTTGTTTAAAGAAGCTTTCACCTTGCCGTGTTATAACCTTGGCGGATTCGTTAAATGAGAGTTGTGCAAAACCGGAGTCTTTGGTTTGAACAAAGAATGCGGTACCCGGAGAAATAAAACGCGACATGCCGTTGGTGGAATCCGGAATCGGGTATGAAGTATAACTTGCATAAGCTCCCGATGCGGAAATGTTATCCCGAAATGAGAAGATGGTGGAGAGTAAATTTGTTTTTATGATGTCGGGCGAAAGCCAGTCGATGGTTGCCTGATATGGATTACCGACTAACTCATAACCACCGCTTTGTGAAGCGCATACAATATTAACCGGTCCTGTTTTGAGTTTACCTTCAATTGTTAGAACAGTATCTTGCGGATCGGGCGGGTTGATTTGAAATAACGGACAACCCTGTGTGCGTTTTCCCCGAAAGAACAATCGATAACCTTTCCCGCATGCAATGGAGTCGTTGATGGTACTGTTAACAGCTTCCCAATTTTGAATATGCCTGTTCCATGAAAACATGGAAGGATTTTGCGTTTGAGTAATATCAAATCCATTTGAATTGGGTTGAGGTAGCGGACAACTGGTACCTCCTGTACCCGGACCGGTAATATGAATTTGTTGTTGCCAGCTTTGAGCAATGGATTGCGCACCATCAACCGGCGCAGATACAAATCGCCAGCGCGCATTGGTGGCAATAGCTTTTCCGCCTAAAGCTCGTTGAACCATAACGGAGCCGCTAATGTTTCCTGTACCGGATATGGGAGCAAGTTGTGCTGAATGATGTATACCGTTTGATAAAAAGACCAGCATACCATTGCTATTTAAGGTTCCGTTTAAAAGAGTCAACGTATTGAGTAACCGCAATTCATTTCCTAAAATTACGGCATCACCGGATTGTTCCGGATTTCTGTTAAGCGTGATATTGCGCACGGTACGGGAGTTTAAGGTATCCTGGGTCAATCGCAAAAAACCAAGCGGATGTATGCATGAATCAATGATTATATCGCTGTTTACACCTCCTGAAATCGTTCCTGTCTGAGTTGCATCTATCATTCCTGTCAGGGTGAGGGTGTTCGGTCCAATTTCCAATGCATTCGAAGTATAAATGGAAAAGGTATCGCCAATAGTAACCGATCCCAACATTTTTTTTCGGGAGGCATTCCCGGCAATTGTAAGTCCGCCCTGATAAGAGCCTGAAACAATGAATTGGTCATCACCATCCGCGAGGATTCTAAAATTCCAGACTTTGGAGGATGGCCAGGGTGCGGCGCTACTGTTTTGTGTTCGAAATGTTCCGGTTGAACTACCTTCTGTAATCAAATTATCCCCGGTCAAAGCATACGGTCCGAGATTAACAGTCGCATTGCCTTCAATCGATATTTTATCCAATACAATTATCGGGTTGTTGATGGATTTGATACCATTGCCTGCAAACTGAAGTTGATTAAAACTGAAATTGGCAAGTAGATTTATTTGCTGATTGGAATTCCCGTTAAAAGAAAAGTTTGAATTGGTCGTGGTATAATCCACATTTGAACTGGCCGTAAATGTTCCTGCAACTTCAATGATACCTGTTGATGAAAAAGTGCGATCACCTCCGTTGACAGTTAATGAACCCAGATAAGTGCCATGCACCACATGTTGGGCAGAATTGCCATTGTATGATACATGTTGTGTCCAGCGGCAATTGGGAGTCAATGGTTCGGAGCCTGTGTGTTGGGTTCGGATGGTACCTGCACCTCCGTTGGTGATGCCTTCCCCTATAATAAAGACATACGTGCCAAGATCAAGCACATTGTTAGAAGAAATTTGCAATTGGCCTTCATTCATAATTTCGATATTCCCATTTGCCCGGTTAACATCTGAACCGGAAGTGATACTTAAGGAAGCATATATACCTTCAACGATGGTTTGTGCAATGCTGCTTCCGGCATAGGTTACTGCTATCGGCCAAATTTTACCGGATGGAATGGGAGATTGTACTCCACTTAGAGTTATCAATGTACCTGTTCCTGAAATGGTTTGCAGGGATCCCGTCAATCGGTTTGAGCCCATCACCAGGTTAACTCCTGATTTAATAAACAATAATTCATCCACGGTAAGATCTCCTCCGGAAATTATTTTATTCGTTCCGTTGAGCAGACAAAGACTTCCAAACTGTCCGCTGCAACCAAGGGATAAATTTTGAGATGATGTTCCCGTTAAGGCTACCACACTTCCAGTACCAAATAACGTATCTGTTCCGGAATAAAAGGATCCGGTTATTTTAATGGTATCGGTGGTAGAAAGCGAACGGGGACCTCCGGCAATATTCAAAGTATTGTATTGACCGTTTACAATATATTGATGCGTTTCAGACGCATAATGCATTTCAATTCCATTCCAGTTTTTACCGGAACTAACTGGTATGATATCAGTACACGCTGTTTTGAGAACTCCATTACCTGATGAAAGTGCATTTACCTGAAGCGGATACGTCTGCATTTCAAGGGTATCGTTCTGACTTAATATAAAGGTTCCATATACGGTTAATGGCCCGTTTGCCAAACACTTTTTAGGAGCAGTATTGAGAGAAAGATTATTGTATGTGCCTGTTGCAATGTATTGAGTAGAATTTCCTGCATACATTACCGTTTGTGTCCAGACTTTGTTGGAAGGAAGCGGGTTTTCTGATACATTGAAAGTTTGTAAGATCCCGGTAATACCTGATACACCGGTTAATTCGCCGGATAATGGATAGTTGCCCAGGTTAAATGTGGAACCTGTAACACTAAGGTTACCATTGACAGTAATCGGACCATCCGCTTCTTTGATTCCTCCGGTGCTGATGCCGAGGTTTTGTAAATAAATTCCTGATCTTACTGTTTGATTTGCCGAAGCAGAATATACAATATGGAATGGCCATTTGCGATTTGCAGGCAAAGGATCCGGCCCGGTATGCTGTGTACTGAGCGTGCCTGATCCGATTAAGGAATCCAATATTCCTGTTAGTTGATACGTATTTAAGGCCAGTGTGGTACCCTGTTCAATGCGCAACACGCTATCTACGGTAAGATTTCCTGAATTTGCATTCCTGGAACCACTCCCTCCGGAAATATAGAGCTTGTTATAATTACCTGTTGGAATATTTTGAGTACCGGTTCCACTTCTATAAAACTCTACTGTGCAATTCCATTTGACTCCTTTGGGTATAGGCTGAATACCTGAGGATTCAGTGCGAATCAAGCCCTTCCCCTGAACTTCGGTAAAAGTCCCATACAAATCTTCACTTGCCGCATTCAAATCCAGAATTCCATCAACGGTTAAAAGGTTAGAAACACTTAAATCACCGGTAGCGGTTTTGGTACCTGTACCTTTTATTTCAAGATTGTAATAGGTCTTATCCGATAAAGACTGATCTCCGTTTGCCGCGTAGATGAGCGTTGTATTTGCAAAGAGGGTATCTAAAATTGGAAGTACACTATTCGATAAGGTGAGGACGCAGTTTTGTTTCACGGTAATCGAACCGGAGCAGGCAAACGAGTCCGGAACAACCAGGTGAACAGGAGTAAATCCATCACCCAGTATGATTTTAGCATTGCTGCCATTGACTGTCCAGTCAGCCGTCAACATAATATAGACTGTGTTTCGGATTTCGAAGGTGTCGCCCGGTTGATTAAAGTTGGGTGGTTGGTTTCCGCCACCAGTAGTGTCGGTTCCCCAATTGGCAGTTACGTGTAATTCATTGCTCCCATTGAAAAAATAATGTGTTTGCGCATACAGTTGTACGCACAAACACATATGCAGGAGCAATAAAAAAGTGAAGCGAGGTTTCATAGGCTTTGTTTTGCTTACTTTTAAATTCGACTTAAGAAATCATTGACTTCTCTCAATCTTTGGACGAAGTAAAAGGAGAAAAAATTCAGTTCAATTCGTCTATGTAGAAAATAGATAGAGTCAAAATATTCTGCATAAATCATTTGAGCTTTTGGCTGAAAGCCTTGTCGGATATAGGATAGAGAAGACACAAGGACTCCAATAGCAATATCACAACGACTTAGATTGATTTAGAATTAAGAATTTTTACAGGCTGCAGTAACGGTTTTTGTCGCAACTTCAATTAACTTTCCTTTATGAATCTGCTTAAGACTTTTTTATTTTTCACCTTGTTTTTACTGTTGGGTTCGGTGTATGCCCAATCATCACCTACGGCACTGGAGTTTGAATTGCAAAGAGCGCACAGAGCTTTTGATTCGAAGCGATACACCACATCAGCCACCTTGTTTAAAAAAGTATTTCCGAAAGTAAAAGGAGAAGAACAACAGAATGAAGTCTTGTATATGATTGCTGAGAGTTACCGCATGGCCAATAATTTTAAGCAGGCGTATGATTGGTATGAACGTTTGGTAAACACAAAATATCCGGATCCGCAAATCATTTATTCGTATGGGTTGTTGTTGAAAAACTTTGAGCGTTACGAAGATGCAACCCGTCAATTCAACGATTTTTTATTTGAAGTGCCGAATCACAAGCAGGCCAAAGTGGAGTTGCAAGCCTGTGCAATAGCTGCACAGTGGAAAAGCAGTCCAGAAAAATATACTCTGACCAATCTACAGGCATTAAATACTTCATTCTCTGATTATGCGCCCATTTATGCAAAAGGGCAGTTGACCTGGTCCTCGTCGCGACCGGAAGCAACAGGTAATGAAATTTTTGAATGGACCGGACAAAAATGTTCTGATTTTTTTGTTTCAACTCAAAGCGGTGCCGGCTGGAGTAAGCCACAAGTGCTTAAAGGAAGTGTGAACAGTAATTTTAATGAAGGGGTGGCTTGGATCGACAGCAGTGCGAGCACCTTGTATTTTACACAGTGTAACGGAACAGACGGACGCGGGGTGAATTGCAAGATTTATGAAAGTCATTTTATCAACGGCCATTGGTCTGCACCGATTACTCTGCCCTTCAATTCCGATACCTTTACCGTTGGGCATCCGGCCATGACCCCCGATGGGAAACGTATGTATTTTGCTTCGAATATGCCCGGAGGATATGGCGAAAAGGATCTGTATTATATAGATCACAATCCGAATACCGAGAGTTGGGGAAGGCCTGTAAATATGGGTCCAAAGATTAATACAAGCGAAGATGATATGTTTCCGTTTATCGATGAAAAAGGAGTTTTGTATTTTGCTTCGAAAGGACATATAGGTATGGGAGGACTGGATTTATATAAGGCAGATCTGAACAACCAGGTAGTTGGTGAAGTGACGAATTTAAAATCACCGATAAATTCCGGCGGGGATGATTTTGGAATTTCGTTTTTACCTGAATCTCAACGGGAGAATGGAAAACCATTTGCCTATTTTACATCCAATCGTGTAGGAGGTATGGGCGATGACGATCTGTATAGTATCACTGTGAAGCCGTTTTTGTTTATGCTGAGAGGCAGAGTAGTCGACAAAGAATCAGGAACTGCATTGGGCGGATCAACAATAGAACTCAAAGATAGCAATGGCACGGTGGTGTTTTCTGAACAGACGAATTCCAAAGGAGAATTTGCAACTGAAATGCCAAACAACCAAATCACCACGCTGATGGCATCAAAAATGAAATATTTCAGCAGCACTCCATTGTCTATCTCATCCCTGAAGCTGGATAAAGATTCTTTGCTGGAGGTTGTATTACCTTTAACACCAGTGCCAACAGAAGAAGTAGAATTTGTATTGCAGGGGATTTATTATGATCTGGATAAATACGATTTGCGACCTGCTTCAAAACAAGTGCTCGATTCGATGACTCAAATTCTGATCAACAATCCCACGCTGGTAATAGAACTCGCATCGCATACCGATAGCCGTGCTCCGGCCGATTACAATTTAAACCTTTCGCAAAAACGCGCACAGGCTTGTGTAAATTACCTCGTACAAAAAGGAATTAATAAAGCACGCCTGGTTGCTCTGGGATATGGCGAAACGCATTTGGTAAACGATTGCGCCGATGGGGTGGAATGCAGCGAAGAAGATCATCAGCAAAACAGGAGAACCACATTCAGGGTCTTGAGGAGTGACTATAAAGGGAAGTGATTTAAGCTTACAGAAGTTAAAACTGGTATTTAGTTACCGGTATGCAATGTAATTATGCCTGAATTCTTGTTTCGGTATGATTTGTATGGGGTTATAAAAATGGAGGATTAGTTGATTAATTTGAGGTACTTAATCATGGTGTTGAGCGTGATCGGATTTACTTACCAGAGTAAGGCCATTGTCATGATAGGCGCTGAACTGACTTACAAATGCATAGATGCATCCGGTAATTATAAGGTTTCCCTGGTGTATTACCGTGATTGTGCAGGAATTCCGGCGTGCAGTGGTAATTGCAGTTCAATCTCAAATTGTTCTAAATCGATTCAGATAAAGGGAGCTGATGCCGGTTGCAGCGGCCAACTCTTTTTCTCTGCAGTTTTAACCGGTAAGAGCGTCAGAGATGTAAATATTAATACAAATCCATATTGCACTGCTTCAAAAAGTATTTGCGATAATATGGGATGTGTTACGCCCGGAACTTTTACTCCCGGAGTTGAACGTTATGAATTTGAAGGACTGGTTAATCTGGGTCCAGCTTCAGGAATTCCATCCTCCTGCTGTAATGTGGCCTTGAAGTTTGAAGAGTGTTGTCGTCATGGAAATAACGTGAATATTATTCCAGCCAATTTTTATACTGAAGTTACCATCAACAGATGCCTGACCAGTTATCCCAATTGCAACTCACCTATATTGACCAATGATGCATACAATTTAATATGCACGGGTCAAGGATTTTTTTACAATTTCGGTGGATTTGATCCGGATTTTGATTCGCTGGCCTATTCCTTTACTCCTGCCCTGGGCGCAAATGGCGCATCCGTAACGTATGTAGCACCCTATACTTACAATGTACCCTTGCCTTATTCATCACCCTTAAATGGCAATTATCCTTTCGGTTTAAGCCTCGATAAAACCGGAACCCTCAAGCTGAAACCAAATGCTCAATTCTTTGGAACAGTTGCAATCAAAACAGAACAATGGAGAAAGGTGAACAATATAAATAGATTGGTAGGAACAACGCTTCGCGATATTTTGATCAATGTGAAGAATTGTGCTCCCAACAATCCACCCACGTTTATAACCGATCCCCCGGGTTCACCCATAAGTCAACCTCAAACCGATTTCAATATTTACACCGATTCTCAATTTTGTTTTACCATTATAGCGAAGGATACCGACAATGTATCGGACACAACCTATATGAACTGGAATCAGCTCATGGCCAATTACGGAGCAACATTCACCCCGAATTATAATCCTGCAACGCGCAGAGTAAACGGACCTGCTGAAGATTCGTACTCATTTTGCTGGAAACCGCATGATTCGCTGGTGAGAGACAATCCCTACGGATTTGTGGTAAAAGCGATAGACAATAAATGTCCGATCCCCGGAGTCCGATCCCAACAATTTCAAATCAAAGTACTGGAAGGAGTTAAACCTATTCAAATAATAAAATCGGTCAGTTGCGATCAGGCTGTTTTATCACACAGCACGGTTACACAAGCGTATTCGTACAAGCAATGGCTGGTATCCAAAGTACCGGGTCAATTTGATCCCTCAAATGTGTATTCTTCTTCACAGGATTATATGCAATTGGTATTTAACGAAGCCGGCAAGTATCCTGTTCAGCTGGTGATTACTGTAATCAGCAATGGCCTTACAAAAATATTTTATGATACGCTTGTGATTCAAAGGGCGGCAAGTATCAATATGGACACCATACTATGTGCCGGAGGTGTACATGATTTAACGTTAAAGCTGAGGAAACCGGATTCAGGTATCGTAAATTACCAGTGGTTTTTATTACCCGATTTGACCAATCCAATTGGGGGAAATCCGAGCCTTCCGATTGTGGTAAATCAATCGCAATCGTATGTGTTGATTGCTTCCGATTCGTCTTTCAAATGCGAGTATAGCGATACATTTCATGTACATATCGCAAACGTTCATGCTGCGTTTGAAGTTTCTTCCAATCCTCAACAATGTTTAAAAAGCAATCAATATACATTCCTTAACACATCGGTTGATTCAGCGAATAATTTGCTCAGTTATGTCTGGAAATACAACAATGCAACATTCTCTACTTTAAATGACAGTGTATCTTGGAATTTTTCAACTACAGGTTTGCATGGTATAACACTCATAGCATCGACTACAAAAGGATGCCGTGACTCGGTAAGTAAGTCCATCAGAGTTTTACCCGATCCCACAGCCCATTTTAGTTTAGTAACCGATACCATTCAATGTTTAAAGCATAACTCATTTAAACTAAACAATGGTTCAGCTATTGAATCGGGTTCGTTAACTTATACCTGGCATTTTGGAGATTCAACCAATTCTAATTTATCAATCGTTTCGCATGGTTATGTTAATCCGGGAGACTATTCCATCCGGCTTATTGCAAAATCCGATTCCGGTTGTGTGGATACTGCTGAAATTCTGGTAAAGGTGTTGCCAGGTCCGAAAGCAGCTTTTACGGTTTTGGATTCAGCCGAACAATGTTTTGTAGCGAACCAGTTTAAGTTTTTGAATCAAACTACCATTGGTAGCGGAACCTTTACTTCCATATGGCAACTGGGAGAAGGTGACATTTCATTAGATCTGAATCCAATTAAAACGTATAACGCCACGGGAGCGTTTCAGGTCAACCTGTATGCAACAAGCAACCTGAATTGCAAAGACACAACGACCAAAACAATCAAGGTATTTAAAACACCACAAGCAGCGTTTCAAATAAGTGATAGTGCGCAATGTGTGGGAATTCCTTTTAATTTTAGTAATACATCGGTAAATACGGGTGACAGTATTGTTCGCTACAAATGGATGACCGATAATGATATCATTTTTTCAAAGGATTTAATTTATAGCTATGCGATATCCGGTTATTATCTAGTTCAATTGATTGTTACAAACAGGGATAGCTGTTCGGCGGTTGCATCCAAAGCCATAGAAGTATTCAGCAATCCCCAACCCATGATTAGCGGAGATTCGCTGGCAATGTACTTTAGTACAAAGACCTATTCCACCACATTCAATACAGGTTCAGCCTGGTATTGGAGAATCAAGAATGATTCAGCGCATACTGCCAATGCCAACAATGTAGTCGTGAACTGGAGTTCTCAAACCTCAGGAGAAGTAGTCGTTGTTGAAACCAATTTGAATGGATGTGTAAGCGATACAGTTAAGCAATCTATTTACCTGACACCTCAAATAATTGGTATTGGAGAAATGCAATCAGGTCTTAATAAAATTGTTTTATATCCTCAGCCTGCAGAACAGAAACTGTTTTTACTTGGTCGATTGGAGAATCTTCATTCAGGTGCAATACTATCGACAGACGGGAAAATAATTCTTTATTTCAATCAGGAAGAAATTCAATCCGGAGTTTTAGATATCAGTAAGATCCAATCCGGAATGTATTTGATGCAGTTTAGAGATAGCAGAAATAATTTTATATTTCAGAAAGTATCCATCATAAAATAGATTATGAAACAACTTAAACTCGTTCTGATAATTGTCTTTTGCTTAGGTTTTCTGAATTCTTCAAAAGCATCGCATATGGTTGGAGCAGATATTACTTATAAGTGTCTGGATGCCCAGGGCAATTACAAGGTAACTCTGGTATATTATCGCGATTGCAACGGAATACCAACATGCAGTGGCAATTGCTCGGCCATTGGCAATTGTACCAAAACACTGGAAGTAAGAGGAGGGGATGCAAGTTATAATGGGAGTTTATTTTTCACCGCGACTTTAACCGGAGTCAGTATTCGGGATGCTAATTATATCAACAAACAAATTTGCCCCAATGCAAAAACTATTTGTAATAATATGGGATGCACTACTACAGGTAGTTTGAGTCCGGGAACTGAAAGATACGAATTTGAAGGTGTGGTTAATATTGGTCCCGGTTCGATTATTCCTTCAGGTTGTTGCAATGTTGTCTTTGCATTTCAGGAATGCTGCAGGAATGGAGCCATTACGAATATTAGTCCTCAAAATTTCTACACAGAAGCAAGAACCAACCGTTGTTTAGCTACATATCCTAATTGCAATTCTCCTATATTCTCAAACGATCCTTACAATGTATTATGCTCAGGTCAACCCTTTTTTTATAATTATGGCGGTTATGATCCTGATTTTGATTCATTGACCTATGAATTGAGTCCTGCTCTATATGCATTCGATGATAGTGCAACCTATAATTCACCCTATACATTCACTGCCCCTTTGCCTTATACTCAGCCTTTGAATGGTTCTTTTCCGGCCGGGTTTAAAATCGATAAAGATGGCAATCTCCAGTTTAAGCCATCGGTATCGGCATTTACAGGTGTTGTTGCTGTTAAAGCTAATCAATGGCGAAAAATCAACAATGTGTATACCCGGGTAGGTGAAGTGCGTCGTGATATTCAAATTTATATTAAGTTCTGCACGTCAAATAATCCACCCTGGTTTATAACCGTGCCGCCAGGGAATCCAAGCGACCAACCTATGGTTGATTATACAATCACCCCCGACTCACCCTTTTGCTTTACCATTGTGGCAAACGACAGCGACTTCAATTATCCGACCGTGTCGGACACAACCCATTTAAGCTGGAACAATTGGTTGAGTAAATACGGTGCTACCTTTATGCCACTTTATAATCAGGCTTCGCGTGCATCAAACGGACCCCGTCAGGATTCTTTCAGTTTTTGCTGGAGGCCGAAAGATTCTGTTGTTCGTAATTTACCTTACCAGTTCAGCATTACCGGAATTGATAATAAATGTCCTTATTCCGGGTTGCGTTCTCAAATGTTCAATATAAAGGTTATCGAAGGAGCGAAACCCATTCAAATCAATAAGACTATAAATTGTCAGGATGTTAGTCTGTCGCATGGTACTCCGCCTGTAGCACTTTCCTATAAAATGTGGAAAGTTTCAAGAACCCCGGGTTTCCTGGATACTTCCAATATGGTTACTTCCTCCCAACAGTCTTTTCAACTGAGTCTTCACCGGGCCGGCAAATACCCGTTTCAGTTAAGTGTTGTGGAATCGGTAAGCGGATTGACCCGTACATTTATTGATACCATTGTGATAAAAAGGGAAATCAAGATCAATAATGATACATCATTTTGCGGTTCTAATATTCCATTAAACTTAAGGGCTTTTGATTTAGATTCTGCATTTAATAAATTCAGATGGTATTACCTTCCTAACCTTGTTAATGTGGTAGATACTCACAGTACATTTAACGCAGTATTCAGCTCAAACCGATCGGTGCTGCTTCGTGCATACGATTCAACCGGTACGTGTTTTTATGCGGATACTGTTGTTATTAAAACCGGCAGGATTCGGGCAAGTATAACGATGCAAACCGGCTCAACACAATGTTTTAAAAACAACCTGTTTAAATTCAAGAACACATCCGTTGATACAGCTGGAAATCCCATGTCATTTTTGTGGAGTTTCAGCAGTGGTGATACCAGTACCTCGAAAGACAGCATTGTAAGATCATACCAGGATACCGGTATGTATCAGGTGAAATTATTGGCATACAATGCACTGGGTTGTATAGATTCTACGGTTCAGACAATCAAAGTTACACCTAGTCCAACGGCTGCATTTTTATTGCTCTCCGATTCGTCGCAATGCCTGAAAGGAAATGTGTATGATTTTGCGAATCAAAGTACGGTTACAGGTGATTCGCTCAGCTATACATGGAAACCGGGGAATGGAAATGTGCTGAATGCATCCAATATTTCGGTTGTGTATAGTTCAGCTGGTTTGTATACCGTAAAGCTTATTGCGACCACGAGTAATCAATGCAAAGATTCATCCATCCGACAGGTTAAAGTGCAACCCCAGGTTAAGATAGGTTTTACGATAAACGACTCAACCCAATGCCTTGATGGAAATAGTTATTCTTTCACCGATACTTCACATCTCTCTGCAGGTACGTATACCCGGAATTGGTCATTTGGCGATTCAACCAACTCCACATTAAATACACCTGTACACAGCTTTAATATAATTGGTACCTATCCGGTTGTATTTATTACAACTACTGACGTGGGTTGTAAGGATACGACATACAAAAATGTATATGTATTGTTAAAACCGGTTCCGGCATTTACCATCAACGACACTTCGCAATGTCTGACTGGAAATGCATTTGTGTTTCAGAATCAATCCGCAATTGGTAATTCTGACTCATTATACTTCGAATGGAATTTTGGAGATGGTACCGGTTCTGATTCTTTGCATAGCACGCACACATTTCTTTCGACCGGATTATATACGGTGAAGCTTCATGCATCCAGTTATGCCGGTTGTTCTGATTCTCTGGAGAAAATTTTGCGTGTGAATGAAGTTCCTGCTGCACAAATTGACATTACAGATACAATGCAATGCCTGGGTTCGAATCTGTTTAAACCAGCAAATCTTTCCAGTATTGGTGGAGGAATAATGAGTTATATCTGGCATATGGGAGATACCATATCATATACAGATTCTGTTGTAGCGCATCATTATAATAAGGTTGGGAATTTTATGGTCCGGCTTATTGTGAAATCAGCATTTGACTGTTCCGATTCAACCTTCAAATGGGTTAGCGTAGTTCCCAATCCCAAATCAGCGTTTAATATATTGGATTCGGTTGACCAATGCCTTGCGGTAAACCGCTTCAAATTTATGAACCAGACTCAAAATGATAGCGGTTCGTTTACCAATCTTTGGTCGTTCGGTGATGGTTCGTTTTCAACGGATACGAATCCTGAATATTCTTATGCAGCTGCAGGATCCTTTCAGGTAAAACTGATTACCGGCAACAGTCAGCATTGCAACGACTCCGTAATTCATACCGTGCAGGTTTACAAAACACCGCAAGCCACTTTCCAGATGCCGGATAGTACCCAATGCCTGGGTTCTTTATTTGTATTCAACAATACCTCCGTAAATACCGGCGACAGTATTGTGGATTATATCTGGTCAACCGGCGACAGTACAATCATACATTCAAAAAATACCAGTTATACATATGCTGCACCGGGCAATTATCTGGCGGCATTGGTGGTTGTGAATCAGGATAGTTGCTATTCCATAGCTAAAAAGCAGATTGAAGTGTACAATATTCCTAAACCACTCATTACCGGCGATACCATTGCTCCACAAGGCAGTGCACGAACATATACTTCACCTTTCAGCACAGGTTCAGTCTGGAACTGGATGGTAAGCGGAGACTCGCTGAAAAGCAGCAGTGCAAACAGTATTCAGATAACCTGGAGTTCGCAGGATAGCGGTATCGTTGCCCTGACCGAACTGGATCTAAACAATTGTTTGAGCGATACGGTTTATCAAACCGTTCAACTCACACCGCTTCCGGTTAATGTTTATGAATATGCATCAAAGACAGATAGGATAATGGTTTATCCGCAACCGGCCAGTGATAAGCTATTCCTGCTCGGAGCCATTGAAACCTTACAAGCGGGAGAACTATTGTCTATGGATGGCAAATTGATTTATATTTTCAAAAGCGATGAGATCCAATCCGGAGCATTGGATATTCAAATGATCCAATCCGGAATGTATTTGATACAGTTCACGGATAATCAAAACCAGGTTTGGGTGCAGAAGGTATCTATTGTGAAGTAGACAGGTTCTGGTTAAATCGAGGAGTTATGAAGATAAGGTGAACCTGGTTTATGGGGTCTGACTTTTTAAAACCATGGGTTTATTATTCCGTGACCATTCGCTCCACGAACCCACATACAATTTCGGAATATCGTACCCGGCAGCTGCCATGGCCAGCAGGGTATGGCAGGCTGTAACACCCGAGCCGCAATGCACAATAATCTGGTCGGGTTTCTTTTTATCAAATACCAGTTTGTATTTCTCGCGCAGTTTTTCGGCCGGTAAAAAATTTCCTTCCAGATCCAGATTTCCCGTGAAAGGAATATTCACGGCTCCGGGTATATGTCCGGCAATGGTATCGATGGGTTCAGTAAGTCCTTTGTACCGGTCGCTGTCGCGCACATCGATAATCACATAAACTGCATCATGCGAAACTCTTTCTACTTCTGATATGTCGGACAGAGGAAGTTTCCAGTCATCGACCGGTATTGGTGCAACTGGTTTGGGAATTACCAGTTGCGCATCAATGGGATACCCGATTTTTTCGGCAGCCTGAAACCCACCATCCAGCACCTGAACCTTTTCAAGTCCAATGGCGCGCAACATCCACCACAAACGGGCAGCCGCATTCGATGCGTTTTTATCGTCGTATACGACTACATGACTGTGCGATGAGATCCCCAGATGTCCAACAGTTTCTACGAAACTTTGCGGAGTTGGTAAGGGATGCCGGCCCCCATCGGCTGCATTGGATTTTATGTCGGCCAGCTGTGTATTCAGATCAACAAATACCGCACCCATCAAATGGTGCTGATCATAAAATGCACGGTTGCCTGCATCTACCAGAATCAAATCCGGATGATGGTTGATTTTTAGAAGATCATTTGGTGATAGTAAAGGATACATAGTTAAAAGTATGTTCTATTCAAAAAAAGGAATTTGAAATTTAGAAAGTCGAATATACATGAAAGTGATCTTGTATTTCAAGAGGTTGTTTCACGTAGGTATTATCTCAAAATTAGAGTTAAATAAATGCAGAATAATGCAGAGCGATTTATTTAATGCTTACGTGAAATTACTTGTTAAGGAATAGCGCGAGGGATCGCAGTGGAAAGCCCGCAGCACAGCGAGGACTTGCAACGTAGAGCCCGACCCATGAAGTAAAGCGCGTGAGATGTTAGCTATATAAATGACATCCGGATGCGCATACTTCATGGGACGCGCCCAATAAAATAATTTCAATCAGCAATGAAATAAGGATTACTCATAAAAATACACCCGTTTCACCCGCTGCGAAACAGTGGCCAATACTTCATATGGAATGGTACCCAATTTTTCGGCCATTTCCTGCAGATTGGGATCCTGCCCCAGCACAATCACCTTATCACCTTCTTTGCAGGGAATATGGGTTACATCAATCATGGTCATATCCATGCAAATATTGCCGACAATTGGCGCACGTTGCCCGTTTACCACCATATATCCTTTGCGGTTTCCCAGCTTACGGTTGAGTCCGTCGGCATACCCGATGGCAGCTGTTGCAATCACCGAATCCTGATTTACGGTTCCCTTGCGGTTGTACCCGATGGTTTCGTGTGCTTTGATTTTGCGCAATTGCGAAATCACCGTTTCCAGCGTACCGATATGTTGCAATTCTTTTTGGATTTTGGCTGAAGGATCAACGCCATACAAACCAATTCCCAGACGAACCATATCGAATTGTGCTTCCGGAAAACGCACGATGCCTCCGCTGTTCAGACAATGTTTCAGGATCGGATAATCAAAAGCATGTTCAAATTTATGCACCATGGATTTGTAACGGTTAATCTGATCGCGCGTAAATTCATCGTGCTTTTTTTCTTCGCTTGCAACCAGATGCGTAAACACACTTTTGATACGGATATTGGGATTTTGTTTTAACAGTGCAATCAAATCGTCGATATCGGATTCATTGAATCCCAAACGTTTCATACCGGTATCCACTTCCAGGTGGATCGAAACCTCATCGCCATTGCTGGCATCAATCAATTTCTTCAAAATTGAAAACGTATACATTTCGGGTTCCAGATTATACTGCAGAATGGCATCGAAACCGGATACCTCCGGATTCATAACCATGATCGGCACCCTGATTCCTTCGCGCCGCAAGGCCACTCCTTCATCGGCATAGGCCACACTCAGATAATCAACGCGGTGAAATTCGAGTACTTTGGCAATTTCATACGTGCCGATTCCGTAACTGAATGCTTTCACCATACTCATCACTTTTGTGGCGGGTAATAATTTGCTGCGGTATACATTCAGGTTATGCACCAAAGCATTCAGGTTAATTTCAAAAATGGTTTCGTGTACCTTTTTTTCCAGCAATGCGCTGATGCGTTCAAATTCGAAGCGACGCGCACCTTTAAGCAATACAACGCTGCGGTTAAACTCAAAAGACTTAAATGCCGTAATAAAAGCCGATGTACTTTCATAAAACCGGGCATTGTTGCCAAAGAAATTCCGGTGTTTGAACAGCTGTGGTCCGATGGCATAAATGGTATCCACGTTTTTTTGTTTGAGCATACGTGCTACCTGGCCGTACAATTCTTCTTCTTTTAAACCCGATTGGAGAATATCGGAAAGGATAATGGTTTTGCTATAACCGGAAGCCTGCTGATGTTGAAAATCGAGGGCTACCTGCAAAGCGCTTAAATCGGCATTGTAACTATCGTTGATCAATACACAGTGATTTAGACCTTCTTTGAGTTGCAAACGCATTTCGATCGGCTGCAATTCTTCGAAACGTTTCAGCACATCGGTAGATACCCGGTTGATGGCAATCAGAAAGGCAAAACACGTGCATGCATTATACACCGATGCTTCGTCGGTAAACGGAATTTGTACACTCAGCATTTGTGCTCCTTTTCGAACCGTGAGGGTGGTTGCGTGCCGGTGCACATCGGTTTCAAAATGGATATCGGCCTGCTTATTCAAGCGTGACCAGGAAAAGGTTTTTAATTGTGGATGGCGCGGTAAAAATTGCAGTATACTTTCCGTTACTTCCTGTTGATCGGCACAATAAATCAGCAACTCGCTTCCGCGAAACAATTGCAGTTTTTCATGCAGTTTTTCCTTGCGCGAATGAAATCCTTCGTCGTGTGCACTACCCAGATGGGTAAAGACCCCAATGGTTGGCCGTACGATTGATTCGAGTTTCGGCATTTCCCCTTTGATGGAAATTCCTGCTTCAAAAATTCCCAGTTGGTGATGCTCCTGCATTTGCCATACCGATAGCGGAACACCGATTTGCGAATTGTAACTTTTCGGACTGCGTACAACCTGCATATCATCGCGCAACAATTGGAACAGCCATTCTTTAACGATAGTCTTGCCATTGCTTCCGGCAATACCAACTACCGGAAAATGAAAATGTGTTCGATGAGTTGCTGCAAGCAATTGCAAGGCTTGCAACGAATCGGCTACTTGTATAATATTGACATCGGATGGGAGTGAAAGATCCTTGCTCGATTCAACCACAAAACTCCGGACTCCGGCATCAAAAACTTCTTTGAGGTAGCGGTGCCCGTTGCTCCGTTCGCCCCGGATAGCAAAAAACACCGAAGATTCCGGATATATAATTTTTCGTGAATCGGTTAACAGATGTTGGATAGGCAGTTGAGCAAGCGTGGCCGACTGATGAATCAATTTGCCATTTACCATTTCGGCAATATCCGGGATGTGATACGTCATAAAGCAATACAATATTAATCCGTTCCTGCTATAAATTTAAGGAGAATGAGTCTTGTTGATTTTTTTATTGAAGTGAAGGGAAAGTACAATTGCAGAGATGAGATGATTTCAACAAGCATGTACATCCATTATTCATAGCCTTAATAACATCCCGATTTTAAAGATCCATCTCCATCCTTATTTTTGTGGGCGATGACCAAATACCCCTCTTCTTTAACACCGGCTCAGGCATTGATAAAAGCGGCGCATTATTGTGCGTATCAGGAACGCTGTCATGCCGAAGTGCTGGAAAAGCTAAGCCAGTGGGGAATTTACGGACAGGATGCGGATCTGTTGGTTTTGAACCTTATTGAGCAAGGGTATCTGAATGAAGAACGGTTTGCCAAAGCGTTTGCCGGGGGGAAATTCCGTACCAAGCAATGGGGTCGTTTACGAATTGCGCGGGAATTGAAGATGCGACAAGTATCGGAATATTGCATTCGTCAGGCGTTGGCCGAAATTGACGAAGAAGACTATAAGGCCGGGATGCACAAACTAATTCGCCAGAAATTGGTTTTAATAAAAGAAAAGAATCCATTGGTGAAGAAAAGCAAAACGGCTACTTATTTAATCGGGAAAGGATACGAACCCGATCAGGTCTGGAATGTTTTGCGCAGCATGATCCTTTGAGCGATTATTCGTATTTTTGCATTTCAAAACCATAGTTATGACTGAAGAAACCACATATCTGGAATTATATACCGAAGCGACCCCGAATCCTGAAACGATGAAGTTCGTATTCAGCAAAATGATTTTGCCGGGAGGTACTGCCGATTTCCCATCGAAAGAGGCTGCACAACTGGGGAATTCGCCTTTAGCTAAAAACCTGTTTGAATTCAATTTCGTAAACGGTGTTTTTATCATGAACAATTTTGTGACTGTTACGCGCATGCCCGGTCTGGAGTGGGAAGAAATTATACCGATTACGAAAGAGTTTTTGCGCTCATACATTGAAGCCGACGAACCTGTTGTTCATATTTCAACCCAAACAGTTCTCTCAGCTGATTTCGGAGCCGATCAACCCATCGTAGATAAAGTGATCGAGATATTGGATACCTATATCAAACCAGCAGTTGAAATAGACGGTGGTTTGATTTCCTTTAAGGATTATACCAACGGCATTGTAACCGTTGAATTGAAAGGATCGTGCAGCGGTTGCCCATCTTCCACCATCACCCTGAAAAGAGGAATTGAAGGTATGCTCACCCGTATGGTTCCGGAAGTAAAAGAAGTGGTAGCCGAGTCGGTTTAATCATATCCGTTTAACCATAAATAAGTTGTCATTTCCATTCAGATTTGACCTAGCAATAATTAAGTCATTCGTATTATTTGGAACTTCACCATGGTGATTTGATAACGGCAGGTACTCTAAAATAATAAAGTCGAAATAAAGAGGCACGATAACAGATGTTCGGATTTTCAGAAAAGCTCAGTTTGTGAGCAGGATACTGAGTATAGAAGGACGCACGAGGGATCGAAGTGGAAAGCCCGCAGCGCAGCGAGGACTTGAAACGAAGAGCCCGACCCATGAAGTATGCGCGATAAATATTTTTTAAATTAAAAAGAATCTCAAGCGCTTAACTTCATGGGACGTGCCCAAAAAAAGAATCCGTTCATTGTACAATGCTTAATAAACCACATTTTTAAAGATATGACAGGAATACCTTCTTGGATGGGACGAACAGAACTCCTGCTGGGTGAAGAACGATTGCGCCGGTTGATTCATGCGCATGTGCTGGTAGTTGGATTGGGTGGTGTGGGTGGCATTGCTGCTGAAATGATCGCACGCAGCGGAGTCGGAAAGATGACCATTGTAGATGCAGATATTGTTGAAGAAACGAATCGCAACCGGCAATTGCCTGCGCTAGTGAGTACCGATGGTCAATTGAAAAGTGAAGTGCTCGCAGCACGTATTCGCGATATCAATCCGGATATTGAATTGAATGTGATCAGTCATTTTTTTAAAGATCAGTTAACCACCGATGTGCTTGACAAATACACGTTTGATTATGCCCTTGATTGCATCGATACATTAGCCCCGAAAGTATTTTTCATCAAAGCATGTATGGAACGCAAGATTCCGATTGTAAGTTCGATGGGGGCAGGTTCAAAGGTAGATCCAACGTTGATACAGGTAGCCGATATTTCAAAATCATACAATTGTCATCTGGCTAAATATACCCGAAAATATTTGTACAAGTTTGGCATCCGGCGCGGTTTAAAAGTGGTGTTCTCGCCTGAAAAAGCACAACCTTTTATGCATATTAAACTGGTAGATGGACAAAACAAAAAATCATCACCGGGAACCATCAGTTATATGCCATCCGTGTTTGGATGCACAGTAGCATCGGTGGCCATCCGCGATTTGTACGAAGGAAATAATACGAGTAAAGATTAAGCGAGGAAGTCGTGGAAGTCTTGTTCCATTTCCATAAACAATTCTACAAAACGTTTGTATTCCCCTTTGAGTTTTATATGCTCACGGGTAACACGATCGCGTAAATACTCAAGTGCAAAATTGGTCATGCGCTCAATTTCATTCTCGTGCGATTTTACGTTGTGCTTCAGAATGTCGAGAACTTCGCGCTGGCGGATAAACTGATTCTGGAATTGTTCGATGCGGGGCGATAAAGAACGTGGCGGCTTGGATGCTACAAATTCAATCATCTCTCTTTCCATAACAACCAATTGTTGTTTGTAGAGATCCAATGCTTTTATCCACTTAAAATGTTCTGTTTCAAGTGCATTCGATACTAAAGTTTCCATAGTTGTTTGTATGCCAATAGTATAGGGAATTTACAACTTTTTTTAAGAATAACTACTGGGGATTAAAAATTTTAATCTAACATGCATTAGGGTGATTTTAAGCATACTTATTAATAGTTAGGAAATCAACCGGTTATAATTGGGAGCCGGCTTTGATTCAGCCGCCGAATCACTTAATTTTGACGGGAAAAACAAGCAGAAAACATGGAATTCAGAATAGAAAAAGACACAATGGGCGAGGTAAAGGTACCAGCTAACAACTATTGGGGAGCACAAACCGAGCGTTCGCGAAACAATTTCAAAATCGGGCCGGAAGCCAGCATGCCGAAAGAAATTATTTATGCATTTGCATACTTAAAGAAAGCGGCAGCAGCTGCCAATATGGAATTGGGTGTTTTACCAAAGGAAAAATTCGAAATGATCAGCACAGTATGCGATGAAATTCTGGAAGGAAAACTGGATGCTGAATTTCCGCTTGTGATCTGGCAAACCGGATCAGGTACTCAGAGCAATATGAATGTGAATGAAGTGGTAGCCTACCGTGCACATGTATTGAGTGGTGGCAAGCTCACCGACGAAAAGAAAGTGTTGCATCCCAACGACGATGTGAATAAATCGCAATCGTCGAACGATACATATCCAACGGCCATGCACATTGCAACGTATAAAATGGTAGTTGAAACAACCATTCCCGGAATTCTCAAATTACGCGATACTTTGGATCGCAAGGCCAAAGCCTTCAATGGCATTGTTAAGACAGGTCGAACGCATTTTATGGATGCAACTCCGCTCACTTTCGGACAGGTATTCAGCGGCTATGTACAACAACTCGACAATGGTATCCGTGCGTTGAAAAATGCACTGGAAATGGTGAAAGAGCTTGCTTTAGGAGGCACCGCAGTGGGTACCGGACTTAATGCACCCAAAGGATACGATGTTTTGGTAGCCGCAAAAATTGCCGGATTTACCGGATTACCATTTATTACCGCACCCAATAAATTTGAAGCGCTGGCGGCACACGATGCCATGGTGGAAATGAGTGGAGCATTGAAACGAGTGGCTGTCAGCATGATGAAAATAGCCAACGATATCCGCATGCTATCATCCGGACCCCGCAGCGGAATTGGCGAATTGGTGATTCCAGATAACGAACCCGGTTCATCTATTATGCCGGGTAAGGTAAACCCAACTCAACCGGAAGCCATGACAATGGTGGCCGCACAAGTGATTGGCAATGATGTGGCTGTGTCGATCGGCGGTACCAACGGACATTTTGAATTGAATGTATTTAAGCCGCTCATAGCAGCCAATGTTTTGCAAAGCGCAAGGCTGATTGGTGATGTATGTGTTTCGTTTAACGATAAATGTGCGGAAGGCATTGAACCGAATCATGCAATGATCAAACAACATCTGGAGAATTCACTGATGCTGGTAACTGCGCTCAATACCCATATCGGTTATGAGAATGCTGCTAAAATTGCCAAGAAAGCACATAAAGAAAATAAAACGTTGCGTGAAGCTGCCATAGAACTCGGACTCGTTACAAATGAGCAGTTTGACCAGTGGGTAGTGCCATCTCAAATGGTTGGTAATTTATAAGGGGTTGTTCTAACTGCAGATTATCGGTATACTTGCCGTAAGGTGGAATTAACGCGCGAAGCCATAGAATGGTTTAGTCCTTTATGGAAAGGAGTGATTGCCGGCTTTATGCTGTCGATGACTTTTGGAACGGTATTTTTTTCACTGATACAAACCAGCATTAAACGCGGATTGCGCAAAGGACTGATGGTATCATCCGGAGTGGTTATCAGCGATACATTACAAATTACTATCGCTCTTTTCGGAAGCAGTTTTCTGTTTGGTAAAATAGAACAATACGATCATTTGTTGCGGATCATTGGATTTGCATTCCTGGTTTTTCTGGGTATTCGTGCCATGATACGGCATGATAGTTTTGGGAATGAAGATGTGCCTTCAACCGAGAAAAAAGATATACTGTATCTTTTCAAAGGACTCATGCTGAACAGTGTTAATCCGATGCTTCTGGTTGCATGGATTGGCGTTGCTGCTTATGTAGAAAACATGAACCATTACTCCTTCGGGCAAATGTTGATTTTCTTCGGTGTGGTGCTGATCACCATGTCGATGGTAATGATTGGAATCTGCTATTTTGCCCGCAAACTCAAAGATGTTTTATCGGATCGTAATATTCACCGGTTAAACGTAGTGTCGGGCATCCTCTTCATTATCTTTGCTGTGTATTTGGTTTGGCCGGTTACCGGATTAAGCAATTTGTAGCAACAGCACCTACTTCCCTAATATAGCCTGGTAGTTGTGCATGGCTTTTAATGCAGCACGAATGTATTCGTCGTCTTTACTGAGAACGGTATAAAATCCTTCATCGCGGAAGAGTTGCCGGGCGAGCAATGCTTTTGTAAACCGGCGGATATAAGATTGCGAAGTTTCAAATTCGTTTGCTTTTGCCCGAATTTCTTTTGTTGCACAATAGGCAAGAAATTCTCCGGTTAGGTCGGATTTAAAATCGGTATAAAACTGTTCAGCAGTTGAATAGCGTGAAAGCTCTTTGCGGTGACGATCGAACCAGGTAGTTACAAATGTATTTAAGAGATTGGCCGACAATGCCTGCGTTAAAAAATCGGTTTGATAACTGGTATCCAATGCCACAAACATATCGGGCATAATGCCTCCACCACTGTGCACAATGCGTCCGTTGGTGGTTTTGTATTCAACCGAATCGCGCAACAGGAAGCGGGAAGAATCGCTTAACTCACCGGTACGGAAACGATCGTATATTTCATGTTCGTAGGCTGAATTATCGTCGTAGGGTTTTTGAATGCAACGACCGGATGGGGTGTAATAACGTGCAACGGTCAGCCGCAATGCTGACCCATCATTGAGTTCAAACGATTCCTGTACCAATCCTTTTCCAAAGGATCTCCTTCCGATAACCAAACCACGATCGTTGTCTTGAATAGCACCTGCTAAAATTTCGCTGGCCGATGCTGAACCTTCATCAATCAGGACCGCAATTTTACCCTGTTCAAATATTCCTTGTTTGTCGGCTCTGAAATCCTGACGGGGTTGAGTTCTGCCGATGGTGTATACAATTAGTTTTTTATCGTCGAGCAATTCATCGGCCATATCAGTTACTGCTTTGAGATAACCACCCGGATTTCCGCGCAGGTCGATAATGAGCTGTTGCATATTTTGCATCCGTAATTTCTTCAAGGCTTCGGCAAACTCCGTGTACGTTTCAGCACCAAAGCGGCTGATTTTAATAAAACCAGTCTGCCGGTCGAGCATGATTGTTGCTTCTACACTGTAAACCGGAATGGTATTGCGTACAATGGTGTATTCGATGCTGGTACCATTATCGGGGCGGTAAATTTTTACCCTGACTTTCGAATCTTTCGGACCACGCAGTTTTTTAAACACCATTTCATTGGTAATACCTACACCGGCTACCGATTCGCTGTCGACCGCAATGATGCGGTCACCTGATCGTATGCCCAATTCTTTGGATGGTCCGCCGTTGATAGCAGCAATGACCAGAATGGTATCGTTGATGATGCTGAACTCCACGCCAATGCCTTCAAATTCTCCTTCCAGTTGTTCGTTGGCATGTTTCAGGTCTTCGGCCGGCAGGTAAACCGAATGCGGATCGAGTTGTACAAGCAAATCCTGAATGGCCATTTCTTCCAGATCTGTTGCTTCTACCGAATCTACATAAGCCTCTTCAATAATATGCAGGATATCTTCTATTTTGCTGCCTTTGCCGAACATGCCGGTTGTCTTGTCAGACGATGGTTTCAGCCAGATACCCAAGAGTAATCCGAAAGCTATTAACAATGCGTATA
>Ga0172379_10000175_pt1 | contig 169511 bp, 175 predicted proteins | sample GrowelOW334metaG_FD_119756 | JGI IMG/M metagenome (GOLD analysis project Ga0172379, IMG submission 119756) | Groundwater microbial communities from an aquifer near a municipal landfill in Southern Ontario, Canada - Groundwater well OW334 metaG | ecosystem: Environmental > Aquatic > Deep...
GATTGGAGTCTGCAACTCGACTCCATGAAGCTGGAATCGCTAGTAATCGTGGATCAGCTATGCCACGGTGAATACGTTCTCGGGTCTTGTACTCACCGCCCGTCACGTCAAGGGAGTTGGTAGTGCCCAAAGGCTCATTTATGGGACTAAGGCAAGACTGATGACAGGGACGAAGTCGTAACAAGGCATCCGTAGCGGAAGCTGTGGATGGATCACCTCCTTTCTAGGGAGAAATAATAGTTTAAGTTATTGAGTCAAATCATTAATTTAAAACTATATGTCGATCCGAATTGGTGCCAATTAGACTTAAAACTTCACAAATACAAAAATTGAAATTGTTAATAATAGAAAAGATCCTTTTGGGGTCTTTTTTGTAGGACTGGCACCTTGACAAAATTAATACAATATTTTATAGTAATTAGTTCCGAACTTTAACATTTGTATAACTTAATAAAAACCCAATCATGAAAAAATTATTTTTTGTTTCCTTACTAGCTATTATGATAATGGCTATTACTCAATCCTGCGATTCTGCAGCCAATAAAAAAAACGTCCAGGAAAACAACACCACAATCAGCAGTGACTCAGGAATCGTCGATTATGGAAACGGGGTGTTTTATTTTCACTACATCGGTAGTAAATTTGCCAACAAGCTGTCTGATTTTATTAAAATTCATCCAGAATTGGAGTTACAATCATTCAGCGGCAATGGTACAAAATTTTACGGCCGAGACAGGGGTTATTTCGTAGTCTTTAAAACCAAAAACAAATAGAGCTATGAAACTACCAATAACAGAAAAGTTAACTCTGGAAAGTAGCGAAGATCAGTGGTATCTTCTTGTCCGAGGACTCATCAATGAACTGCTAACCACGGCCGTAATCCAAATTGAGTCTGAGCGCAAAATCCGAATCAAGATTGTTATTAAAACAATTATTCCGCCGGGCACAATAAACGGACAAACAAAATCTCTTTTTCATGGAACCATGGAGCAAAGGATTAGCAATGGCATGGCTAGAATCGATGAGTTTTTCAGCAATTTGATGATGAAAAATCAATGGCTGTTTGTCGGTTATATTGATAATAAAGAAGATGCACCTATTTTTATAGTGCACTACACTTTATTAAATATGTCAGTTTACACTCAAAAACTAACCAGCGAAAACATAGCAGATTTTTCTATCGCCGGATTGAACTAATAAAAAAGGGCTTCACAATGAAGTCCTTTTTCTTTTTCTCTTTTGTAAATTTTATTCAATCACAACGGCGGTACCATAGCATAAAACTTCAGTCACTCCGCTCATTACTTCAGTCGCGTCGTAACGAACGGCGATAACAGCATTAGCCCCCAAATCTTCGGCATGTTTAATCATTAAATTATAAGCGTCTTCACGAGTGCTCTCACACAAGCCCGTAAACAAAGTGATGTTACCACCCACAAGTGTCTGCAACGATCCGCCAATTGAACCAAAAATAGAACGAGAGCGAACAATAATTCCCTTCACTAATCCTAAATTTTTTACAATTTTTACGCCTGGCAATTCCAGGGCAGTAGTAATGTTTTTGTGATCCATATATTTATTATTATATCTACATACTATAATAAATTATCATTTTAGACAACAAAAAAGACCCGTGTTCGGGTCCATCGCATAACTTACCTACAAGCATTGTAATGCTCTATTTTAACTTCGTCAAGTTTTTTTTGACAAAAGCAATAAATAAAATTATGATACTTGTAGTTAATAATTTTTTCGGGCTGTAGTATAGTGGCAGTACGCGTGCCTGGGGGGCATGTAGCCCCGGTTCAATTCCGGGCAGCCCGACCAAATAAATTATCTCGGGCTTGTAGCTCATCTGGTAGAGCGCTGCATTCGCATTGCAGAGGTAAGGGGTCCGAGTCCCCTCAAGTCCACAAGTTGGCAATTTACGGGCTGTGGTATAGTGGTATTACGCACGATTCGGGTTCGTGTAATCCCGGTTCGATTCCGGGCAGCCCGACCACTACAAAAAACACCTTCTAATTGAGGTGTTTTTTGCTAATATCTGTCAAGTTGCCAAAAAACAAAAATGGTTATATAATGGCTTAGGTAATTGTAATAAATTTGCTACCCTATTTCCATAATTCAATACTGCCCCAGTCATTGAATTATTTTTATTATATATGATAGACTTTAAAGAAGGCATGGAGTCAGAAACGGGAGTTTCTTTCGAATATAAGAACAAAAAAAGAAACAGATTTTTTAATTATTTGGGAATAATAGTTATCATTGGTCTTATTTTTACCGGCAAAGTAATTGTTTCTGGGTCAAGCAGTGATTCTTGGTTTAACCCGGGAAATATTTTTGGTAAATTATCTCATATTACTGGTGTTGCCAATAAAAAATTAATCGGTGAAGAAAACGATCGTATCAATATCTTACTTATTGGCATGGGCGGAAAAAATCATGATGGTGGATATTTGGCGGATACTATAATGTTAGTTAGTATTAAACCATCAACCAATCAAATCGCGATGATTTCCATTCCTCGCGACATGACTGTGCCGGTAAGCGATGGTTCCTGGCGAAAAATAAATTCTATCAACGCCACCGCTGAAGCTAAACAAGCAGGTAGCGGCGGAGCGGCGATGACCCAAGCGCTGAGCGAATTACTGGGTACGCCCATTACTTATTATGCTCGAGCGGATTTTCAAGGCTTTATAAATATAGTCGATGAGATGGGCGGCGTAAATGTCAACGTGGAAAATACTTTAGATGATTATGCCTATCCCATTCTCGGGCAAGAAGATAATCTCGATTATTACGCCAGATACCAACATTTACATGTTGATGCTGGATTACAGAATATGGATGGCGATCTAGCTTTAAAGTTTGCTAGAAGCCGCCACGGAGTCGGAGGAGAAGGCTCTGATTTTGCTAGAGCAAAAAGACAACAGCTTATTTTACAAGCGGTCAAAGAAAAATTATTATCTAAAAGCACTCTTCTTAAGCCGGCCATGATTGTTCGGATTTCAAATCAATTAAGCGAACATATAGATACTAATATTTCTATCACTGACATGTTAGCTTTATGGAATAATTATAAAAATATTGACCGTGCCAATTTAATTAATAAAGTAATTGATAATAGTGCGGGCGGCCTGCTTGTTGATCAAATTGGATTAGACGGTGCTTATCTGCTAATACCACGTTCGGGAAATTATGATGACATCAAATCGTTTGTCCAAAATATATTCGGTAACAACCCGGTAATTACCCCGGTGGCGCCGCTAGAAAATTCCACAAATTTACAAATTGTAAACGGGACTTGGGTCACTGGGCTCGCCAGTAAAGTTTCCACTGGCCTAACGCCTTATAATTTTAATACTATAAAAATAAGTAATGGCACAGAACGTAATTTTACCAAAAGCACTATCTATGATTTATCATATGGACGCAATGATAAGGCTATAAAAACTTTAACCGATTTAACTGGAGCCACTTTGGGTTATGACAATCCCGCCTGGCTTACAACTTTGCAAAACAGCACCTCAACTCCAGATTTAATTTTAATTTTAGGAACTGATGCTGAACATTGGAATCTAGTAACACCTAAATAAAATGAATAGTACCAAACACAATCTGCCTTTAGTCGCGCTGCTGGGACGAGCCAATGTCGGTAAGTCCACGCTGTTTAATTGTCTGACTGAAAAACAACAAGCCTTAATTTCTGATGTCGCCGGTACTACCCGCGATAGTAATTTTGGTTATGTGTCTTGGAATAATCGTGATTTTGAATTAGTAGACACCGCGGGAATATTTGATGCCAAACACTTAAATAATGAATTTAAGAAATCTGAAAACACCATCGACTTTTTAGCCCAAAAACAAGTTCGGCGAATCCTTGATGAGGCCGCTTTAATAGTTTTTATGGTCGATAATCGCGCCGGGCTGCTTACCGAAGATAGGCATTTAGCGGCGGCTCTTAAAAAAAATCCCGAGCTGCTTAAAAAAACAATTATTGTCGTCAATAAAGTAGATAGCCAAAAACACGCCGTTGAGGCAGAAAACTTTGTTAAATTGGGCTTAGGACAACCACGACTTATTTCTTCCACTACCGGTTCCGGAACCGGAGATTTATTAGATGAAATTGTTGTTCGCTTAAAATCATTCGCTGATGAAAAAATTATTGAAGAAGACAGGCGCAATGAAATTAAAGTTTGTATTATTGGCAAACCCAATGTCGGTAAATCATCATTACTTAATTCTATTTTAGGATACGAAAGAGTTATCGTTAGCGACGAACCTCACACCACCCGCGAACCGCAAGATACGGTTATTACTTGGGAAGGACAAAAAATCCGTTTCATCGATACGGCGGGAATTTCCAGGCAGGGGCATAAAGGCGACGGCATTTTAAAGTTAGGAATTGGAAAATCTTTACACGTGCTGGATAAAGCTGATATTGCCTTACTCGTTTTTGATATCAGCGAGCCGCTCACTCATCAAGACGCTAAAATTGTCGGCGAAATTATTGAACGCCATAAAAGTTTAATTCTAATCGCTAATAAATGGGATAAGATTGAACTTAAAGATACAAAAAAATGGACTCAGGATATTTATCACGAATTGCCGTTTGCCGCTTGGGCGCCGATTCAATTTTTATCAGCTAAAACCGGCCTTAAAGTTAACAAGATTATGGATTTAGTTACCACTATCGCCGCGGCCAGGAAGATTGAAATTTCTGATTCACAACTGCAAAAATTCTTAATGAAGATTGTAAAAATCCATTTACCGGCCAAAGGCAAAGGACTAAAAGCACCGCGGATTTATGAATTTACTCAAGGCCGCAGCAACCCGCCGATGTTTGATATCAGAATCGGTTCAAAAGATAATTTACATTTTTCCTACGTCAGATTTATGGAAAACCGGTTAAGAGAAAAATATGGCTTTACCGGCACGCCGATCAAAATGACTGTCACTAAAAATCGCAAAGTCCACGGCACCGCTTCTTAAACAAAAAATTCTCCAGTCATTTGGAGATTTTTTTTAAAATTGAAAAATTCACTTTCCCCAGTTTTTTTAAAAGGCATTAAAAAATTATATTTTAAAAAAATAAAAATTAAATTTGGCGGAAAAGATTGGCAAAAATTGAAACCCTCCTTAACCCTATATTTATCTTGCCTTAATATATTTCTAATAGCTCTCTAATCGTATTTTAATAGGAGGTGTTGTATAATAAAAGCGTTAATAAATAAAATAAATATATGAGAATCATCGTCGGTCTGGGCAATCCCGGAGACCAATATGCCAAAAATCGCCATAACGCCGGCTTTATGGCTTTAGATTTATTGCTTGGTGAAGTTAAGTGGCAAGAAAATAAAAAATTCCGCGCCCTGCTATATGAGTCCGGAAATTGTTTGTATGTTAAACCGCAAACGTTTATGAATAATTCTGGTCAGTCGGTTCAAATAATAATGTCGTATTATGGACTACTACCGAAATCGCTCGGTTTATTCAATAAAAAAGACACTGATTTAAACGATGTTCTAACGGTGATCCACGATGATATTGATATAGAAATTGGGAAATGGAAAATAGCGAGCGATTCAAGAAGCGGCGGCCATAACGGCGTTGGGTCAATAATTCAGCATCTTAAAACTAAAAATTTCCGGCGAATAAAAATCGGAGTGAAAAATGAATTGCTTAGGACGAAAATTCCGGCGGAAAAATTTGTCTTACAAAATTTTAATTCCGAAGAAAAAGAAATCATCAAAGGTGTTTTAAACAAAGCAATCTTATCCATCTAAAATAGCGCTCAAAATTCTGCCTAAAAAAATCGGCCGTTAAGCCAAGGAGGGGCGACTTAATCCTGATAAATTTTAGGCAAGATTTTGAGCACTACTGACTGCTATTCTAATACAAAAAAATCTAATTAGCAACCATACCCGGCCCTCCGGGTATTGTATTTATTATGTTAAATTATCAGATTAATCAAATTAAAATTAATGATCCACTATACCCAGCACTGCTTAAAGAAATAAATAATCCACCAAAGATATTATACTATATTGGAAATTTTCCACCAGCTAATTTGTATCCACTAGCTGTAGTCGGCAGCAGACAATCAGATAGCTACGGCGAGTTAGTGATAAAGAATATTCTGACACCGGAAATTTTGGATAAAGTGGTAATTGTCAGCGGACTAGCTCTAGGAATTGATGCGGTAGCTCACCGAGTTGCTAAACATACAATTGCGGTACTGGGCACCGGATTAGATGAAGCTAGTTTTTATCCCAAAGATAATTTACCTCTTTATCGACAAATAATAAAAAATGGCGGCTTGGTAATTTCGGAATACCCGCCAAGAACAAAAGCTGCGGCCAAAAATTTTCCGGAGCGTAATCGAATTATTGCCGGATTAAGCCAAGCGGTGTTAGTTGTCCAAGCAAAAAAACGATCAGGGGCTTTAATTACAGCACGGCTAGCTTTAGAAAATGGCCGTGATGTCTTCGCCATTCCCGGTTCAATTTTTAATGAACTGAGTGCTGGATCACATTTCTTAATTTCTCAAGGAGCCACACCGATTACAGATTCAAAAGAGTTATTAATGTCAATAAGTTGACATGTTACGAGTAAATAGTACACTGTTTATGACGGATTAAAAAAATTAGAAAAATTTATGACTTTAATTATTGTTGAGTCTCCCACTAAAGCCCGCACCATATCTAAGTTTTTAGATAAGAAATATACGGTCGAATCTTCATTCGGTCACATTCGCGATCTGCCGAAAAGCGATATGGGCATCGACATTGAAAATGGTTTTATCCCAAAATACATCATTCCCACGGCTGCCAAAAAAACCGTCACCAATTTAAAAAAACAGGCGGCCAAGGCGGATACTATTATTCTCGCTTCGGATGAAGACCGCGAAGGAGAAGCTATCGCCTGGCATTTAGCCGAGGCTTTAAAAATTGACCCGGCAAAAGCTAAACGAATTGTGTTTCATGAAATTACTAAAGATGCAATTTTGGCCGCTCTTGAACACCCCAGAACTTTAGATATGAAAATGGTCGACGCTCAACAAGCCCGACGCGTTTTAGATCGTTTAGTCGGTTACGAGCTTTCCCCATTCCTTTGGAAAAAAGTAGCAAAAGGTTTATCAGCCGGCCGTGTGCAAAGTGTAGCCATGCGCTTAGTGGTCGAACGCGAAAAAGAAATTAAAGCGTTTAAAGCCGATGAATATTGGAGCGTAACCGCCGACCTGGAAACTAAAACCCAAGAAAAATTTAGCGCTGAATTATATAAAATAGATAATAAAAATTTAGATAAGTTAGAAATTGACTCAGAAAAAGCGGAAATTTATAAAAAAGAATTAGAAGCCGCTTCCTATCAAGTTGAAAAAATTGAAAAGAAAAAAGTAAATAAAAGCGCTCCAACTCCTTTTACTACTTCAACCCTGCAGCAAAGTGCTAATCGCCAGTTAGGCTTTTCCGCCAAACAAACAATGACCCTGGCTCAAAAATTATACGAGCAAGGCTATATTACTTACATGCGAACTGATTCTTTAAATTTATCGGAAAAATTTTTAGGCGAATCGGCTAAATGGTTAAAAGATAATCTGGGAACGGAATACACCTTAAATGAACCGAGAATTTTTAAGACTAAAAATAAAAACGCCCAAGAAGCTCATGAAGCTATCCGTCCCACCGAAGTTTTAGCCACCCCGGAAAGTCTAAAAGAAAAATTAGAACGGGGAAATTATCGGTTATACAAATTAATTTGGGAAAGATCAGTGGCCAGCCAAATGCCAGCCGCTATTTTAAGCGCGACGACGATCTATGTTAAGGCGGATAAATACGCTCTAAGAGCCAGCGGCCAAATTTTAGACTTCCCTGGTTATTTAAAGGTTTATCACGAAAAAACCAGCGAACAAGAACTGCCAATTGTAACCAAAGATGAATTATTAAAGTTGTTAGAAATTAGAAGCGAACAGCATTTTACCAAAGCGCCGGGCAGATATTCGGATGCAAGTTTGGTCAAAGAATTAGAAAAACACGGTATTGGCCGCCCATCAACTTACGCCCCGACGATTAATACTATTATTACCCGCGGCTACGTCAGCCGAGATGATAATAAGAAGTTAGCGCCGAGCGATATTGCTTTTGTCGTCACCGACTTGTTGATTGCCCATTTTCCCGAAATAATTGATTACACCTTTACCGCCAAAATGGAAGATGATTTAGATAAAGTCGCTGCCGGCGAAGAAAAATGGCAACCGGTAATTAAAAACTTTTATGATAAATTCCACGGAAATTTAGAAGCTAAATACGCGGAAATTAATAAAACTGATATTATGCCAGAAGAACTAAGCGAAGAAAAATGCGAAAAGTGCGGTGCTAAAATGCTAATTAAAACCGGTCGTTACGGAAAGTTTTTAGCTTGCAGCGGTTTTCCGGGATGCAAAAATATAAAATCTCTTGGCGGCGCTAAAGAAGGAACACCGGAAAATTCTAAATTAACTGAACTTAATGCTAAATACGCCGGTGAAAAATGCGAAAAGTGCGGCGCGCCGATGGCCGTTAAAAATGGTAAATATGGACCTTTTCTCGCTTGTACTGCTTATCCGAAATGCAAAAATATTAAGAATATAAAAACCGATGACACTCCCGATGTAAAATGCCCAGTTTGTAATCAGGGAAATATCGTTAAAAAATTCAGCAAGCGCGGCGCTTTCTATGCTTGCGATAATTATCCAACCTGTAAAAATGCTTATTATGGCCAGCCTACTGGAGCTACTTGTCCAAAATGCGGCGGGTTGATGATTAAAGATGCTAAAACTGAAACCGTCAAATGCAGTAATCGAGAATGCGGTTATAAAGATAAGCCAAAAAGCAGCGTTAAAAAAACTAAGATTAAAGAATAAGGTTTTATTTCCCCACTATATTTCATAAATAGCCCTCTAACCGGGGCTATTTTTAATAATTGACTTTGGGTCATCCTTATGCTAATTATAAGTTACACTAAAAAAATAATAATCTCTTTAAAAACTTAATAATACTGAATATGGAAAATTTAAGAAGATTTAACGACCACCCCATGTGGGACCAAGGTTTTACCAAAAATATTTATCGGTTCCCGTTCTCAACCGATATTGATTTTTCGGAATCGGGTGCTAAATTAGCCATTGGACTGCCTGAAAATGAGATTTCTCGGGCGGGACAGTACTATTTTGCTAAAAGCCCTCAGTCGCACCTAAGCCCTTATAAATGGGCAATTGATTTTTTAATCCCTGATGGAACGGAAATTTTAGCCGCTGAGGAAGGTTATATTGAACAAGCAGTCGATAATTTTGATCAGTGGGGTCCAACTGAAGATTTTCGCAGTAAACTGAACTTTATAACTATTAAACATGCCCACGGTGAGCGTTCCCAGTACTGTCACCTTGAAAAAGATTCTTTTACAAATACTGGATTATACTTGGGTCGTTGGGTAAATAAAGGGCAGCTAATAGCCCGAGTCGGAAAAACCGGCTGGACTGATCGAGATCATTTACACTTCATGGTTTTTGCACTGGGAAGGTTGCCAGAAAGCCTATGGAACTTTTACAGTTTAAAAATTAGATTCGAATAGAACTAAAAATTTTAGGAAGCCACCCAGGCTTCCTTTTTTTAACCAACAAAAATCCCACTGATTGAGCGGGACTTTTTTATATGTTCTCTTACTTTTTCTTTTTAGTAGTTTTTGGTCTGGCCTTCATTTTTTCATTCTTATCCTTTACAAAATCATAGACCTTTTTAGCAACATCGCCGACCATAATCATATTTGCCAGACTGCCGTGTAATTTTTCTTTCACTATAAAGATAATTTTTTCCACTTCATCAATACCAACTTCTATTCGCTTAGTAATTCGGTACCACTTTTGAACTGCCACCACAAAATAATAAATACCCCAACAAAGGAAAAAAGTTAGAGCAATAATACAAACTGATAATACCAAATTTAGTATATCGCTTGAAGTTTCAAACATAAAATTATATTTAAATTAAATTTAGAAATTTCTAATTTGCGCCCCAAACTTTTCTTCTAAGCGGGCAATTAATTCTTTTTGAATGGCATCAACTTCTTCGGCTCGCAAAGTTCTATCGAGTGATTGATAAACGACATGGAAGGCTAAACTCTTTTTATCATCACCAAGTTTTCCGCCAGAATAGCTATCAAACAATTCGACTTGAGAAATTAAATCATTAAACAATTTTATTTCTCTTCTTAAATCATTATACATCATCCCCGCATCAACTACAAAAGCCAAGTCACGGTAAATTGTCGGATATTTAGGAACCGGCTTATATTTAAGTTCTGGGCAAGCCGTAAATAAAGCTAATAGTTCCGCGAAGTTGAGCTCCACAAAGACGGTTTCATTTTTTAAACCAAATTTACTAGATGCTTCGCTATTTACTGTCGTTACTAGGCCTAAATCATGATTATTAACGCGGACTCTGACGGATTTTTTATCATCGCTATAAACCGGAAAATCTTCGACAGCCACAAATTCCGTCTCCCAAATATTATTATAAATATTGCTAATTAAATTTTCGATAATTCCTTTGCTCTCTAAAAAATAATTTCCCTTCTTTCCAGACAAGACAAAAGCGGCTCTCTTTTCTTGATAGGGCAATCTTTCGTTAGCATTTCCTTCTTTATCAAAAACCCCAGGAGCATCCATAAAAACACGGCCTAGCTCAAATAAACGAACTTCTTCATAATTAAATTGATTGGTTTTAACATTGTTTAGCAAACCAACGATTAGGCTCTGACGCAACATCGTCATTTGATCAGAAATGGGATTAGCTAATTTGAGATAATTGTTGAAATCAAGATTTAATTTTTTAAGTTGATTCTCGCCGACAAAAGAATAATTATAAGTTTCATTTATAGCCGAGCTGCCAGCCAAAATATTTTTTATTTTTTTCTCTAAACTTCTTTCTGTAATTACTTCCGGTGGATTTAAAGAAATAGTCGGCGCTGAAGTAATAATATTATCATAACCATAAATTCTTAAAATTTCCTCTAAAACATCTTCGGCAATAGCCACGTCCTTAGCGGCACGCCAAGTCGGCACCGCCACGCTCAAATTATCATCATCTTCAACTACTATAAAACCTAATCTTTCCAAAATATTAATTATTTGTTTTTTGGGAATATCTTGCCCGATCTTTTCATTAATCCAGCCTAGGCTTAGATTAATTGGATTTTGGCTCAAAGAAAAATTACTGATATCTGATATTTTACTAATAGCTATGGCATTCTTACAAATGGTTTTAATTAAGGCATAAGCGCGGCGCAAGCCGATTTCGGCTAGATTAGGGTCCAATGATTTTTCATAACGCATTGAAGCGTCAGTTCTAAGGCCTAATTTTCCTGAAGTCTTTCTAATTGAAACCGCCTCAAAATTAGCGGCTTCAATAATAATACTGGTGGTATCATTAGAAATAGAACTGTTAACCCCGCCCATTACTCCAGCCACCGCAATCGGCCCATCGGAACCAGCAATTACCAGCATGTCTTCGCTCAATTCTCTTTCCTTGCCATCCAAGGTTTCAATGTGTTCACCTTTGTCGGCTGTCCGCACAATAATTTTTTTTACTTTATCGGCGGAGAAAGCGTGTAACGGCTGGCCGGTTTCAAACATGACATAATTAGTAACATCAACAATATTATTAATCGGTCGCAGTCCGATGGCTACTAAGCGATCTTTAAGCCAGCGCGGCGACTCGGCTATTTTAATACCGCTAAGGGCTAAAGCCATATAACGCGGACACAATTTTTTATCTTCAACTTTAATATCTAATTTTTCTTCGCCTTCGACGATTGCCGGTTCTAAAAAACTGTTGTAATTTTTAAGTTCGCTATTATATATCGTGCCGATTTCTCGAGCCATGCCATAATGTCCCCATAAATCAGAGCGATTAGATAAAGACTTATTATCAATTTCTAAAATAATATCATCTAAATCCAAATATTCGGCCAGAGGCTGCCCGATTTTAGCTTTTTTATTAAGCACCATAATACCATCATGGCTAGTTCCCAGTCCCAGTTCATCTTCAGCGCAAAGCATACCGAATGATTTTTCCCCGCGAATTTCTGATTCTTTAATTTCTAAGCCGCCGGGCAAAACGGTTCCGATAGTGGCTACTGGAACTAATTGTCCAGCCTCAACATTAGGCGCGCCGCAAACAATTGATAATATTTCTTTTTTAATATCAACTTTGGTAACTCGAAGCCTATCAGCGTTGGGGTGTTTGTCAACGCTTAAAACTTTTCCCACCACCACGCCTTTAAAGTTAACAGACTGATCAACCCAGCCTTCAACTTCAACCGTGTGCATTGATAAGCGTAAAGCCAAATCGCTGGGACTGACGTCATATGGTAATTTAATAAAATCTTTTAACCAATTGAGAGATAATAACATATATTAGTAGTTAGAATTGTTCAAGAAAACGAAGATCGCCGCCCATCAGCAGCCGGGTATCATCAATTCCATATTTAAGCATAACTAAACGGCTAAGTCCAAAGCCAAAAGCAAAGCCGGAATAGACTTCGGGGTCGATTCCACCAGCCCTAAGTACTTCAGGATGAATTAAACCGCAGCCAAGAATTTCCAGCCAGCCAGTATGTTTGCAGACGCGGCAACCTTTACCTTGGCACAAGAAACAAGTATATTCACCATTTGAGCCCGGTTCCACAAAAGGATAGAATTTAGGGCGCATTCGAAATTTAGTATCCGGTCCATATAATTTTTTGCCCACAATTTCACACACTCCTTTTAAGTGCGAAAAATTTATTTTCTTATCAATCATAATTCCTTCAAGCTGATAAAAAGTATGCTCGTGCCGGGCGTCAGTCGCTTCGCAGCGGAAGGTTCGGCCAGGAATAATGGCATATAAAGGGGCGCCATATTTTTTCATTGCCCGAACTTGGACATTAGAAGTCTGGGTGCGCATTAACAAATCATATTCTCCTTCCTTATTTTTTAAATCGACATAAAAAGTGTCCTGCATATCTCTGGCGGGATGGTGGGGTGGAATATTTAAAGCCTCAAAATTATAATAATCGCTTTCGAGCTCTGGGCCATCGAGCACCATAAAGCCCATAGAAGTAAAGAGTTCTTCGATTTCATTTTGAACGGAAGTCAAAGGATGGAGGCGTCCGCTTACTAATTTTTGTCCCGGTAAAGTAACATCCAAATTTTCATTATTTTTTTCTTGGCTGTCAAAAGTTTTTTTGACATTTTCAAACTGCACTTGTAATTCAGTTTTAATTTCATTAGCTAGGGCTCCGGCCTCGCGGCGGGCATCTTCGCTTAAATCTTTAAGCGAGCTCAAAACTTTAGCCAGTTCACCTTTTCGAGATAAAAATTTTAACTCAAATTCACGTAATTTTTCGGAGTCAGTGACGTTTTCCAGCTGTTTTAAAAATTCTTCTTTAAGTTGTTGAAGCTTCGTTTTCATATAATTATTTATCTAGTTTTTTGAGAATGAATCATTACCATCTCGGCAATCACAAAGACGGCGACTAGCATTAATAGATTAAGCCAGGTAAACAGGCTTTGAGATAATAATATTAAAATGGCAATAATAAACAGGGCGAATAAAAATGATTGGCGATAGGCCACTTTCACGGCGTAAAAAGCTAGTTCATGACGCAGAGCCACAAATCGTATCAAAAAACCAATTAGTGAAGCCGTGCCAGAAACAGCCATAAATAAAGATAAATAAAACAGAAAAAAACCGAGCCAGTTTGTCAGTTCCGGATTAACAACACTCGCGACAAATAAAAATATGGTCCAGCAGATAGCCGTTGCAATGGCGGTTACAATTAAATATTTTTTTAACGTCATATATTAATTATTTTATTAATTTTTTCCAGCTCTTTAATATAACCATTTAATTTTTCAGTCTCTGCGGCCACAATATTTGCCGGTGCTTTAGCGGAAAATTCTTCGTTGCTTAATCTAATTTTTAAATTAGTAATTACTTTTTCCAGGTTTTCTTTTTCCTTAATTAGTCTGGCTGTTTCTTTAACTTCATCAACAGCATCAAGCAAATAAATATCTAAGTCTTTCATTACAATCACAATCGCTCCCGCCGGCGCTTCACCATGGCTTATAACTTCTAAATTATCAAGGCCGGTTTTTAAGCCCTTAATTAATTCCAGCGATTCATTTAAATCGAAACCGGTTTTAATAATCGCTTTAATTTTTCGTCCCGGTTCAATTTTGTTTTCACTTCTGGCGTTTCTAATGGCGATCACTATTTCTTGAAGTCTGACAATTTGTTTTATAGCCTCATTATCAATAATTTTTTCTTCATCTTTAGGCCACTGCTCTATCATCAAAAGTTTATCATTTAGCTGTCTCCAAATGGTTTCGGTAACATACGGAATAAACGGATGCCACATGATTAAAATGTTTTTTAACAAATAAATTAAAATGGCCTCTTTACTCTTTTCAATTTTAGCAATTTCTAAATACCAATCAGCTAATTTATTCCAAGTAAAATCTGTTAATTCTTCAGCGGCCAAAGAAAATTCAAAATTATCTAATTTACTTCTGACTTTAATTCTCGTGTTTATCAGTTCACTGATTATCCATTTATCGGCTTGAGTCTTAGCAACGGGTTCACCGCTAGCATCTTTAACAGTGCTTAATATATAGCGAGAAATATTCCATAATTTATTTATAAAATTTCTTTTAGCTTCAATTTTTTCTTCACTATAACGGCTATCATTTCCCGGAGTCGAACCCATAAGCAGGGACAAACGTAAAGCATCGGCACCATATTCGGAAATTGCATCTAGCGGATCAACCCCGTTGCCCTTGCTCTTAGACATTTTCTTCCCTTTTTTATCTAAAATTGTGCCGTGTAGATAAACTTTTTCAAAAGGAATTTCTCCCAAGGCAAAAAATGACATCATCACCATGCGGGAAACCCACAAAGTTAAGATTTCATAACCAGTTTCTAGGATCTGCGTCGGGTGGAATTTAGCTAAATCGCCAATTTTAATTCCGTCTTGATAATTATCCGGCCAGCCCAAAGTAGAAAAAGTCCACATACCCGAAGAAAACCAAGTGTCTAAGGTATCTTCATCTTTTATCCAGCCTTCGCCTTTAGGTATCGTCTCACCGCAGTAAATTTCTTCGCCGCGATACCAAACGGGAATGCCGTGGCCGAACCAAATTTGCCTCGAAATGCACCAATCATGCAGATTCTCCATCCAATCTTGATAACGTTTATTAAAACGTTCCGGAATAAAAGTAATTTCTTGATTTTTAGCCGCTTCCAGCGCTTTTTCTTTAAGTGATTTATTGCCTAGGCGTTCTAATTTTTTATCAACGCTAATAAACCATTGCTTGCTGGGCATTGGCTCAATCGGAGTATCACAGCGATAACAAAGGGAAATATTGTTTATTAAATCATCTTCAGCTTCCATTAAACCGCGCTTACGTAATTCTTCCACAATTAAATCTCGGGCCGCATTAACTTTAAGCCCAGAATATTTACCAAAATTTTGATGGATCAAACCGTCTTCATCAATAACTTTTACAATCGGCAGATTATTGGCCGCGGCCATTTGCCAATCAACCATGGAATGAGCTGGGGTAACGCCCAAAGCTCCAGTACCGAATTCGGTTTCCACATTTCGATCGGCAATAATTTTTATATTTAGCGCTTGGCCGCAAAAATCCACTTTATATTCCTGGCCGATATATTTTTTATATCTGGCATCTTTAGGATTAACCGCCACGGCCGTATCCCCCAACTTTGTTTCCGGACGAGTTGTGGAAATTGAAATCGGAAAATCCTGATCATATTTAAAAGTATATAGTTTAGCTTGCTGTTCTTTATACTCCACTTCATCGTCAGCTAAAGTAGAGTGGCAATGCGGACACCAGTTAACAATTCGTTCGCCGCGATAAATCACGCCTTCTTGATACATATCAACGAACATCCGATTAACCGCTTGCTGCCGCTTTTCATCAAAGGTAAAAGCGACTCTTGACCAATCAAGCGATGACCCCATTTTTCGAGTTTGGTGTAAAATTTCTGTTTGCGTGCTCCGCAAAAAATTCCAAATTTCCTCAAGTAACTTGTCACGGCCAATATCATGACGGGTTTGGCCGGTAGTTTCAAATATTTTTTTCTCAACCACCATTTGTGTCGCAATCGCGGCATGATCCGTGCCGGGAAGCCATAAGGCTCGATAACCGTTCATTCTCTTATAACGAATGAGCAGATCTTCAATAGCTAACATAAAACTATGCCCAATATGTAATTTAGCCGTAATATTGGGCGGCGGAAGCATGATTGTATAAGAAGGGGCATTTTCTGGTAAAACTAAATTATCGGGATTAAAAAAACCAGAATCTTCCCAAATTTTATAAATTTTGTCCTCGTTATCCTGAGGGATGTAAGCCTTATCAAGTTCTTGTTTCATATCATTAAAATTAACAAAAAAAAGGCTAATAGTCAACCTAAAAATGATTCAAAAGCACCTTGACTTAAGCTCAAAATAGCTTTATATTTATAGGTTAGAATCTTAAATTATAACATAAGCCCAATGCTCGATATCACTCAGCAAATATTTAAACAGATAGAAAAATCTCAAAGGCCTTTGATTGTGTTTTCAGCTGACTGGGCCGGAGATGTTGTGGCCTCATCGCTGGCCCTGTTTCTCTTCTTAAAAAAGCTTAAAAAAGAGGCGGAGATTATTGCCTTACCCTCAATTAAAAATCAGGTTTGGTCATTTTTACCGGCTCATAGTGAAATAAAAAATTCCTTAGAAAATCTACGGAAATTCATCATTTCTCTAGACATCAGCCAAACAAAAACTAAGCAAATAAAGTATACCCTAGAGGATAAAAAAATTAATTTTATTATTTCTCCGGAAAATGGCTGGTTTAAAGCCGAGGATATTTCCACCTCAGCCAGTGCTTTTAAATATGATTTAATTTTCGTAATCGGCACTACTGATCTGGAATCTATCGGTAGTCTTTATGAAAATAATGTGGAATTTTTTTATAAAACAACCATTATTAATATTGATCATCACGCCAGTAATGAAGAATTTGGGCAGATTAATCTGATTGATGTAAATGCCGCCGCTAGCTGCGAAATTTTATTTGATCTATTCCACAATGAACAACCGGATTTATTGGATGAAGATATCAGTACCTGCCTGCTGGCCGGAATAATTGCCGGCACCAAAAATTTTCGAACTTCGAATCTAACGCCGCGTACCTTGCTTTCAACTTCAAAATTAATCGGCCTGGGCGCCAGGCGCGAAGAAATAATTGATAAATTATACCGCTCCCGTGATTTTAAAACCTTAAAATTATGGGGTAAAGTATTAAATAATCTAAACTCTTCATTAAACGGAAAATTAATTTGGTCGACTATTTCACGAACTGATTTCCTGGATGCTAAGGCGCTGGAAGATAATTTGCTGGATATTATTGATGAACTGATTATTAATATCCCTGAAGCCCATGCGATTACTATTATTTTCGAAAACCCCAATAATATAAATAATAAAATATTATTTTACGCCATTAAAAATATCAATGCTCTAGAAATTTTAAAAAATTATTCTCCGACCGGCAACCCCAAAATGGCTCAGATAGAACTGCCCGGAAGGCTGGAAGAAGTCAAACAAAAATATTTAACCGAGATAGAAGATAAATTAAAAAATATCAACAAATAATCTTGCGTTTGGCGCGTTCCAGTGCTATATATAAATAGTATTAAATTGATAAAAATTAAGGCGCCCATGGCTCAGCGGTTAGAGCACCGCTCTTATAAAGCGGGGGTCGATGGTTCGATTCCATCTGGGCGCACCGAAAAAATGACTGTTATTCAGGCATTTTTATTATTTACTTTTAAGAGTAAAGCTGATACCATTTACATATTAATATTTGTGGTGAGCCAATTAGGGCTCGTAGCTCAGTTGGTTAGAGCGCTACGTTGACATCGTAGAGGTCTGCAGTTCGAGTCTGCACGGGCCCACATCAAATACTCTTATTTTATGCTTAACAATTTATTTTCCAAAAAAAATCTACCCATCGAAGAAGATCCTTCTTTTTTAGAAACGCCCTGGGTGGAAGAAAAAGAATCTGAAGGAGAGCTCTCAGTCGATGTTTATCAAACTCCTAAAGAAATTATTATTAAATCAACGATTGCCGGAGTGCGCCCTGAAGATTTAAAAATATCTTTGCACAATGATTTGCTGACCATAAAAGGCAAGCGTGAAGAAGATACCAGCATCAAAGAAGAAGATTATTTTTATAAAGAATGTTATTTTGGATCATTTGCCAGATCAATAATACTGCCGGCGGAAGTTGATAATCATAAAGTGGATGCGGTTTTAGAAAATGGGATTTTAATAATTACTCTGCAAAAAATTCAACCAAACTCAATTGAAATAAAAACCAAAAATTAATCTATGGAATATCCTCTGATAATAAAAGACCTATCAAGCCAACAAGCTATTTTGCAGGATCAAGATAATAACCTGATTTACTTGCCCAAAAATAAATTACCGGAAGCCCTGACTGTCGGCCAAACGCTTAATTTACAAGTTAATTTTGAATCAATAAATAGCCAGAATATTATTGCCAAAGAAATACTGAACGAAATTTTAGGTAAAAAAGCGGAGTTCTGATTCAAAAAATATGAAAAAAATAACAAACAAGAAAAAGGCCATTACGTTTGCAGTGGTTTTTTTATTAATTTTTGGCTTAGCCCTCGGAGCTTTATACATCAATTGGAATAATAATTACCGTAACCGAATTAACCCGAGAACCCACATCGGGCAAATTGATTTAAGCGGTTTAACCATTGAACAAGCGGCCGAAAAAATAAACAGCGAAGTGGCTCGTTTAGAGCTCGACGGGCTGCCCATTTCTTATAACAAAGAAAAAATTGTTTTGCCTAATATTATTGCCGCTAATACCGATCTGTCTTTTCCGGTTTTTATTTTTAATAAAGATGAAGTGACAAATCAACTGGTAAGCAATGATTTAAACGATTCTTTCGGCGCCTATTTATCTAATTATATCCGCGGAACTTTTTCAGATACCAATATTAATATGGTTTATACTCTTGATGAAGCCCGCGCTAAATCATATATTGCTGAAAATTTTCAAGATATAGAAATTGCGCCTTTAAACGCCGCCTTTAAAGTCAATAAAAACAATGATTATCAAATATCCTTTAATATTGAGCCAGAGCGAATCGGACGGCAAATAGATTTTGATTTAGCTTTTGAACAAATAAATGACCGGTTAAAAAATTTAAGCAACCAAGAAATATATCTAAAAACTATTACTTCTCGTCCCCTAGTCCACGTTAGCGATTTAGAATCTTTGCGGCCGGCCGCCGAATCATTAATTTCCCGCGGTGATTTAAAATTAACCGCCACCTCAACCCAGGCGAGCAGCAGTTCTTGGACGGTAAAAAAAGAAATATTGGCTTCCTGGATAACCAGCGCCGGGGAAAAAAATAATTATCATGTTTTTTTAGACATTGATAAAATATCGCAATACTTAAAAAATAATATCGCTGTTAATATTGATCAAGAAGCTCAAAAGCCTCGTTATGAAATCGTAAATGGCAAAATGTCCAGCTGGCAAACCGGAGCTGACGGGCAAAAATTAAATATTGAAGAAAGCGCTGCGGCTATTTTAGAACAATATTTAAATCAAAATAGTAATGAAGTTAAGCTTGTGATAGAAATTGCGAAAAATACTTTAGCGGAAAATACTGATAACTTAAATATCCAAGAAATAATCGGTACCGGCCAATCCAAATTTTCCGGATCGCCAGTTAATCGCCGGCACAACATTAAAGTCGGCGCTGATGCGGTTAATGGCATTTTAATCGCCCCCGGAGAAGAGTTTTCTTTAGTTAAAGCACTGGGTGAAATTGATGCTAAGTCCGGCTACTTACCAGAGTTAGTAATAAAAAATAATAAAACTATTCCCGAGTATGGCGGTGGTTTATGCCAAGTTGGAACAACTATCTTCAGATCCGCCTTAGCTTCCGGATTGCCGATAACCGCCAGACAAAACCACTCTTATCGAGTATCTTATTATGAACCCGCCGGAACTGATGCCGCTATTTATGATCCTTGGCCAGATGTCCGATTTTTAAATGACTCTGGCAATTATATTCTAATCCAGTCACGAATTGTCAAAGATTATTTGTATTTTGATTTTTGGGGAAAAAAAGATGGACGAATTGTTTCTTCAACCGCCCCCGTAATTTATAACATTACTAAACCGGCTCCGGCTAAAACAGTCGAAACCACTGATTTAAAGCCAGGAGAAACAAAGTGCACCGAAACAGCTCACAATGGCGCCGATGCTTACTTTGATTATTCAGTTACCTATCCTAGCGGCAATCTTAAATCAACTCGATTTAAATCTCATTATGTTCCCTGGCAAAAAGTTTGTTTAGTTGGTAAAGCCGCCGCGACCTCGACTCCTCTCACAGCCACTTCAACTATTGCCACTTCAACTTCTGCAAATTAATTAACAAAAAAAATCGTCCTGCTTAAAGACGATTTTTTGATACAAAAAAAGACCAGCTTAAACGGGTAGGCAAGAAAATATCTCCTAGGAATTCCAGAGCCCGCAAAAAATGATGAAAAAATTTCAATCAACTTTTGCAGGCCCAAAAAACCCTAGTGAGAACATCCCCATGCTTGTCGTGCCTGACCCGTTCAAAATGGCCTTCAATTTGTTAACGATTAACTATATCATAGGAGCAAATCTTTGTCAATAGCTGAGTAAGGGTATTTATTTTTAATTAATTTTTTGAATTATTGTCTTATAATTAGCCAAAAATTCTAAACTGCCCCATTTATCAGTTTGATAGATACCCACAGCTAAATTCGCCAATCGGTTTAAAATTATGGGACTGGGATGGCCAAATTTATTATCCGCTCCCACCGAAATTACCGCCGCTTGGGGTTTTACCGTTTGTAAAAACTTGAGTGAATTGGCGCTTAAAGATCCATGATGAGAAATTTTAATCATATCGGCCCGCAAATTAATATTTTGGCTCAGCAGCTTGTTTTCAATCGCTAAACCAGCATCACCGGTAAACAATATTTTTTTATTTAAGCAATTAAACATCGTCACGACTGAATAATCATTATCATCTTTTTGTAGCTCTTTGGCCGCTGATAGAATATTTAAAGAACAATTATTATCAAATTTAAATGCCGCCCCGGTTTCCGCGCCGATCATTATAGCGTTATTCTCTTTTAAACTTTTAATCAAAGCCCTTAAGGCTGGGGTATTAAAATCTAAATTATTATATATTACTTTTTTAATCAGGTAACGGCGGTTTATTTCAATTAGTCCGCTAATATGGTCATCATGGGCGTGGGTAATAATTAATAAATCTATCTGGCGTTGCCAAAATGGCAGGACGCGCCCCAGTTCCCGCAAGACTTTTTTATCTGGTCCGCCATCGATCAAAATGGTGCGGCCTTCCGGAGTAATAAGCAAAGCGGCGTCCCCCTGACCAACATCAAAAAAAACTACTCGAAAATAGCCCGAGTTATGCCAAGACTTGAAAGAATAAGATAAATAAATAATGGCCGCCAAAAGGCCAATAATAACCAAAGTTTTTTTCATCTTTTTACTCTAGCATATCGTGCCTGAATTTTTGTTCAAGTTTTCTAAATACAAAAACCACCCTATTTCTAAGATGATTTTTGTATAATTTTTAAATCAATAAAATCTATTGATTTTATATAAAGAGTTAGTATATTTTAAATACTATTTCTTTTTGGCAACTTTTTTCACGGCCTTCTTAGGGGCAGCTTTTTTTACCACTTTTTTGGCAACTTTTTTCACGGCCTTCTTAGGGGCAGCTTTTTTTACCACTTTTTTGGCAACTTTTTTCACGGCCTTCTTAGGGGCTTTTTTCTTAGCTGGCATAATATCACCTCCTTTTCTAAATAATGTTTAAAACAAATTTTTAAACAATTTTTTTAAAAATTTCGACCAAGAAATTTATATCTATAATTATACATCCAAGGCAAATGATTAGCAATACTTTTTCGCCAAAAAAATATTTTTTCCAGCTGGGCTAACAATCTATTTCCATTTTAAAATTTTATTTTTTAAAAAATAAAATTAACCCCATATTTATTAGCTATTTCTTGCTTACAAAAATTAAAAAAATAATTGAGGCGGCATCACTAAGTCGCTGAAAAACAAAAAAAGGAGAAACAAGTTCTCCTTTTTAAAATAAAATAATTTTTTTTACAAAATATTTTAAAATTTATCACTAAAGAAATTTTTAAGTTCAGAAGTCTTAATTCTTGGTTGCGCCATCGTATCACGATCACGAACCGTTACGCTTCCATCTTCTAAAGAATCAAAATCAACCGTAATGCAATAAGGGGTGCCGATTTCATCTTGGCGGCGATAACGCTTTCCGACATTTCCGTTATCATCAAATTCACAGCGGTATTCCGCGCGTAAATCATCATATATTTCCCGGGCTTTGGCGACTAATTCCGGTTTGTTTTTAAGCAGTGGAAAAATCGCAATCGATACCGGGGCAATCTTGGGCGGAAATTTCATAACCACCCGGGTGTCTTCGCCGACCGCTTCTTCATGATAAGCTGAAAGTAGAGCGACTAAGATAGACCGGTCTAAACCAAAAGATGGTTCAAGAACATGAGGCGTAAACCGGCGGTTTGAAACCGCATCAAAATATTCCAGTTTTTCGTTAGAAAATTCACTGTGTTTTTTTAAATCAAAATCACCGCGATGAGCCAAGCCGCACAACTCCTTAAAACCGCCGAAAGGAGAATCAAACTCTAAATCAACCGTCTGGCGAGAATAATGGGAAAGCTTTTCTTTGGGATGCTTAAAGCGGCGCAATTTATCTTTCGACAAACCAAGCCCATACGCAAACTCTTCTTGCTTATTTAAAAAATCTTCAAAAATTGGCTCCCAAGGCTGTTCAGGATCAATAAAATATTCAATTTCCATCTGTTCAAATTCACGCATTCTAAAAATAAAATTACCAACTACAATTTCATTACGAAAGGCTTTACCAATCTGGGCGATACCGAAAGGAAGCTTGGGGCGCATTACATCAACCACATTTTTAAATTCCACAAAAATTGCGCCAGCGGTTTCCGGACGCAGATAGATCGGTTCATCAAGCCCATTCATTTCCGTTTTAAACATCATATTAAGGAACCTGGCTTCAGTCCAAGAACTCGCTCCGCAAAATGGGCATTTTACAGTCGGCAAAATTTCATTCATCTTAACCAAATCGCCTTCCAAATCCTGGCCGGTAGCTTCTTCGATAACGTGATCGGCCCTGAATCTTTTTTTACATTTTTTACAATCAACCATCGCATCATTAAATCCGCCAATATGGCCGGAAGCGGCCCAGACTTTTGGATGAAGCAGAATCGGCCCATCAATCCCAAAAATATTATCTGTCTCTTCCACAAATTTTTTCCACCATAAACGCTTAATATTATTTTTGAGCGTAACACCATATGGCCCGTAGCTAAAACTGCCGGCTAGTCCGCCATAAATTTCACAGGTGGGAAAAATAAAACCGCGGCGCTTGGCCAGAGAAACTATTTTTTCCATTAAATCATCTTTTTCGTTTGTCATATTACATTTCAGTTAAATAAGTAAGACCGAGCAAAGCAAAACCATTTTCTAAAACCTGTTTTACCGCCGCCACTAAAACTAAACGGGCGGCTCTAATTTTATCAGCGGCTTTTATTACATTAGTATCATGATAATAATCATTAAAATCTTGAGCCAACTCAAACAAATATCGAGCAATTATCGAGGGGTCTCGTTCAGTTCCCGCTTTTGAAATGACTTCGACATATTTAGCCAGCTTCACTGATAATCTAAATTCTTTAATTTCCGTCAGCTCGCTTAAATCAGGGGAAACTGCGGTCAACTCTTCCCCCTTTTTTATCAAACTGCAAATTCTCGCGCCCGTATATTGCAAATAGGCGGAAGTAAATCCTTCAAATTTTAAAGCCTCTACCATATCAAAAGTTATTACTTTATCGGAAGAAACTTTTATCATTTCAAATTTCATCGCAGAGATAGATAAGCCACGAGCCGTTTCAATAACTTTTTCTTCAGACCAATCTTCATGTCTTTTTTTAATCTCTTCGGTGGTTCTAGATAATGCTTCACTAAGCAGTTCTTGATAAGTAATGACATTTCCCGTCCGAGAAGCCATCATGCCCGTTTTTAAAGTTAAAAAATCATAAGATAAATGGGTCATTTTTTCTTTATAACCCATTAATTCAATTAGTTTAAATAACTGGCTAAAATAAAGGCTCTGTCTGACATCGACAATATAAATTGATTCTTTTAATTTATATTTTTGGAATTTAGCCGAAGCTAAAGCGAGGTCAGCCACCGGATAAAGAGCTGTGCCATCAGACCGGATAATCGGCAAGACGCCTAAATTATATTTTTCTAAGTCAGCAATAATTGCCCCTTCACTTAATTTTAGAATCCCTTTACTTAGCAATTCATCTTTAATTTTTAAACCCGTCTCTGTAAAATCGCTCTCATAAAAAGTATCAACAAATTTGATATTTAAATCACGATACACCTCATTAAAATAATCGATGCTCCACTGCCGCGTTTCTTGCCATAACTTATAACCGGCCCCGCTGCGGTTTTCAATTTCTTTCATAATTTTACTAACCTCCTCTTTGGCTTGCGGATTATCATCAATTTTTTGAGCCGCTTCGCTATAACATTTTCCCAGCAGATATCCTTTGGGGGCATCCGACTCGGCATAGGCGGGATTATTTTGCCAATTCCAAATTGTCTTAGCCGTATGAATGCCAAAATCATTAATATACGAAACCGGAATCGCTTCAAAACCATTAGCTGCTAAAATTTTATAAATAGCATCGCCATAAGAAATATTTCGCAAGTGGCCGATATGAAATTCCTTATGCGTGTTGCCATTAGAATATTCAATCATTACCCCAGCCTGATTGCCGCTGCTATTATTTCCAAAATTAGGGCCCTCTTTTTGGACATCGCCAAGCACCCCGCTGACGAAGCTGACCGGTTCTAAATAAAAATTTAAATAGGGGCCAACCGCTTTAATTTCTTTAACCCCGGTTAAATTAGAAAATTTTTCGGCTAGTTCTTTAGCTAAAATAGCCGGGCTAATTTTTTTAGTTTTAGCCAGTTCAAACATAGGCAAGCTTAAATCACCCAATTCAGCACTCGGGGGATAAACGAAAGACTTTGGATCACATTCCAAAGTCTCGCTTAGTTGTTTTTTTATATCTATTAAATAAGCCATAAATTTATTTTATAATTCTTACAAACTGGCGTTTTCCGCGCTGGATGATTAAGCCGGTTTTTATTTCAATCTCTACTTTAGGGTCAGCTATGACTGTTAAAGATTCGCCTTCTCCTATTTTTATTCCTCCTTGTTCAATCAGCCGCCGCGCCTCATTTTTACTGCTGGCCATTTCGAGCAGAACCAGCAAGTCGGCAATATTTAGTTTATCCTGAGCCACGGTTCGCTCTTCAATATCGGCGGGAATCTCTTTATTTTGCACGGTTTTTACAAAGTATTCTTGAGCTTCCTTGGCTCCAGCCTCGCCATGATTTATTTTAGTAATTTCATAAGCCAAACGCATTTTTAAATCACGGGGGTTAGTTTCGCCGCTAAGTAATCTATTTACTTCAGCCATATCTACTTCGGTACATAATTCAAACGCCGAAGGCAGAACACCATCCGACCAAGACATTACCTTGCCATACATATCACTAGCCGTATCATCCAAGAAAAAAGCATTACCTTCACTTTTTCCCATTTTCTTGCCGTTATTGTCCGCTAAAAGTTTCATAGTTAAAACGGACTTATCTTTTTTACCTAATGACTTCATTAAATCCCGGCCGCACATCATATTAAACATTTGATCATTGCCGCCCACTTCTAAATCAACATCCATAAAAACACTGTCATAAGCTTGAGCTAAGGGGTACAAAAATTCATGCAAAAAAATTGGTTTTTCTTCGGCCATTCTTTTCTGAAACATGTCGCGCGTAATCATTTGTTGGACGGTGAAGTGCGAAGCGAGCTCAATTAAATCTTTAAAGCTAACTTTATCATTCCAATCATTATTATATTTTACTTGGGCCGCATTATCGCCTGTAAAAGATAAATAAGCTGAAGCTTGCTTTACAAAATTAGTGGCATTAGCCATTACTTCGTCGCGAGTCAGTTTGCTGCGAGCGGCCATTTTATCTGTCGGATCACCAATCATGCCCGTGAATCCGCCAATTAAAAAAATAACTTCATGACCGAGTTTTTGAAATTGACCGAGTTTGCCGATTAAAATGGCATTACCGACATGAAGCGACGGTGCGCTCGGATCAAAGCCGCAATAAAGGCGAATTCTGTCTCCAGACATCAATTTTTTCTTAAGTTCTTCTCGAGTAGGATATATTTTTTCTACCCCTCGATCTAAAACGGCCTCAACTAATTTTTCATCAGTAACTACGTGTTTCATAATGATTTGGAAATTATTTCATAAATATGATATAATATTAACAAAGATTTTCTTTTTTTTCAATGTATTTTGTTTTCTTTCAATAACTTAAAAAATATAAAAAATTAGCTAAAAAATTATGTTTTCTTATCGAACAATCTTGGGTTCTGCTTGGGCGATTACCAAGCAACATAAAAAATTGTGGATATTTGGCTTTTTAGCCTTCTTGCTCTCAGCTGGAGGAGAATACCAAATACTGACCAAAATTTTAAATGAAGACTATGGTGCTAGTGTTTTTGACAAAATGCAATCTGGCCCAATTTTATTTTCCGGCTCGTTTTGGTCGCAAATGTATCAAGTCTGCGCCACTCAACCTCGAGTTGGTTTAGGCTTGCTACTACTTACATCCTTGTTGATACTCGTTGCTTTTTTCATTCTCTGGATTTGCGTCAAAGCCCAAATTGCTCTAGTTGCCTGGACTAAAACTTATTTAGCCGCCAAAAATAAAGATAAAGTCTCAAGCGTCTGGACAGAAATTTCCAGTTCCGATAAGAAATTCTGGCCGGTTTTAGGCTTAAACATTGCCCTAAAACTCTTTATCTATTTACTGTTTTTCTTGCTGAGCTTACCTCTGATATTTTTATATTTTAGAGATTCTAGTTTTGCCATTCTTATCTACACCTTATTCTTTGTTGTATTTTTACCAGCCGCTCTTTCCATTTCTCTAATCATTAAATATTCGATGGCTGGGGTTATCTTAGACAAACAAAGTTTTGTACAATCTTTAGAATCGGGACATAAATTATTTTGCCGCCACTGGCTTGTCAGTTTAGAAATGGCTATCTTATTATTTTTAATTAATTTTTTAGCCGGGTTAATTATTATGTTTGTCTTATCTGTTGTCTTGCTGCCGATAATACTCACCCTGATTGTGTTTAATATGCTTATTCCTCTTTATATAATAACGGCCTTTGCTTTCTTAATTTTGATACTTACCGCCGCTATTTTAATGACTTTTCAAACATCGGCTTGGACCATCCTGTTTTTAGAATTAAAAGGAGGAGCGGTTAAGGCCAAGTTAGAAAGAATTTTTAGCAAAACAACCAAAAATCGCAAAGTAAAAAAATAATCTTAATCTCTGCCTATGAGCGATTTGACCTCTATTGATAATTTGATTCATGACGAAGCTCCTGAAGAAGGATCGGTCTTGGATAAATTTTCTAAAAAACAAGCTGAAATAAAAGCTAAAGAAATTGAACGATCTACCGAAACTAAAGCTAATTCCTTAGGTCTTCCCTATATTAGTCTGATAAACTTCCCCATTAGCCCTGAAGCTTTAGCTTTAATAGATGAAATAACCTCGCAAAATCTGGGGCTGGTTTGTTTTTATTATGATGGGCAAAACATTCAATTGGGCGCCGTCGAGGTCAATCAAGACGTTTTGGATTTAGCTAAAGAAATGGCGGAAAAATATTTTGCCAAGGGTTCGGTTTTTTTAATTTCCCAAAATAGTTTTGAACATGCTTTCGAACTTTATAAGACGCTCCCTAAAGTTAGGCCTTATGTCGGTTTAGTGGAAATAAGCGAAGATAAATTAAAGCAATTTGAGCAAGAGTTAACTGATTACCACCTGCTCAATCAAAAAATTAATGAAGTAAATATTTCCGATGTCGTTACCTTAATGCTGGCCGCGGCCATTAAAATTGGCGCCAGCGATATCCACGTTGAAGCTGAGGAAAAAGGCGCTGTTATCCGTTTAAGAATTGACGGCGTACTGCAAGAGGCGGCAGTTATTACCGGAGGTAAATGGCAAAAAATAGCGACTCGGGTTAAAATTCTTGCTAAAGTAAAAATTAATATTACCGACAAACCACAAGATGGGCGATTCTCTATTATTTTATCTGATCGCAAACTTGATGTCCGCTGTTCTTTTTTGCCTACGGCTTATGGTGAAAGCGTGGTCATGCGGCTGCTTGATTCTTCCTCAGATTCTTTAGAATTTGAACAGCTCGGAATTAGAGCTGAAGTTTTTGATATTTTAAAACAAGAAATTTCCAAACCAAATGGTTTAATTCTCGCCACCGGCCCGACTGGATCAGGCAAGACAACATCTCTTTATGCTATTTTAAATAAACTCAATCGGCCAGGAACAAAAATAATTACTTTAGAAGATCCAATAGAATATCAATTACCGGGAATTAATCAGAGTCAGGTCGACACTTCTAAGGGCTATTCTTTTTCCGATGGGTTGCGTTCAATTTTGCGCCAAGATCCTAATGTTTTAATGATTGGTGAAATTCGTGATTTAGAAACAGCCGAAATCGCTGTTCAAGCTTCAATTACCGGGCATTTGGTTCTGTCGACATTACATACTAATGATGCCGCTGGCGTTATTCCTCGTCTTATTGATCTCGGGGTTAAACCTTATTTTTTAGTGCCCTCAATTAATGCCGTTATCGGCCAGCGCTTAGTCCGAAAATTATGTACCGAGTGCCGCGTTCCGCACCTTTTAACTGATAGTGAAAAAAATCAAGTTGATAAAATATTAGCGGTGATATCGCCCAAATCAGGAATAAATATTCCGAGCAATTTACCAACTCTTTATAAAGCTGGGGTGGGTTGCACAGCGTGTAATTTTACCGGTTATAAAAAACGCTTAGGTATTTATGAAATATTTACCATGGCCGATAATATCAAACAACTCACCATTGATAAAGCGCCTTCATTTAAAATTTTACAGCAAGCGATTGAAAACGGCATGATTACAATGTTACAAGACGGGGTTCTTAAATGTTTTGACGGTACCACTTCGCTTGAAGAGGTTTATCGCGTCATCGGTAATTTTGATTATGTAAATGAACTCTATGATATTGTTGTGTCCCAAACTATCGGCCGCGGGCTTAATATCAGCGACGAAATATTAGCCAGGGCTTTAACTCTGAGCCAAGACGTAAACCAGATGTCCGAGATGATGAAAACCATTCCGTCTAAAGAAGTAATTACTTTAATCATGGCGCTGGCAATCCAAAATAATGCCGGCGATATTCATATCGAACCTAATGATACTGGAGTGAAAGTGCGTTTCCGAATTGATGGCGTGCTGCACGATATTTTATCCCTGCCAACTTCAGCTTATCTGCCTGTTCTCTCAGAAATGAAAATACTCGCTGGTTTTGCTACTAATGTTAAAATGGCGACACTCGACGGACGTTTTAGTTTGCGTTTAAGCGACCGTAAAATGGATTGCCGCTTATCAATTATTTCCGGCGGTTATGGAGAAACCATTGTGGTGCGGCTGCTTTCTAATTCGGCCGCTGACTTGAATATGGAAACGCTAGGCATTACTTCAGTGGCTTTAAATTCTTTACAAGAGGCCATGAAAAAAACTAAGGGTATTATTATCACCACTGGCCCGACCGGATCGGGAAAAACCACAACCTTATATAGTATTTTAAATAAGTTGAATAAGCCGGATGTTAAAATCATTACCGTTGAAGACCCGATTGAGTATCAATTATCCGGCGTCATGCAAACGCAAATCGATACGGAACACGGTTATACTTTTGCTTCGGCCATGCGCTCGTTGCTCCGCCAAAACCCCAATATTATGATGATTGGAGAAATCCGTGATGATGAAACCGCTAAAATTGCGATTGAGGCCGCTTCCACCGGACATTTAGTCTTATCTACTATTCACGCTAATAGTGCCTCGGGGGCGATTTCTCGTTTCTTCGGCTTAGGAGTAGAACGGCAATCACTGGCCAATACGCTGGAATTTTCGATTGGTCAAAGATTAGTGCGCCGCCTCTGTCCCTATTGTAAAAAACCGGCGATAGTTGACGAAGAAACTTTAAATAAAGTAAAAAATATTTTGAGCCAAATAAATAATCCGGCGATTGTAGTTCCTCAAGAATTAAATTTCTTTACCAGTACCGGTTGTGATAAGTGCAATAATATCGGATATAAAGGACGAGTCGGATTATATGAAACGATTACCGTTACTCCGGAAATTCAAAAATTAATTCAAGACCCTAATGTAACCGATTATGAAATCGAACAAGCGGCCATTAAAAATGGTACGGTGACTATGGTGTCTGACGGTATTTTAAAAGCCTTGGCCGGAGAAACCAGCTTGGATGAAGTTTTCCGAGTTATCTAATTCGCCAGCAGGCGAAGTAAACATTATGATTAGTAAAAAATTTATTTCTCAGCTTAAAGCTGACTACAAAAAACAAGAAATTGAGCGTCGGCAAATAATTTCCTTATCAAATGACGTTCTTTTCCATTCCAAAAAAGCGATTTTTGCTCTGCATCGCCAGGAAATAAAAATTGCTGACACCAAACTAAAAGAAATGGAAGATATTTTAGTCCAGCTGGAGAAAAAATTTCATCTTAATAGAATTGAAAAAGAGGGGGCTTATCGAGCCGCCATTGAAGAATATGTCGAGGCCAAACTGCTCTCCTGTGTTATTAAAAAAGAAAAAATTGACCGTCTTAAAAAATTAAAACTGGATAATGACGCTTATTTAGGCGGTATCTGTGACTTATTAGGAGAAATGGTCAGGCTAGCGACTAATGAAGCGGCCGCCGGTAACTTCGGGCAAGTTGAAACTATTAAAAAACTGGCCAATGACATTATGGATCAACTGATTGATTTTGATATGACTGGATATTTACGGACTAAATATGATCAAGCGCGCGGACATTTGCGCAAACTCGAACAGATGGCTTATGAAATAAAATTAAAAATTAACTAATGAAAGTCGCTATTTTTTCTGATCTCCATGATACCCTTCCAAATCTTAATATCTTCTTAGCTTGGGTCGCTTCACATAAGATTCCCAAGCTTATTTTTTGCGGCGATTTAACTCACCAAGAAACCTTGGAACACTTAATCCATAATTTTAAAGGTGAAATTTTTATGGTTAGCGGCAACGCCGATTCATATAACCCGGCCGGCCTTAAAAATATAGTCTATCATAAAGACCGGCTCGAAATAAAAATTGATAACCAAAAAATACTGGTCACCCATAGACCAGCGGATTTAAAAAAAATATTAGCAGACAATAATAGCTTTGATTTTGCGTTTCACGGACACACTCATCGGCCTTGGCTCACCCAGCAAGACGGCCTAATTATTGCTAACCCCGGAACGCTTAGTGAAATATTTAGTAAATCATCTTTTGCCCTGCTTGATACTGAAACCGGAAAACTAGAGCTTAAAATACTTAAAACTGTTTAAAAAAATCACCCGTCAATCTGCCAGCTGGCAGAGCGGATGATTTTTTATTTAGACTAATTTTTTTAAATACTGCCCGGTATAGCTTTCTTTTATTTTGGCTACTTGGGCTGGTAATCCTTGAGCGACTATAAAACCGCCTTGATCGCCGCCGCCAGGTCCCAAATCGATAATCCAATCAACCGCTTTTATAACATCGAGATTATGTTCGATAATTAACACCGTATTACCTTGATCAACCAATAAATTTAAAACATGGAGCAGTCTATCAATATCGGCAAAATGCAAACCGGTAGTTGGTTCGTCTAGAATATATAAAGTTTTTCCAGTCGCTCGGCGTGATAATTCAGTAGCCAATTTAATCCTCTGCGCTTCGCCGCCAGAAAAAGTCGTAGCTGCTTGCCCCAATCTAATATAGCCCAATCCTACCTGATTCAAAGTTTCTAATTTGTGATACAGAGCTGATTGATCCCGGAAAAAAAACATCGCTTCTTTAACGGTCATATTTAGCACTTCATAAATATTTTTGCCTTGATATTTAACTGATAGGATTCGAGATTTAAAACGCTGTCCGCAACAAACATCACAAGTTAAATAAACATCAGATAAAAATTGCATCTCAACTTTAATTACGCCGTCGCCGGAACAATTTTCACAGCGCCCCCCTGGTACGTTAAAAGAAAAATGACCAGCCTCTAGGCCCTTCATTTTCGCTTCCGGCAAACTAGCGTATAAATCGCGGATATAAGTAAAGAGACCCGTATATGTCGCCGGATTAGAACGAGGCGTGCGGCCAATCGGTGATTGGTCAATGTCAATTACCTTATCAATATTTTCTAAACCTTTAATTTCTTTATGCTTACCCGGTTCAAGTTTAGCGCGATAAAATTTCTTATTGAGTGCATTAGCTAAAATATCGCTCATCAAAGTTGATTTGCCTGATCCCGAAACACCGGTGATTGCTACTAATTTTCCTAAAGGAATTTTAACATCGATATTTTTCAAATTATGTTCGCTGGCACCAATAATTTCTATGAACTTGCCGCTATCTTTATGAGCCAAACCCCTAGTTTTAATAGTTTTTCGGCGCGCTAAATAATCACCAGTAAGTGATTGCGCACAATTTTTAATATCTTCCGGTTTTCCAGAAAAAATAACTTCCCCGCCATATTCCCCAGCCCCCGGCCCAATATCAATTAAATGGTCAGCCGCCATCATGGTGGTTTCATCGTGCTCCACCACAATTACCGTATTGCCGTTATCGCGTAAATGTTTAAGCGTTTCAATTAATTTATCGTTATCTCTTTGGTGGAGTCCGATTGACGGTTCATCAAGCACATATAAAACTCCGCTCAAAGTTGAGCCGACTTGAGTGGCCAGTCTAATGCGCTGGGCTTCGCCTCCGGATAAGCTCGCGGCGCTGCGCGATAAAGTTAAATAATCCAAACCAACTTTTGATAAAAATTCTAAATTTTTTAAAACTTCTTTAATAATCGGTTCCACCACGGCACTCTTTCCATTAAACCCTTTATCTTCGCTTTGCCACTCGGTAAAAATATTTTTTAATTTTAAAATATTTAAATCGGCCAGTTCGGAGATATTATAATTTTTTACTTTAACTGCTAGCGCCTCGGGTCTTAGTCTGGTTCCCTGGCAGGAAGAGCATAAAGACAAATGCATCACTTTTTCAATTTCTTGTTTTACAAAATTAGATTTAGTCGTGGTATATTTAGCCATCAAATAATCAACCAAACCATTAAAAAAATTATCCCCGTAAAGAAGCGCCTTCTTTTGATCAGAGCCTAAAGATTTAATCGGTATATCTAAGCTGAAACTATTTCTATCAGCCACCTTTTTCAAATCGGACAGCAAATTCATTTGAGTATTTGAATTGGTGTGAGCTAATGGTTTAACGGCCCCCTGATTAATGCTTAAATTATTATTAAAAATTAAGTCTTCATCAATTTCTAATTTTGTACCTAAACCACCGCAAGAGGAACAAGCACCATAGCTTGAATTAAAAGAAAAATCTCTCGGCTCCAATTCAGTCCGCTTAAAACCGCAACAAGGACAAACATAGAAAAGGGTTTTATCTTTCGCTTCCAAACTTTTTTTGCCTCCTTCAGCGGCTAGACTTTCTTTTTTTAACTTAGTCTGGCAATTTGGGCAATATAAAACTCCGGCTTTAGCATAAAGCAAGCGCAGATAATCATAAATTTCGGTAATTGTGCCGACGGTTGAGCGGGGGTTGTTACCGACCGTTCTTTGGTCAATCGAAATAGCCGGCGATAAGCCTTCAATAATATCGACATCGGGCTTATCCATTAAACCAACAAACTGCCGCGCATATGAAGATAAAGATTCTACATAACGGCGCTGGCCTTCAGCATAAATCGTATCAAAAGCTAATGACGATTTGCCTGAACCTGATAGTCCGGTGATTACGACTAACTGATTGCGAGGAATATCGAGATTGATATTTTTTAAATTATTGGCGCGGGCTCCGCGAATCTTGATAAAATCTGCTGGCATTTTATTTTAAGAAATAATTTAAGTTAGCCTACATAGTAGCGCAAAACCACCAAAAAAACAAGACCCCGACGATTCACCGGTCGGGGTCTTGAATTCGTTAAAAAATCGGATAAAAAAATTTAAAGATGGAAATAAATAAACGATCGAGCCAAGAAATCTTTTGTTCTTTGGGCAAAAACAAAACGGCCTCATTTTTCCACTTATTAATCAGATTATATAGACTGCTTATAATATTTTTCTGTCTAAAAAAGATACCGGCTTCCATATTTAAACCAAAAGATAGAACATCTAAATTTTGTGAGCCGATAACTCCCTCTTCATCATCAACCAGCATCAATTTAGCATGCGTCATGACCGGCATAAAATAACACTTAACGCCGAAAGCGGATAAACGGCAAGCATTTAAATAATTAATTTTATTTAAAAAATTGACATCGGTTGTTTGGGGCATAATTATTTCCACGCTGACGCCGCGGCGCACCGCATTATCGAATAAAGCTAAAAGCCAGCGGGGCGGCAATAAATAAGGCGTGACAATTTGAATCGATTTTTGCGCCTCGATAATTTTAATACGATAATAATTATTTAAATAATAAGAATGCTGGGTGTTAGACCAATTATCAAGCAGCCAGCTCTTAATTCTTTTGGTAAAAGAATAGTTATTGTATTTTAAAATTGACATCTTTTTTCCGCCGGACATTTTATAAGCATACGCAAATGATTTTAGAATCGGTTTAACAATCCGGCCTTGGAGCTTGATTTGAAGATCGCGCCAATTGCGAATCTTTTCCTCTATATTAACGCCGCCTAAAAAAGCAATTTTTTCATCAATAATTAAAAATTTGCGATGAGTGTGGCGCAGCCAATGGCTGAAAAAAATGAATTCTATCCCCGCTTCTTTGAGCTGGCTAACGGCTAGCGGCTTAAGATTATGGCTGCCGTAAGCATCAGCAATTATTACCACTTCCACGCCCTGGCTGGCCTTACTTTTTAACATCCCTAAAAAATCATGAGTAACGCTCGTGTCATCTAAAAAAATATACATTTCTAAATATATTGATTTAGTCGCTTCGGAAATAGCCTTAAACATCCCATCCCAAGCTTTTTTAGAAGTTGTATAAAAGCGATATCTCATAAATTATTCTAAGCTTTTTTTAATCTCCGGCAAGCACCGCAGAGTTTCCTTGTAGCCAATAGAAATCATTTTTTCAATAATATGTTTGTTGACATATTTTTTTATATCATTGGTCTGGATATAAATCGAAGTATCGGGAGAGACCACAACATCAGCCGATCTAATTGAAGCTTGGGCTAAATTATATAAAGCGATTCGAGTACTGCGAAGCGCTACATTAATCAAATTAAAACGCTTGGAGATAAATTCATTCTTATGATACAGATTAACGGCAATCACAACATCGGCGCCTAAATCTTTTAACACCTCCACGGGCACCGGATCGCTTAAGCCGCCATCAACAAAACAATGGCCCTTAAGTTTAATTGGCTCAAACAAAACTGGAATCGTACAGCTCGATCTCACACTAAAAGCAATTCGGCCCTCTTTAAAAACATAAGCCTTGCCGCTGGCTAAATCAGTAGCGATAATCCGAAGCGGAATTTTAGTATCAGCAAAATCAAATTTATCAAATACGCGATCAACCACTCTTTTTAATTTATCACCTTTAACTAGGCCTCCTTTAAAACCTAAATCAAAAACTGAAGGCAATTTATTTTTAGGATTATCGACAATATCTTTTTTAAGCAAAGCGACATCTTTAAACATTGCATAATGCGCCGCCGCTAAAGAACCAATGGAGGCACCGCTGATAAAATCGACCGGAATATTATTTTCTTCAAGCGCTTGAAGTACGCCAATTAAAGCAAAGCCGCGAAAACCACCGCTGCCTAAGGCCAAGCCCACTTTTTTTATAGTTTTCATATGACTATAAGTATATCAAATTAGTCAGATAATTAATAATGTCTTATAATATAACTATGCATAAAGGCGAATTATCAACTATTGGTAAAAAATCTATTTTAGCTGACATTATCTTGGGCGGACAAGATGGTTTGGTCAATGTTTTAGGCGTCATTTTAGGCGTAGCCGCGGCTACTAGCAATCATAAAATAATTATTGCCGCTGGGATGGCTGCAACCTTTGCTGAGAGTATTTCGATGGCGGCCGTGGCTCTAACATCTAAGATGGCTGATCGCGATCATTATTACTCTGAACTGGCTCGTGAAAAACGTGAGATAAAAGAAATACCTAAAATGGAAGAAGCGGAAATACGAGAGATTTATGAAAGCAAAGGATTTAGTGGAAAAATGTTAGACGAAATTGTCGCTCACATTATTAGCAATAATGAACAATGGCTTAAAATAATGATGAATGAAGAATTGCAGCTCAAAGAAATAAAAAATAAAGATATTTATATCGAAAGTTCTATTGTCGGCTTTTCAGCTTTAGTTGGCTCCTTTATTCCGCTAACATCATTTTTTCTAATGCCAATTAAACCAGCGGTCATTTGTTCCCTAATTATATCTTCGTTTGTTTTATTTTTTATCGGAATATATAAAGCGAAAACTACTGTCGGCAACCCCTTTAAAACTGGCATTCAAATGGTTTTAATCGGTATGGGAGCGGCGCTGGCCGGTTATTATATTGGACATTTCTTCGGACAGTAAAAATAAGGGCCTCGAAAAAAATCGAAGCCCTTATTTATTATGATTATGTTAGAAATTAATAACGTAAGTAAAAATTTTGAAAATAATGGACTCCACTTAGTTTTGGAGAATATTAATATTACAGCTCACGAGGGTGAGTTTGTTTGTATTTTAGGACCAAGTGGTTGTGGCAAGACAGTATTACTCTATATGGCGGCTGGATTTATTAATCCTTCTGCTGGTAGGATTTTAATAGACGGAAAAATAGTCAAAAAACCAAGCCTTGATAGCATTGTGATCTTTCAGGACTATGTCTTATTACCCTGGTTAACGGTTTATGACAACATTATGTTTGGTTTGAGCAAAATTAATTTATCAAAAGAGCAAAAAAATATATTGGTTAAGGAATATTTAGAGGTGGTTGGTCTGACAAAATTTAAAGATTGGTATCCTCACACTCTTTCCGGAGGAATGAAACAGCGGGTGGCGATTGCCCGTGCCTTGATTTCTGACCCAAAAATATTATTAATGGATGAGCCGTTTGCCGCCCTTGATCCTCAGTACCGAAAATATATGCGTCAAAATCTAGAAAATATCTGGGAAAAAACAAAAAAAACCATTCTTTTTGTGACTCATAGCGTTAATGAAGCTATTTATTTAGCCGACACAATTTATGTTTTTTCTAGTTTACCAGCCAAGATAAGAAAAGTTTATAAGATAGACTTGCCCCGACCTCGCGATTCTCACAGCCGTGAATTCTTAAATATTGCTGAAGATATTGAAAAAGAGATAGCCGAAGAATTTAAAAAAACTCTGGATGAATATTCTGACGAAACTAAAGTGTTAGAGAGGGCTTTAAATAATTCAATTAATTGTTAAATTATGAAAAAAACAATTTTAATTTTACTTTTGGCGGTGGTGGTTATTACTAGCGGATATGGCCTATATATTTTAAAAAATAAAAATAATAAAAATGTTGGTTCGGAAATTAGCGAAATTAGGATCGGACATACCGTTGACAGCTTAACCAGTGCCGCTGTTGTTATCGCTTATGAAAATGGATATTTTCAAAAACACAACCTACAACCAAAAATAGTTCTGTTAAAAAATGGAAAAGAAGTCGCCCAAGCCATGGCCGCTGGACAAGTAGATATCGGAATGGGAGGAATTGCTAATTTTGCACCGGCAATGGCCAAAGGCGCGCCAATGAGATTTATTGCCGCTTCAGCCGCCTCACCGAGCTATATTTTCGTCCGACCAGATGCCAATATAAAAAATTTTTCTGACTTATATGGAAAAACTATTTCCTTACAATCAAACGGAATCAACGATTTGATTTTTAGAACCGCCATGGGCCAAGAAAAAATAGATACGAAAAAAATGAAATTTGTAGAAATTGAAAGAGCTTTTAATGTGACCGCTCTTATGGACAAGAAAGTCGTCGATGCGGCCGTGGTCGCTGATCAAGATGTTGATATGTTTTTAAAAGCTGGTGCGATTATTCTACCAGAATGGGTGATTGCCGGTTATTCTAAAAAAGCGGAACCAAGAAATTCAGTGGCCGTTGATTCCAATTTTCTTAATAGACACGAAGTAACAGTGAGAAATTTCTTAAATGCTTATATTGAGGCTCAGCGTTTTATCAAAGAAAACCCTGAAAAAGCGGCAATAACTGTCGCAGATAGTATTAAGAAAAATAGCGGCGGAGCTGTCAGTCGTGATCCGGAAACAATTGCAAGCCAGTGGCAAAATAAAAAAACTATTAATATGCTTTGGCAAGACCCAGCCATTACCATGGATTTAGTCCATAAATCGAAAGAGATTGGCTCAATAGATAAAGAATTATTGCTTGAAGATGTTTATGACTTAAGATTTGCCAAAGAATTAAAAATAGCCCAAGAAGAAATCTATGGCCCAGAAAATTAAAAACTTCATTCTCAGCATTTCTTTTTTTATTATAATTTTGGTGGCCTGGCAATTGCTTTGCACTTTTGGCGTGCTGACTCCTTGGGTTGTATCCAGTCCAAACCAAACATTTTTATCATTTATAAAAATAATCGGAGACGGAACGCTGGTTAAACTTTTAACAGTTAGCTTTCTAAATATTTTTCCCGCCTTTATCCTGGCAGTTATTATGGCCTTAATTTTAGGAATATTAGTTGGTGTAAATAATACTTTTAGAAAAATGTTTAGTCCGTTTCTTTCCGCTATTTATCTTGTTCCTTCACTGGCCTGGTTACCACTGATAATATTATTTTTAGGTTTCACGCGACAGTCTATCTGGGCAATTATTTTTATCTCTAGTTTTATTAGAATAATATATAATGTTATTGGCGGAGTCCGAGGGGTAAATCAGAATTGGCTTCTAGCCGCAAAAAACTTGGAGTTAAACAAATTAGATACAATAATAAAAGTAATTATACCAGGAGCTTTGCCTCAAATTATTAGTGGCATACGAATCGGATTTGGTTCGGCTTGGCGGTCTTTAATTGGTGCAGAAATGTTGGTAATTACCGCCGGCGGTCTAGGTAAATATATTTGGATGTCACAGTGGGCTTTTAAATCCGAGCAAGTTCTTTCAGGAATTATTACAATTGCTTTAGTCGGAATAATCGTGGAAGAATTTATATTTAAGAAAATTGAAAAAATTACTCTAGTTAAATGGGGGATGGTTCAGGAATAGAATATAGTATTAATTTTATTTAATATTAGTAAATTAATATGTTTTATGATAACCATTTACACATTAGTTAACATATGTTAACATACATATGATAAGTTAACATAAATTTATATGTCAAATAATAAAGACTATTTTACAGTAAAAGAATTCGCCGACCTAACGAGTGTTAGTCGCGTAACTATTTTTAAGAAAATTAAATCAGGGCAAATTAAAGCGGAAAAAGTGGGACGTAATTTTATTATTTATAAGAAAGATTTGTCTGGCATGTTTGATAATGCTCTGACACAAGAGGATAAAGATGATATTAAATCCGGCGTTGCCAAAGTTTTACAAGATTATGGCGATACTATTAGAATGCTCGGTAAAGAATAATTTTATGCTTAAATCTCTAAAAATTAATGAAATAAAATATCTAGCGCATCGTTTGGCTATTGATACTATGGGCTGGGATGAGCCTATTCTTGAGTTTGAGACTAGATATCCAAATGTTCTTGAAAGTTGTATTGCTGCTCCGTTTCAAATGTTTGCCAAAAAAAGCTTATACCAAGGTATTAGTGGAAAAGCCGCCGTTCTATTTTATTTATTAATTAAAAATCATCCGTTCCAAAATGGAAATAAGCAGTTAGCTGTCACTTCTCTTTTGGTTTTTCTTTATAAAAATGAAAAATGGCTGGCAGTTGATAATAAAGAGTTATATAACTTTGCTGTCTGGGTGGCTCAAAGCCCTCCTTTAGCAAAAGATCAAATATTAATATTTATTGAAACTTTTATAAAAAAATATTTACAGGTGTTTAAGAGTTCTAAAAGATAAAAGAACACATTCAATGTGTCCTTTTATTTATGTAGTCCCTAGGAGAATCGAACTCCTGTTACCAGGATGAAAACCTGGTGTCCTAACCACTAGACGAAGAGACCATTATTATATTTTACATAAAAAAATTTAGTACCACAACCTGGAACTAAATTGTTGATTTCATTGTATAAATAAAAGCTAAACGTGTCAAGCTACAAAACTACTGAAAAATATTTGCCTTTTCTCAAAAATACTTTACAATTAGCTATATGTATATTCTAGGAATTGAATCAAGTTGTGATGAAACGGCCGCTGCGATAGTTGAAATTAATACTAAAACTGGCAAATCCAAAACTTTGTCCAATATCATTTCTTCACAAATTGAAATTCATCAAAAATATGGCGGAGTCATCCCCGAAATAGCGGCTCGCGAACATGTGCTTAATATCATTCCGGTTATTTATGAGGCTTTAAGTAAAGCCAAAATAACCCCAAAAAAAATTGAAGCCATCGCGGTTACTAAAGGGCCAGGACTTATTACTTCACTTATTACGGGCACCGAAACAGCTCGGACTTTGGCGTATGTTTGGCATAAACCGCTGATTGGCGTTAACCATATCGCTGGGCATATTTATTCTGATTTTTTAGAACTTAAACAAAAAATTATCTTTCCTTTAGTAGTTTTAACGGTCTCTGGCGGCCATACCAATCTCGTCTTAATGAAAAATCATAACAGTTTTAAGATTATCGGGGAAACTCGTGATGATGCTGCTGGCGAAGCCTATGATAAAGGGGCAAAAATGTTAGACCTGGGCTATCCGGGAGGACCAATTATCTCTAAATACGCCAGAATATTTGCTGAGTCTGGTAAAAAAAACACTATTGCTCTGCCCCGCCCCATGATTGGTAATGGTTTAGATTTTTCTTTTTCCGGTTTAAAAACTGCTTTACTCTATAAAATACAAAAGGATCCGAACTGGGAAAAACGTGTCCCGGAATATTGTTTCGCTTATCAAGAAGCAATTATTGATATTTTAAGTCGAAAAACAATCACGGCTGCCAAAAAATATGGCGCTAAAACTATCATGCTGTCCGGCGGTGTTTCGGCTAATTTAGAACTTCGAACTTATTTAGCGGCTAAGGTTACTCAAGAACTACCTAAAAATCCGCTTATCGTACCAAAACTTTCTTATACCACCGATAACGCTGCTATGATTGCCCTGGCTGGCTATTATGCTTTGCAAAGCAAGACTAAAACCTCTTGGCAGAAATTAAAAGTTGATGTAAACTTTGGTTTATAAAGATCAAGGTTCGGTGGTGAAGTGGTCTAACACTGCAGTTTGCAAAACTGCCATTCGTGGGTTCGACTCCCACCCGAACCTCAATACTAAAAAATGATCTAGACTGATTCTAGGTCATTTTTTAATTTATAAATTAGTGATTAATCTGTGGATAACTTGTGACTTTCTATTTTAATAAAGATATTTATGTCCACAAAAGACTGGACTTTATCATTTAAAAACAATTAAATTACACATTTGGCAAAAGATGTTATTTATTTATTATTAGCCAATAATTCTAGTTTATTAAAAAGTTTTCAACATTATATTGACAACCCCTTGTTGCCATTTCAAAAAAATGTTAAACTATACACAGATAAGTTAGTAAATTTTTCTTATCTGTAATTAAAACAAGTTGTTCTTTGCTAAAAATCACGCGTTCTTTGCTACTAACAACTTAATAATCATATTTGAAAATCGTTCTTTTTGTTCTTCAAAACAAAATTTCTTAACTAACCCAATAATTATCAAAGTTAGAGTGATAAAAGCTAATTGGGTAAACAGACAGCAAAATTAAGATTTGATTATAGATAAAATATCGAAAAATTAAACTTTTATTTTCAAGATTTCTATTTACCAAGAGTTGGTAAGAAATTTGCTTCAAAATCTAACATGAAGCCACAAATCTTTTGCTCTTCAGTTTTTTTTCTCTTTTATAAAAAGGATTAAAAAGACAGCAAAGGAAATGAGGCCCAAGATAGCTCCATAAACAATTATTTTATATTTTACATATAAAAGTGGGCCATCTGGGCCTCTTTTTATTTTCTTAAAAATCTGCTTAAATAAGATAAAGCTAAATAATAATACTTCTATGTCGTTATCCATCGGAATTGTTGGTTTACCTAACGTTGGTAAATCTTCATTGTTTAATATCTTAACTAAAAAAGGCGTGGATGCCGCTAATTATCCATTCTGTACCATCGACCCTAACGTCGGTGTCGTTAAAGTGCCAGATTTTCGCTTGGATTCGCTAGCTGAAGTTTCTAAACCTTTAAAAGTTATCCCAACTACCATTGAATTTGTGGATATTGCTGGATTGGTGGCCGGAGCCAGCAAAGGTGAAGGACTAGGTAACAAATTTTTAGCTCATATTAGAGAATGTGATGCTATTTGTGAGGTGGTGCGCGATTTTAAAGATAAAAACATTATTCATGTTAATAATAAAATAGATCCTGAAAGCGATAAAGAAACCATTAATATGGAGCTAGTTTTAGCTGATTTATCTACTGTCCAAAAAATATTGGACCGAACTAAAAAAGATAGCCGGAGCGGCAACAAAGAAATAATCTTTCAATTACAAATCTTAGAAAAAATCTATAGCCATTTAGAAACTGGCGGATCAGCCAGGGAATTGGAATTTACTGAAGAAGAGTTGCCTTTTGTCAAATCTTTATGTTTGCTTACTACCAAACCAATTATTTATCTATTAAATACTGATGATAATTTTAGCGGAGCTGATGTTTTAAAAAATGTCAGCGAACAAGTGATTGCCGTTAATGTTAAAAATGAAGAAGAAATTACCGCCCTGCCGGAGGAAGATCAAGCGGAATATATTAAAGAATTAGGTTTAGATCAAAGCGGACTCGACAAATTAATTACGGCTGCCTATAAAATATTGGGGCTTGATACCTTTTTTACTACCGGGCCAGATGAAAGCCGAGCCTGGACTATTAAACACGGAACAAAAGCGCCACAAGCGGCCGGCGTTATTCATACTGATTTTATTAAGGGTTTTGTCCGGGCTGAAGTAATACAATGGGATAAGTTTATTGAAGCGGGAAGCGAAGCTAAAGCCAAAGAACTAGGCTTAATGAGAATCGAGGGCAAAGAATATATTATTAAAGATGGTGATGTCTGTAATTTTTTGATTAATAAATAAGAACTTTATATAAGAAAAATGCCTTTTTTACAGGGCATTTTTTGTTATTGACAAAATTATAGAACATGCTAAATTAATAGAGCTATTCAGGTGTAGATGCAAATCGAACAACGAGGCGTTGGTGGAACGCCTACAATCAACCACTTAGGTTGAAGAGACCTGATTCCCAACCGAGATTCATAATGAGTCCCGGTTTTTGTTATTATTGACATATTTACTAAAAAATACTAATCTATTCTGAAGTCCACACACAGAGTGGATAATATAATAAGTACTTTAAAAATTTGACGATTATGAAAAGAATCCTCAAAGAGGTCTCCGCAGCGGATATGCGCGGCCCCCTCGACAAATTGCATGAACTTTTAGCCGATAGACAACTAGGCGCTTATTGGTTAAATCAATTGGTTCTTATGATGCGTAAAGAACCAACCCACACATTAACTTCTAAATGGCTGAGTGATTTATCTAGCAGTTGGCCATGGAAGAGAGCCGAGGAACATTTTCTAAAAACACAACAACTCTGGTATAACGAGCCACAATGGCCGTTCCAAATTTGTGTTTTAGAAATTGGAGGACTAACTAACGAAAAGCTACATAACAAATGGCAAACAGTTTTTGGTTCTCGTTATCCTGAAAAAGATATGACTAATGAGATTAAAAATATTAATTTATTTCCATCATCCGAAAAAAGAAAAATATTTTTAATTAGGCTACAGACGAGGTTTTTAAATTTACCTGAAAAGGCCACCTTTTCAGATGTGGCCTGTAAACACCCTCGGCTCAATTTATCTCTGTGTCCGCCAGAAACAGCCTTTTTCATGAGGCCGCTGGTCAAAGACTATTTTGATTCGAACGCAACCACTTTTGCGATGGACTTCAAACCATCAACTGTGGTAGACAAGAACAAAAAAAGAGTTTTTTATTTTGCTAGATCTAGGGACAGCTATGGGAATGATTTATATATGGGTGCCTGGGATATCTACAAAGACAGCGAAAGCGAACCCGGCACTTATTGGATTTTCCAATATAACTTTGGATCATCATTGATTTAAAATAATAAAATAGCCCGAACAATCAGGGCTATTTTTATTTCTTCTCGAGCACCACAATTTCTCGAAATACTTTTTGTCCGGCTCGGCCGTAAACAATGGTGTTGCGCTGAGTTAATTTAATTAGAGAATTAGTTTTCCAAACTTCGGGCAAACTATTTTTAATTTCAAATTTATAATAATCGGGATTAATTGGTTTATTACCAAAAAACATTGGAAAAATCATCACCACTCGGCCATGCGGTTTTAAAATCTTGGAAAATTCTCGCAGTGACTTACTATATAAATCTTCGAGCTCCGCTTTAACTATTTTTAAATCATTCCAACCGCGTTGCGGACCAAGATACGGTTCACAAATAATCGCCTCAACACTTTCCGATTTAAATGATTCGGATAATTTGGTAGCATTTTTTAGAAAAATATTAGTCTTAGTTCCGGTTAACGCAAATTTTTCTTTAAGCCAAGTAATATTTTCTTTTGAATCTTCAATCGCTTTTGGTGACAAATCGGTGCCGGAGACATTATTAAAACCCATCAGTAGGGCTTCTTGTAAAATAGTACCTGATCCACAAAAAGGATCTAAAATAAGACCATCATAATTCTTAATCTCAGCTAAATTTATCATAATTTGAGCCACTTTTGGCGGTAACATTCCAGAGGCATCATCTCGATTTGGCCGGCCAAAATCACGTTTTCCCAGGTCTTTAAAGGCTTGAACTGCTAAAGTGCGACCCACTAAAGTTCGTCCGCCATCAGCCGCTAACACGATTTCCACACCCTTGGTTAATAACTTGTTTTGCTCGACAACTACACTGGATAAATTCTTATCCCGGCTGGTAACCAAACGAGAGGCAACGCCAGCATCGCGTAATTTTTTCTTTAAAGTTAGTCCAATAGGAGTTAAATTTAAGGGTTGCTGCCCATAATCAGAAATACCAAAGTTAAATTTTCCGGTACTATTTTTGCTAATTTTAAGACATAAAGCTAGCATTGGTTCATTTAAGTCGGCCTTGGCGGCCACCATTTTTTCAAAAACGCCAATTTTAATGGTTCCGCCTAAATTTTTTATTAAATTTTCGGGCACAATTTCATTGTCCGTTTCCCAAATAAATAGATCTTTATTGATTATTCGCCCATCCTGACACGGCAAAACAGCGACCAGTTCCGCGAGTGATAGAGTTGGATTGTTGCCTAAGACAAAAAAGTAAATCATACGTTTCTTACAATATCTTAAATTGCGGAATATTGCAATTATTTATAATTACTGATTTGACAGAAAATAAATATAATACTAGAATTTGAAGTCAATTAATAGAACCCTAAAAATTAAATATTTAAACTGTGCACAATGGAAACAGACGTAAAACCAAAACCATTTCATGAATCAGTTATTCCCGCCATTAATGATTGTTCGGTTCTCCTGGTACTTGATCATTTGGCTGGTCTTATTAAGACCACTAACATTCCTAAAAACCACGACGCTATTATTAGCGCCTGGCAAAAAAGGGTTAAAATCCTCGATAACGACGATCGCGGGGTAACCGAGAGTGTTCTAAAACAAAAAATTGGAACTGAAAGCTGTATTATCAGCCTGGAAACTTTTAAGTCCTTAGAACAAGGGGACAAAATAAAAGATATCTGGAGCAAAGAATGGGCCGTTGATCTCGCCGATTGTGGCGGACCAGGAAAATTTCCAACTCACCTGCTTCGTTCTCCGCAGGACGAGTTGGAATATATTTTTCACGATGGCGAAGACATGAGATTCTGTCGGGATGACGAAGAATTTGATGGAGCCAGGGTGGGCGATTTCATAAAAAGATGGCAGCCAGAATAAAAATAAGTTAAAGTCCGCTCAGCAACTTAGCGGACTTTTTCTTTTATCTGCTCCTATTGCAATTATTTAATCTTTGTGCTAAATTAAGCATACAAAAAAATATACACATATCTTTTCCACGACCTTAAATCCAATAAGGCCAGTTCTCTCCAGAATTTTCTGTAGCAGGGAACTAAAGGTATTCTCTTAACCCTGAAAGTTTTTAGAATACTTTAGAGGGTTTTTTATTTAAAAATGAGCTTAAAATTATTTTACCCTAAGATAAATATTTTTCGCTCCAGTTATTAATCTATGTCAAAAACCAAAGCGTCGGGCATGAACCGCTATGAAATTATGTTCATTGTTCCAAATCAGTACACCGAAGACGAAGCTAAAACAATTATTAGCCGCGTTCTAAAAATGATCACTGATTGTGAAGGTGTAATCGCTTACTCTGAGTATTGGGGTAAGAAAAAATTGGCTTACGAAATTAAGCACAATGTTTATGGTTACTACCAACTTTATCAATTTGATTTAAATGGTAAAGATTTAGCTAAGATAGATACTGATCTTAGATTGTCACACGAAATTTTACGCCACCAAATTTTAAAGGTAACTGTAAAGACTCCTGAAGAATTAGCTAAGGCTAAAGCGTCACGTGAGAAACTTGAAGCTAAAAAAGAGGAAGAAGCAGCCAAAAAAGAAGAGGCGGCTCGTCCAACTAAAAAAGTTATTGTTAAAGAAGAAAATCGCGCCGAACTCAAAGATTTAGATGAAAAGTTAGAAGGCATTTTAAACGCTAAAGATTTAATCTAAATAATAATCAAGCGACCCCCTATCGCTTATCTAAAAATATGAACTTAAACAAAGCTATGATCATCGGTAATTTAACCCGTGATCCTGAAATGCGTAACACCCCATCTGGCGCCCAGGTAGCCTCGTTTAGTGTGGCTACAAGCTTAGTTTGGACTGACCAAAGCGGTCAACAGCAAAAAAAATCTGAGTTTCATAACATTGTCGCTTGGAGAAAGCTAGCGGAAATTTGCGGACAATACTTACGTAAAGGTTCAAAAGTTTACGTTGAAGGCCGCCTGCAGACAACTGAATGGACCGGACAAGATAATGTTAAAAGGTATCGCACCGAAATCGTTTTAGAAAACATGATTATGCTTGATCGCCCGGGAACAACCGGCGGCAGCGGCAACAATGAATTCCGAAATGATATTTCCGCTGAAGGCCCACAAGATAACGGGCAAGAAGAAGAAATTCGGGTCGAAAATATTCCTTTCTAAAAATTAATTAAAAAACAACAATAAATATGGCTATCTCAAAAAATAAAGAATGCTATTTTTGCGCCAACAATTTAGATGTCGATTACAAAGATACTAGATCCTTACGCAAATTCGTTAACTTCTACGTAAAAATTTTGCCAGGAAAAAGAACTGGCGTTTGCGCTTGGCACCAAAGAAAATTATCAGAAGCAATTAAACGCGCCCGTATTATGGCATTACTGGCTCATACCCATCGCTAATTATTAATCCTGAAAAATTACTATGCTAAGTATCAGTGAAATAAAGACCGGCAAGGTCATTAAAATAAATAACCAACCTTACGTAATTACCAAAACTGACCATCACAAAATGGGCCGCGGCGGCGCGGTTTTAAAAACCAAATTACGAAACTTAATCGATGGCCGCGTGCTCGAACAAACTTTTCAAGGCGTTCAGCAGGCCGAAGAAGCGGAAACCGAAACCAAAAAAGCTAATTTCTTATACAAAGATGCCACCGATGCCTATTTTATGGATAACGGCACTTATGAACAGTTTACTTTGGCTTTAGAAGATTTAGGCGACCAAACAAAATTCTTAAAAGACGATACCGAGGTTTCAGTTTTATATTTTGAGAGCAAACCGGTAACTATTCAACTGCCGATTAAATTAGATTTTAAGGTTGTATCTGCTCCTCCTGGAGTCAAAGGAAATTCCGCCGGCAATGTTAACAAACAAGTAGAAATTGAAACTGGCGCCTTAATTAGTGTTCCGATGTTTATTGAAGAAGGCGAAGTTATTAGAATCAATACCGATACCGGCGAATACGTGGAACGCGCTACTAAATAAATTTAAAAATCGCTTCCGGTTGTCGGGGGCGATTTTTTTAATATGTTGACAAGAACATAATTATACCCTAAGATAACTCAATAAATCCGTAATATTAACAATCAAAATAAACTTACGATGAAAACAGAACCGATTTTTCACAATGAAGTTTTAGCCAAAATTAAGGACTTTGAAACCAAAATTTTCAATGTTAATCAGCTGTATCAAAAATATTTAGAATCAAAAGAAAAAAATGATAAAAAAATATTTGAAACTGCGTGGATAAATTTACTCAGAGAAAAGTCTAGTTTTTTAATGGTTGATAGTTTTGAAGAAACCGGTTATCCTAATCGAAAAACTATAATAACGGAGATGGTAATAAACGTCGCTATAACAAGGACACATCTTTACTCTAATGGAATGACATTTCCGGAAAAAAGAAGTTTCTTAAACAACGCTAAAATAAGCTACTCAATTGAAGATAATCAAGACGATTTTTCTGACGAAAGCGGCTTCCCATATTTTGGACTGTCTCTCATTTTAATCTTGGGAAACGGTTCTAAAAATGTTCTGACGGTAGCAATCGCCAAAACAAAAGATGGTTGTAATTTAATTAAACCAAAATTTGATATTGAAAATCTAACCATTACCGGCCGCGAGAACGAAATTAAATTTGAGAGAGCTGAATATTTGTTCGAAATCACAAAATTATGTGAAGATACTGTTGAACTGGTAAATAATAATCTCACCGTCTTAAAATTAATGCGAAATATAAAATTTGGCTAGGAATAAATTATAAAGAGGTCTTAAAATAACCTCTTTTTAAATATACAAATCTAATATTAACGTGATATAATAGTCTCATATGACAATATTTATTATTATATTCTTAGCTCTATTTGCTATTTTGGCAGTAAAAAAATTAGACTGGGCCGTTTTGCTTATCATAGCAGGCACGCCCTTATATTTACTACGTTTTAAATTACTCGGCATACCTAGTACGGCACTTGAAGGCATGATTTTAATCGCCTTCGTCTTTTGGATCTTTCCTAAAATAAAAACTTTGTTAAAAAGAACCGGGCGCACGCCATACCCCTATCGTTTTGAAATTTTAGCCGTCTTAGTTATTTCCTGGCTGGCGATTATCGTGGCGGGAATAAGTAATGAATCTCTGGGGACTTGGAAGGCTTATTTTTTTGAACCACTTTTATTATTTATCTTAATTATAAATTTATTTTCCTCAAGCGAGGGGCGCCGTAAAATTATTTTAGCTCTAGCCGCTTCAGCCTTAATAGTTTCTCTATTCGCCATATACCAAAAAATAACCGGACAATTTATTTCTAACCCCTTTTGGGCGGCCGAAAATACTCGTCGAGCGGTTTCTTTTTTCGGTTATCCCAATGCAGTCGGTTTATTTTTAGCTCCGATGATAATGATTTTTATCAGCCGTTTATTTTCTAAAATTGATATCAAAGAAAAAATATTTTTTAGCCTTGCTATTATTACTTCACTGCTCGCAATTATTTTTGCGCAGTCGGAAGGAGCAATCATCGGACTTGCGGCAGCAATATTTGTCTTTGTTTTATTTGTCAAACCAAAGATTGCCGTCACGGCCGCAGTCTTAATAAGTGTTATAGTTCTAAGTTATGCTCCAATGCGAAATTTTGCCATCGAAAAAATAACCCTAAACGACTTATCGGGCCAGATAAGAAAGCAACAATGGGTTGAAACCAAAAAAATGTTAGTAGCCGGGCATTTATTCCAAGGAGTTGGCTTAAGCAATTATCAGAAATCAGTCGCTCCTTATCATCAAGAAGGCATATTCTTAAATAATGGCGATCCAAATTGGTTGGAAAAAATCAGAACTTCAGCTGAGTTCCGCAAACAGATGTGGCAACCAACCGAAATTTATATGTATCCCCATAATATTTTCTTAAATTTTTGGAGTGAGCTCGGAATTCTGGGCGCCTTGTTATTTTGCTGGATTATTGCTAAGTTTCTATGGCAATCCAGCCGTTTTTTCTGGACGCAAAAAGACAACCCCGAACGATATATTGCTCTCGGACTTATGACCTCAATGATTGTAATTGTGATTCATGGCTTAGTTGACGTCCCTTATTTTAAAAATGATTTATCAGTCCTATTCTGGATAAGTATTGCCCTAATTGGCAGTTTAAATTTAAAACAAAATGAAAAGAATTCTCCAAAAATTAATCGCTGAATCAGGTTATTGTTCCCGCCGGGCCGCCGAAGATTTAATCCGCAAAGGACAAGTCAAACTTAATGGCGTACTGGCCAAACCAGGCGATATGGCTGACGATGATGACAATGTTAAAGTTCGCGGACAAGTAATCGGCGCACCTCGAGAAAAAGTTTATATCAAAATGAATAAGCCGATTGGCTACACTTGTACCAATCGTCAATTTAAAGGTGAAAAAAATATTTTTGAATTGGCCGAGTCATTACCAAGCGGAGTTTTTACTATCGGCCGCTTAGACAAAAATAGCCGCGGTTTAATTTTAATTAGTAACGACGGCGATTTAACTTTAAAATTAACTCACCCCCGACACGCTCACGAAAAAGTCTACGAAGTAAAAGTTAGATCAGATGTAACTGATTTAAGTGCCCAAAAAGCTAAAGAAGTTTTTATAAAAGGCGTCCCTTTTAATCTTGATGAGGGGGTTGCTAAGGCAAAAAAAGTTGATTATTTAGGTGATGGTTTTTTCAGAGTGGTTTTAGCGGAAGGAAAAAAACGCCAGATTCGCCGGATGTTTGAGTGGGCGGGGCTAAAAGTAATTGATTTAAAAAGAGTCAGTTTTGCCGAGCTTGAACTAGGTAGTTTACCGGAAGGTAAATGGGGCTATCTAAATAAAGCGGAAATTGAAAGATTAAAAAAACTAGGATAATATATTTGCAGCCGAGAGTCGGCTGAACTGGAGGAGTCGCATAGCCCGGTTGATTGCGCCGCATTCGAAACGCGGTATACCTGTCACAAGGTATCAAGGGTTCGAATCCCTTCTCCTCCGCACTGAATCAAAATCGCTTTTATTTTCAATTTTAGAGAGGACATTATATGGCTCTTTGAAAGAAATATTAGCGATTTTTTTGTTGGCAACGCTAGCGTTCCAAAGTAGTGTTATTAGAGTATTCCGCTGTTCGTCAGGTTTTTTAGATAAAAATTCTTTTTGCATTGTTTTAGGCTCTAAAAACGCATTTCTTATCCGTTCCAAAGTAATATTATCTTGGCTCTGTTTTTTGATTTCTAGTTCTTGTAAGTCCTTATTAATAAGTACTATCTCATTTTCTATCACTTGATTTTTAGCCTTGTAGTCGCCCTCTAAAACGACTTTATCCAAGTAGCCGTCTATCAGAACTTTCTTGCGCTCATCGAGTGTTTTGAGCCTATTTTGTAAGCCCAGGATAGCTTCTTCCAGGTATGACAAAACATTACCGCTTTCTCTTTGTTTTGCCCGATAGACAAGATTAACGACTTTCTCGTCAAAGATTAAATTATCAAAAACTCCGTTTAATTCCGTTGAGAGATTTTCTTCTTTGATATAGGCCTTATGTTCCTCGCAGACATTCTTGCCGTTCGTGCAGTAGTAATAGGTTAGCCGTCCTTTCTTTTTGGTGGCTGTTAGCAGACAGCCACACTTGGCACACCTGAGCATTCCCCGAAAAGCGAAAGGAATATTTTGTTTTTTGATATGGGATTTTTTAGTTAGCATTTCTTGCACCTCGTCAAATAGTTTTTTGGATATTAACGGTTTATGATTACCCTCAAACAACTGACCGTGTTTTTCCATTATTCCGCAATAGAAAGAATCAGACAGCATTTTATGAATTTTACTTTTATGATATTTATTATGCGCCCGACTACGGAATCCCTCTTTAAACAAAATGTCAGATATTTCCTTAACGCTATATTTACCAGTCTTATACATCTCAAATATTTTAACAATATATTTTCCTCGTTGCTTATCAATAATAATTTTACTGTCTTTATTCAAGTATCCCAGCGGTGCCAAATTAGGCCAACCGCCTTTTTCGAGCTTTGCCCTAATGCCTCGCTTTACGTTTTTTGATAAGTCCAAAATATATTGATTAGCCATTCCGCTTTCCACATTGAAGAGTAAAGCATTATCACCAGGTAGGTATTGTCTTTCCATAGTTTGAATAATTTTGAGTTCATTCTGTTGCAAGAGCCATTGAATAGTGGCCGAGTCTATCGGGTTGCGAGAGAGTCGGTCTATTTTCCAACAGATAATGCCCTGAATTTTGCCTCGCTTGATCAAATTGATAAGTTCGGAAAATTGCGGTCTATTATCGGGTTTCTTGGCCGATTTACTTTCTCTGAATTTGTAGTCAATGCTCAAATTTAAAGAATCGGCTAACTTTAACATTTCTTTCTCTTGCGAATCTAGAGAAAGAATTTGTCTGCTACTGTCTTCGGTAGACTTTCGGCAGTAGAGAGCATATTTAATTGTCGTTTCATTTTTGTCGTTCATATAATTATTATTTAATAATCAAAAAGAGCAGTCCTGATTCACCTCAACTTAAAACTAGCCCAAAAGCTAATTTGTCGTTAAGCAGAACTGCTCATTTCGAACGGCAAAGTACAAACCTATAAAAAAGGCTTTTGGGAAAATAGTATTAAATTGAGGTGAATACTATTAATATACTAAAGAACAAGTTAAAAATCAATATCCTCAATAGATAAGCCAGATAGCGTTTTACTAATCTCTTTGTCTAATTCAGGAAATTTTGAAAGGTCATATTGCTGATAGTTAAACCAGCGCATAAAATTTACTGGCTTGCCGATAGTGTCATTAGGGTCGCTGTTGTTATACTCCGATTCGCCGTCATACTTATAGACTAAAGACTGCGAGGGCAGTTTCGATTCCACGAGCGACACAACTTCCACGAAAGAATTTTCCTGCGGTTTTAATAACCCCTTACTGGCGATATATTTCTTTTGTCGAGGACAGTTATTTTCAAAGACGGATTTTTGAATGTATTTGATAAAATAAAAAATAATTTTTTGGAGCTGAGCCTGATTTTTGATCTTCGTAAAATTTCTATCTTTTCCGCCGACCATTATCCGACCTTGTCCCCAAATATTAAACATCTTTTTATAAATATTTTTAATATAGGGCAGATTAAAAAATATCATATGATAATGAATTGCCCCTCTTTTTTGGAGTTCAAAGACCGCCAGATATTTTAAATTGCTTTGTTTTAAGTCTTTCCCCTCGATTCCATTAGTTTCATAATTTAGCCGTCTGATAAATTTAGTAAATTCATAGTTAGCTTTTTTAAGGTCAGTAATATTCTCGGCAAAAGTTAAAGTTAGGGTAATTGGTAGATATGGTTTGCCCTTTTCTTTAAACCATAAAAAGCAATTAGCCATAATCAGCCGTTTAATCATTCGCTTGGCACGCCTAGCGGAAGACTTGAGAATATCCTCTTGGCTCGCTTTAGGCTTGGGAAATTTCTTGGCCTCTTCTATTTCCTCCTCGGTTTTGATATGCCTAATTCTTCGCTCTAGGTGAATATCCCGACCAAACTGATATATTTCAAGTAATGACCCTGATTTTACCAGTTTACGGTTAGATAAGTATTTATTATCTTGTTGTTTCATATATTTGCTATTATCTAGTTCTAATTAGAAGTTCTCTTAACAAGGATAACTTTTTCTTTTCGGCTCCCCCTACGGGGGAACCGCCGAAAAGAAAAAAAGAGTTATTCCTTATTGAAGAGAGAGTTATATAAATTAACGAGAGATGTTAAAAAAGAATCAGCCTCGTCGGGAGTAATTGCTCGCCCATACAATCCGCTAAAATATTCTTGGGCATCAGATATCAGTTTGTCGTCATACTTAGTCATGACCTAAGTTTACAAAAAGAGCCCCGCACCATTGTGAGTGCAGGGCTCTTTGCTTAATTTAATTGTTTTTACAGGTATTTATGATTGATTTGGCACCAACCATTCTTTTCTGTCGTATAGCTTATAAAGTCATTAATTTTATTACTTGTGGCTTTTGAGATTTTGCGATTCAGTTTATCACAGGCATGGCGGAATCTTTGCCGATTACCCCCGTAGTCTTCTTTGAGATAATCTTCTGATATTTCCACAAAGTCCGTTTGGTCAGTTAGGTCTTTAGAGAAGATAGCCTCAAGAATATAATGATCTATCGGCTTTTCACTTTTAAGAGCGATTTTTATTTCCTCGCCCATAAAATATAGAATACTTTTTTGCTTATCAAACCAAGGCTCTTGTTTAGTTTCTTTAACCTCAGATAATTCTTCAATATCAATTTTGTCTAAGATATATTTAGCGGATATAAGCAAATTGGTTTTAGCAAAAACAGCAAACGGCAGGCTATTTAATTCTTCGCCGACTTTAACTCTTATCATGGAAGTCGGAAGTTCCTGTAGTATATCTAGTTTATCGTCAATTTTTTCTTTATTTTTTAGTTGCTCCTTTACTCTGCTCATAGCCTCATAGACCATAATCAGTTGGGTAATGGCTAGAGGAAGCATTTGTTGCATATTGGCGTGTTCCTGATTTTTCAATTGTTCTAAGCCGAGAGCTATGGCCTCTTTATGCATAGGAGCCTCGGAAACATTCTTAAATTCCATAATTTTATGGACATTGGGAGTTTCTTTAAAACAGTCATTCTTAACTATGTATTCGTCCAATAAGGCTATCTGAGTCTGGGCGTATTCAAATTGAGGCTTTAAAAGGCTAGAGATATACGGCTCATTTTTTATGAAATCAACATATTCAAAAAGAACATCAAAGCCTTTAACTGTGCCTGAGTTTTTCTGATATTTATCGAGGAGAATCTCAATTTTTTGTTTGATTTTATCGGGAGTCATAGGTCTATTTTGGCACAAAAGAGAACTAGGAGCAACTAGCTGCCACAGCTTGACAAAATGAATATAAATATGTTATTATATTAACAATAATAGTTTTTTTATACAAATAAATTTTAAAAAGGAGGGAAAAATGGCTCTAAGAAAACTTGTTTTAAAGACTAAAAAATTAAACGAGCATAAGTTTAAAGGCTATGGTAGCTATGGTAGCTCAACAAAAAATGATCCGCATAAAAATGAAAGTTTCTCTGATTTCTCAAAGAGATATGACGAAGAACGCAGAAAAAGGTTGCGTGGATAATTTTTGCTCAAAAATTCATTGACCTGTATTAATCCAACACAGGTCTTTTTTATTTTGCTACAAAATAAGACCTTGGGCAGTTTGGCTAGTTTTGTTGTTTTTTTTGGATTTTATGGTATTATTAAAATGTTACTATATTTTAATTAAAAAGATAAAATTTATGAACAATCAAGCGACAAAGAAAAATTGGATCCCAATCGGGATTATTTTAGTAATTGTGGTGGTTATTTTGGGAGGGGTTTATTTTTCCGGAGGTCGGGGAAGTAAGAAGGTAACCAAGATAGGAGTGATTGCTCCGTTAACCGGGCCCTTGGCTGAATACGGAATTGCTTTTAAAAATGGTGTTGAGCTAGCAAATTCTCAAAACGGTAATTCAAATGTTCAGTATGTATTTGAAGACAATAAATGGGATAGTAAAGAAGCAATTTCTGCTTTTAATAAGCTTGTTCAAGTTGACGGCGTTTCCGCAGTTATTAATTGGGGGACACCAACATCAGAGGCTATTGCACCGATAGTAAAAGATACCGTACCTTTTATTGCTATTACCACAGAACCGCCAATTACAAGTATAAGTCCTTATATTATTAGAGGTGGCTTTAATCAACCTAAGGATTACGTTGCACAGGTTTGGAAGTATTTGCGTTCAAAAAATGTAAAAAAAATAGGGGTGATGAAAACCGATATTGTATATTTAAATTCTTTATTTGCTGAATTACAAAAAGCAAAAAATTCCGATGAGAGCGTTACTCTAATCGATAATTTTAATTTTGACGACGCTGATTTTAAAACGTCAATTGGAAAGGTCTCCAAGGGGCAATATGATGCTATCGGCGTGCTGTTAGTATCGGGACAGGTTAGTACTTTTTATAAGCAGGCAAAAGAGCTTGGTCTTTCTCTACCAATCACATTTGGATCAGATTTCTTTGAAAGTCAAAGTGAAATTGATGCCGCTCAAGGTTTAATGAATGGTGCGGTTTATGCTAATACAGGTGCGACTCAAGAATTTACTGATAAATATGTATCTACCTATAAGAACTCAAGCCAAATGGCTTCCGCTGCTTACGGTTATGACTTGGCAAAAATATTCAATACAGTTATAAATTATCAAGATAAAGACACAATTTTACAATCCCTAAAATCGGTTAAAGATTTTTCAGGAGTTGAAGGAACTCTAAGTTATAGTGAAACTAATAATGATAGGTATTTTACTAAACCGACATATCTTAAAACTATTACCGATAATAAAATCCAAGTAATTAATTAAACTTGAAATGTGTCTATAATATTGCAACTTCTTGTTAATGGAATCATAGCCGGGGCAATCTATTCATTGGTTGCCTCCGGTTTTTCTTTAATTTATTCGACTAATAAATTCATTCATTTCGCTCATGGCGCCGTTATAGCTTTTAGTGCCTACGTGCTTTATTATTTGTTTTCAGTCCTTGAATTAAATTTTGTCTTAGCAGTTATTCTCTCAATTGTCTTTGCTTCTTTTCTCGGATATGTAATGAATCTCCTCGTCTATAAGCAACTTCGGAAAAAGCACGCGTCCTACGTGATTCTTCTTATTGCCAGTGTTGGCATACTAATGTTATTGCAATCATTAATTTTAATTCTTTTCGGAGCAGACATAAAAACAATAGGGCTGATAAAAATTACTAAAGGATTACAGTTTTGGGGAGTGTTTATAACACCATTACAAATTTTAATTGTTTTTTTGTCTCTAATCCTCTTGGCTGGATTTTACTTTTTTATGAAAAAGTCAAAATTTGGCAAGGCTATGAGAGCAGTTTCTGATAATAGAGATGTGGCGGAAATTGTCGGTATTTCGTCAGAAAAAGTTTATTCGTGGAGTTTTATTATTGGTTCAGCTATTGCCGGCGTTGCTGCTATTTTGATTGGTTTAGAACAAAATCTAACCCCAACCATGGGAACAAGTTTAATGATAAAAGGTTTTGCAGCGGCAATTATCGGCGGCATCGGTAGCACATACGGAGCTGTTTTGGGTGCTTTTTTATTAGGAATAGTTGAGAACTTTGGTATTGGATATTTGCCATCAGGCTACAAAGATGCAATAGCTTTTATAATATTATTTATATTTTTATTAATTAGACCCCAGGGTATTCTTGGAATAAAGAGAAGATCTTAATAAAATGGAAGTATATTTTATACATTTAGGAATTTTAATAGGAATTTATTTAATTCTTGCTTTATCTTTGCAGTTGGCCTTGGGGTATACGGGCTTAATCAATCTCGGCCACATTGGTTTTTTTGCAATTGGCGCTTACACATCCGCTCTGCTTACTTTAAATGGATTTTCTTTTTTGTTTGCTTTTTTGGCTTCAGGTTTTATTGCGATGCTATCGGCCATTATTCTTTTGATTCCTACGAATAAATTGAAGGGGGACTACTTGGCCTTAGCAACCCTATCTTTTACTTTTGTTGTTTATGCTTTAGCTCTAAATTGGAATTCTTTAACGCACGGACCAATTGGCTTGCCGGGCATACCTAAGCCGTATTTATTTGGAATACATTTTTCTTCTAATTTGAGCTTTTTAATATTAACGGTGATTATTACACTTGCTTCCTATTTGATTATTAAAAGGATTATTGATTCACCTTTTGGCAGAGTTCTTGAAGCGACAAGAGATAATGAGTTGTCGACAAGAATATTAGGCAAAAATACTTATTTAATTAAACTTTACGCCTTTGGTTTGTCAGCAGTATTTGCTGGTTTTTCTGGCAGTCTTTACGCCCACTATATAACCTATATAGACCCCTCGTCCTTTACGCTAATGCAGCTTATCCCAATATTAACTATAGTCATTATTGGTGGCATCGCCTCACTTAGGGGCACAATTATGGCGACTATTATTTTGATATTATTACCAGAAACATTCCGCTTTATTGGGTTCTCCTCTTCAATTGTTGGACCAATGAGGGATATTATATATGCCCTGCTCCTAATTATTGTATTGTTGTATAAACCGAAAGGTTTTTACGGAAACGTAGAATTAGAATAATATGTTAAAAGTTGAAAAAATAACTAAAAGTTTCGGCGGCGTGAAGGCGGTAAATAACTGCAGTTTTGAAGTTAAAAAAGGTCTTATAACTGCCTTGATTGGACCAAATGGTTGTGGCAAAACAACAGTTTTTAATATTATTTCTAAGGTCGTTGATAAGGATTCCGGCAGTGTTATATTCGACGGCCTTGATATTAGTGATTATTCGATAGAAAAAATTTCAAATATTGGGATGTCGAGGTTATTTCAAAAATCGCAATTATTTAATAATCTAAGCGTTGAAGACAACTTGTTATTGGCGATAGATAATAAGGATACCAATTTATTAACAAATGTCTTGGGTATAAACAGAATAACTAAGGAAAAAAGAGCATTGGTAGGCAAAATGTTAGATTTAATTGAGATGAAACATTTAAAAAAAATGCTCGGAAAAGAATTAAGCTATGGGCAAAAAAGATTAGTTGAAATAGTAAGAGTTATTATTAATCCTCACAAATTTTTGATGTTTGACGAGCCCGTTGCTGGCGTAAACCCTAAATTAAGAGAAAAAATTTCTAAACTATTTAAAAATTTAAAAAAGGATAATCAAACGCTATTATTGATTGAACATGACATGAATTTTGTCTTTGATATAGCCGATGAGATAATTGTTTTAGACGAAGGAGGCGTTATTGCACAGGGGACCCCTAAACAGATCAGGAATAATAAAAGGGTAATAGATATTTATCTTGGTGACGATTAATTATTAAAAAATGTTAAAAATTACGGGATTAAAATCGGGTTATAATGGCATGGAAATTCTTCACGGGGTTGACTTAGAGTTGCCTTCCGGAGAAATCATGGCTATTATTGGGCCAAATGGATCTGGTAAATCCACCACGCTGAAAAGTATTTTTAACTTATGCAGTATTTATAGCGGAAAAATATTTTGGAATGATGTAGATATAACAAAATTAAAGACTTGTGAAAAAATACTTGAGGGAATATCATTTGTACCTCAAGGAAGGCAAGTTTTTCAGGATTTAACCGTTCAGGAAAACCTGGAAATGGGAGGATTTATAATTAAAGATAAAAAAATAAAAGAGATAAATATAAAAAAAATATATCAAAAATTTCCGATTTTAGAGAAGAAAAAGAATGATTATGCTGATAGTCTTTCCGGGGGGCAGCAACAAATGCTAGCCATTGGCCGAGCCTTAATGCAAAATCCGCAATTATTACTTCTCGATGAGCCGTCTTTAGGTCTAAGCCCCAAAGCCACAAAAGAAGTTTTTAATAAGATAAAAGAGATTAACGAAGACGGCACGACTATCGTAATTGTTGAGCAGAATGTTAAACAAGCCCTTGAGCTTGCCGATAAAATCTATGTTTTTGAAGCAGGACATATTTCTTTAGCCGGAGGGAGAGGCGTAGTCAGCGATGAAAAGATTAGAAAGATCTATTTTGGGACTAATAAATAGAAGAATTTCGATGAATTTGTAAAACCGTTCCAAGTGCGTCCCACCCTCTCCGCTAACGAAAAAGATTCAAATTTATTTGAGTCTTTTTTGTTAGAGAATTAAAAGAGAGAGGATTCGAAAGCCGGAGGCGATGTGCACTTGTGCACCGCCGAGGCCGGGTCGGGGTGCTTGCTTTTCAATGAGCGAAGCGAATTTAAAAGCTTAGCAACCGTGACCGAAGCCTTCTCCTCCGCCAAGACAATTTAGCATCGGATAGACCCACAAGCCTCGGATTTACGGGACTTTTTGATGCCTATTTTACCCATAAGAGAACTTCTTTACGTCTGTTTTGAAATATGTTATGCTTATATTATAAATCTTATATTTATGAAAAATAAATTTTGCGAGAAAAGCGTTTTAAGAAATGAAAGCGATGTTGAACAGTGTTTTGTATCCCGATTATTAAAAGATTTAGATTATAAAGATGCAAATGTTTTAACAAAACATGCCATCCCCTCGTATGTTATAGGAAAGGGGCAGAAAAGACAAAGTCATATTCCTGATTACCAGATTAGAGTTGGGAAAACTCCAGTTTTAATAATTGAGGCAAAACATCCTGAGAAACCAATTGATCAATATATGGTTGAGGCTCAAGACTACGCTTCTGTGGTTAATCGTGGATTTATAGGAACAAATCCAATCAAATATGTTATTGCAACAAATGGAATTAAGACACAACTATCAAGAGTAGATGAAAATAAGCCTATTTTGGAATTAGATTTTAATGATTTTTCAGATTCAAACGAAAAATACGTCAAGTTTAAAAATTATGTTTCTTTAATTAATATCAAAAAAAATATTCCAACAACAAAAGATGATGTTTTTGAATTTCGCACTCCAGATTTAACAGAGCTGAAGGGTATTTTTAAACAGGCACATGATATTATTCGTCGAAAACAAAAAATTGGACCAAAAAAAGCTTTTTATGAGTTTACCAAGATGTTGTTTGTAAAAATGAACGAGGATAGAAAAGTCCAAGAAAAACAAGATTTAGAAGAAAACGTTTCTATTAATGATTTTAAATTTAGCGTTCATGCGATTGAAACAATTGACGATAATTATATTAATACGCTTTTCCAAAAATATTGTGATGAATTAGAAATTTTGGTAAATCGCGGGGAAAAGAAAAGAATTTTTCAAAAAGATGAAAAAATAAACCTTTCTCCATCAACTATTAAGGCTGTTGTTGAAATGATTGAAAATTTTAATTTAAGAAGTGTAGAGGATGATATTAATGGCAAAGTTTTTGAGACGTTTTTAGAGGCCGCTGTTCGTGGTAAGGAACTGGGGCAGTTTTTTACTCCACGGTCTGTTGTAAAATTTATGACAAAATTAGCAGATTTGAGAATTACAAAAGATCCTGATACCCATAAATTTGAACCTGATTCGGTTTTAGACGGATCTTGCGGTACTGGCGGATTTTTAATCTTTGCTTTAAGCGACCTTTTTCATAAATCAGAAGAAAAAAATTTAACTAATACGGAACTCATGGAATTGAAGAAAAAAATAAGAGAGCAGTCTTTATTTGGAATAGATGCGAGTGAGGATGACATTGTTCCAATTACAAGGATGAATATGTATTTACATGGAGATGGCGGAAGTCATATATTTTTAGCTGATACTCTAGATAAAGATGTATATGTTGAGCCAGGAACAAATAATGAGCATAAAGTAGAGCTAAAAGAATTAAAGGAACTAATGGATAATAAAAGATTTGATGTTGTTCTTACAAATCCACCATTTAGCATGAAATATGAACAGAGTAAACCTGATGAAAAAAGAATATTAGAACAATATATTTTAGCCACATTGGGCGGAAAATTAGCAAAGTCTATTAAATCAAATATCATGTTTATCGAAAGATATTATGACATATTAAAGCCCGGAGGGAAACTTTTAACTGTTATTGATGAAAGTGTTTTAAATACTGAAGGACAGGGTAAAATAATGCAAAAATTTAGAACATGGTTGCGTAATAAATTCATTATTCGTGCAGTTATCTCATTACCTAAAAATGCATTTGTAAATGCAGATGCCGGAGTTAAAACATCTGTTCTATATCTTACCAAAAAAAATAATGTTAATGAAAAACAACCTAAAATATTTATGGCTATTAGCAATGATATAGGGCATAATGATGCTGGAAGAATGACCTCTGAGTGGGGCGACTTAAAGGAAATCCTTAATTCTTATAAAAAATTTGAAAATGGATAATATTAAAACAATTTATAGCAAAGAACCTCTTGTTTTTGGTGTTACCTTAACTGATATTGATGATCGGTTAGATTGTGCGTGGTTTAATCCAATTACAGAGAATGAGGTTGAACAATTAAGAAAAAGAAAAAATAATGATAGAAAATTAGTTAAATTACATGTCATTGCGGATGTTGATGGTGGAAAAAGATTACCACAGGGGACGACTTTCCAAGACGATGAAGCTAGTACAATCCCGTACGTTCGGGCTACGGATATAAAAAATCTAAAAGTTGACGTTGATAATGCAGTGAAAATTACCAAAGAAATACATCGTGGTATTCAAAATTATCAATTAATAAAAAATGATTTAGCAATTACCATAGTTGGTACAATTGGTGAAGTTGGCATACTCGACAGAGAGATTAATGTTTGTGATTTTACTGAAAATATAGCAAGAATTAGATTAAAAAATGAAAAGATTTTAGGGGATTTCTTACTTCATTATTTAGATAGTAGCTTCGGGAAAATGCAGACAAATAAATTATCAGTCGGCTCATTGCAATATAAGTTAAGTCTTAAAAGTTGTAGAGATATTGAAATATACTTACCAATAAAAAATAATGATTATGACTTTGAGACACAGCAGAAAATTATCGATTCAATGTATTCCTTTGTTTCCAAGGCAGAAGAATGTAGGGTTAATAAGAAATATTTAATCGAACAATCAAAATCAATACTTCTAAATAAATTAAAAATTTCTCTTCCAAAGAAAAACTCGGAGCTAACGGTATTTATAAAAGATATTAATAATGATGAATCTGGGAGACTTGATGTTCTTTTTCATAATCCTTTACATAATGAGTTGCTATCAATTTTAAAAAAATATCCACATAAAAAATTTGAGAAACTCATGAAGCCGCAGTTAAATAATTTAATCGCTCCGAATGATTACTACAGACTAATTGATTTAGAACAAGTTGATGAAGATACTGGAAGAATTACTAAGGCTAAGGATGTTTCGGAGTTAGGATCGGATAAAATTTTACTTGAAAAAAATAGTATTATAATATCAAAATTACAACCAGAAAAAGGCAAGGTCGCCATTATAACTGATGAATTTGATGGATGTGTTGGTTCTAGCGAATTTATACCTTTTGTTTTAAATTCCGATGAAGTTTTACTCGAATATGTATGGTTGATATTAAGAAGCGATTACGTTCTTAAACAATGGGGGTATCAATTGACAGGATCATCTAGAATGAGGATTGGGCCTAACGAAATAAATAATACCATTATTCCACTACCAAATTTAAGTATTCAGGCTGATATTGTTAAAAATGTAAAAGAAAATATTAACAAAATTGATAAGGAGGCGGAAAAAAATAAAAAATTATTAGAAGAGTCTACAATTAATTTCAATAAAATGTTATTTTAATTAAAGTTAATTTTTCTATTATATTAATTCCAATCTAATAAAACTCCTGAGCAAACGATAGAACAAATTTTTAAAAAATTAAGTAATTAATATTCATTTGAATTATTAATTACCATTCCAAGCACATCCCTCCCTCTCCGCAGTTTGTCAAAATAGCGTCTCTTAAATTTTATTTATATGCGTATTAGAAAATTTAAAAAAGAAGATGCTAAAAGAGTTTCTAATATAATTAGAAAATGTCTTAAAGAGGTAAATATTAAAGAATACTCCCCAAAAGTTATCGTGAGTTTATGTAATTTTTTTACACCCTCATTAATTATTTCTAATTCGAAGAATAGAACAATTTTTGTGGCCGCTGAAAAAGGAAAAGTTATCGGTACGGCTAGTTTAAAAGGGGATACTGTTTTTACAGTTTTCGTTGACCCCAAAATTCATAGAAAAGGCGTTGGCTCAAAATTAATGGATAAAGTTGAAGAGTTGGCAAAAAAGAAAGGATACAAAACAGTAAAAGTTCCCTCTAGTTTTGGGGCTTTTGAATTTTATAAACGAAGAGGATATAAAAAGGTGAAAATAAACCATGCTAAAGCTAAAAATCACGCCGATACGATAGAAATGAAAAAGAGATTAGTAAAATATTAAAAATGTTCTAAAACCGAGATTTAAAAAATAACCATTCCAACTGCGCCCCACCCTCTCCGCATTATCGTGCTAGTACTAGAATATTTGAATTTATTGCTCATATTTTTAACTTGAAACATTAAAAAAGACTGGATTTTTTGTCCAGTCTTTTGGATTATGAATCAGATAAACAATCCTCATCTATTTTATTCTTAATTTGTCTCATGATCCACCTATAAATATCAGAATGTACAAATCTAGCCTGCCCACACCGCCTAATATAATATTTAGTTTCATATGAGCAACTTTCTTCAGCAAATTTTTCAACCACCGCTACGATAATTTCTCTTTTAGCTCCGCTTTCCCGTGTTAGCTTAGAAATGGAGTACCACATATTTCTCCTTGTATCCATGTTTTTTAGATGCTGATAGTTGAGATTAATGGCATTAATCAAGGCTTGATTGATTAAGGTTTGTGAAGAACTAATTTTAACTAGCTCGGGATTTGTTTTCAAAAAACAATCAAAAATCTCCTGCTTTAATTCACAAAAATCCAAGGTTTTAACATCTATCCACGTATCGCTGATTATTTTGGCCTCATGGAGATTGTTAATGCTCATTATATAAGAGTCCTCACCCCTATCAGGCAATATGCTTTTAGGCAATTTTATTAAACACAAATCTTGCATTGACCAACAATCACCGCAATTTTCTGTTTCGCATCGTCCAGTTATCCGTCCGTCAAAATTAATTTTCGCAGTCAGTTGTTGGTTACAATGAGTGCAAGACATGATTGAATCAATTATAACATCTGAACTTCCAACTACTTCACACTTAGGGCAAAACAATACTCGATAAGGTCCTAGTCTCAATTTATTTCCACAGATGCTGCAATAAATAGTACTCTCATCGCCTTCTTTTTTTAAGGCTTTTTTGTCGTAAATAACTGCTAGTTTCATTTTTCCCTCCTTTTTAATTTTTAAATTACAATTTATGTGTGCTTGCATTATATAAACAACCTGATAAGATGTATATATGTCGTGCTACTTTCGACAACACCAATGATATGAATCAAAAAATGCCTAATAAAATTAAAGATTTTTTAATAAAAATTGGTTTAGATGATAAGGCGTCCAGGGTTTATTTATATCTTTTATCTTCTGGCCCTCAGACAGCGAGCTACATTGCAAAAAATTGCGGTCTAACCCGCACCAATGCCTACGATGTAGTAAAAAAACTTGAAAATAGTGGTCTTTGCTTTAACCAAGGAGCAAGTTATGGTAAAAAAATTAAAGCCAACCAACCAAAAGAACTGATTTCTCTTATTAACGACCAAGAAAACGAAATAATTTCATTAAAAAAAGAATTAATCGATTTGTTGCCGCTTTTAAATAGTTTTGATTCCTATAAACCGTCTAGCCAATCTCAAGTATCCTATTTTTCCGGCAAAGAAAGTGTTAAAAAATTAATCCGAACCTCTTTGCAGTCGTCTGAATCAGAACTGCGTTTTGCTGGATCAGAATTAGATATAATTGATAAGCTGGGTAAAGAGTTCTTGATTGATTATCATTTGAGACGGTCTTCAAAAAAAATATTTATAAAATCTTTAAGACCAGGCATCAAGCGACCGGCTGAAGAAATTTTTATTGATGACAAAAAATATCTTCGAGAAGTGCGTCTTAGGCCAGAAGGCTTGGTTAAGCTTAAATCTATAATAATGATTTGGGATAACTATGTAGCTTTCTGCTCTCTAGATAACGATGTTTTTGGCAGTTTGATCGAAAATAATAATTTGGCAACAATGCTCAAAAGCTGGTTTGATTTTATTTGGAATGAATCAAAAATAATCTAAGAAAAGGAATGGATCATTATATCTATTAAATAAAAATTACTTGATTAATCTGCTATTTACTGCTATAATCTGCTATATAGTATATATCACTAATTATAAGTAATTTTATGAACGATAATAATCTAAAATTTGATAATCGCATTAAAAACCCCGAACCGCACATCGTGACTTTTTTGGCTGAGATTGACGGCATCAGGGGCGAATTTAAATCAGGCCTACGGATGACTCCGCAAGCGATAACTAATCTTAAGAAGTCAACTCTAATTACTTCGGCCGGCGCCTCGACTCGTATTGAAGGAGCAAAACTAAACGACGAGGAAGTACAGAAAATTATGCAGGGTTTAGCGGTTTCTAAATTTGCCGATCGAGATTCCCAGGAGGTACAGGGATATCTTGAGACCCTACAAAACGTTTTCGATAGTTATCAGACCTTGCCGCTTCGAGAAAGTATTATTCAATCATTACATAAAGAACTTCTCAAATATTCTACCAAAGACGAGCAACAGCGTGGTCAATATAAGAAAAAAGAAAATGCCGTTGGTGTAATGGGTTCAGACGGACAGGTAGCTAAAATAATATTTGAAACGACTCCCGCTTATTTGGCGCCGATAGAAATGCAGACACTTGTGGAATGGACAGCGGAAGCGATAGAGCAAAATCGTTTTCATCCTTTACTTATTATTGCCAACTTTATTATTGAATTTTTAAAGATTCATCCGTTTGAAGATGGTAACGGACGTCTTTCTCGTGTACTCACTAATCTTCTTCTACTTCGTAACGGCTACCAGTTTATTCAGTATGTCTCACATGAACAATTAGTTGAAAAACGGAAAGACGAATATTATATCGCCATACGTAAATCTCAAGAAACTTTTAAAACAGACCATGATACTATTTTCCCCTGGTTAAATTTTTTTCTGGCCGTAATTAAAGAACAGGCGACCATGGCCTTAGTTTATCTTGAAGAAGAGAAAGTTGAAGACACTCTTTCACCTAAACAATATAAGGTTTGGCATTATATTTCAGGTGCCCTTGAAGCTAGTCCGAGCGATATTGTGAAAGCGACTGGTGTACTAATGCCTACTGTACGACAAACATTGGCTCGCTTAATACAACTAAAAAAAATAAAACCAATCGGTCGAGGGCGGGGGACGAGATATGTCAAGATATAAAATAATATAATATATTGTTTTGAAACATCATTGCTATAGTTAAATTATAATAAAAGACTAATTAGTTTGTAATATTTGGAATAGCTAGTTTTAATTCTAAGACTTCCTAAAAAACGGAATAAAATGAAACAAAGCATAGCAAAATGTAATTTCATGAACAACATTTTTATATTTCACGGGAGTTCTCAAACAAGGCATATTTCAGCAATTAAGTTTTTATTATAAATTTATGAACATCCGAAAAGCTAAATTATCAGATTTAAATCAAATAGATGAGCTAAATAAAAAATATTTTCACGAAGTTCGTGATTTTAAATCCTTATTAAAAAATAAAAGTGATATTTTAATAGTAATGGAAGATAATAAAAAAATAATCGCTTTTTCCGGCCTTCATCTAAATGTCTGGAATAATACAGCCCGGATTATAGATATTTTTGTCCATCCTAATTATAGACGTCAGGGTTTGGCCAGCAAATTAATTAATCAGTTAATAGTTTTGGCTCGAAAAAAGAAAGTGAGATCGCTAATTGCCGAGGCGCCATCTTTAAATCCAGTACTGAAGTTGTATAAAAAAAATGGATTTCGCAAATGTGGTTATAATGATCGCTATTATTCTAATGGTCTTAAAGAAATTGCTATATTTTTATCATTTGATTTCAATTAATTTCTATATATCAGTATTATGGCTGACAAAGAATTATTTAAGGACACCGCCTATTACTATGCAAAATACCGCGCGGGCTACCCGCCAGAATTTTTTGAATATGTTACTTCATATTTTAATTTAAATGGAAAGGGGCGATTGTTAGATTTAGGCTGCGGTACCGGACAACTTATAATTCCGTTGGCGAAATATTTTGAGGAAGTAATCGGTCTTGACTATGAGCGAGAGATGATTGATGAGGCAAAAAAACAAACAGAAGTAGCGAAGATAAAAAATGTTAAATTTGTTTTAAAAAAAGCGGAAGAAATAACCAACGATTTGGGAATTTTTCGACTTACAACCATAGGTGCCTCTTTTCATTGGATGAAACAAAAAGAAGTTTTGCAAAAAATTTACGAGCTTACGGAATTAGGCGGCGGAGTGATAATAGTCAGTGATTCATCCTCACCGTGGCGCGATGATTGTGAAAAATGGAAAAAGGTACGAAAGGAAATTGTGCAAAAATATCTTGGTAAAAAGAGGCATGCAGGAAATGATTTTTATAGTGAGTCGAAAGAAAAATTTGAAGATTTACTTAACGCTTCACCATTTAGCGGTTATGAAGAATGGACTTTTGATTATAAGAAGGTCTGGACTCTTGAAATGGCAATCAATTTTCTCTATTCCACTTCATTCGCGTCTCGTCGATTGTTTGGAGATAGCTTGAAAGATTTTGAAAACGAATTACAAACTGAACTTTTGAAGATAGAACCAAGCGGTTTGTTTAAAGAGCGAATTCACGTTCAAGTTTTACTGACCCGAAAATAACTGATATTATTAAGAAATAATAAGAATATTAAAGGTTAATAATAATTTTATGAAAGAACTGATAATAAACAATGGAGAGCAAATTGAGAATAAGCCAAAAAGAGCCGCCACAATATTAGAACAATATGAGCGCTTTAAAAATGTGCCACCTAATATTATTAATAAAAACCCATTGTCTCTATCTGAAATTGCACAAAAAGAAGGTTGCGAAATATCAACCCTGGAATCTGGTATAAAAACTAAGGTAGAAGAATTTGCGGAAAAAATGAAAAAAGAATGCGGCTCGCCGTCTGAACAATACGTTGATTTAATCGATTCTTTATATAATCTTTATCTTCAATCTAAAAATCCGGAACTAGTCAAAGAATATCCTTGGCTAAGCAGTCTCAATTCCTATGAAGAATTTGCCAATCATTTTTGCCCACAGGCAACACCAAATGCTCATTCTTTCATTAAAAAAAATATCCGTTGTTTTGTAGAAACGATTGTTAACCCAGAAAAATCTTTGGAAGTTTCTCCACGATCCTGGTATGGCGCAAATAAAGATGGAATTAAAGAAATATATAGTACGGATAACAACTGGATGCTACTTCCGAGTGAATATTATAATTTTGGTGCTTTTGATTACGCTGACCGAGAAGTCATTAGCGAAATCAAAGAACTTTTAAAATCTGGCTATCATCGCTCAGATTTTACTCATTCGTCCGGATCAGCCGCTCTTTCAGGTATTGCTAAAAGTGGTGCAATTTTGAGCGCTCAGGATGTTGAGATAGAGGGTATTAAAATTGCGACCGGCGAACATATTTCCTACGTAAGTTCTGAGAGTGGAATTCCGGTAGCCGGCGGAAAATATGGTTTAGGATCGGTCTACGCCAGCAAAGATGGACCAACTTATGGTTATCATCATCTAAATTGGTTTGACGAATATCATGTCGCCTTCGGTATTAATAAAGAGAAACAAGAAGAATTTTTACGTCAAATCGACTTTAAATATGAATGGGCATCTAGCGAAGATCATCCAGCGCGGACGCTTGATCTCGGAAGCGAAGGCATAGAAATTGGCAATAAAGTTCCTTTGAGCAACGTTGAAATTGTTTATTTTTGGAAAAGGCATCAGACCGAAATGGAACTCTGGGTAAAAGAGAATTGTCCTCAAGCAAAATTAGTATCTTTGGAGGCGGCTAATGTTTTAAAAGACAATGATCATAAAATTAACAAGATCGCTCTTCAGGAAGGGATTAGCGTCGAAGAAGCTTGGGCAAAGATTTTATAATTTTTTTTAAAAGTTATGACTTTATCAATTATATTTTTTCTAATCTATATCGCTATCGTAGTAATTATAGGAATCGTTTCTTCTCGTAAGGAGACCGAAGAAGATTTTATGATTGCGAACAGAAAAATAGCGGGAGTCCAAGTGGCCGCCACGATGAGTGCCGGATTTTTTGACGGTGCAACTCTTTCTATTTATTTAGCCTATATTTATCAATACGGGATGTCAGCTGCTTGGATGTTTGTCGGCGTAGCCATCGGTTTTATTTTGCTGAGACGTTTTTATGCCTTTAAAATTAAGAAAAAGTCCGATGAACTGCAAGTCTATTCAATGCCAGAATATTTCTTTAAAATTTTTGGCAAAAGAACCGGTTTAATGTTTACGATTTTATTAGTTTTACAATATTTTCTTTTACTAATCGTAAATTTTATAATTGCCGGCAAAGTTTTAGCTCTTATCTTTCCTATTCCTTACTATATTTCTGTAATAATCGGCGGAGCGGTGATTCTTTCTTACCTTTTGCTAGCCGGCTTTAAAGCGGTTATTAAAACAGATTTCTTCCAACTTATAATCATGTTCATAATGAGCTTAACCGTGGCGATATTTTTATTTGGAAAAACAAATATACCAGTTTCTGAACTTCAACCCTTAGCTCTTGGTGCCGGTAATTTAATCGGATTTTTATTACTTGGTTGTCTGGGAATTATGGTGGCACCTGATTTATGGCAACGTATTTTTGCAACTAAGGATGGGAAAAATCTTAAACGCGGTTTAGGCTATTCGGCAATTATTTTACCTTTGTTAGCAATTATTATTAGCGTGGTAGGACTCGCTACTAAACAATTTTTTCCAGCCATTGTCCCGGAAAATGCTTTGATTACCGGGTTTGCAAAATTGTTACCCTTTGGTCTTAAAGAATTTGGCATCGTTCTTTTATATGCCGTTGCTCTTTCATCTTCAGACACTATTACTTTTTTAGTTTCGTCTATCTTTACTCGAGATTTAAAAAATTATACCAAGCGATATAGCGAAGAGTCGATGAAAAAACTGACACGATTTTTTATGATATTATTTATAGTCATCGCCGTTATTATCGCTATTTCATATCAAAATATTATCGCGCTGGGTCTTTCATTGGGTAGTCTAGCTCTGGCCTTATTTCCGGCAATTATAGGATCATTCTATTGGAAATTAAAAGAAAAAGCCGTTTTCTGGAGCTTATTATTATCTTTCTTAAGTGTTATTATTTTATTTATTGCTAATGCTGTAAATCCGCAAAACGTAGCGATTGTTTTACCGGTATCTCTAATATCTTTATTAATAATGCATCTAAGATTTAAGAGGAAAAATGTAGCATAAGAATTATTATGGAAAATAATGTAAATATCGAACCAGAATGGGCGGAAGCTCTACGTGATGTTTTTGAAAATGAACAGTTTAAACAGCTGGCTGACTTTGTGCGCTCTGAATATCTGACTAAAAAAATTTTTCCTAAACCAGAAAATATTTTTAAAGCCTTTTGGCTTACTCCATTTTCTCAAGTGAAGGTGGTAATTTTAGGGCAAGATCCATATCATGGAGACGGCCAAGCGCACGGTTTATGTTTTTCCGTTCCCAACGGCGCACAGGTTCCACCATCTTTGCAAAATATTTATAAAGAAATCGAAAATGACTTAGATATAAAAAAAGATTTTAAGTCTGGAAATTTGGAGTCTTGGGCTGAGCAAGGTGTTTTTCTTTTAAACGCAATCTTAACTGTGGTGGCCCATATTCCAACGTCTCATCGCAATAAAGGCTGGGAAAATTTTACCGATATGGTCATTAAAACTATTTCTGAAAAACGCGAAAATGTGGTTTTTATATTGTGGGGCAATTATGCCAGGAGTAAAAAAGGTTTGATAGACAGTAAAAAACATCTTATACTTGAAGCGCCGCACCCTTCGCCATTATCAGCTTATTCTGGATTTTTCGGGTGCAAGCATTTCTCTAAAGCAAATCAATATCTAAATTCTTGCGGCCAGAAGGATATTGTTTGGTAATTAATATATGAATCTAACAGATAATCAAAATATATATTTAGGAATATCCGAAAAGAAGGATGGTCCGATGAAAAATTCTTTAGAGAATCGTTTTTTGTTTTTTAAAAACAAAAAATTGGACAAAAAAATTATAATATCCGCCGGTTTAAATCATGAAAATAAAGTTGTAGTTATCGATAACCTGGATGAAAGTACCATAATTCCCAATTGCGATGCTTTAATTACTAATCAAGATAAATATTTGCTCACGATAACGGTCGCCGACTGTTTGCCAATTTATTTTTATGATAAAAATAAAAAAGTAATCGCTTTAGCTCACGCCGGTTGGCGCGGAGTGGTTTCCGAAATCGCAACCGAGGTTATAAAATCTTTGGTTGGTAATTATGGTTCCAGCCCAAAAGATATTGAAGTTTTTATCGGACCGCATATTCAAAATTGCCACTTCGAAGTTAAGAATGATGTTATGAGCCAATTTAAAACATCTGATTCTGTTATTCAAGATGAAAAAATATATATTAATCTTTCTCGGGTAGTAAAAAATCAGCTTATTGAGTCTGGCATAGCTAAAAATAATATTGATATCAGTCCAGATTGTACTTATTGTTTAAATGACAAATATTTTTCCTTCCGGCGTGATAATCCTAAGGAACTAGAAACGATGATCGCTTATATTGGACTAAAATCGGTTATATATTAGAAATCCGAAGCTAAAAAATTTTCAAACTTACAAAAAGATCTAATATTAGAGATATTTAATTACTGCGAGGGTAGTTAATTATATTCAAACCGAGATAAATTAATTTAGTAACACAAAAACTACATTTTATTTTTTGTAGTGACATTTTTATTAGCGAGAAAATATTTTTTTGCGAGTCATATGATCTAGTTAGTCCATATTTTCTTTATAACAGAATAATTATTAAAAAGCTATTATTTTAAATTTATAAAAAATTTCCTAATATTAAACAAATATATTATTTCTAGGTGATGTTTGACATTTATACCTAATAAGGTATAATGGGGATATAAAATAAAAATTAAATTTTAATATGAAAATTTGCTTTTACAATCTAGGAAGTGGATATTCTTCACCGGTTCAAGACTATCTAGAAAAAAAATTGGGCAAAAATATAGATTACCCGAATAAAGACGAGGCTCAAAATGAGTTATCTAATATTGTCGCAAAATGGAATTATGCCATTGAAATTAATGGCATACCAGATGGCCACATAATTATTAAATTGAGCGGATATGATTTTATTGAGATACGAGTAAAAAAATCAAAAATATTAATTCGTTTCCCATTCTTTAGGGATTGCCGGAATGAAAGAATAGTTTTGCTCAACGGTTTTGAAAAAAAGGATGGCTATAAACAGGGCGGGAAGATTGATAGATATGCCGAAAGAAAGCTAAGCGAGGCGCAAAGTTATTACGAAGATTACTGCTTACATAATGATCATTTTATAAAAATTCCGGATATTTATACTTAATTTATTTTAATTCTATATAAAATTAATAAAAATCTATGCCCAAATCAATAAAAACAAAAAGAACAAACAAAATTTTTCGTGTTTTAAAATCAAAAAAATTTAAAGATAAATTAGGTCCGGCTTTATTTTTAACAAGAATATCTAGTGTGGTTTATAGGGGGAGGCTTGAAAAAAAATTAAGCCAACAGCAATTATCCAAAATGGCCAGGACGACTCAAAGAATAGTTTCCGAAATTGAAAATGGAAATTATAATATGGGGAGTGATTTGTTATATAGATTATTCAAAGTCCTGGATAAAGAATTAATTTGTGACGGTAAAAATTTAATTAGCGGTGAGGCGTATTCTGTTGTGGTTACATCCAATAATTATGCGAGCTTTTATCAGAAAAACCCTAACAAAAATATAACATTGAATATAATGACAGCTTCAATGGCTGTAATGCAAACAATATAATATTATAAAAAATAAATTTAAATTTATGAAAAACATTTGGTCTATAATCTGTTCTAGGGCGGTTGTTGATAGCAATACCAACACGCTCAGTTTGTTTGATTGTGTCGATGAGGCTATAGTAGGCTTTCCTAGCGTTGAAGAAATGACTAAACCAAAAAAGAATATCCCCGCTTCATTTACCATAGCTAGTCTTTGGGTCAATGAGGATTCGTCCAAAGAAAAAAAATTCAATCAATTAATTGAAATTTACGATCCAAATAATAAAAAAATTGGGGATTTTTCTAATGATCAAGTTTTTGAAAAAAATAAAAAAAGATTAAGAACATTGTTAAATTTTAACGGGATGGAAATAACTGATGAGGGTCAATATACTATTGTCGTTAAATATAAAGAAGTCGGCGAAAAATATTTAGTCGTTTCCGAGCTTCCATTAGATATAAAATTTACAATAAACTTGCCAGTTGAAAAAATAAATAATAAATAAGCCCTAAGCTGATAATAAAAAATATCCAAATAAATTTGGATATTTTTTATTAGCGGAATGGAAGGGACTCGAACCCTCGACCTCCTGCGTGACAGGCAGGCGCTCTAACCAGCTGAGCTACCACTCCAATTTATTTGAAAAATTGACCAATTTTACTTGCGTCAACAACCAAATAATAGCAAAGGCCTTTTATCTTGTCAAACCTATATTTTTGCCTTATAATTATAATAAATTAAACGAAGCTTCCGCTATAGCCGGCCGGCAAATAGCGGATTAATTTTTAACCCCCAATTAAGACTAAAACTATGGAAAAAGAATTAGACCAAGACGCTATCGCCCAAATCAAAGCTGATCTTATTATTAGAAAAGAACAAATTCTAAATGAGCTTGAAGATGTGTCTAAACAAGACAGCCATGAGGCTGATAATATTGGCGCTAAATTTCCGGAATACGGCGATAAGCCAGATGAGAATGCCCAAGAAATAAGTGATTACACAACCAGCGTGATGACGGAAAAAGTTTTAGAAAAAACCCTTGATGATATTAACGCCGCTTTAAAAAGAATCGATGACGGTACTTATGGAATTTGCAAATATTGTAAGAAAGCAATTAGTCCAAAACGCTTAATGGCTCGCCCCGTAGCTAGCGCTTGTATCGCTTGTAAAACTGAACTGCAAGAAAATGACTAACCGAAACTATAAACTTCAAATAAAAAATATAGCCTGGGCAATTATGCTGGCTATATTTTTTTTAATCGATAGATATTTAAAATATTTAGCGATAAATAATTGGGTAAATAATCCTAAAAAAATATTGAGTAATATTTTGACCTTCAGTCTTACCCCTAATTACAATATTGCCTTCTCCTTGCCTCTGAGTGGTATTTGGTTAAATATTTTAATACTTTTTATCATAGCCGCCATCATCGCCCATTTGTTATTTAATAGAAAACATTTGCCCAGTGTAGAAATTATACCATTTTTGGGAATAATAATTGGTGCTTTAAGTAATTTTATAGATCGCCTAAAATACGGCTATGTGGTTGATTATTTAGATTTAAAATGGTTTACCGTGTTTAATTTAGCCGACGTGCTAATTAGCATAAGTACGATTATCCTTATCATTTATCTCTTTAAAACCAAAAAAGCGTCCTAAGACACTTTTATTTTTCGACCCTCTTTAATATTTTTAATTTCAACTTTGATTTTATTTTTTGGCCAGATACTTTTCACTTTTTCTGCCCATTCAATTACCACCACCGTATCCTTCTTGCCCAAATAATCATCGATTCCAATCATCTTTAAATCTTGCCCGGAGTTTAACCTATAAGCATCAATATGGCATAAAGTGCCTATTTTTGTTTTATAAATCTTCATGATATTAAAAGTTGGGCTATTTACTTTTCCTTTAACACCCAGTCCTTTGGCAATCCCCTGGGTTAAACAGGTTTTTCCGGCTCCTAAATTTCCCAATAACAAAATAACTTCACCACCCCGGCAAGTTTTACCCAGCTTTTCACCATATAAAAATGTTTCTTCAGGACTATTGGTTATTAGGTTTTTCATACTGTTTAATTGTAAGTTTAAAGTTTGGGGATGTAAAGGGTTTTTTGGTATAAAAAAAGGAAGTCCATTTTAGACTTCCTATTTCAAATTAACGGCCTGTTTGGTAAGCCAATGTGATATGTACCAAGCTCCACAAAGAGCGATGGCAACACCAATCCACTGCCAAACAGTTAAACTTTCGCCGAGAAAGATGCTCGCTCCAATAATAACGGCCGGCGTTTCGCCTTGAGCTAAAATACTAGCCTCGGCTGTTGGCAAGTTGTCAAAAGCTGTTAGATTAGCAATCCAGTAAAGAAGCCCGCCGACAAAGGAAAACCCTAGAACAAGTAAAATTATATTTGGATTGGCTAGCGGAGCCCATGAAGTGTGAATACTAAGTACAAACCCTAGAGTTCCCATACCGATACTTCCCCAGAAACATCTCTGAAGTGGTGCTGATTTTGCACGAGCAAAAAATTCATACAAAATGCCATTCATAATGGTGCCAAACAAAGTCCAGCCAAATCCTGCCCACTGAAAATTCCCACCCCATCTAGCGATCACTACGCCGAGAAATACTAAAGTCAAACCAAGTATAGAAGCTAAAGAAATCCGCCTTCCTAAAAAAGCACCAATAATTAAATTTACTATCGGAGTGGCAGTAATGATTATAATAGTTGGACCAGCGCCCCAGTGTCTAATTCCTTCAAAGAGGCCAAGTGTCGCAAATGGTAAAATCAAAGCAACCAGATATGTATATTTATCGGCGCGTTTAATTACTCCGCGAAGCCCAATAAGCGCCATCACAGCGGTTATAAATCCACGAAGCACCATTAACTGCGGTGGTGAGAACATATTCAAGACGTTAACAAAAGGCAGAGCTAACCCTGCCGTGAGCCAAATGCCCAGAACTCCAATGAGTCCCAACAGAGTTTTGTTTTTCATTTTTCTCTTCCTTTAAAGTTAGTATTTTTAACGAACAATTTTAATTAATTATTATGACATATTATATTATTTTATGTCAAGGGATAAGGATTTTCGCCCTCGCTTCGCCTCAAAATAGGCGAAGCTCACTTGTCCTGGGTTGGCGCCCGAATATCCCCCGGATATTCGTTCGGCGCTCGTCCGTTCGTTTCGGCTTCCGCCTCAACTCACATCTCGCTGCCAACCTGTTCGAACCCTATGCCTCCGGCATTAACAAAAAAGAATACATTTTATGTATTCTTTTTTGTTATGTGGGCGCACAAGGATTCGAACCCTGGACCCCTTCGGTGTAAACGAAGTGCTCTAACCAGCTGAGCTATGCGCCCTTAAAGGCAGAATACTGCCATATTTTAGGCTTGGTGGGCGAAAGAGGATTTGAACCTCCACAGCCTTGCGGCCACAAGCCCCTCAAGCTTGCGTGTCTACCAATTTCACCATCCGCCCAAAAATCCGCGAATCACGCGGATAAGGAAAATAAATTTAGCGAACTACTTTTTCTTTAAGTTTCTTCTTATAGCCTTTCTTTAAAAAAGTAAGTTTAGCCCGTTTTACTTCAGCAATCTTTTTAACTTCAACTTTAGTAATAGTAGGTAAATTTAAAGGAAAAATCTTTTCCACGCCAATTCCATCAGAAACCTTACGAACCGTAATAGTCGCTCCAGCTTCTTTATTATGTTTTCTGGCAATGATAATACCCTCAAAATACTGGACTCTTTCTTTTTCTTCACCTTTGGAATTCAATTCTTTGATTTTTTGATAAACTCTGACGGTTTGACCAGGACGAAGTTCCATTTCCTTGTCGGTAACGCTTTCAGCCAGAGTAGCTTTTTTTTCAGCCATATTAGTATAAAATTTCATAAACGAGACGGTTAAATCTCGTTTATCTTAATAAATATTTTTAGTCTTGTTTAATATTATAATTAAATCTTGGGCTTGTCAATGGTTAATTTTTAGCTAAGGCCTCTTTAATTATTGAATATGCCCGATCAAACACCTCGTCGGGAGTCAGTTTGGTGGTATCAATTATATAATCGTAGTTTTTCAGGTCATAAGTATCGATACCAAAAAACTGTAAATAGCGTTTTCTATCACTCGCTTTACGGGTTTTGACGCTAATGATAACGTCTTCTAAGGTTTTCATAGAATTGTCTTCTCCGGCTCTGCCCGCTAAAAAAATTCTTCTCGCCCCTTCCTCATCAGTAACATCTAAATACAACTTTAAAGATTGTGGTATAAAGTGCCAAGACGTTCGGCCTTCAATTACAAAATTATCTTCGGTTTCTCCTAATTTTTTTTGATATTCATCAACTTCTAGGTCTGTCTGCGGATCAGTTTCCCCTAATTTATTATATTCCGCTAAAGTCATCCCTCTATTAGTCGCGGCTTCCCGCCGCATACCGCCCATATAATAACGAGGCCAGCCTAAAACTTCCGCCAATCTTTTAGCTAAAATACTTTTACCAGACCCTTGATTACCGCCGATTGAAACAATCATTTAATTTGTCTTTTAGATGATAACAGTTTATTATATAATTATCTTAAAACAATGATGATAAAAACGCAACGCATAATTAACCTGCATTTACTTATTTTATGTATTTAGAAAAATTAGAAATTCAAGGCTTTAAATCATTTGCTGGTAAAAATAAACTTATTTTCCCGGGTTTGGCCAAAGATGGAAAAAGAGGCTTAACCTCGATCGTCGGGCCTAATGGCTCCGGTAAATCAAATATTGCCGATGCTATCCGCTGGGTTTTGGGCGAGCAGAGCCTTAAAACTTTACGAGGTAAAAAAAGTGAAGATATTATTTTTTCCGGCTCGGATCAAAAAAATCAGCTGAGTTTGGCTGAAGTATCTTTAATTCTAAATAATATCGATAAAAGTTCTTTACGATTTTTTAATGAAGAAAAAATCGAAAATAGCGAAACCTCAGAAGAACCTGATTTTGATAAAATCCGAGAATTTTTAAACGCCGATGAAATTATTATTACCCGCCGAATTTATCGCAGCGGCGATAGTGAATATTTAATTAATAATAAACGGGTCCGTCTCGCTGATATTCAAATGCTGCTGGCCAAAGCCGGCGTCGGCCAAAAAACTTACAGCGTTATTGGACAGGGAATGGTAGAAAATTTTTTAAATACTAACGCTGCCGACCGCAAAGATTTTTTTGATGAAGCCACTGGAGTCAAACAATTCCAAATTAAGAGAGATATGTCTCTTAATAAATTAGAAGGCAGTTATGAAAATTTACAGCAAGTGGAAATGCTGCTGAGTGAAATTCGCCCCCGACTTAAAAGTCTGACCCGCCAAGTGGAAAAATTAAAAAGACGCAGTGAAATCGAAGCTGATTTAGTGAGCAACCAGTTTAATTATTATAACTTTCTATATCAAGAAGCCAGCGCCAAACTCGAAAAATCTAATGCTAAATTTTTGGAACTCGAAAAAGTTAAAATTGATCGTGAAGAAAAATTAGCCAAGTTGAATGATGAATTAAATTTAATAAGAACCACCAATAATTTTCAAGAAATAAATACTTTACAACCGCGTCTTAAAGAACTGGAAGCGGAAAAAAATCAACTCCTTCACTCTCTAGCTAAATTACAAGCCGAACTTGAAGTCCAGCTCGAAACTCAAGGGCAGTTTGATGTCTCTTGGCTAAGCAATAAAAACAACGAGTTAAATTTAGAACTGGAAAAAATTGCTCGCGAAATATCTTCTTTAGAAATTAATCAAAATAATCAAGAAGAGAAAACTTATCAAGAAGAACTGGTTAATATAGAAAAAGAAATAAATAAGGCTTATGAAGTCCGCCGCGAAATTGAAAAAAAGGAAACGGAAAAGAATCAATATCTTAAGCAAATAACTAAACTGGAAGCGACATTAGAGGCTAACTTAGAAGCTCAGGGGCAGTTTGATATTTCCTGGTTAAATAATAAAAAAGAAGAGTTAGCTCATGAGCTTGATTCTTTAAATACAGAAATTACAGCGCTGCAAGCAGAAAATAACCGCCATCAAGAAAATACTTTGCAAGAAAAGCTAAACCAAGTTGTCAGCCGCCTAAATTCGCTTAATCAAGAAGTGCAGTCCATAAAAACCGAGCTCAAAAAACCGGGCGTCGTTAAAAATAACCGCGAAGAAATTAGCCGCATTATTGAAGAATTTTTAAACCAACTGGAATCGATTAAAAAAGAGGCGGACTTAGAAAAAGTCAAAAAAATGATTGAAGCGGCTAAAAATAATTTTCAAGACCAAATCCGCGAATACTTAGCCGATGAAAATGCGGAAAAAATAAATCGTGTTAAAGAAATTCAAGATGAAATTATTGCTAGCGGCGATGAAAGGCAAAATATAAATAACCAGCTTAATGAAGAACGCTTGCGCCTGTCCTCGATTAATGAGCGCCTAAGATTGTTGCAAGACAAAAAAGAGCAGAGCACTAGAGAAATTGCCGATCTAGAAATAAAAATTGCTAAAAGCCAAATAAAATTTGATGCCGCTTCTTTAGAAATAGAAAAAACCGGGCTTTTAAAGTCAGTTAACGCTTTAGCAGAAGAAATAAAAGCTTTGGGGCTCAAAGGCCAAACCAAAAATCTTCAAGAAAAAAAACAAGAACTCCAAAATAAAATTCATGATTACCGATTAAATCTATCAGCTAGCCGGGAACGCTTGCGCTTGCTTCAAGATAAAAAAAATCAAGTTGCCAGAGAAATTTCCGAAATAAAGATTAAGCTCGCTAAAAGCCAAATAAAATTTGATGCTAGCGGAGTTGAGGCCGAAAAGAAAGAAATAAACAACAAACTGGAAAAAATTAATTTAGAAATAAGCGGTTTAGAAGAAAAAATAAATACCTTAAATCAAGCCAAAGAAAAAGAGAAGGCCCAGATGTTTGCTATTTCCAACCGAACTCAGGAACTGCAGCAGGAAATAAATTCTTTGTTATCAGAATTAAATGATTTACGGATCGAAGCTACCCGGCAAGAAACTAAATTGGAAGATTTGGAAAATAATATTAGAAACGACGAACTGAATTTAACGGAAATAAAAAATCACAAAATTACAGAAGAAATAATCGATACGGCGCGCTGGCACAAACGCTTAACCGAGTGTAAAAACCAATTAGAACTTATCGGCGGCATCGATGTGGAAACGGAAAAAGAGTTTAATGAAACTAAAGAGCGCTTTGACTTTTTAAGCAGCCAAACCAATGATTTAAACAGTGCCGTTAAATCGCTGGAAAAAATTATTTCCGAACTTGATGTTAATATTAAAGAGCGCTTTGATCATGAATTTGAAATTATTTCCGAAAAATTCAGTGAATACTTTAAAATATTATTTAACGGCGGAACAGCTAAAATATTTAAACTAACTGAAGAAGAAAAACTACCGGCTGAGGGAGCAATAATTCCTGAAGAAACTAATCCAAGCGATGACAGCCTGAAAAAAATTAAACTTCTTAAAAAAAGAAACGCCCTGGGATTATCGGGAATTGAAATTCAAGCCACCCCTCCGGGTAAAAAGATTCAGACGATTTCGATGCTCTCTGGCGGTGAACGGGCTTTAACTGCTATTGCTCTTATCTGTGCGATTATCAGCGCCAACCCTTCGCCTTTCGTCGTTTTAGATGAAGTGGATGCGGCGCTTGATGAAGCTAATTCCGAACGTTTAGCTCAAATTTTGGATGATTTGTCCAACAAAACTCAATTTATTGTAATCACTCATAATCGCGCTTCGATGAAACGAGCCAATATCCTTTACGGCGTAACTATGCAATCTGACGGCATCAGTAAACTACTGAGTGTAAAACTTGAAGAAGCAATCAACCAGCAAAATTTAGCCTAACTAAAAACTACTTAAAAATCCACTAAGTACTAGTGGATTTTTGTATTACCTTTTAACGGGTTTTTTGATATAATAAAAATACCTTATTATTTGCCCGCTGACCTTATTAAAAGAGCGGACGTTTAAACTTTATGATTAAAAAGATTACTCTTTTGTCGCTGTTGCTTATTTTAATTTTAGCTTCTGGTTTTGGCTGTAAAACTGTTAGTAAAGATACGGCCACAGCCACCAAACCGATTACTCTGACTTTTTGGCAAAGTTATGATGACTCGGATGCTTTTTCGGAGATTATTTCTAAATATCAAATTTTACATCCTAATATAACCATTGATTACAAAAAACTGCGTTATGAAGAATATGAAAATGAATTGCTTAATGCCTGGGCGGAAGACAGGGGCCCGGATATTTTTGCGATTCAAAACACTTGGATTAAAAAATATGAATCAAAAATTATTCCGATGCCGGATTCAATTACCATGGCTTATATGGTTTCCACGGGAACTATCAAAAAAGAAATGGTGCCGCAGCTGCAAACGGTTAAAAGCTTAACCATTCGAGATTTAAAAAATAATTTTGCCGACGTGGTCGCTGGCGATGTGATTTTAGAAGACGGAAAAATCTATGGCTTACCGCTATCAATTGATACTTTAGCCCTATATTATAATCGTGATTTATTAAATAACGCCGGAATCACCAATGCTCCTCGCTATTGGAATAAAGAGTTTCAACAAAGCATCAAGAAGCTTAGTAAACAGGACCCGAAGAAAGGTTTAATTCAAGCGGGCGTGGCTCTGGGTACCTCTAAAAATATCAATCGTTTTAGTGATATTTTATCGGTTCTAATGATGCAAAACGGCGCCATTATGTTAAACGGTTCTCAGGTAATGTTCCAGTCGATTCCGCAAAATATGTCCAATAATTATAACCCCGGTCTTGAGGCTCTACGTTTTTATACTGATTTTGCTAATCCCGCTAAAGAAGTTTATTCGTGGAATAATGACATGCCTAATTCTCTTGAAGCCTTTACGAGCGGTAATTTAGCGATGTTTTTTGGTTATTCTTTTAACTTGGATCAGATAAGGGCTCAAGCGCCAAAATTAAATTTTGGCATTGCCAAATTACCTCAAATAGAAGGGAACCCAATGGAAATAAATTTTGCCAATTACTGGGTGGATTCGGTTTCAAAAAAGAGTAAGAATCCGAATGAGGCTTGGGACTTTATCCAGTTTATGACTAAAGAAGAAAATGCCAAATTATATTTGGCTAAAACAAAAAAACCCACGGCTTTAAAATCGCTCATTGCTTCTCAAAAAGATAATGAAGATTTAGGCGTTTTTGCTGAACAAATTTTAAGTGCTAAAAGCTGGTACCACGGAAAAAGTATCAGCGACGCCGAAAGTGCCATCGGCGAAATGATCAACTTTGCACTCACCGCTACTGATAGATTGCAAGATATTTTAAACGACGGCGCTGTTAAAGTCCAACAAACAATTAATTAGTTTAAAAATTTATGAAAAACTATCAAAAGGCTGGCATTTTTATTTCGTGCTTAATTATTGCCGGCTTGGCTGTTCACGCTTGTTCAGCGGCCAGTTTAGTTGATACCAGCGGAAATTATGCGACTGGGGATTACAACTTAAACGACATTAGGGAATATGCCATTTATTTAATTAAACTTATTTTGGGCTTAGTTGGCAGCTTATCTTTGTTAGCCTTTGTTTATGGCGGAGTTAGCTTTTTAATTTCCGCCGGCAATCCGGATAAAGTAAAAGATGGTATTAACGCTATTAAAGCGGCAGTTATTGGGCTGCTTATTACATTTACCAGCGTTTTAATTATTAATGTTTTTTTCGGTGGCTTAGGAATAAAATGGAATGTAAATACTGGAGCGGTAACTGCTAATGGAACGGCTCCAATGACTAACTAAATGACTGAGTTTACTAAAAAATATTTAGGAAATAGCGGTTTAGGTGCCAGATTAAAGGCGGCTCGAGAGTTAAAACAAATAAATCCTGAAGTCGCCGCTCGTCGTTTAAATATTCGCTTAGAATATCTCCTGGCTATTGAAGGCGATCGCTTTGACCGTTTACCGGCCGGTTTATACAGTAAAAATTATATAAAAGATTACGCTGCTTTCTTAGGCCTCCCCGGAACTGAAGTTAAAAAATGGATTAAAGAAAATTTAGAAATAGCAAATGAGAGTAATAATCCTTTCTCTAAAAAAATAATTAGGCGCCAAGAATTTATCGTTTTCCCCAAATTAATCAAGAATATAATTTTAGGCTTAGTCTTTCTTGCTTGTTTGCTTTATCTAGCGTTTTACTTTAAGAAAATCATCTTTCCTCCGGAACTAAACGTTTATCAACCGGATAAAAACTTAAAAATAGCAGAAAATTTTATTGAAATTAAAGGAATTACTGAACCTGAGGCGGAGGTCAGTATTAATGGCGAAGCTATTTTAAATACTAGCCATGGTAATTTCTCCACTATTATTAATTTAAAAAAAGGCTTAAATAATATAACTATCAAAGCCAAAAAAAAATACAGCAGCGAAGCCTTAGTCTTGCGTCAAATTCTCGTGGAATAATTTATTAAATTTATGCTCCAAAACTTAAAAACAAAAATATTTGATATTAATCTGATCTTAAAAAAGATTGAGGTTAAAGAAAATGACGTGGTGGCCGAGTTGGGCTGTGGACATTTCGGTTATTTTGTCTTTCCAATTGCTAAACTACTAAGCAAACAAAGCACTTTATACGCCATTGATATTATGCCAGTGGTGCTTGATGAAATAAAAAAAAGAGCTCATACGGAAAATTTGCCGCAAATAAAAACTATCTGGAGTAATTTAGAAATTTTTAAAGGCACTAAAATTGAATCCTCCAGCGTGGATATCGCCCTGCTAATTAACATTTTAAATCAATCGGAAAAAAAGGTTGAAATTTTACGAGAAGCTGTTAGACTGGTTAAGAGCGGAGGAAAAATTCTCGTAGTGGACTGGAAAAGAGACGCTCTGTTATTTGGCCCGAAATTAGAAAATAGGGTAAACATTGAAGCTTTTAAACAAATTGTTCCTAAATTAGGTTTAACTATTACTCAAGAATTTGAGGTGGGCGAGAGATATCACGCCTTCCTTCTTAAAAAATTATAAAATTTATGTCAACCTTACTTTCACTCGCTTTTTGGTTTAATTTAAGACCAGGAAGCTTAAACGCTCTACCACGCAATATTTTTATCGGGTTTTTTCTGTTCTTAATTGTCGCTGCCATCTTATTTTTTGTTGTTAAGAAGAAAAAAGGGATTTATCGCCAATTTTTTGCCAATCTCTACGACTTCTGTGTTTCAAATGCGGTTATCGCCTTATTTCTTTTATTCTTTAACTACGAACTGGTACCGTTTTTCTCCGCTCATTTTTGGTTTTTACTCTGGTTTATCGTAATGATTTGGTGGTTGATTATCATTCTAAAAAAATTAAAAAAAATAGCAATTAGAAAACAACAACAAACCGAGGTTGATGAAATAAAAAAATATTTACCATAAAACAATTAATAAATTTTAAAATCGCAAAAACCCCTCCGTTGCGTGGGGTTTTTATATGGATAAAAAAATTATCGGCAATTGGGGCGAAGCGGTCGCCAAAAATTATTTAGAAAATAAAGGCTATGCTGTTTTAGAAACTAATTGGCGTTATCATCGCTTTGAATTAGATATCATCGCTTACAAAAATGGGGTGGTTGGGATTGAGGTTAAAACAAGAAGAAATCATACCGACTTGGCTTTTACGGTTTTAAAAGCAGAACAGTTAAACAGGCTGCGCCGAGCTTTAAAAGCTTACTGTTTTTTACGTTCTTTAGATTATAGTGGGTCTCGCCTGGATCTTATTCTAATAAAAAACAAAAATTTAACTGGAGTAATCGGCTTACAGCACTTTAAAGACCTTTAAGCCGGGCCGCAATTTGTCTTGTTATAGCTGATATGCTAAAATAATTACATAAATTACAAAAAATATAAAAACTAGAAAGGTGGTGAATTATGAAAAAAATCGCTAAATATTTATTGTCCTTAGTTATGGTGGCCTCAGTAGTTGTTATTCCAGCCGCTTCTTTTGCTGCTGTTAATACGCTCAAAGTCACTGACCTAGGTACAACACAAGTAGAAAGCAACATTAGCTTAGGCAATAAATCTCCACTCGACACCGCCACTAATTTGATTAACACCGCTATGCTCTTTTTGGGTATTATCGCTGTTGTGATCGTTTTACTCGGAGGTTTTAAATGGATGACCGCTATGGGCAGTGAAGAAAAAATTACCGAAGCTAGAAAATTAATGGTAGCTGGTGTAGTTGGAATAATCTTCATTCTTTCCGCTTGGGGTATAGCTAATTACGTTTTGAAAACCGCTGTTACCGTTACAACTAGTGGAACGGCTACTAATAACTAGTTTTTCGAAAATCGATTTTAGAAAAATGGCCCCCTCATAAGTTATGGGGGGCACCGCCTTAAATCTAAATTTATTTGGCTTTAGAGCAGTGAAAAATTATATGAAATTAATTAAATATTTTTTAGCGATTTTTGCCTTTAGTTTCGTGCTTGGTTTAGCGGTGCCGGTTTTAGCCGCTGAAACCAGTACTCTTGATGGTTTAAATTCGGCCGCTCAGGGTATTCCAGCTTATCAGCCTCAAATTAAAGATACCGCCAAGACAGTGGTGATTAATAAGGTTGGAAATATTGTGTCTTTGATTCTGTCTTTTGTCGGTGTCATATTTTTAATTTTAACTATTTATGCGGGTTTAATGTGGATGACCGCTCAAGGAAACTCCGCTCAGGTGGATAAAGCTAAAGATTTACTAATTAATGCGGTAATCGGGCTCGTGATTGTAACGGCCGCTTATTCGATAACCTCCTTTGTCGGTACTAGTATTGTGGGTAAATAATAATTTATGAAAAAATTGTTAGCCATTATATTGTTCTCCCTGTTTTTAACAGCTGCTTATTTGCCGGCCAGTGCTGCTGAGTACAGGTTTAACAGCAGCAGCGGCTTAGATACTTTAGGAGCAAAAACCGGTCTTGATGTTAATCCTCATACGCCCGAGTTTTATATCGGCACCTTTCTTTCTTTGTTTTTTTCTTTTTTAGGTATTATTTTTTTCATCTTAATTGTCATTTCTGGGGTAAAATGGATGACCGCCCAAGGGGACGCCAGCCAAGTTTCTCAAGCTAAAGAAACAATAATTAGGGCAATCGTCGGTTTAGTTATTGCTCTCGCGGCTTACGGCATAACATATTTTGTGATGAATATGTTTACTACTACCAACTCAACTTCGATAGATAGTCCGGTTAATAACACGCCAGATCCATTTGGAGCGCCGCAAGCTTAAGTTTACTTACTAAATTAATGTTTAAAAATTCAAATTCAACTAAATATTTATTCCCCTTACTGTTTATTGGTAGTTTTTTAGTACTAAACGTGACTCTAGCCGCTAGCTTGCAAGAAGGCTTCGGCGCCACCGGAAATTTAAGTAATTTTGCCACTCAAGCCAAATATTCCACACCGCAAACTCCGGAATACTATATTGGACTGGCTTTAAATGGTTTATTTTCACTACTGGGAATAATTGTCATGGCCATGATTTTTTATAGCGGTTTTGTTTGGATGACCGCCCGCGGCAATGACACTAAAGTGGCTAAAGCTAAAGATAATTTAATTGATGCTTTACTAGGATTATTATTTGTTGTCGGCGGCTACGCTCTAACTTCATTCGTTTTAAAAATATTTACATAATATTATGGTAAAAAAAATTAAATCCTGGCTTAATGTTTTGTTTTTGACTTTAGTTTTAATTATTCCCGGTCTTGTTTTTGCTACCTCGCAATCATTAGTAACCCCTGAGGCCTCGCCAACTGACAGATTAAATGCGGCCGCCGCTGGTGGTGTCGGTCCTTATAGTAAAGCAGCTGATCAATTTACTTTAGCTAATATTTTGGGCACCGTTATCAGCGTCGCTTTAAGTATCTTGGGTGTAATTTTTATTCTTATCGTCATTATTGCCGGTTATAAATGGATGACCGCTCAAGGAAACGAAGATGATGTTAAAAAAGCTAAAGAATCAATGACTCGCGCCATTATCGGATTAGCTGTCGTTTTGTCATCTTATGCTATTTGGACATTTATTAAAACGATTTTTATTCAAAAAATATGAAGAACCTAAAAAAATTGAGCTCAATTATTTTCTTATTTGTCACTCAATTTATAGTTGTCCCAGCAACTTTGGCTGCAGGAAACATAGATACTACTGCTTTAGACCAGCAAGATGTAGCTCTAATGAATAATTCTGGCTTGGCGGGCAACAGTAACCTATCATCTATTATTTCTACCTTAATCCAAACCGCTTTGGGTTTTTTAGGAGTTGTTTTTTTAGTTTTAACTATTCTGGCCGGCTTTAAATGGATGATGTCCGAGGGTAATGAAGATGAAATTAAAAAAGCTAAAGGCTCTTTAAAAAATTCTATTATTGGTTTAGTAATTGTGCTGGCGGCTTACGCAATAACCTATTCCGTCTTTAAATATTTACCTTTTGCCGGCGGAGGCAGCGGATCAATTACTACAACTCCTTAAAAATATTACAAAAAAGCCAAAGAAAAAAGGACATCAATTACTGACGTCCTTTTTTATTTTTTTACCAATCGGACAGGTTTTTTTTAATCGCCCAATAGGTTTTTCTACCGTCGAACCAGTTGAGTACACGTGGGTCAACGTGAAATATGTCAGAGGCCACGGAATTTCCACAAGTTACTGTAACACGATAAGTTCCGGCCGGCAGTTCCCAGTCTTTTTTTTCCTGAGGTTTCAGGTTTAGGGAAACTGGAGGAACGTCCTTTATGTCAACGCGCTCAATGTAAAAGTTAGTGGACTCGCCGATATTCTTTTTCTCATTAATCAGTAACCCACCGAATTTTTTAGCGGTGTTGGTATTGTCAGCTCCTCCTTCAGAAAGCCTAAATACCTGGGCACGACTGCGACGTCTGTATTCCACCGGACTCATTTGTTCTGGAAGATTAGAAGCAATATCTGCTTTAGTGCGCTGCTCGGTACCAGTTAAGGCAGTTTCTTTTAGAGAAGCCAGGGTTTTTTCCAAATTAGCCTTTTCTGAAATTAGTCGAACAGTGTCTTCCTTGGCAAAAAATATTTCTTTTTTCAGCTTTTGCTTTTCAACTGGGCTTTTTGTTTTTTGCAGTTGCTCCGGAGCAGTCACCTTCAAATAAAAGATTTGGTCCTTCACCTCGCCCAGTCTTTTTTCTAACTTGGCGGTTTCAGAATCCACTCTTTTTTGGCTCTCTTCAAAAGTCTGAGCCTTAACTCCACTTACTATAAGCAGGGTTAACAAAATTACAACGATTTTTTTCATCATTATATGCTTTTGGTTATTAATGTTCTTTTTTTACCGTCAAAAACTACTCTTTTGACTAAAAATAATATACCATATTTGGTTATTTATGTCAATGACTTATCCCCAGCGCCTCCTTGACTTATAAAGACCCCTGTGATATAAATAAAGGTCGCAAAAAACTCCAGTATTTAGGGGTTTTTATTTACGGCAAAATATATAAACTTATGAAAACTCGTCTCCAAAAAATTGGTGAAGAAATTGTGCCTCTCAGTAGACAGCAGAGCTTACTTTTGTTTTTACTAATTGCCTGTATTTTTCAATTTGTTCTATTCTTTACCCCTGCTTTAGCCGCTGAAACGGTTGCCGCTCAAGATGGATTAATTAGCTTAGATGCCGTAAATAGAAGCTCAGAGATGGATAAAGACGCCCAAAAGATTGTAAGTTCAATAGCCACTGAGGCAACCACAACACCAGAAACTATGGCCACCACAACCCCGCCTGCTACTCCCAAAGTTAAAAGTACCAGCGTCCATGTAATAACCGCCTATAATTCAGAAGTGGGGCAAACTGATGATTCTCCTTGTGTTACGGCTAACGGCTTTAATGTTTGTCAGCACGGGCAAGAAGATACCATTGCGGCTAACTTCTTAAAATTCGGCACTAAGGTGAAGATTCCTGAATTATATGGCGAAAGAGTTTTTGTGGTTCGGGATCGGATGAACGTTAAACATCCTAATAGAGTTGATATTTGGATGAAAAATCGCACCAGTGCTATAAAATTTGGTGTAAAAACAGCCAAAATTCAAGTTTTAGAATAATTTTTAAATCAATATACTGTATCAAAAAAGACCTTTTACAAGGTCTTTTTTGTTTAAAATTAGATATATACTCTGAGAACATGATGGAACTATTGACAAAATAGCATAAAAAGTGTATAATGTATTTATAAATGAGTATTTTTTAACAATAAAATAAACTCTCATATCATGAAAAGGACTACTCTGTTTTTAATTCTTGTTGTTTTATTCTTCTCAACCACCGCTTCCGCCAGTATCAAGATGAAACCTAAACTTCTTACCACCGAGGCAATCGACGCCGTCTGGGAAAAAACAGATTTTATCAGTAATCTTCTGCCCCTTCAGGACCAGGACAAAAGATATGGCCAGGATGAAGCCGCTGGCCGACTGCGTTTTTTCTGGGGAAAAGCACGAGGCATTGATATCATGATGGCAATTTCTGATATGCCTAAATTTATGGACCAGATGGTAAACATCCAAGTGGCCATAAACGGACAGAAGAAAGTTCTGCCGTCTTTACCATTTATCAATAACTATTCGCTTAAATTGATTAATGATAAAGTTGTGATCCGTTGTAACTTCAGTGTGGATACTTATGGACCACACTTTTACATAGTGAGAAATCAAAACGGCGACGGCTATGAGACAAGTGTGGTTAGTGCAAAATAAAATTATCCAAAAAGGATAAGAAGGAGCCAGCATTCAACGTGCTGGCTTTTCTTATATCAAATATTAGAATAAAAATGATAAAAACCCTCGGGGCTTATTTTTTTCTTTCTTATTTAAAGCAATGGTAGTGCTAAGCACCGTATCAGGAATTAAAGAGATACTATCAATATCGCAATCGACCAAAAATTCAGCAAAGTCAGGGAAGTCGCTTGGTCCTTGTCCACAGATGCCAACTTTACGGTGATTCTTTTTAGCGATTGTGATTAGATTTTTAATTAATATCTTAACAGCTTCATTTTTTTCATTGGCCACGCCTTCAATATGCAAAGTTCCAGCGTCTCGGTCAATTCCTAAAACTAATTGGGTTAAATCATTTGATCCGATAGAAAAACCATCAAAAACTTTACAAAATTCTTCAGCCAAAATCACATTAGCCGGAATCTCAGCCATTACATATACTTCTAAACCATTTACGCCGCGCTTTAATCCGTGTTTGGCCATAATACTTAAAACCATCTTGCCTTCTTCAACTGTGCGACAGAACGGAATCATTATCTTTAAGTTCTTAAGACCTAGTTCATCACGAACCTTTTTTAAAGCTTGGCACTCCAACTCAAACGCTGGTAAAAATAGTGGCGCATAGTAACGGCTAGCCCCGCGCCAGCCAATCATAGGATTTGATTCAATTGGTTCAAATTCACGGCCACCAATTAAATTAGCATATTCATTGGTTTTAAAATCAGACAAACGAACAATCACATCTTTAGGATAAAAGGCGGCACTAATCATCGCCACCCCCTGAGCTAAGCGGTCGACAAAATAATCTGATTTTTTCTTATAGCCGATTGTTAAGTCGTCAATTTGTTTTTTGGCAGCCTTATCTTTAAGCGTACTATAATTAAGCAAGGCTAAAGGGTGAATCTTAATGTAATTATTAATAATAAACTCTAGCCGAGCCAGTCCTACGCCATCATTAGGAATTTGGGAACAAGAAAAAGCTAAATCCGGTTCAGCCACATTCATCATTATTTTAGTTTTTGGGCGCTTAATTTCTTTAACATTAGTTTTCTCAATTTTATAAGGCACTTTTCCTTCATAAACATAACCAATGTCACCTTCGGCGCAAGAAATTGTAATGGTTGCTCCTTTTTTTATTTGGCTCGATCCATTATTAGTACCCACTATACAAGGAATACCTAACTCTCGGGAAACAATGGCGGCGTGGCAAGTGCGCCCACCCTTATCAGTCACAATTGCTGAGGCAATTTTCATAATTGGTTCCCAATCAGGATCGGTCATATCAGTGACTAGCACCTGCCCTTTTTTAAAGTCATTAATATCTTTAATGCTCATAATGCGATTAGCCTCTCCTTCGCCAATCCGGTTGCCCACGCTTTGTCCGCTAACTATTACTTTTCCTTTATGGCTGATTATATAACGTTCTAGAAAATTACGATCCTTAATGCTTTCTACTGTTTCCGGACGCGCCTGTAAAATATAAAGTTTTTTAGTTTTTCCATCATAGCCCCATTCGATGTCCATTGGCCGCTTGTAATGTTCTTCAATCGTCATAGCCCATTTGGCCAATTGTTTTACTTGTTCATCGGTAATTGACTGTTTAAGCTGATCACTGGCAGAAACAGGAATATTTTTAACTGGAAATTTTCCTTTGGTGTCATAGACCATTCTTAAAGCCTTTTTGCCGATAGCCCGAGAAATAATCGCCATTGTTGGTTTAAAGACATAAAACTCATCGGGGTTTACGCGTCCTTGAACCATATTTTCACCTAAACCATAAATGGAATTAATTAACACCGCATTTTTAAAACCAGACTCCGTATCGATAGTAAACATTACCCCTGATGCCCCTAAATCGGATCGAACCATCTTTTGAACGCCGACTGATAGGGCAATTGAAAAATGATCAAAGCCTTTATCAACGCGATAAGAAATCGCCCGATCATTAAAGAGAGAGGCCACACATAATTTAACGGCCGTAAGCAGCGCTTTGTCTCCAGAAACATTTAGATAGCTTTCTTGTTGGCCAGCGAAAGAAGCGTCAGGCAGATCTTCGGCGGTAGCGGAAGAACGGACGGCCACGTCTAAATTCTTGACTTTATATTCAGCGGATAATTTATGATAGGCGGTTAAAATTGCGGTCTGAAATTCTTTAGGAAATTCCGCTTCAATAATTAGCTTACGGATGGCTGCGCCTTTTTTCATCAGGCTCTTAACGTCTTTTTTATTTAAATCTTTTAAAATGTCTTTAATCTTTTCTTTAAGCCCGGTGCTTTCTAAAAAATAGCGATAAGCGGCGGCGGTAGTCGCATATCCATTAGGCACCTCGATTCCTTTGTTCGATAATTTGTGATACATCTCGCCTAAGGAAGCGTTTTTGCCACCGACCGAAGGAACATCGACAATACTTAAATCCTTAAAGAACTTAATAAATGAAACTTTTTTCATAATATTTTTTTATTTTATTTTTTATTATTATATCATATTCTTTACATTAAATGAATAATTAGATAAGATAATTATCATGCGGGCGTGGCGAAATTGGTAGACGCACTAGCCTTAGGAGCTAGCGGGGCAACTCTTGAGAGTTCGAGTCTCTCCGCCCGCACATGTTTAAGTGGCTTCACAACTTTTTACCCCAACCGGTTTTATTTAATTTCGGAATAATTACCGTTTATTGGTACGCTTTTTTCATTGTTCTTGGAATAACGGCGGCCTTATTTTTAAGTTTACTGCTGGCCCGCCGTTTTAAAATAAATCCTGAAACAATTTGGGATTTAAGCTTCTATTTGGTGTTATTTGGCATCATTGGCGCTCGAGTATATGAAATATTTTTAGAATTTCCGTACTACACAACACATCCGTCGCAAATATTAAAAATTTGGGAAGGCGGACTAGCGATTCACGGCGCCATCCTTGCGGGAGCAATCACCTTGTTTGTTTATATTAAAAAAAATAAATTAAATTTTTGGCCGCTACTGGCTGTTATAGTCCCCGGACTAGCTTTAGGACAAGCCATCGGACGATTTGGCAACTGGTTTAATCAAGAATTATTCGGCCTGCCCACAAATTTACCCTGGGGAATTCCAATATCGGTTGAGAATAGACCAATAGAATTTATAACACAACAATTTTTTCAACCAACATTTTTATATGAAAGCTTAGGGTCACTATTTATCGCTATTTTATTATTTACCATTCTTTGGCGCCAAAAAAATAACTTAAATAATAAATTGGCCATGAGAATCGGCGCCGGATACTTGTTTTTATATGCCCTGTTACGTTTTAGTTTAGAATTTATAAAAATAGATATCACTCCTATCATATTTAATCTGCGCTGGCCGCAAATTATGAGTTTGTTTTTATTTATTATAGCTATTTTAATTTTTAAAAAATCATCCCATGCTTAATTTTATCTTTCACAAAAAACCGCAGGCTAATCTTCTGATTCTCTATTTTATGGCCTTTTTTCTGGCTCTAGCTGGGGCCTTACCGATGTATATTCAATCGAGTCACTTGTCAAAATTTTTTGGCTTGTCGGCGGTGGCCTGGTTTTTTGTCATCGCAAATTTAATTGCGGTCTTGGCAATTTTATTTTTTCCAAAAATAATTAAAAAATTTGGCAATTATCGAACGACCTGGCTAATTACTCTGCTATTTATAATATCTTTTACCGGCCTCGGAATATCCACTAATCCAGTAATGATTCTGTTATTTTTTGTTTTGATGCACCTGATGTTCAACTTAATCTGGATAAACATGGATATTTTTTTAGAAAGTTTTTCTAGCAATGCTTCGACGGGTAAAACGCGCACTATTTATTTTACAGTGATAAATTTTGCTTGGATTCTATCTCCATCATTATCGGCCAAATTTATTAACGGCGATAATTATTTTAATGTTTTTTTAGCGGCGGCGATTTTTATTATTCCTTTTCTGTTGATTTTTTTATTTTATGCTCAAAAAATAAAAGATAAAGTGTCTTATAAATCTATATCCATAGATAAAACGATCAAAAAAATGTATCGGGATCATAATTTGCGCGGCATTTTTTGGCTGGCTATGCTCTTAAACGTTTTTTTTAACGCGACCACGGTTTTTATTCCGATTTATCTTAATAAAGTGATTGGTTTTTCTTGGGTAGAATTAGGGGCGATGTTTTCTGTTATGCTTATTCCTTTTATTTTAGTAGAAATTCCGGCAGGAATTGTGGCAGATAAATATTTAGGCGAAAAAGAACTGTTATATCTTGGTTATTCAATCCTGATTATTTGCTTGGGCTTATTTTTTAGCAGTAGCTCAACTAGTTTTTGGTTTTGGGCTGGCTTGCTCTTTATAAGCCGTATTGGCGCTGCCCTAGTAGAAGCAATGCGTGAAACTTATTTCTTTAAAAAAGTGTGCGCCAAAGATATTGATAAAATAAATATTTTTCGAACCGCTATTCCACTTGGCTATTTATTTAGTTCCTTAATATCTTTAGCCGTTCTGATTTTTCTGCCAATTAACTATGTTTTTCTAGTAACCGCCTTGTTATTGTGCTCGGCCTTTCCTTTTTTAATTACCATAAAAGATACTAAATAAGTTAAAAGTTTCGGTTGACGAGACCGAAAAGTTCCGTTATTATAAAGAGTAATCAAGCGGGTATCGTATAATGGTTTTTTATATCAGCCTTCCAAGCTGAGGATGGGGGTTCGATTCCCCCTACCCGCTCACTATATAAAAAGACACAGAAATTTTCTGTGTCTTTTTATATAGCCTGACTAGTCGTAGGGGAATCGGACAGGTTGGCAGCGAGATATGAGAAGGAGCGGAAGCGACGACGAATAATCGAGCGCCGAACGAATATCCGGGGGATATTCGGGCGCCAACCCAGGACAAGTGAACTTTTTGCATTATGGCAAAAAGTGAGCGCGATAATCCCTACCCGCTCAGTCAAAAAAAATACAGGATTTTTCCTGTATTTTTTGTTTTATCCCTACTATTGACATAAAATGATATAACTGCTAGTATAAAAGGTCATATTATTTTGATATGACATTAAAAATGGAGGATTAAAAAATGATGACACTGTTCTTTTTCATTGCAGCCGTTATTTCTCTGGGGTATTTTATTCTCAGTAAAACCGGTTTTAAAATTGATAACAAGGAGGTTATCCCGGTTAGCCCTAAAGCTAAAAGCATTTCTATGGGCTTAATGATTCTTTTTCTGGTACTGGCCTTGGGGGCAGTAAAAATTATCCCCAGTGACTCAAGAGGTTTAAGATTTACTTTTGGCGCCATCTCCAGTCAGGAGTTAAGTCCTGGCCTAAGTTTTGCCCTTCCTTTAGTCCAGCAAATAAAGCTGGTAACCATCCAACCGATTGAACTAAAAACTACTATCACCGTTGACTCTAATGGAGCAATCACCAAAGACAATCAAACTATTGGAGCCCAGTTAGCCATGTTTTATGTTTACAACCAAGGGACGTTGCCTTTAATGTGGCGGGAATATGGTGAAGAAAAATTGGCCAGCTTGATTCAAAAATCAAAAGTTGAATCTTTTAAAGCTCAGGTTGGTAAATACGACATCTTTGCCCTACCTCTTTCTCAAGACAGTATCAGAATAAAAACCTTGAGACAGGCAAGAGCAATGTTAAGCGGCTATCCTATCACTATTACTGAATTGAAAATTACCAACTATGACTGGTCTGATGACTTTGACAACCAAATCAAAGAAACCATGAACCGCAGCCAACAGGTAAAACAGAAGGAGCAAGAGCTTTTAATCACCGAACAAGAGGCCCAAAAAAAGGTTAAAAATGCTGAGGCCGAAAAAACTGCTTTAATTACTGCCTCCGAAGGTGAAAAAATTGCCGCTGAAAACAGAGCTGAAGCTAAAACAGCAGAAGGCGAGGGAATTAGAAATTTTAACGAAGCGGTGGCCAAGAATATGACCCTGGAAATTGAACTCCGTAAGCTTGAAATCGAAAAAATTAAAGCCGAAAAATGGAATGGCCAGTTTGTTTCCACAAATAACTATGGCCCAATCCCCGTACAAACCGGGGGCCTGTTACCAGGTAAATAAAAACGTAAAAACGTTTGGAGGCGCGACTAACCATTGCGCTTCTTTTTTTAGTCTAAATTTGCTAAAGAACATAAATATTGCCATAATTAAAGAATAATCAACCTATATGAAATATTTATTTTTTGTTCAAACAGAGGGTCGTGGGCATTTAACACAAGCTCTGAGTCTAGCGGAACAGCTTAGAGAAAATGGGCACGAAATTATCGCGGTAATTGCCAGCGATAACCCAATTAGAAAAATACCCGAATTTTTTATCACGGCCATTAACTGTCCTATTTATAAAGTTACTAGTACTTATTTTTTGATAAATAAAGCAGGGACCGGAATTGCTTTAAACCGAAGTATTATTTTTAATTTATCTCGTTTATTTTTATATGTCAAAAGTTTAAGAACAATTCACTCTTTATATAAAAAGTATCAACCAAATGTTGTAATTAATTTTTATGAACCTTTAGCTGGTCTCTATAATTTATTTTACGGCTCAAAAATTCCTTGTTTTTCCATTGGTCATCAGTTTTTTGTAGAACATAATTCATTCCCTAAGCCCGACAATCATTCTAAAGACCAAGCCTTTTTAGTTTTTTATAATCACTTAGTTTCGTGCCGATCAAAAGCGCGTCTAGCTTTATCTTTTACTCAAGAAGATGATGATATACAAAAAAAAATTCTTGTTTGCCCGCCCCTAATACGATCGGATGTAAAAAAGATAACTCCCCGCCAAGAGGGGTTTATTCTTTCTTATATTTTAAATCCTGGCTATTTTGAAGAAATAAAAACCTGGGCTTCCTTACATAAAGACCAGCAAATAGAGGCTTTTTGGGATAAAAAAGAGGAACCGGAAATTAAAATATTCGAGCCCAATTTAAAATTTCATCAAATAAGCGGTCAAAAATTCCTAGATTTATTGGGTAACTGTTCAACCTATATTTCCACGGCCGGCTTTGATTCAATTTGTGAGGCTGCTTACTTACAAAAAAATATTCTCATGGTACCGACTAAGAATCACTACGAACAGTTAGGAAATTCTCTTGACGCGGTTCGGGCCGACCTCGCTGTTACCGATTCTTTTTTTAATATTGATCTTGCTCTGGCTAAACAAAAAACCCGCACTGAAGTTTCCGGGCAGGTTTTTAAAAATTGGGTTGATTCAAATGCGGATAAAATACTGAAAATAATTACCGCTAAATATTAATTAAATAAAGTTTTACCGATTTCAAAATATTCCGGATTACCATAAAGTTTTTGCCAGTACCACCACTCAACCCCCCAAACATATATCTGATTAAAATTTACATCAATGGCATATTGTAAATTAGCCTTAAATTGAGCCACGCTCATCGATTTATTGATTTGATCCTCGGTTAAATAAATCATGTTACCTCTAGGAACCCAGGGTTCTGTCTGCAATTCGATAATAATCGCTTTATCGGCCTCAATTCCCGCTAGTTTGGCTTTTAACTGATAAAAATAAGTGGGGAAAGAATATCTGATATACCCCAAGGTGCCATTATACACCACGCGATACATTGTGGTGCCAAAAATATCGCCCATGGCCGCTTCTTTTTTCCAGGAACTCATCTCGCCGGAGCCGGTAATTATTATCGGCCGGCTATCAAGTGATTTTACTAAATTAACCTCTTGCTGCAAAAGGTTTTGGTCAAGCGGTGGACAGACACCGAAAGAACTTAAAAACGCTTCATTTTCTACTTGCCAAGCAACAATATTAGGATTGTTTTGATATCTTAAAACCACCGCTTTTATCATATTTAAAATACTAATATTAGTTTCAATTGGTGTTTTCTTATTATTCCAAGCCGGACTATGGCATTCTGGCCACCTTGGCTGGCGGCGACCCAAGGTAATTATCATTTTTGTCTGGCGACTACTGGCCTCGTTGATCATATAATCCATATCGGAAAAATCATAAACATTTTCGATTTTTTCAACTTCATCCCAATAAACCGGCAATCTTAAATTGCGAACTTTTAATTCATCAAGGACAGCGATATATGTGTTTTTCCAATCAAGTCCCAACTCATCGCAAAACTTTTTAGAAAACGTCGCTCCAAATTCTCCGGAGCGGTGCTTTAAATCAATTTGAGCCGGAAAGTGATTCAAAACCTTAATAGATAAAACGGCATATACAAAAATAGCTATGGCCGCTGCTAATAAAATAATAATTTTCTTTTTAATTTTCTTTCGATTAATCATATTAATCTAAACATTAAGAGCGGCTAGATATAAACCAAAACTAATAAAAGCTAAGGCAATAAATTTTTGAATTAAGGTGTGCCAGGAAAATTTTTCTTTGTATTCTTTAAAAAAGAAGCCTAAAAAGAAAGTAAAAAAGATCATTAAAGCATACTGAAAGCCCTGAAGCGCCATAATAATAGCGACTGGTCCTAAAAAAATAGCATAATTTTGTAAGATAAAACTCATTGATCCTAGCGCCTGATTGAACAAGAATAAAAAGATATTTTTTTTCTGATGTTTCTTGCCATCGTTTCCTTGTAAATTTTTAATAATTTCTAAACGGCTTTTTCTTTCCAGTAAAAAAAATGAAACCGCTAACAAAGCGCCAAATCTTACCCAAACAAAGGCGCTCCAAAACTCTTGCCGGGCATAAACAAATTTAGTCAGCGAAAAAAAGATGGCGTATAAAAAGGCGGTAAGTATAATCAAAATAAAAGAATTCTTTTTGTAGTCTTCTAACTTTAAATTTTTCCAAATTTTTTCCCAAAAAGAATGCCGGCCCGGCAAAAAAGCAATCAAAAATATACCACCCAGCAGGAATAATAAGCCAAATAATTGTTCTTTAACAAAAACATTTCCCGGCAATAAAAAACTAATTAAAAACGAAAAAATCGGAATAAATCCGCCAATTAAAATAATGGTCCGCGCCGCTTCGCCGCGACGTAGCGCCTCATATAAAAAGAACAGGGCGGCGGCAAACAAGACCCCAGTAACTATATTAGCCGCGAATAAAAACAATCCCGGCCAAACAAGCAGCCAAGGAGCGGCCAAAAAAATAATTGAACCTAAAAGACAAACTAAAAAAGTGTAAGCTTTGCTACTTTTTAATATATTATCTATTAAAAATTTATCAGTTAAATTGACAATTGCTAATAAAAAATAAGAAGTAATTGCCACAGCGAACCAAGACATAATTTATTCATTAAAAAGCTTGTTTATATTATAAGTTCCCATCGCTTCCGCATTTAAAAAACCATCCATGGCGGCGCGCGCCAAACGCCCAGACTCAAGCAAGTCAGGCAACCATTCACTGACATATTCCGGATTGCGAGAATCAATGCCCGCTCCTAGTCCAATTAACCACTCATGATTAAAGTCTTCTTGAGACCCAACTGGATCAGATATAATAATGGGCAAACCTAAAGCACAATAAAAAGACAGCTCGGACGGTTTAGTCCAAAGAATATCACTGGTTCTAAGAGCCACATTAAACTTTTTAAAATAATTTATTTTATCGGCATCAAAAATAACTCTGACATTATTATTAGTATCTAATTTTAATTCCTTAATACCATTGTCAAAATATTCTTTGATTTCCGGTCGGCTGCCGGCCACTAAATTGATAGCTATTTTACCGGCTATTATTTTGTCTTTTAATTTTTCTAAAATTGTTAAACCGATTTCTTTCTGAGCCCCCGCGCCGCCGACAGCATAGGTTATGGTCAGGGGTCGAGTGGCAATAGTATTTGCGGGTAAATAATTTTTTATTAAGGCAGAATATTTTTCAAAATATATCCCTCGAGGATCAAGCAAGTTCAGTCGGGCGGCTAAATCAGCTTTCAAAATTTCTTTATTTTCACCAATGTTTTCTTTAGGCAGCGGGAAGCCAGTTACAATTAAATTTCGGCTGTTTACGCCATACATTTCAAAACGTTCACGAACTTTATCGCTGGGTAATAAATAAATTACTCGGGTTTCTTTAGCGTTTATGTTTACCCAAGCTCTGGAAGCGTCGGTGTCGCAAATTACACAATAAATTTTTTCAGCATATTTATGCGTTTCGGCGGCATAAGCGGCTACAAAAAAAGTAGTCAGATATGGTAATTGGCTAGGATTTAATTTTTCGATCAAATCCTTTCCCAGTCCTTTGTTTATTTTGCGATAAAAAAATTTTTCTTGGGTGGTTGGGTCCGATAAATCTCGGTTGGGATAAAAAGGATCAATTTTTTGAAAAGCATCCATAACTGCAAAAACTAGATAACCAAATATCGGTATCTTTTTTAAGCGAGAAATTTTTTCATAAGATTTTACACTGTTTAACCAGTATTTTTTTTCCCAATCAGGAATTCCCTCATAATTATTAATTGAAATAATTTTATTTTCGGCGGCAATATCAAGCAAGGGGTAGGCGGCTCTAAAATGACCATACCCCATATCCGCGGCGATTAAATTTATTTTTGGATTGCTCATAATATTAATTCTTTTAATTATATTATACAGGAAAATTTTAAATTAAAGAATTAATAACGCACTGTTGTGTTTAGAGAACTGTCTTTGCTTTGCAAATATTGATAAGCTGCTAAGGCGGCAATAGTGGCCTGGCCTTGGGCAACCGTAATCTGTTTAAATTCGCTGGCACTAGTAACATCCCCCGCCGCAAAAATTCCGGGAGTTTTAGTTTCCATGCGGTTATTAACTACAAGTTGCATTTTTTCATCTCGATCCACAAAATCAATCGCTAAATCAGTGTTAGCTAGACGTCCGATTTCAATAAAAACTCCGTCAACCATAATTTCTTTTTCGGTGCTGGTGTCATCGGTATAAATTATTTTTTCAACTTTCTTATCTCCAATAATTTCTTTTATTTTTGAGTCCTTTAAAATTTCAATATTTTCACGATTCATAACATCGGATATTAAACTGTCAAAAGCTCTAAATTCTTTGTTTCGGTGTAATAAATAAACTTTACTGGCAATTTTAGATAAAACTTCGGCGGCATCAAAAGCAGCATTACCGCCGCCAATTACAACGACTGTTTTACCTCGATAAAGCGGTCCATCGCAATTAGCACAATAAGAAACCCCCTTGCCACTAAACTCTATCTCTCCGGGAACGGCTAATCGACGAGGCGACAGGCCAAGAACTAGAATAATAGATTTCGTTAAGAACTCTTCTTTATTGGTGATAACCTTGAAATTTCCGTCCTCTAGTTTTTCGATGATTTTTGCTTCATCTTCTTTTAACTCGGCCCCGAAAGAAAGCGCCTGTTCTTTAATTTTCTCAATAAACTCATAGTTTTTAATAGTCTGGAAGCCCGGGTAATTTTCTATTTCACCCGCCCAAACCACTTGGCCGCCAATTTCTCGGCCAATAATTAGAGTTTTCATTTCCCGACGAGTAGCAAAAATGGCAGCTGTAAACCCGGCCGGGCCCGCCCCGACTATAATTGTGTCATAAATCATAAATTTTGTTATTATTTTTCTTAATTATACGGGTTTTTACTGATTATGGCAAATAAGCAAAAATTCCGTTATTTTTCTCTAATTATACTACATTTTAGCTAATATTAATATAAATTTATAAATTGGTCACTTTGTTCCTCAAAGAACATCTATTTTTATAACTTTTAATGAGGTGTCGAGACTGTGTTCCTCAAGGAACATTACTAAATTTTGTCTACAATAACCTGGTCATAACAAAAAAGAACCAAAAAGATTCTTTTTTATGTGGACCATAAGGGACTCGAACCCTTGACCCCTTCCATGCCATGGAAGTACTCTAGCCAACTGAGCTAATGGCCCAAAACAGTTACCAATACAATACATCATAACTTATTTAAATCATTAGTCAATATCTTTATAATGGCGGCGTTATGTGTCCTTGCCAGGAATCGAACCTGGATTTAGAACTTAGGAGATTCTCGTTCTATCCATTGAACTACAAGGACCTAAAAAAGCTTATTTATATACTATATTTTCTTTATTCTTTTAAGTCAAATCTTTGACAAAGATTTATAAGTACCATACAATAAAAGCATAACTTTACTCTTATTTTATAATCTTTTGGCTTAAACCCAATTTGATTTTTAAAACTATGTTCAACAAAGACAACAAACCGGAAAAATTTAAAGATGCCGAAACTATTATTGGTGCCTCCATTAAAGTTAAAGGAAATTTTCATGGCCAAGGAAACATTATTATTGAGGGCCAATTAGAGGGTAATTTGCGCACTGAGGCTAATCTTTTTGTCGGCGATAAAGCTAAAATTGTAGCTAACATTGAGGCAAACGACGCCATAATCAATGGTGAAATCAAGGGGTCTTTAAAAATTCATCAATATTTAGCCATTGGCCAAAATGCCAAAATAACTGGGGATGTTAATTATTCGGAAATTTCTATTGAACGGGGGGCGACAATTAATGGCCAAATTCTTTGCATTCCAAATAGCGGAAAATCAAATAAAAACAAGCCAGTTGAGGAAGAAACTGCTTCTGAAGAAGAATAATAATCATCTATATAATCTATAAGCATAGACTGTTTAAATGTATGAATATTTATATATATGATGATTACTTAAATAAAAGTAAATATAGCCGGGTTTTAAATCGGGTGGAAATTCGTCTAACCGATTTAGGTTTAAATGGAAAAATAATAAGATTGGGCGCTATTAAAAATATTCGTGATGTTATTCAAAACGAAATAAAAAATGGAGCCAAAACTATTATTGCGGTCGGAAATAATCAAACCGTGAATAAAATTATCGGATCAGTAATAGATAACGAAATGTATGGTTTTTTTCAAAAAAATATACTCTTTTCAATTATTCCCATTGGCGCCGACAATTCTATCGCCGATTCTTTAGGAATTAAAAAAGAAGAAGAGGCTTGTAACATTTTACTAGCCAGAAGAGTTAAAAAAATCGACATTGGACTAGTAAATAACTACTATTTTTTAAATAAAGCTACTATTCCTTCTCAGGGAACCACGGTGGAAATAAACAATGAATATTCAATAGAAACCGTTGAAAAAGGGATAGTCAGTATTTATAATTTAAAGAGTTCGGCCAGTGATGATAAAAATTTAAAAATAAATCCAATCGACGGAAAACTAGATATTTATATAAAAAATAAGGATAAAGATTCAACTTTCATTTCTGTTAAAAAATTAAAAATTACCAACAAAAATTATCCCCTACTGCTTGATAATATAATTGAAATAAAAACTCCGGCTGATATCAGTGTAATTACTGGAAAATTAAATGTGGTAGTAGGCAAAGATAGAAGCTTTGAATAGATTGGTTGGTAATAAAAAAGACTTAATCGTTTAACCAAGATTAAGTCTTTTTTATTTTTTATTTAACTATCTCACCTTCAATTAAGGTCGCCCCTGATAAAGGGGTTTTATTTTTAGTCATTTTTAAAACTAGGTATTGTTGTAATATTGTTAAAACCGTAAACATAAACCAATAAAGAGTTAAACCACCTGGCAAAGAAATACCAAAAATAATCGTCATCACCGGGAAGATATAAGTCATTTGTTTGTTCATGATACTGCTCATATCTTCTTCAGTTTTTTGACCAATATTAGCTTTTTTTTGTTTAGATAACATCATTTTACTTTGAATAAACTGAGCGGCGCCGGCCAGAAAAGCTAAATAAATAACGGGCTTGCTTAAATCCATAAAACCAAAAGCAATTGCTTGAAAATGTTCCGGTTTGGTTAGAAAATAATATACTAGATTTAAATCATTTTTAAGACCAACGCTTAAAACTCGAAAAACGGCGAATAAAAACGGTAATTGAATTAGAAGCGGCAAACAGGATGATAGGGGATTAATTTTGTGTTCCTTATATAAATCCATGGTCGCTTTTCCTAGTTCAGCTTTATTATCTTTATATTTCTTCTTTAATTCTTCCATCTTTGGTTGAATTGCTGAAAGCTCAGTTTGAGATTTAATGGCTTTTTGGGATAAAGGCCACAGAACTAATTTAATTATAATTGTCAGAAGTATAATCGCAATCCCTAAATCGGCTGTATTGTTATATAAAAACGCCAAAATATTAAGAATGGGTTGATAACAAATTATTTGATAAAGATGATACATAGTTTAATCGGATTAAAATTATTTTTATTAACGAAGGGGGTCATTTCCACCTTTATTCCAGGGGTTGCACCTAATAACACGCCAAGCAGCCTTAAATCCTCCCTTGATTATACCATATTTTTCTATGGCCTCAATTCCATATTGGGAACACGATGGATTAAAGCGACAAAACCCTTGAGGATATATTTTTTTAAGCGGCCCATGATCAAAAGATAAGGTTTTTTGATAAAACTTTATTAATTTTATGGCTATTTTGCTAAAAAACGAATTAATACAATGGATCATAAATACAATTAAAGCTCTATATTACTTATAGAACTTTAATTTAACAAAAATATTTTTTATTTCAGTTTCAATTTCTTGATATTTTTTACCTATAATTGCTGGCAAAACTATAATTACCCCATCGTGTCCTAAAGTCATTTTTAAATTTTCTCGGCTTATTATAGTCTTTATCTTTCGTTTGTATTTGTTTCTAGTAACCGCCAGTTTACTCGCTTTTGTGCTTAAAAGAACCCCAAAACGATTAATATTTAAATCATTTTTTTTAGTTTTTATCCCAATGAAATTACCATAAACTGATTTTCCTTCCTTAAAAACCAAGTCAAATTCTTTATTTTTTGTTAAACGGCTGCTTTTGGCCAACATTAAGTTTTAAATATTACTATTTTGATAAAACCTTTCTTCCTTTGTCTCGGCGTCTTTTGAGCACAGCGCGGCCGTCTTCGGTTTCCATTCTATGTAAAAACCCATGTTTTTCACTGGCACGCTTTTTGTTTGGTTGATATGTTCTCTTGGGCATACTTAAATCATTATAATTTTTAAATTTTATTTAAATACACTCTAACACTTTTATTTTTAAAGGTCAATATTCATTTTTAGGTTCCTAAATAAAAGTTGTTAACAGTTTACTAACATATTATAAACAGAGGGTCGCTTGTGATAAGAAAATTTATCTAATATAATAAGGTTGTAATAAAAAAATTATGTCCTACGAACAAATTTGGCAATCGGCTTTAGGGGAAATTGAAATCAGCTTATCCCGTGCCAACTTTATCACCTGGTTTAAGAACACTTTTATTTCCTCTGTGTCAGACGGGCAGGTGGTTGTTTGTGTGCCAAATGCTTTTATTAAAAAATGGCTGGAAGAAAAATATCATAAAAATATTCAAAGTGCTCTAGAAAACGTTTTAAAACAAAAGGTTGCTATAATTTATAAAGTCGAATTGCAAAAAAATGGCGGACAAACAGTAGTCAGTGAACCAATAAAAACTTCTGCCGAAAACAATCAAACCTCAGGACAACAAAAAACGCTTAACAATTTTGAATTAACAAAAACAAATACATCACCAAAAAACACGAGCGAAAATAAGTTTGGTCTTAACTCGCGGTATGTTTTTGAAAATTTTATTGTCGGAAAAAATAATGAACTCGCTTATGCTGCGTGTTGGGCGGTGGTAAATAACCTAGGAAAAGCTTATAACCCATTATTTATTTATGGCGGCGTTGGCTTAGGAAAAACCCACTTATTACAAGCTATCGGCAATGAGGTTTCTAAAAAAACTGACCGGATTTTATATACCACGTCTGAAAAGTTTACCAATAATTACATTCAGGCGGTTCACTCAGGAAAAGCTAAAGAATTTAAAAATTTATATCGCAACGTGGATTTATTTTTGATCGATGATGTCCAGTTTATGGGTGGAAAAGATGGAACCCAGCAAGAATTTTTTCATACTTTTAATGAATTACAACAAGGGGATAAGCAAATTGTTTTAACTTCTGATCGTCCGCCAAAATCTTTACCCGCAATTGAGGCTCGTTTAATTTCTCGCTTTGAATCTGGTATGGTCGCTGATGTAGGAAAACCTGATATGGAAACAAAAATTGCTATACTTGAAAAAAAATCCTTAGAAAAAAGTTTTCCTCTTAATCCAGAAATTATCAACCTCTTAGCAAAAAGTGTACAAAACAATATTCGAGAACTCGAAGGACTTTTAAATAAAATCATTGCTGTCCACCAAATAAAAAATATTTCAGTTACCGAAAAAAGTGTTAAAGAAATATTATCTGATTTTGTCGCTAACACTCAAACAAAGTCAATGTCCAATAAAGAAGTAATTGATGCTGTTTGTCGTTTTTATGATATTAGCAATAAAGATTTGGTTGGCAGCAGTCGAAAAAAAGAATTAGTTTGGCCGAGACAGATTGCTATATATTTAATGAGGGAAGAAGTTAGAACCTCTTATCCAAGTATTGGACATGAAATGGGTGGCCGCGATCACACCACGGCCATGCATGCTTACAATAAAATAAACAGAGAAATAAAAGACAATGAAAACGAAAAAGTGAAGCAAGAGATTGCCTCAATTAAACAGTTGTTCACAAGCAACTAACAACAACTGTTTATAACCAGTTTATAACTGATGATTTTCAGTGACTAACTAAGTGGATTAAACTTTAATGGATTGTGTATAATATTTTTTATATTTTTTTATCAACATTCTACGCTCTTTTGTCCCACAACAAATAAACAACTAATTAACACTTTTGAGTCTCGTTTTATTTCTACAAATAGCCAAATAACAATAATAAGTCATTTTTATCCACCGCCTTATTATTGTTATTATATATATTTATATATATTAAATAATATAATATGAAACTAATCAGCGTCCAAGAAAATTTAAAGAAAGGGCTTCTAATAGTAAGCCATGGAACTGGTAAAAATATTAACTTACCAATTCTTAATAATATATTAATTAAGGCTTATCAAAATACTATTGAATTAGTTAGCACTAATTTAGAAATTGGAATTATCCACAAGTTAAGGGGAAAAGTTGAGGAAGACGGAGAGTTTACTGTTGATGCTAAAATTATTACTGAGTATGTGAACTTACTGCCTAGTGAGAACGTAGAAATTGAAGAAGTAGAGGGAGAACTTAAAATAGAGTGTAATAATTTTAAAACAAAAATTAAAGGAGAGTCGGCCAAAGAGTTTCCACTGATACCAACAGTGGCTCAAGATATTTATTATTCATGTAGTGTTGGTGATTTAAAGAAAGCTTTAAACGGCGTGGCCTTTGCCGTCTCAAACAGTGAAAATAGAATTGAACTTTCTGGAGTCTTATTTAATTTTGAAGATAACAAACTAACTTTAGTGGCAACTGATAGTTATAGGTTAGCTGAAAAGTCTTTTGAAATTAAAGCCAGCGGAGAGTTTAATAATCAAAAATTAATTGTACCGGCCAGAACCGTTCAAGAGCTGCTTAGGATTTTAAGTAATTATAATAGTGAGGATTTAAGTTTTGAACAAAAGGGGGAAGTTCATATTTCCATGTCGGATAATCAAATATTATTTACCATTGAGTCAGTTGAGCTGGTGTCTCGCCTTATTAATGGCCAATATCCAGACTATAAGCAAATTATTCCTGATAAAAGTAAAACCGAAATTATCGCCAGCAAACAAAATTTATCACGAGCCGTTAAGGCGGTGGCCATTTTTTCCAAAACCGGAGTTAATGATGTTAATTTAGAATTTAAAAACAATAAAATTATTATTTCCGCCTCATCCGGACAAAGCGGTGAAAGCCGGGTTGATGTTGATGCCGAAATAACCGGTATTGATAATGAGGTGGCAATTAATTTTCGATATCTAGTTGATGGTCTAAATAATATAACTAGCGACAATGTTAAATTAAAAGTAGTTAGTAATAACACCCCCTGTGTATTAACGGCGGATCAAGACGATAATTATCTTTATGTGGTTATGCCGATTAGACAATAAAAGTAAGGTATAAAAAATGAGCCCAGGTGTCGGGCTCATTTTTGTTAATTAGTTGATGTACTTGCACTTGAAGTGCTCTTTTCGAGTTCATTACCGGTTTTCATTCCTGGAGGAAAAAACTCAAGAGTAGACGAGGCGGTTGAACTGGCGATTATTGGAAACAGAGGCGTGCTGGATGACACTGATTCATTATTTTTTTTCGCCCACTCGACAATTGCTGTTTCCCAATTATTAAATTGAGGATCAATACTCGGATCAGTTGGAGCTCGCCCCAAGGGGTCGTTTTTATCAACGTAAAATAAAATCGAATGATTGTCGTAAATATTTTTATTCTCTACAAATTCAACTGGGGTATTAATGCTAGCCGGCTGGCCGGTTCTTTTATCAATCGGAGTGGTTCCTAAAATTGGCAAGACGCCGTCTATTACGGCTTTTCCGGTTTTAATATCATCCGGCGCTTTAAATGTTTCTACCGGAGTACCTGATAAGGCCCCAGTCATAAAAGTTTTCCATATTGGAGCCGCTAAGACGCTGCCATCAGAGCCCTTTTTCATGGCCGCGTTATCAGTGTTACCCACCCAGACTCCAGTTACCAGTGACGGCGTATAGCCAATTGCCCAGGCGTCATGATAGTCGTTTGTGGTTCCCGTTTTTACCGCCACTGGGCGATCGCTTAAAGTTAAATTATTTTTTTCTCCAAAAATAAATGACCGGGCGCTGTTATCTGACAAAACACTGTTTATCAGTCTGGCTGTTTGTGAGGTTAAGACTTTTTTGTCACTCGGTTGCCATTCTTCTAAAGTGGTACCATTTTTATCCTCTACTTTTAAGATAGTAACAATTGTATTTATTTGTCCGTCTCGGGCAAAAGCACTGTAAGCATTAGTATGTTCCAGTAATTTTACTTCACCGCCGCCCAAAACTAAAGACAGCCCCAAGTCTTTTTCGTTTAATGATGAATATCCCATGGCGTGAGCTAAATCGATAACACTATTTACCCCAGTTAGGTAAAGGGCTTTAACTGCCGGAATGTTGAGCGAACCGGCCAGGGCCTTACGAATACTGACTGGCCCATATTCCTTTAAATTGTAGTTATGAGGAATATACGGGGTGGAGTTATTAGAAAAATTTGTGACCACATCATATAAAATAGTGTTTGGCGTATAACCTTTTTCAAACAGAGAAGCATAAACAACCGGCTTCATTGATGACCCAGGTTGGCGCAAACTCGTGGCCACATTAACTTGCCCTTGGATACTGTCATCAAAATAATCACGAGAGCCAACCATAGCGAGGACTTGTCCGGTTTTTGGATCAATGGCAACTAAAGCGGCATTATTGGCATTATATTTTTCGAGGTAATTTTTTGTTTTATCAACTATCACCTCATCAGCAATTTTTTGTTTATCAAAATCAATAGTAGTAATTATTTTAAGACCACCTTGTTCCAAGGTTTTTTCACCGTATTTATCAGATAACAAACTTTTAATATACATTACAAAATGTGGCGCCGTAATACTGGCTTCAGGACGTTGAAATTTTATTACTTCTTTTTTAGCGTTATCTCTTTCCACTTCGGATATATATCCTTGCTCGGCCATTAAATCTAAAATATAATCCTTACGGCCCATTAAAATATTTTTATTAGGTCCATAAGGAGAATAGCGGCTGGGTGATTGCGGCAGAGCCGCTAGAACCGCCGCTTCGGCTAAGGAAATATTTTTTACGTCTTTGCCAAAATATTTTTGGCTGGCCGCTTCCACGCCGTAAGCATTTGATCCATAAGGGATTTCGTTAAGGTACATTTGTAAAATTTCATCTTTAGAAAATTTCTTTTCAATTTGTTGGGCCAGAATAAGCTCTTTTAATTTTCGAGTAATTGATTTTTCATTAGTTAAAACGGCGTTTTTAATAAATTGTTGCGTCAGAGTTGACCCTCCGGCTGATCTATGAAAAATAACATTAGTAATAACCGTCCGAAACATAGCCCAAAGACTAAAACCGCCATGCTTATAAAAATTTTTGTCTTCTATAGAAATGGTGGCCTGTCTGACATAAAGAGGCATTTCGTTTAAAGAAACCAGAGTTCTTTTTTGGTCGCCATGAATTTCATACAAAACGTGCTCGCCTGTTCGGTCGTAAATTTTAGTGCTTTGAGCTACCTCCCGGTTAATTAATTGATTGGGATTCGGTAAATCGCGGCTGATCCAAATAATGCCGACAAAGGACACTAGGGCGATAATAGCAACAAAAATAGTTAACAGGGCTAAGAGTCTTTTACGATTTAGCCAAAGGCGCCCCCAAATGGTTTTTTTGTGAGCTGGTCGCTGTTTCCAGTCTTTGATCGGTTCCGGATGAATGGTTCTTCGGACATTTAGTTGAGGTATGGGCATAATATTGTATTTATTTTTATATAGTATAACATAAAATCAGTATGTTATAATAACTTATATGGAAATAATTTCAAGTGAGGAAAACAATCGAATAAAAAATCTGATAAAATTACAAGAAAAAAGCCGCGAACGTAAAAAACAGGAACTTTTTGTAATTGATGGCCTCCGGGAAATTCGTGAAGCCATAAAAGGTGGCATTATTATTTCAGAGATGTTTATCTGTCCAGAAATAGTCGGCGGAGAATTCTCAGAGCTTTCTGATGTGAAAACTTTTTATGTTTCAGAAAGTGTTTATAAAAAAATTAGTTATAAGGAGAAGCCGGCTGGCGTGCTCGCTGTCGCGCAAGTTATGGCCAGAGAGTTAGCGAGTCTCAAGTTGTCAAAAAATCCGCTCTTGGTCATTCTTGAGGCTGTAGAGAAACCTGGCAACCTTGGAGCGATTGTCCGCAGCGCTTATGCGGCCGGAGCCGACGCCATTATTTTAAATGATGAACAAACGGATATTTATAATCCTAATGTAATTAGGGCCAGTGAAGGTTTAATTTTTAGACTGCCGGTTATTATAACCGGTCGAGAAAACACGATTAAATTTTTACACGAAAAAAATATTAAAATATTGGCCGCGGCACTTGGGGGCGCAAAAAATTATGTTGAGGTAAATTTTAAAGAACCGGCCGCAATATTACTTGGCACCGAGGCAATTGGGCTTAGTAAAGAGTGGTTAAACGAGGCCGATGAAATAATTAAAATTCCGATGAAAGCGGGTATAGACTCTTTAAATGTTTCGGTTTCGGCCGCTATTTTAATATTTGAAGCTTGGCGGCAAAGAGATTTTGCGTAAATTGACTTATAAGTTAATATCTTGTAGAATCTAGGAAGATTTTGCGCGATAAATTAGGCGCCCGTAGTTCAGCGGATAGAACACCAGCCTTCTAAGCTGGTTACGAGGGTTCGACTCCCCCCGGGCGTACGTATAATTAATTTTAATTTTATGGAAGACAATAAAAATGACATTGAAGAAGAATTAACTCCAGAAGAAATTGCTAAAATGGATGAACTTTTAGGTTTTGGCGGCGGTTGTGATTGCAGCCATTGCGATCATGGTTGCGGTGATGAAAATGAAGAAGACGAAGAGGGAACAGAGGACAAAGAATAATCAGATTATTTTAAGATAAGCATGGTGCCCATGGTGTAGTGGTAACACAGCAGGTTGTGGTCCTGTTATCGAGAGTTCAATTCTCTCTAGGCACCCTTTTTGAAAAAACGAGTCTTCAGACTCGTTTTTTCTTTAGGTTAAGATAAAATTGAGTTTAGCTGTTAAAATGATATAATTTACCAATGAACAACTCTAAAGAATATAAAATTAGAAAAGCTGCTCCAGACGATGTTTTAGGTTTGCATCAGGTTTATTTTATTACTTGGCTGGACACTTATCCAAACCAAGAGTTTAATATCACCAAAGAGGATATTATTTTTAAATATGAAAGCCGCTTAACGCCAGATAAAATAGCTGAGAGAAGATCAAAAATATCCCAACTTAAAGATAATGAATTAATGTTAGTTGCAGAAAAAGATAATAAAATTATGGCCTTGTGTAATGTTGTGCAAGAAGAATCTTATAATCAACTTAAGGCTATTTATGTTTTGCCGGAATATCAAAGACTCGGTTTAGGACAAGCTTTATGGAAAGAAGCCCAAAAGGTGTTTGATCCGCAAAAAGATACAATAGTTCATGTGGCGGCATATAATGAAAAAGCGATAAATTTTTACAGAAAGTTAGGCTTTGTAAGCACGGAAAAAATATTTTGTGATGAAAAATATAAAATGAGAAATGGAGCTATAATTCCAGAGCTTGAAATGATTATTAAAATATGACATATTTTGCTGAAGAAGTTTATAAAATTGTTCGACAAATTCCTAAAGGAAAAACTTTAACATACAAGCAGGTTGCCAGATGTGCGGGGCGCCCCTTGGCCTATCGCGCCGTGGGGAACATTTTAAATAAAAATCACAATCCAAAAATTCCCTGTCATCGAGTTATTAGATCTGATGGCGCGCCAGGTGGATATAATGGCGGAGAAGCGATTAAAAAACAAAAACTAAAAGAAGAGGGCGCTTTAAAATAAAATTCCAAAGATTAATTTATGAAAATACTAAAAACAGGTTTAATAATTTTAATTTTATTTCTCGGTTTTGGTTTAACCGGAACAGAAGCTGAAACGACTAATAATGGTGTTTTAGATAAACCAAAAACTGCCGAAGCCCAAGTTTTAAAGGTTTTAGATCAGAAAGAAACCCTTAGAGAAAATGGCTCCAAATCTATTCAACAAAATTTAGAACTAGGAATTTTAACCGGGCCGCTTAAAGGCCAAACTAAAATTTATACCGGTATCTCAGGAATTGATGTGGTGTCTTCCAATGTTTATCAAGTTAACGATAAGGTTTTAGTTAGTTATAATCGCGATGAGACTGGAGAATATGTTTTTTATGTGACTGATTATGTTAGAACTAATAGTTTGCTCTGGCTAACTATATTTTTTGTGGCTGTTGTTTTGCTTATTGGCGGAAAAAAAGGGTTATTGGCGCTGGTATCTTTAATAATTAGTTTTTTCATGATTATTAAAATACTTGTCCCCCTAGTTTTTGCTGGTTATGATCCGCTTTTAGTGGGAATTGGTATTTCCTTTTTAATTCTATTTGCTTTAATTTATCTAACCGAAGGTTGGAATAAAAAATCGCACATCTCGGTGCTCAGTATCGCCATTTCTCTAGCGGTAACAGCCAGTTTAGCACTATTATTTGGATATTTAAGCCGTTTATCGGGATCGTCAAATGAGGAAGTAGTTTTTTTAATCGATGCGATAAAAATACCGATTAATTTTCATAATTTACTACTAGCTGCGATTATCATCGGTACTTTGGGGGTTTTAGATGATGTTGTGGTTGGACAAGTTGAAGCGGTGGAGCAGATAAGAACCGCCAACGCTAATTTAAAAGATCGCCAAGTTTTTAAGATGTCCATGAACATTGGCCGGGCTCATTTAGGCGCCATCATTAATACTTTATTTTTAGCTTATGTCAGTGCCGCCTTGCCCCTGATATTATTATTTAGTATCCATCAGGAGCCATTTTTAACGGCCACCCAAGTGATAAATAACGAAGATATTGCTACGGAAATCGTCAGAACTTTAGTGGGTGTTATCAGTTTATGCTTATCAGCGCCCATTGCGACGTTTTTAGCGGTTAAATATCTTAAAATAAAAAGCGGTAAATTGTGATATAATAATTAAATGGCCAAAAGACAAAAGAAAATCAGAAAAATTTTTTTAATTCTCATTGGGTTTGATATTTTATGTATTATTATCACGCCATTTTTAAGTTTAAATTTTTTGGGTTTATCAGAAGATTTGTCCGAGGCAATTATGATTATTTTCTTGTTTATTTTAATTGCCGTCTTGCTGCGATTTTATATTAAAGACATAAATAATTATAAACAACAGCAGGAAAATTTAGAAGAACGGCTGCGCGATACTTTTAAATACATCGGTTCGATAAACTTGCAGCTTGAAGAAATGAAAAAAGTTTTTTCCAGCGTCAATAAATATCCGGAGAGCAAAAAAGATGTTCAAGCTTTATTTGCCCATACCGCCGAACGCGTTTTGGGAATTATTAACGCTGATTGGGTGCTGTTGCGCATGGTCGACATTAATCACGGCGCTACTCTGCATGAATATTATATTTGCCGCGGCAACAAAAACTTGGAAAAAATAAAAATTGATAATCAGGAACTGCTGGCCGGAACCTGTTCTTTCGGGTCATGCTCAATTGTTAAATCAAGCCAAGATAATTTTAATATTAAAGCTTTCTGTATTTTGCCGGTTGAACCGCAAAATAGCAATCAAGAATTTTTAATCAATTCAATTGTTAATCAACTCGAAATGTTTTTTATTATTTTTAATTCCTTGTATTATAAAAGGAATAATGATGATAAAAAAATAAATTAAAAAATATGCCAACCAAACAACAAGAAAAACCCAAGGAAGAGCAGTTTAAAGTCTATGGGCATGAATTGCTCAAAAAAATAAAGGAACTGATTAAAAAAGGTAATATCCAAAGGATAATTATCAAGAATGAAAAAGGAAAAGTGATGATGGAAATTCCGGTTACCTTTGCAGCTGTCGGCGTGTTAGTGGCTCCAGTGCTTGCCGCCGTTGGTGCTTTAGCGGCGCTGGTGAATCAGTGTACAATTGAAGTGATTAAGAAGAAATAAAAGCTTACAAAAAACGACCTTGATTTAAAGGTTGTTTTTTAATACTAAAAAGTTATTTAATCACTGATAAAACCTCATCGCGTTTTTCGGCCATTATTTCAGGGCTGACGGCTTCTAAATTTAAACGCATTTTAGCTTCGGTGTTAGAAAACCTGACATTAAACCAATATTCTGGATATTCAATAGTTATACCATCTAAATAATTTATCTTTCCATCGGCATATTTGTCGGCTAGTTTTTTTAAAACTACATCTTTATCAATAAAACTATTATTAATTTCTCCTGAAGAAAAATATTTTTTAAACGGAATAAGATAATTAGAAATTTTTTGGCCGCAATTCGAAAATTCTTCAAGCAACTTCCCAATTATTATATTAGGCATTTCAAAACAGCCAATTGGTAAATTAAGGAAGAAGTGTCCTGATGATTCTCCGGCAAAATAAATATTTTCACGTAACATCTGTTCTTTGATTAAAGAGTGCCCTACCCGAGTAACCACGGGCGTACCGCCATTTTCTAAAATCATATCCGGGGTTATTTTACCGGGACGGATGTCGTAACCGATTTTGCAGCCAGGATTGATTTTTAAGAATATTTTAGCCAGGAGTCCTCGAATGATTGCCGGCTCAATTGTTCTACCAAGGTCATCGACAAAAAATATTCGATCGCCATCACCATCAGTTGCGATTCCTAAATCCGCTTTTTTCTCGATCACCATTTGTTGGAGCTGGATTAAATTTTCCTCTTTTAAAGGATCAGCCTCATGAGCCGGAAAAGAACCATCAAATTCAAAATTTAAAGGAAACAAAACCACTGGCAAGTCTTTAAATAATTCAAAAATATATTGAGCACCCATACCGTTAGCGGTATCAACAACTATCTTAAGTGGTTTAATATCTTCTAAATCAAGATATCCTTTATCGTGTTGCAATTGTTTTTTAACAATATCATCTTTAATATTTACTGTTCCAAAAACACTCACTGGTTTAAAGTCATTTTTTATTATCTTATCTTTCATCCAAGTCAATCCAGTTTCACCGCTAACGGGAACCGCTTTGGCTCGAACAACTTTAAAACCATTCCATTCTCCTGGATTATGTGAAGCAGAAATCATAATTCCTCCATCGAGTTTATAATTGGCCACAGCAAAATAAAAAGCAGGGGTTGAGATTAATCCAAAATCAAAGACGTTGGCTCCAGCCTCTGTGAACCCTTTAATTATTTGTTCTTTTAAATCCAACGAAGAAAGACGCATATCCATCGCCACCGCTAATTGAAGCGGATGGCTGGAATCGTAGTCAGGATCAGACTGGCGCAAAGCAACATAGGCCGTAGCTATTTGATAAGCAGCGTTATCGTCGAAATCAAGACCGTAAACACCTCTGATATCGTAGGCTTTAAAAATATCTGGTTTAATCATTGTAGTGATCTTTAATAGTTAAAAACATTGCCCCCAAACCGCAAATCATAAAGACAAAAGAAATAAACAGGCCAATATAAGGCAGACCGGCTAGAAGGACGAAAATAATTAAACCGATTATTAAAGTAATAAATAAGTTGCTTGGCTTCTTTAAAGTTTTTTGATATAGCAATTCACCAATTAGAACGGCGCTAAAAATTACTGATAAAGAAATTGCGATTAAGTATAAGGCGAGGAGAATAAGAGCCAAAGGAATACCAATAATTGTTAAAAAGAAAAAGAAAACTATTAAAGGCGTAGCAACTAAAATAGCCAGCCCGGTTAAAGCTGATTGCCACCATTTTTTTTCAATATTTTTTATGACTTCATAAACTGCTTTTTTCTTCAAGCCAACTAAGACTAAACCGATTAAGACCAAAGTCGATAGTTTATAAAAAAGTTTTGATAAAATATTAATTGGAGCTTCTTCCGGGTCTTTATTTTCTTGGCGAGTGACAGGTCCGACAATAGATGACGGACTTTCAATCTTCGCTTCTTTTGTGCCCGAATAAGTAAGGGTGCCACCCACAACCGCTTCTTTGGTAATTAGCAAACCGCCAGCCGATTTATCATCAATTTGTAAATTAATATTTTTCCCTATTTTCCCAGCGACCTCAGCAGCGTTGATAAAACCATGCAAATTGCCATTTATTGTGCCATTAAATGAGTTATTTACCCCGGCGACAAGCACATCCCAATTTACTATGGAGTTGGGACCAAATTTAATTTCAGTGCCGGCTGCGTTAACATTATGGCCGATAGTACCATTGATATTCAAATTCGTACCGGCGATTCTGGCACTTCCTTTAACTTCGCCATTGATGGTAATATCGCTGCTAAAAGCAATTAAGTCGCCATTTATTGTTCCATTTACCGTGATGCTTTTGCAAACCGCTACGACATCGCCGCTAACGACGCCATCAATTGTCATGTCGCCACAACTGGCGTAAACATTACCATCAGCGATTTCTTCTTTGTTTAGTTTAACAGAATTGTCGACTTTGACTTCAAAAGCCTGAGCTTGACTTATAAAAATAAAAAAAGAAAAAACGAGCGCGGCGCTAAGAATGATTTTTTTCATAGGTTGTTAATTTAGGATTTTTAGTATATCTTATAGTAATAAACATTTAGATTATAGCTTAAAACAATGACTGAAGCAATAATAGATTTAATTAAATATTGGCATAATCGCGTTAAAACTCGGGATGATCTAGCGGAGGCTAAACGGGAAATTTCTAAAAAATATAAGATTTCGTCTCTTTTGAATTCCCAAATTTTAGAAGTTTATCGAGATTTAAAAAGTAAGGGAAAATTACCGCGAGGTTTTGATGAAAATTTGTGGAACGGACTGCTGCGTAAGCGATCAATTCGAACTTTATCGGGAATTGCGCCAGTAGCTGTTTTAACAAAACCTTATCCTTGCCCAGGTAACTGTGCCTATTGTCCTAATGAACCGGGAATGCCCACTAGTTATTTGCCGAATGAACCAGCGGTTATGAGAGCCGTAAAATGTGTTTTTGATCCATATAAACAAACAGTACTCCGCCTTAATTCTTTAGAAAATAATGGCCACCGCCCCAATAAAATTGAAATTATTGTTATCGGCGGCACTTGGAGTTATTTACCGGACAGGTATAAATATTGGTATATTTTAAATTGTTTCCGGGCAGCTAATGATTTTGCCAAAATTCAAAAAGATAAAACGATAAAATCACAACTTGAAAGCGCTGATAATTCCAAATCACAAATTCTTAAATCAATTTTAGGAAAATTAAAAACTCCGTACGCTAAAAATTTATCATTGATTGAGCTTAAAAAATATTTGCAGCTTGAACAGAAAAAAAATGAAAGCACTGAATATAAAATCATTGGAATTACTTTAGAAACTCGTCCGGATTATATTAATGTTAAAGAGTTAAGACAGATGAGAGAGCTCGGTTGCACTCGAGTGGAAATCGGCGTTCAAGCGCCTGATGACGCTATTTTAAAATTAAATAATCGCGGTCATAATGTGGCCGAAATTGCTCGCGCCACTAAAGAATTACGCGATTTTGGTTTTAAAGTTACTTATCACATCATGCCCGCACTTCCGGGCTCAACGCCAGCCAAAGATTTAGAAATGTTTAAAATGTTATTTACTGATGAGCGCTTTCAGCCGGATCAAATAAAGTTTTACCCCACAGTAGTAACTGCTGGCAGTTTATTACATCGTTGGTGGAAGACCGGAAAATATCAGCCATATACTGATGAAGAACTGCAAGAATTAATCGTGGAATGTAAAAAAGTGGTGCCAAAATATGTGCGCATTATCCGATTAATCAGAGATATTCCAGGAGAGTCGATTTTGGCAGGTAATAAAATTACTAATTTGCGCCAAGTGATGCAGCAGCGCGGAGTTAAATGCGACTGTATCCGTTGCCGGGAATCTAAGGAAACAGCGTATGTTAAAGATTTTAAAATAAATATTGAAAAATATGCGGCCGGTGCCGGCGTAGAATATTTTATTAGCGCCGACAGTTCCGACAATAAAACTTTATATGGTTTTTGCCGCTTAAGACTAAGTGAAAACAGTCTGATTGCGCCAGCAATTATTCGTGAGCTTCATGTTTATGGTGAACTAATGCCAGTTGGTTCCGAGAAAAAAACGCAACACCAGGGTTTGGGAAAAATATTATTACTTGAAGCGGAGCGTATTGCTAAAGAAGTAGGAGTTAAAAAAATGGCGATTATTTCGGGGGTGGGCGTGAGAGGTTATTATAAAAAAACCGGATATAGGTTGAAGGATAGTTATATGATTAAAAATTTGTAAAATAAAAAGACCATCGTTGTGATAGTCTCTTTTTGATCTTATATAATCATGTATAGAACCAAGGGCAATTATGCCTTTTCTTTGATTAAATTAGGAAGATTTAAATATTCTTTTACATCTTCTCTTTTCATTACAGCTTCCAAGACCACAGGATTATCTGCTTTTTTGGCAAAATAAATTGCTTCTTTTGCAGAAATATCCGGTCTAGATAGTATTGAGATACAAATATAAATTGGAAGATTAGCGCTCTTGTAATGTTTAAGAGCGATGTTTTTATGAATATCAAGTCTCGTTAGAATAATATTTTGAACATCGCCACATACATGCTTGCTTAAATAAAAAAGAGCTTTTTCGGTAGTAATCTTCATCATAAATTTTTGTACTTGATCCAACAAAGAGATATTAAACCACAAGGTTTCATCATTTAATCTTTCTGCTAGATTAAGCAATCTCTTCGCTTTAAGACTCTTAATATCTTTCCTCATTAATACAAGGCCAATGTAATCATGTAATGTATTTAGGGGTTGAAACTTTATTGCATACGATAACGCTTGAAATACAGGCATGTCAATTTTACAATCTAATATCTCATGTATCACTAAAGAATTATCATCACCCAATACTTCAATAGCTTCTCTCCAAGAAATATCATTTCTCTTTAAAATTTCTGAATATATGTCCGTTCCATGATATTTATTTAGATCTTTGGCATATTTCAAAGCATCTATACCTTGAATATCTTCTCTTTTTAAGACTGATGTCCACATTTTTTCCCACAAATTCCAACCAATTTGACTTGAATTTGTTTTCTGAGCAATATTTATTGCTTCATTTTTGTTGCAAAACTTGTCATTTCCAAGTAACGAAACATTCTCATCGGTAATTTTCATGATCTTATTATTTAATTGTTAATGAACAATTTACTATTTCGTCCTTTAGGACTCATCAGGTAAGACATTAGCGGAATCTTTTATAGAAAATTAGAAGCTATGAATAAAGCTTAGATATTCCTCCCCAAATAACTTTCTTAAATGAGAATCAATGCAATCAAAACAATTACAAGTATGAACCGACGCATCTTTGTTGTTACCGTATAAAACAAAAGTCGCATCCTGCCAATATGAGAACCAAAACCTTTTATTTTCCTCATATTCATCCATAGAATTAAAAAATTCATCAAATGATTCTCGAAAATTAGTACACGATTGACGCTCATCTCTTTTGGCAATAAACAAAAAATCAAATGTTTCAATAATCGCAATATCAAAGTTTCTTTTTTCTTGATTCCTTCTATACTTTTTCATATCACATATTTAAGGTACGATTTTTTACTTCTCTACAGAGCCTCAACTCATGTTAAGCTTCTGATAAAGAGGAGAAGCATTACTTCCGTTTTGTTTCTCCATATCTGATTTACCAGCAGATTGCTTACTTTACTTCAGCGCGCTTTGTTTGGCTTTTTCCTAGGCTTAATTAAGAACTAAGAAGATAATCTCGAATTTCTCTAAGCAGTTCAATATAATCATTTGACTGATCATTATTGATGCTTATTAAATCTTCGATATTTTTTCTTAGCGTCTTACCTTTGAATTCGCCTTCAAGCAATTTATTAAATCTAGTATCAGAGATAACGTTTCTGGCACTTTCTATAACTAATAACTGATGGAGAATCTCAAGTTTGAGTTCCAAATCGTTGTCAATGTCAGTTTTCATATGTTTTAATTTTTTAAAGTTCAGTTCTTTTTTCAGCCAACAATAAATTATTATAAGCTAGAAAAAGGAAGCAATTACCTTGTGATAATTGCTTCGGTTTGGCAAACGACATCCCCCATGGAGGTCGATCATTCCTCCGAAGATTAATCAATCTTCATGGTTTTTCTCAACTAGCGGGGTCATAATTCCCGCACCCACCATATCCATCATGTTTTCTGGTAGCAATAAAGAATTGTCTAGCCTCAACCTATTGGTCTTTCCCATAGAATATTGGGAAGCCTGGTTGAAGCTTCTTTAAAGTTTCGGTCTTCGCCGAAAACGCTGAGAAAGGCTTCACTAGTTTAGGCTCCCTCTACTAGTGGTCGTTTAAACCTTGATTTATGGTACGAGGATAGTCTCTTAGATTATTGATTAACTGGATTAGTATTTTCTGGAATTGGGGTTTGGGTAAAATTTCCGGAAGAACCAGTAAAATGATTATTAATTACAATTGGTCTTCTTAGTAAAGCAATAACTAGAAGAATAAACAGAAGCATAAATAGTCCCAGAAGTGAAATAAGAACTAAATTGTCTTTTAGACTTTTAAAGAATGGGATATCATTCGTGTTTGCTTGGGTAGTTACCGGTTCTTTTGTTGTTCTCATAACCGCATACCAGAGGCAGTCATGAATTTTTGAGACCGTATCTTGGGCAGTAATAATAACCGGGACAACTTCTCGCTTAACGACCAGAACAGTATCGCCAGGATGAACCAAGTTAACATCTTTGAAACGGCTCTTGTTGAGCTCGACGGATTCTTGAAAGTTCTTTAAAAAATTCTTTTCGTAGTTAGCGGCCAAAACAGTTAAAGATATCAAGACAAAAAACAAAAAAATAGTTACTTTTTTCATGGCTTATGGTTTTTGGAATTTTAAATTTTTAAAGTTCAATTCTTTTTTCAAAATACAATTAAATATTATATTCTGGAAAAAGGAAGCAATTACCTTGTGGTAATTGCTTCAGGTAGCTAAACGACGTTCCATAGAGGTCGATCATTTCCTCCGAAGATTTCCTAGGCCAGATCTTCTAGGTCTTCACGATTTATCTCAACTAGCAGGTCCATAATTCCCACACCCATACAACCACTGCTGTGTTGATGGCAATAAAGAAAATCGTTCAACCTTATCGGTCTTCCCTCTAGAATGTTGGGAAGCCTGGTTGAATTATCTTTAAAGTTCCGATCTTCACCAGAAACGCTGAGAAAAGCTGCGCTAGTAATTTCTTACGAGCGGTCGTTCAAGCTTTTTTAAACACGCACCTCTTCAGTTTATAAATATTTTTATAAACTAGAGAAGTGAGACGATTACCTTTATTGGCAATCGTCTCTTTAAAGACAGCTTCTGAGTTTTTTGGCCCGTGATTTCGCTCGAGCAAAATACACGTACTTACCAAGACCCAATTTCTTCAACTAGCGGAAATATCCTTTATTCCCGCACCCCCCTTTCAGTCTCAATTGGTTGTTCTTTAACCAAAGTACTTCCAGGGAGTACTAACTGACAATCGCATACTTACTGTTTTCCCAGCAAGGTGGATATGCGCCTGTCAGCAGCAATACGCTTCAGAGGCTTTACTAACCGACCCACTTTCGGTTAGTAGCTGTTTAAGCCATTTTTTATTTTTCAGCGGCGATTTCCCATCGGCGTCTTTATAATGGTGTTCTTTTCAAAATAGCGTTGTTTTTTAGATTGGCTTTTTATTTTTGATCCATCGGAGGCATAACCGTTTTGGGCTAGCAAGGCGTTCGCCAGGGAATTCAAATTTTGTTTTTTCATGGGCTAGGTTTTAAATGAACTCTTTAACCCTAGATGATTTTAAAATATTTGTCAATACTCTTTGTCAGATTATATTAAAATAATAAAAAAACCTTATTTTGAAAGGCTTTTATTAACAAAAAAGAGTTTTATTTTTTTAACTCTTTTGTAATAAATAAAATATTTTGTGAGTTTTTTTCAAAAAATGAGGTTTTTTACCAAAAACTGTGGATAACTTTTGACAATATTTATAAATACCGTGATTTTTTATTAAAAAATAGGTATTTTATTAGTATTTCTATACATAATTTGTTGATATTTTTAAACAAATTATCAAAATCATTGACATTTATTTATATCTGTGATAATATTTTTTTCAGTTAACGCATTAGTAATAACCCCTTAAAACTGGAGGGACACCATGCAGGACTAAAATTCATCGAGTGGTTGGTGCTGAAGCAGCACCACCCTCGCCCCAACCGGGAATGAATTTTAAAATGTCTGGTTGATAGGTCAGTTGAGTACGTATAAATAAGAGAAAGGAGGCTCATCGTGGGCGACTAAAAGAAGAAAAAAAAGAAAAATTTTTCGTAGTTTTAATTCTTGGCTAAAAAAGAAAAAAATGAAAACTTGAAAAGTTAGGTCGGGCAATCAGCGTCGTATGTAAATGGGAAGAATTTGCTGAGAGCCCCAAAAACAAAAGGCCGTCTAGTAATTAGGCGGCCTTTCTCTTATCCTTTTATTTAATTTCTTTGTAATTATCAAAGGCCAGTTTAAATAGTGATCTAAGTGTATCGGCAATATCTTGGCTTTTAATTACGAGTGAGGATAATGATTTACTCAGGGTGTTAATGCGCACCATATCATTAAAGATACTAATGTCGCACTTTAATGGATATTTATCGCCGTCCACTTTAATTCTAACGGAGTTTTCACTTTTTGGCCTTTCCCCCTTTGAATAAGTATAAATCGCTTCCGATTTGATGTGCCGGTTAGTTCTTTGAGCACTTGATTTTTTTATTTCTTGAGCCGAAAAAAAGTTTTCCAGCAAATCATAAGGGTAAATAAAACAAGCGGTATCTTCTTTATTAATTTTGCCGTAGCCAAAAGATTCTTCGTTGGCTTTAAAAATTCCTTCACGTCCTTCGTAGACCTTAATTATCGGTTTTTCACCGGTTTGATGAGCCAGACTCTTTAGCTGGGGAATAAAATCATTGGCCAGCTGCGATTGTTCCTCTAATCTTATTTTTTGTGATTCAATATAAGCTCCGATTCTTTCGGGGGCTTCCGCCTGGAACTGGATTTTTTTGCCCTTTTGAATTTTAGATACTAAATTTTTTTCTTCCAGGGTTTCAATAATGGGATAAATAGATGTTCTTAAAATATGGGTATTTTTGGACAGATCTAGAATAGAACTGCTTTCAACCCGCAGTAATTCTAAATAAACTTGTATTTCTTTGTCGTTTAAACCGATGTTTTTTAAAAATTTTTTTATCATATTGGTTCTTCTTATATTTATATTGTACTCCAAATATTTTCAAATAAGAATTTTTGGGTTTTAGCCAGCTCTTCACTTTGAATAATTAAGGCAAAAGGTTTTGGACTGAAAGAAAAGAAAACGATTCTGTTTTCAGTAATAAGTTGGTCAGTTTCGCCGCCGACATTTTTGTCATCAAGATGTTTTATCTGGTGGTTGGGTCTTTGTTTAATTTTTGTCTCGCCAAAATATTTATCCGTTGGCTTCTTGCCAAATAAAATTTCTCGAATTTTTGATTTGGGGAATTTATTTAGTGCCCGGACGTATTCGCTAATTATATCAGGAAATCTTTCTAAAAATGATGAAATATTGCTGATCCACAATTGTTCGGTATTTTTTTTGGGTAACATATTTAGAGCTTCGCGATAAGCTTGTTTAATTCCCTCTAAACCCTCTAACATTTGCACTTTCGGTTGTCCGCTGGCCGATCCATAGGTCGACAGTAAATTGGGCAGCAATTCTTGAAATTGATTTTTACGAAATTCTAATAATTCACTGATTCTTCTAGGATGAGCCGCTGAATATATTTTTTGTTTGCCTTTTATTATTTTGGAAACCAGTCCCAAGAGCTCCAACTCCTCAATAATTAAATAGACGGTAGGGCGTTTCAAGTTCGCTTGTTTGGCAATATCGGTAATTTTAGCTTCGCCTAACCCTAAAAGAGCCAAATAGACATTTGCCTGTTTAGAACTTAAACCAATTTTACCTAGAGTTTTTATAACGTCATTCATAATTATTATTTTAAATGTTATTCTTAAAAATGTCAATATTTATGACGAATTTATTTACAAATATGAAATAAACTCAATGTTTATCAATATTTATATCTTAGATTATGAAATATTAATTGACACATATTGGTTTATGTCATAAATTTTCCAACGTTAATATTAATTTTAAAAAATATGCAAGACTAAATTTATTTTATTTAATTAAGGTCTTTAACAATTTAATACCAAAAAAGGAAAAATCATGGAAACAACCACTTTGACATTAAATCCCTTTTCAGCCTTTGTGCCAGCCATTTCTCCTATTCCGGAAATGATACAGGATTACCTTTCTGCTGAAAGTATAACTGAAGGAAAATATTTTAAGTTTGTAAAAGATGGAAAGAGCGAAAATACTGGAGACGGTATGAGCTATTATGACCGCTTGCTCATTTTTTACAAAGAGGATTCTAATCCGATATATAATTCCGGTTATCTTCTTTACCGGCCAGGCTATGCGTTTTCTACAGATCGTTATGATTTGTGTATTGATGGTGTGAAACTGCTTCAAGAGACTTTGGAAAGCGCTATATATGGGTATAAGAATGGTATAGGACAAGCATTTGTTAAAAAATGTGATAAAAGAGGAGTTATAGCTCAACTGATAAGTTTTGATCTTGGCGCTCGCGAAAAAGCAGTTAAAAACCAAGAGGAATCTCAGAATGATGAATCTTTTAAATCCTGGGCCGGTAGGCACCTGCCGAATATCGGTGGATCTTCCTGGCACTATGATATTTATCATAAAAGCGAAACTCAATGCGTTGTTGTTGCCCGCCATTGCAGCCGGAGTGTTGACGCAACTCATGATGCTTTCAGAATATTTGTATGGAAAAAAGGTGAAGGGGTTGCTGTCAGTGAGGTATATTACACTAACGCTAGAACTTCTTACTCAAAATTTTCTACCAATTATTTAAGAGGGCAAGTATCTATCGCGGATAATGGAAATATTATTTATAATGCGAGGTCTGAATTTGGCGACTTTGCAGTAGAAAAAATATTTTCTGTTAAATGATAAAATTTGAGTATCTGGTTAGGTAGTTGTAGTGCCTAATCAGATACTCAAAAGTAAAATTACTTACAATAATAAGAAATGAAAAACGAATCGATAGTTGCTTTACAAGTTTTAAATCTTGTAGAAATTTTTGTATCCGTCCTATTATCCAAGGCTCGTTCAAGCCGGTCTGCCAAAAAATTAATTAACCGAAGAACAAAAATCGAAGTGTTAGTTAGAAATTTTCTAGACATTCCCCTAGAATATAATTTCTTTGACAATAAAATGTTTTCATCCAGATGGACGGCTGATGATAATTCTGTCCCGGATGTTTTAGAGAAAAAACGCATGACTATTGAACAGGCACTAAGAATTTCTAAGATATTTGGTGAGGTTTTAGCCTCTAATATTTATTTGGCCGAGGATGCTGAGAAATTAATTAAAAGCAAGAAAAAACTTTCAGAGTTAATTGACGACCTGTTTGAAATGAGCCCCGCTTTTAATCTGTTTGAGTACAAAATGTATGTTAAACAAGCGCCTCTATCTAGTTTCAAAGAATTGTCTACCTGGGATCATGATATTTTTATTGTGTGTACCGCCGATGAAGTTTGCGAGCCTTATGGTTTTAAATCTGGTGACAGAGTTTATTCTCCACATGGTAGTTACGAAACGATAATTGGCGTGGCCCCTCTTTGGCATGACAGTGATCTGCCTTTAGCAATTTGGACAGCTAATGACAGCAATCAATTTAGAGATTCAACTAGGCTGGTAGTCGGCGCTTGGAAAGCACACGATTTAAAGAAATTAGGATTTTATTTAACGTCTCACTAATAAATTAAAAGCCAGTTGGAAAAATTGGCTTTTTTTATTTTTGACAAAAAGCCCTTACTAAACTATCATAATTAGGCATAAAATAAACATATGAAATACGAATTTTTGCCATTACAAGACCCAAAATTATGGGAATATATCAGTGAAGAAGGGGCTCGCCAAGAGAATGAAATTGAGCTGATTGCTTCGGAAAATTATGTTTCCCAGGCAGTTTTAGAGGCCATGGCGACAGTTCTGACTAACAAATATAGTGAAGGTTATAGCGGCCATCGTTATTATGGCGGTAATCAGGTTATTGATAAGGTAGAAAGTTTAGCGGTCGAGCGCGTTAAAGAATTATTTGGTTGCGAGCACGCCAATGTCCAGCCGCTTTCTGGTTCACCGGCCAATGCTGCGGTTTATATGGCATTTTTAGAACCAGGTGACAAGGTTTTAGGTTTAAGATTAGACCACGGCGGACATTTATCCCATGGTCATAGTGTAAATTTTTCTGGCCGACTTTATAATTTTGTGCAATATGGTGTAAGTGAAGAAACGGGAATTATTGATATGGAGGAAGTGCGCAAAATTGCTTTACTTGAAAAACCAAAAATGATTGTGGCGGGATTTTCGGCCTACTCACGAGAAATTGATTGGCAAAAATTTAAAGAGATTGCCGATGAGGTTGGTGCTTATACTTTTGCAGATATTGCCCATATCGCCGGTTTAGTGGCGGCGGGAATTGTTGGTTCTCCGGTTCCATATTTTGATGTGGTTTCAACGACCACTCATAAAACTTTACGCGGACCTCGGGGTGCAATTATAATGTGTAAAGAAAAATTTGCGAAACAAATTGATCGCGCAGTTTTTCCGGGTATGCAGGGTGGACCCCATGATCATATTACCGCCGCTAAAGCGGTGGCTTTTGGTGAAGCTTTAAAACCAGAATTTAAAGAATATTCCAAACAAATAATTTTAAATGCTAAGGCTCTGGCTGAGGCGCTAATAAATAAAGGTTACAAAATAGTTTCGGGTGGCACTGATAATCACTTAATGGTAGTTGATTTAAATAGCAAGGGTTTAGCTGGTAAGGACGCCGAAGTTGCTTTGGAATCTATTGGTATTTCTGTTTCACGTTCCACTATTCCTAATGATCCTAATCCACCGATGAATCCTTCGGGAATTAGAATCGGTACACCGGCCGTAACGACTCGTGGAATGAAAGAGGCGGAAATGAAAACTATCGCCGATTTGATTGATCAGGCTTTAATTAATAAAGATAATACAGAAGAACTGGTTCGCTTAAAACAAGTGGTTAAAGATTTGTGCGGACATTTTTCGATATATAAAAAATAAATGAAATTAATAGACGGCCGCGCCTTAGCTGAAAAAGTTAAAGACGAAATTACAATTGAAATTTTTAAAAGTTTGCAAGCCGGCGGAGCCCGTCCAAGTTTAGCTATTGTTTTAGTTGGTGATCGTCCGGATTCTAAAATTTATGTTTCGCTTAAGGAAAAAGAAGCTAAAAAGTTGGGCGTCGATACGCATCGTTACGAACTCGCGGAAAATGCCAGTGAAGAAGAACTATTAGACACGATTAATTTTTTAAATAATGATAAAAATGTTGATGCTATTTTAGTCCAACTGCCGCTACCGGAACAAATGAATGTTGATAAAGTAATGGCCGCGCTTAATCCGCTTAAAGATGCTGACGGTTTTTTAGATAATCACCCTGATTATGTTATCTCTCCAGTCCTAGCCGCCGTTAAATTAATGCTGGATGATACTAAAATTGAGCCTAAAAAGTTAAGTGCTGGAGCACTCTACAATTCTGAAGTTTTTGGAACAGCCATTACTAAACTGCTTCAAGATTATGGTTTTAATAAGATAGTAGGAATTACGGGACGCGATGGCGAAGCGGTCAAAAAATTATCTTCTTCAGTTGATGTTTTAATAACGGCTATCGGCGTGCCGCTATTTATTAAAGATAATATGATTAAAGATAACGCGGTTATAATTGATATTGGTATTACCAAAGTCGGGGAAAAAGTATATGGTGATGTTGATTTTGATAGTGTTAAAGATAAAGTTTCGTATATTACTCCGGTACCCGGCGGTGTTGGACCACTGACTATTGCCTGTTTGTTTAAAAACGTTTTAAGTATTTATAAAAATAAAAAAACCGCCTAAACGCGGTTTTAAAAAATAGTAGACATGCCGCATCGCAAAACACAACTACTCGATTTACTGAAGATTCATTTTGGTTATGAGTCTTTTCGGCCTGGGCAAGAAGAAGCCATTGATCATATTTTAGCGGGCAATAATACTATTGTAATTTTGCCGACCGGCGGCGGTAAATCCATGATTTATCAGCTACCGGCTTTAATTTTTGAAGGCATTACCCTGGTGGTTTCGCCGCTGATTGCTTTAATGAAAGATCAAGTTGATTCGCTCGATCGCGTCGGAATTCCGTCAACTTTTATCAATTCATCGCTATCTCCCCAAGAAAGCGAGAGGCGGCTGCAAAAAATAAAAGCGGGATATTATAAAATTATTTATATCGCCCCGGAAAGATTTTATAATGCCGCTTTTATGGCCGACCTTAAAGGTTTAAAAGTTAATTTATTTGCTATTGACGAGGCTCATTGCATTTCTCAATGGGGGCATGATTTCCGCCCCAGTTATTTACGCCTTAAAGAAGTTATAAAAATGATTGGATCACCGATTGTCGTCGCCCTAACAGCTACCGCCACCCCGGAAGTCCGAGAAGATATCGCCCTTCAACTAAATTTAAAAAATCCCAATTATGTTATTCGCGGCTTTGCGCGGCCGAATTTACAAATGGCGGTTGTCCAAGCCAGTAACGGTCAAAAAATTCAATATATTTTAGATGCGTTAGATAGCAATAATTTAGGTTCGGGAATTATTTATGTGGGCACGAGGTCAAAGGCTGATGAAATTGCCGAACTGCTTATCGAACGAAATATTAAAGCTGTTGTTTATCACGCCGGCATGGATGCCAGCAGCCGTGATTGGGTGCAAAATAGTTTTATGAAAGGGGAGGCTCAAGTAGTAATTGCGACCAATGCTTTTGGTTTGGGAATTAATAAAAAAGATATTCGTTTTGTAATCCACCATGACTTGCCAGGCACCATTGAAGCTTATTATCAAGAAGCCGGTCGTGCCGGACGCGACGGCAAGCCTAGTTTTTGTTTGTTATTTTATTCACCTCAAGATAGATATTTGCGGGAATTTTTTATTAAAGGCGACAATCCGGCGCCAAATATTATTTGCGAAATTTATGACTTACTGGCCGATTGGTCGGATCGTAATGAAGCTATTGGCGAAGAAACGGTACTAATTACTTATTCGGAAATTATTCAAAACTTATCGGAACGCGTGCCGGAAATGACTGTCGGCACCGCGCTTAAAATTTTAGAAAAAGAAGGCTATCTGTCGCGGCCGAATGAAAAAAATTCCAACGCTTATTTAAAAGCTAAGGTAGATTATGAGGCGATGTTTGCCGCTTCAGGTAAAAGAGCTAAAGTACAATTAGAAATCATCAGTTTATTATTTGATAAGTTTGCCAAAGAATTTGGATCCGGCTGGGAACTTAATTTAGATGAAACGGCCTTAATTCTCGGAGTTAAAAAAGATTCTCTGACTCGGGCAATTAAAAAATTAGTGGAGAAAGATTTAGTCGAATATCGACCGCCATTTCGCGGCACCGAAATTAAAATTTTAAAAAGAGTTTCTTCTTTAGATTTAAATCTCGATTTTAAAGCCTTAAAAACCAAAGCAGACCGGGCTTACGAAAAATTAGATGAAATGGAGCAATATGTTTTTCAGTTAGGCTGCCGGCAACAATACATTTTAAAATATTTTGGTGATTTAGAAGCTAAAGATTGCGGCCAGTGCGACAATTGTTTGAAACTGAAAAAAGTAAAAGAAGCCGGCGGCAAAGATTATCGTTATAAACAGTATTTAGGCTAGTATGAAAAGTGAAATAAAAAACCAACTGCTTAAAATCGTCCGTGATAATTATAAAGAAATTGCGGGACAATTTGATGCGACCAGAAAAAAACACGTTTGGCCGGAGTTAGAAGCCTTGGCTGAGAAAATTAAAGATGATTCTAGCATCTTAGATGTTGGTTGCGGTAACGGAAGGCTGCTGGAAGTATTAGAGAATAAAAAAATTAATTATTTAGGTGTTGATAATAGCGAAGAACTAATTGTCTTGGCGAAAAAAAATTATCCCAATTATGATTTTAAGGTAATGGATATTTTAAATTTAGAATCAATCGACAAAAAATTTGATTTAGTTATTTCGGTTGCCGTCTTGCATCATTTGCCTGGCCGCGAATTAAGAATAAAGGCGCTTGAACAATTAAAACAAGTGGCGAACAAACAAATTATTTTTAGTGTTTGGAAAATGTGGGGCAATCAAAAATATCAGAAGTACTTATTTAAAAATATTTGGCAAAAAATATTCGGCCAGAGCCAGCTAGATTTTGGCGACATTTTATTTCCTTGGAAAAATGGCCGCGGCGAAGTGGTTAGCGAAAGATATTATCACGCCTTTACAAAACACGAACTTAAATCATTGGTTGCTCAGTCCGGTTTTAAAAACTTTAAAATTAAAAGTGATCAGCATAATTATTGGGTAACTCTTGACACCCCATAGGGGTATATGATAAGATCAAGGTAATTATGAAAACCACCGAACAACGAATCAACAATATCATCGGGCAACTAGAAGGTGCTAAAAAAATGTTAGCCGGATCTAACCCCGATTGTTTTTCCGTCATTATTCAGCTTAAAGCCGTGCGCAGCGCCGTATCATCACTGATGAATAAGATCATGGCTGAAGAGATGGATGGTTGTTTTAAAAATAAAAATAAACAGCAAGAAAAAATTGCTAAAATATTTCAAGAAATAATTAAATAATAATTTTATGTCACAAGCAAAAGATGTAAATCGAGATAGTTTCGAGAGCGAGGTTCTAAAAAGTGAAATTCCGGTGCTCGTGGATTTTTGGGCACCCTGGTGCGGGCCGTGTCGAATGATGGCCCCAACCCTTGATGAGTTGTCAGTGGAGTTAGCCGGTAAAGTAAAAATTACTAAAGTAAATACGGAAGAACGCGAGAACCAAGATTTAGCAATAAAATATGAAATTCAAAGTATTCCTAATCTGAAATTGTTTAAGAATGGTGCGGTAATTGGAGAATTTATCGGCCTGCGAAATAAAGAAACCTTAAAAGGAGAACTCGAAGCATTAATCTAAAAGAGATAAAAAATAAGGCTAAATACCTTATTTTTTTGTGTAAAATTAGCTGTTAAAGTGATTTATCCACATATTATGGGTATTTACCTATTGACAGATATTATTTTTTAGTGTATACTTTTAATATATTTGAGGTAACTTACATCGGACGCTGGGAAAATCCCCGCCTGTCCACCGCGACACCTCGATTGCAGTCTGGTTGAAATTTGTAGCGGCCGTCAACAATTAGTCTCCTGATCATTCCGGAGCACATGCAATGGGTCTGCACAAGTTTCAAAATCGGTTCGGCCCTCCCGCTCTTAAGAATTAAGAGCCATGGAGGAGAACTAGCTAAGTTGTCTTATGATGGTTTTATTAAATTAGACCAACTCATCGCTAAGAAAACCGGTGGGGTCATAAACAATTTAGAGGTAGCCATACCAGATGGTTACCAAGAAAATTATGGGGTGAGTTCTACGGAACTTGCCCCTTTTATATTGACAAGTATTATTTTTAGAGATATATTCAACATACTTTGGGATTTGCATTGAGGTGATGCTGTTATTCAACTATTCGTAGTTGGAAAACCACCAGTCAAAAACCAACGCTCCACAAGAGGTTGGCCGCAAAGTCTCAGAAGAAGTCGGCATTAGTGTTCGCGCGATTTGCCGATGAACAAGAGGGGGTAGCTTACAAGAGCTCCCCCTTATTTTTTTTATATACAAAACAGAGCCCTTTAAAAGAGCTCCGTTTTTATATCTAAAATATTTTTTATTGTCCACAACCGGCAGCTGTTCCGCCTCCAGTAGCAGTGCCTTCACCGAAGCCGGCAGATGGGGCCGCTGAAGATAAAACGGTGGAGCATTCTTTTGGCTGGTTATTAAAAGCAGCACAAATTGTTTTAAGTAAGCTGGCACTATCACGAGCCGGTGAAACTGTTTTACCGTTAATAACTAAAGTTGGTGAACCGCCAACATTATATTTGGCATTATCAGCTTTATAGACATTGAATCCTGGGTAGGTGCCGCGGAAATCAGTATTACTTTTGAAATTATCAATCACTTTAAACTCGCTATCAGTTTTAGCGACACAGGCATCATTTTTTGATGTATTAATACCAGCGCTAGCTAAACAGGAAGCGCTATCACTCGCTTTTAAGAAACAGGTAAGATAAGCGTCAAATTTAGAATTTTGTTCTTTTTGAATACAATATTGAGTTAAATTTTCTCTTAGTTCTTTTTCACCATGCATCGCATAGTCACAGAATTTTAATTCGTATTTAATCTTATTACCTAGAGCTTTTATTACCGGTAATATTCCTTTTTCGATTTGCGTGCCGTATGGGCAGTAACTCATAACAAATAATTCAACTGTTGGCTTGTCAGTTTTTGGCACATCAACTGGCGCGGCTTGGTTGTTGGCCGCAGTTGGGGTTGAAGCAGTTGGGGTTGAAGCGGCACCATCCATCGCTAAACCTTGAGGAAAGAAAAGTTTGCCATCGCGAGTGACGTAAGAATCGACTTTTTGAGCAGATCCGATATCAACTTTTACTTTGTAAAGGCCATAGGCTTTGGTTATTTCGGAAATAGTCGCCTTAGTTCCGGCTTGCATCAAATTGTTGTTTATAAAAGTTTCCGTTTTTAATCTGGCCATTTCTGGTCCGATATTATTCCTATTTTGATATAAGGAAATTCCTCCAAGAACAATAGCCGCAGCTATAATCAGGGCGATTAAGCCGATGATAATTTTTTTATTCTTCTTCATAGTTTTTTAAAATTATTTTTTTTTAATTCTTTCTTATTATAGCCGAAACGCGCCTTCCCGTCAAAAGATATGGCGGTTATTTAGTTTTTTTTAAAAATGCTTCTAATTCATTGGGTAAATCAATAATATATTGCTGCTTTTCACCATTTAAATCCTTAAAAGTCAGATCCCGAGCTACTAAAAATATTCGACCTAAGTTTACTTTTTGGTTTTTTACTTTGGTCTTTTTAGTAAAGTATAGCGGGTCGCCGAGCAACGGATGTCCATAAGCATAAAAATGAACTCTAATTTGGTGGGTGCGGCCGGTTTTTATTTTAACATCCAGTAAGGTGTAATTGATATAATGTTTTACCACTTTAAATTCCGTAACCGCTTCTTTAGAATCTTCTTGGGCTTTTAAAGTTCCGCGGTCGCGATTATTTGGTTTATTTTTATCGCCGATAGTTGTTGAACTGACTGGCAGAGCCGCCATTTTGTAACCATCGCGCGCTCGTCTGATAGGAAAATTTATAATATCTTCGTCTTTACTGATTTGTCCATGAACTAAAGCGGTATATTTTTTGGTGACCTGGCGATTTTGGAATTGTTTTTTAAAATGTAAAAAAGCTTTTTGATTTTTAGCAATCACTATCAGCCCGCTGGCTTCTTTATCTAAGCGGTGGACAATGCCGGGGCGCAGCGGGTCGTCGCCGATATTTTCAATTTTTGGATAACTTTTGCGCAGCCAATCAGTTAAGACTTCCTCAGTAATTCCCGGACCGCCGTGAACAATTAAACCCGCCGGTTTATTAATTATCAAATAATCATCGTTTTCAAAAATAGTAATCGCTTTTAATTTTTTTTCCATATAATTAAAGTTTTTTGTTTAATAAAATTAGTAAATCATTTTTAGTTATTCCTTTAATTAAGTATAAACTGAAGAAATATACAATCACCGCTAAACTAGCACTGATAATTAATCCGGCCCAATTATAGTAAAAAGATTGGGGAATAAAATAAAGAACCAACCACATTACTCCTGAGGCAATAATGGTTTTAGCCACTATTTTAAACTTGGGAATAAATTTAGTGTATTGCCAAACGACATAAGCGGAAAATAAGGCGATGGCGAGTTCGCTATAAATTGTCACGGCCGCCGCCCCATAATAAGAAAATAGGGGAATTAAAATTAAATATAAGATAACCGAAGTCAGGCTGACAAAAATGTAGGCCCCGATCATTTTTCTTTGGCGGTTGATAGCAATAACGGCGTGAGCAAACATACAGCCTAAAAAAATCGCCGCTAAAGCAAAAATTAATATTTTTAAAATTAAACCGCTGCCCTCAAAGTCCTGTCCGGCGACTAATATTATAAGCGGCCTAGCTAATACTAAAGTGCCGGCAATAATTGGAATGGAAAAAATCGCCATTAGATCAAAAGATTTTTGTAAGACTAAATTGAAATATTCTTTTTTTAATTCAAACCAAGAGGCAGTTAAAATTGGCAAGATTATACCCGCAAACATAAACGGCAGGGTAGTTAAAACATCAATAATCCGATAGGCCGCACCGTATAAACCAACTTCTCCCGGACTTTTTATAAATGATAAGACTAAAGTATCGGTTTTAAGATATAGCAAGTTAAGCACAATAGTAATTGCTAGCGGCCAGCTATGGCTCATTATTTCTCGCCACACTTTAAAATCAAAAGCTGGTTTTAAAATAATATACCCAGTCGCTAAAATATAAGCCAGGCCAAAATTTATCGCCGCTGAAATAACGGTGGCCCACAATATTCCGTTTAAGCCGCTGCCCATTTTTATGGCCACAATAATACCAAACACGAGCAATATCCGACTGGCAGTTTCTGCAATTACCGCTTTATCCATTCTTAATTTTTTTTGAAACAACCCGATTATTACCTGGCTTAAAGCCGGAAAGATAAATGATAAGTCGGCGATTATAATTCCGGTTTTAACTAGTGTCGGATAGGGAGCTAAGAAAGCAATAATTGGCGCCAGCCCTAAAAAAATAATAATTGATATTAGCCGCAAACCGAATAAGTTGTTTAAAATTTTATTTTCCTTAACATTGGGTTGGCTAATCATTTGGACGGTGACCAGGGTTAGCCCTAAATCGGCGATAATTGCAAAAAAGGATACAAAAGTAATAATTGTTGTATAAGAACCGAAACCAGCCTGACCCAAATACCGCGTCATCATCGCCAAAGATATTAGGCCGAGCACCGTGGATATTATTTTTCCAACTAGTTGGATAATTGTGTTATAAGCAATTTTTGAAGATAGCGTCATGGGTTTGTGTTTTGGCTTTTTTTTACGTATAATATAAATAGGATTTTATAATTATATCAAAATATTATGCTTCTTGCTAAAAAATATTTCTTGTCATTTTTAATCGTCGCCTCTTTAGGAGTTTTACAGTTTAACATCGTCTCGGGCATTAAGCTAGCCTACGCCGATGAATCACTGCTCAAGACTCAAGGACTGCTCACCGAGTCTACTTCCGGTAATTATGGCAGCTCGCCGCAAGACGTTAAAGTAATTGTTCTGAATTTAATTAAAACCGCTTTAACTTTTATTGCTATTATAATGGTAGTTTTACTGATTATAGATGGTTTTAAATATATGACCTCGGCCGGTAATGAAACTAAAATTAAAGAGACTCTAGGACAGATACAGGCGCTGGCTATTGGACTGGTAATAATTATGACTTCTTGGGGTATTACTTATTATTTACTGCGAGTGGCCGTCTGCAACACGGTGAGCACGGGGACTTCTTGTACCCCTTGGTAATTTTGACAAAAATCATACGTTTGCTATACTCATCATATAAAGCTAGTTGTTTCTTACAATTAGCTTTTTCTATAATTATTATTAAATATTATGTCTGAACTATCTAACGCAATCAAACAAGTTTGCGAAGAAAAAAATTTAGAATATGATACCGTGGTCTCGACTATTGAGCTTGCTTTAGCCGCTGCTTATCGTAAAGATTATGGTGAAAAAAATCAAAACATTAAAGTAAAATTTGATGTTAACACCGGAAAAAGCGAAATCTTTGATGTCAAAATGGTCGTGGCTGATTTACCGGAGCAAGAAGAGGCAGAAATGTTGCAGCGTCTTTATGGTCCTCAAGATAAAAATACTAAAGAAGAAACGGCTTATGTCGAACCAGAGCTTGATGCTGAAGGTAAGGAAGTGCGTAAATTTAATCCCAAAACCGATATCCAGCTTAAAGAGGCCAGAATTTTAAAGTCTAATGTTAATGTTGGCGATGAGATAGTTACCGATTTACCGATTCCGGAAAGCTATGGCCGCATGGCCGCACAAACCGCCAAACAAGTTATTATCCAAAAATTGCGTGAAATGGAGCGTGATATGATTTTTTCGGAATTTAAAGATAAAGAAAAAGATGTAGTTTCTGGAATTGTCCAACGCCGTGAAGGCCGATTAGTCTTTGTCGATTTAGGCAAAGCCATTGGTATTTTACCAGCTGAAGAACAGATTTTTGGAGAACGTTATAATGTTTCTGACCGGGTTAAGGTTTATATTAAAGAGGTTCGCGAAGGACATAAGGGGCCGGAAATTATTTTATCCCGCCGCAGTGAAGAAATTTTACGCAAGATTTTTTATTTAGAAATTCCGGAAGTCGCTAATGGTTTAGTGGAACTTAAAGCGGTAGCGCGTGAAGCGGGATCGCGATCTAAAGTAGCCATTTGGACCGACGCGGAAAATGTTGATCCAGTCGGCTCTTGTGTTGGCCAACGCGGTGCCAGAATTCAAACGATTATTTCTGAACTCGGCGGCGAAAAAGTGGATATTATTGAATATAGTGAAAATCCGGCCAAGTTTATAGCTAATGCCTTAGCTCCGGCTAAAATTTCGGATATTGAATTAAATGAAAAAGAACATAAAGCGGTAGTTAAAGTAGCGGCCGATAAATTATCCCTGGCGATTGGTAAGAGCGGGCAAAATGTTCGTTTAGCGGCGCACTTAACTGGTTGGAAGATTGATATTTTATCAGCCGACGAAAACGGTGAAGTAATTATTGATAGCGAGGACCCAAAAATCGCCGAAGCTTTTGAAGAGACTGCTCACGTTGACGCCGAAGAGGCTCAAGATTTTGAAAAAGAATTAACCGAATAATTTAAAAATATATATTTAAACAAGAGCAGCTGAACTTTTCTAACAATAGATAGTTTGGCTTCCCCTAAGAACTATGATCACTTTGATTGTCGTCGGTAGCGCTCTACTTGCCATTATTTATGGCGCGATCGTTATCCGTCTCATTCTTAAAATGTCAGATGGCAATGACCGGATGAAAGAAATTGCTCGAGCTATTCAAGAAGGCGCCCGTGCTTTTCTAAATCGCCAGTATAAAACGGTCGCGATTGTGGCGGCTGTCTTATTTTTGGTCATCGGCTTTATTCCGTCTCTTGGCTGGTTAACCGCGCTAGCCTTTTTAAGCGGCGCAGTATTATCAGCGCTAACCGGTTACATCGGGATGTTTGTTAGTGTCCGCGCTAATGTCAGAACAGCCGAAGCGGCTCGCGGCGGCATGCAAAAAGCTTTAAATGTGGCGGTTCGCGGCGGCAGTGTGACCGGTATGTTAGTGGTTGGTTTGGCCTTATTAGGCACAGCCGGTTTTTATTTCTTAACTCATGATTTAACCGCTATCATTGGCTTTGCTTTTGGTAGTTCTTTAATTTCCATCTTCGCTCGTCTGGGCGGTGGTATTTATACCAAAGCGGCGGATGTCGGCGCTGACTTAGTTGGTAAAGTTGAAGCCTCTATTCCCGAAGATGATCCTCGCAATCCAGCGGTTATTGCTGATAATGTCGGGGACAACGTGGGTGATTGTGCTGGTATGGCGGCTGATTTATTTGAAACTTATGCCGTAACTTCAATTGCGACTATGGTTCTTGGCCACTTAACTTTTAAAGGTAATGAAACAATTATTTTATTTCCTTTAGTGCTTGGCGCCGTTTCTATTATCGCTTCTATTATCGGTATTTTCTTTATCCGTTTGGGTAAAAAACAAAATATCATGGGTGCGCTGTACAAAGGTTTAATTGCGGCTGGTGTAATCTCCGCGATTGCTTTCTTCTTCGTCACCAAATATTTCTTAGCTGATAATTTTTTAAATATTTTTCTCGCTAGCTTAATTGGTTTAGCAGTTACTGGTTTATTGGTTATTATCACCGAATACTACACTTCAACGGCTTATTCTCCAGTTAAGTCGATTGCGGAAGCCTCAAAGACTGGTCATGGCACTAACGTCATTGCCGGTTTAGCGGTTTCTATGAAATCAACGGCCGCCCCAATCATCGTTATTTGTTTAGCCATTTTAGGTGCTTATTCTCTGGCCGGTTTATATGGAATTGCGATTGCTGCGATGGCCATGTTATCAATGGCGGGTATCATTGTTACAATTGATGCTTATGGTCCTATTACTGATAACGCCGGTGGTATTGCAGAAATGGCGGAGCTTGGTGATGATGTGAGAAATATTACCGACCCCTTAGACGCAGTTGGTAACACTACTAAAGCCGTTACCAAAGGTTATGCTATCGGTTCCGCGGCTCTAGCGGCCTTAGTATTATTTGCCGATTTTACTCAGAAGATTAAAGATGGCGGCGGCAGTGCTCAATTTTTAATTGATAATCCATACGTTTTAATCGGTTTATTTATTGGTGGTTTACTGCCATATTTATTTGGGGCCATGGCCATGAAAGCGGTTGGAAAAACTGCTGGATCAGTAGTTGAAGATGTGCGCGCTCAATTTAAAGAAAAACCAGGTATCATGTTAAATACGGAAAAACCGGATTACGGACGCACGGTTGATATTGTGACTAAAGCGGCCATTCGCGAAATGATTGTGCCGGCTTTAATTCCCGTTCTAGTTCCTATTATTGTTGGTTTTGCTTTTAGATCCCATGGTCTTGAAGTTTTAGGCGGATTATTAGTTGGTTCAATTATTACCGGTTTGTTCGTGGCTATTTCGATGACTTCTGGCGGTGGTGCTTGGGACAATGCTAAAAAATATATTGAATCAGGCAACTTCGGTGGTAAAGGATCTGAGGCTCACAAAGCGGCGGTTACTGGGGACACGGTTGGTGATCCTTATAAAGATACCGCCGGTCCAGCAATTAACCCAATGATTAAAGTCTTGAATATTGTGGCCCTGCTCATTGTTGGTTTATTACTATAATATTTAAAGTTCAGGATAAGAAAAAAGCCCTCGAATTGCTCGGGGGCTTTTTATAGGCAAAGGGGCCGGTTCTTGTTCTGGTCTAGTCTTGCTGTTATTGCAAGAGAGAACCAATTACCCGTTTAGGAGACCGCAGTCTCACCTTAACCTTAGGCTTCAACGGATATTACCGCTGGCATAATCTGAAAAATTTCCTCAAATATCTTTCGATAAATGGGGTAAACGAACTCTTTAAGCTCGTGATTTTTCAGCTTAAGTTCTGGATTGAAACAGTTGATTTCGGAGGTCATGTTCCCGAAGTCCCGGCGGTACTTTTTTAGGGGAATGTTGACTCCCTCAATATGAAACCGAATAACGGCCATAATCGTTTCCTTTTCGTCTTTTTCGGGTTGTTGTTGCATCAGAGGACGATTACCAATCCTGCCAATTGACGACGTGAGAGATAAAATTAAAGACGTACTATCGCATTTTGCCAATTTAGCAAAAGCGCTTAACTGTTGGTAGTTAAACCCCGTAGCAGTAACAATAAAGTTCTGCTCGATAAACCGTTTTTTTACATAATAATCAAATACGGCTTGCGAAATTTGTTTCCATCTTTCTTTGGTGAAGCTCATGTTTTAGTTTTTAAGGTGCTAGCGGAATTGCTAGAGTTACATCTTGATATAAAACAGAAATAAAGTCAAATTCAGGGGTTTAAGCGGCTTGATTTTTGCCCAATAAATGCTATAGTATTAATTCATAAAATATTGTTTATATTATAAAATAAAAATTATGCAAGTAACCAAAAAAGATTTAGAAAAATCACAACTTGAGCTATTAGTTGAAATGACGGTTGAAGAATTTACCCCATATATTGAAAAAGGGGCGCAAAAAGTAGCGGAAAAAGTTAAAATTGAGGGATTTCGTCCAGGTAAAGCCCCACTGGATATTTTAAAACAAAAAGTCGGTGAAATGACTATTTTAGAAGAGGCAGCGCATATTGCCATCCATAAAACTATTGATGATATTATCGAAAAAAACACCATGGAACGGATGGCAGTCGGACAACCAAAAGTAGAAATCACTAAACTAGCGCCCAATAATCCTTTTGAATATAAAGTAACTGTGGCAATTATGCCCACGGTAGCTCTGGGCAAATATAAAGATTTAAAAATAAAACCAGCGGAAGCCAAAGTTGAAAATATTGATATTGAAAAAACCTTGAAAGAACTTCAAGACATGAGAGTTAAAGAAGTAATTTCTGAAAAAGAAGTTGCCGGTAGTGATAAAGTATTGGTGGACATCGAAATGTTTATGGATAAGGTTCCGGTTGAAGGCGGACAGACTAAAGATTTGGCCGTTATCATCGGTAAGAATTATTTTGTTGGCGGTTTTGATAAAGAATTACTGGGCGCTAAAACTGGAGAAGAAAGAAAATTTTCTCTGCCATTTCCCGACGACCATCATCAGAAAAATTTGGCTGGTAAAATGGTTGATTTTATCGTTAAAATCGGTTCCGTGTATCAAAGAGAACTGCCGGAAATTAATGATGAATTTGCTGTCTCATTCCGTTTCAAAGATTTAGCCGATCTTAAAAAAACTTTGAGTGAAAATATTTTAACCGATCGAACCAATCAAGCGGATAATAAAGCGGAGCTCGAAATGTTGGATAAAATAGCGACTGATACTAAATTTGGTGATTTACCGGAAGCGATGGTAGAAAGTGAAACCCATCATATGATGCATGAGCTAGAAGATAATGTGGCTCGCCAAGGAGGTAAAATGGAAGATTATCTACAACACTTAGGCAAGACCAGAAATGAACTAGTTCTAGACTTACTGCCCAACGCTGTTAAAAGAGTAAAAACGGCACTGGTTATGAAAGAAATTGGCACGGTGGAAAAAATAGAAATAAGCGATGCTGAAATTGATAAAAAATTAGACGAGTTAAAAGAAGAACATAAAGATAATAAAGAGTTAGAAAAAATGGCTAAAGATGCCGCCTATCGCCGCTATTTAGGCAATGTTCTGCAAAATGAAAAAGTTTTAGCTAAACTAAAAGAATGGAATTATGCCGATTCTGGCCACAAACAAAAAAGCTAATTTTGATTATAAACTGCTAGAAACTTTTGAAGCGGGGCTTGTTTTGTTCGGTCATGAAGTAAAGGCCGTTAAAGATGGCCATATTAGTCTTAAAGGCTCATATATTTCTTTTCGGTATCCAAATGGCAGCCCAGAATTATATTTAGTCGGAGCGCATATTTCTAAATATCGCCACGCCGGTAACTTGCCAGACTATAATCCGATTCGGGAGCGCAAGATATTACTTAAAGCTAACGAAATCAAGCATCTATTGGGTAAAAAAGAAGAAAATGGCTTGACACTAGTGCCGGTTAAAATATATACTAAGCACAGCTTAATCAAAATGGAAGTCGCGCTGGCCGAAGGCAAGAAGAAATTCGACAAGCGCGAGGATCTAAAAAAGAAAGATTTGGATCGCCAAATCAGTACTTTAATGAAACAACGATTAAGATAGGGGGATGTCGGGCTTTCGATAGCAAGACTCAACTTTCAACGTGCAAAACGCAGTGAGCATCTGCGTACTAAGGCTCAAAAAACAAATGCAAAGAAATCTGCAGCGTTTACTTGGTTAGTTCCAAGTTTCGCACCTGTTGTCGCTTAAATCGCCACAACCATCAGCCTAGCGACGCTTTATAGCTAGTTACTGGTGTCATTTATAAAGCTAGGTCATCTGGACTCTTTCACCTGATAAACCGAACTAAAAGAAAGATAGCTTCAATGTTTTTCTCCCGGTTTTAAATCATTGAGGTAAAACATAAACTGGAATAATTTTGTAGAAGCGTTTAAAGTTACTTGTTAGACATGGGTTCAACTCCCATCATCTCCACATTTATTTTTTGATAAATATAATTAGGCCGCGGTGGCGGAATTGGTAGACGCGCTGGACTTAAAATCCAGTTGTGGCGACACAGTGCGGGTTCGATTCCCGCCCGCGGCACAAGTGTTGATTAAGAAATAAATATTTGCTATAAACTATATAGCATTTGCGGGTATCGTATAGTGGTTATTATGCGACCTTGCCATGGTCGAGAGAGGGGTTCGATTCCCCTTACCCGCTCAAAAACAAAAGAGACTCTTTCAAGAGTCTCTTTTGTTTTAGGCTTGATAATCCGGGGGGATCGGACAGGTTGGCAGCGAGATATGAGAAGGAGCGGAAGCGACGACGAATAATCGAGCGTTAGACAATATGCCAGTGGCATATTGGCTCCAACCCAGGACAAGTGAACTTTTTGCTCCGCCAGTTGGCGGAATGGCAAAAAGTGAGCGCGACAGCGAAAAATTAGTAACATTTATAAATAAAAAAATAAAATAATCTCTTTGCTATTTTTATTATAAATTGTTAATATTGTCTAATAAATATTAATATTTTAAATTCCCTCCTTTAAATTAAAACAAATGACTAACGAAATTATTCCCACCTCCATAAATAAAAATTTTGAGAGTATAAAAAAAATTGATCCTGATAGTATTGAATATTGGGAGGCCAGAGAACTTATGCCAATTTTAGGGTATAAAAAATGGCAAAATGCTGAAGAGGCCATTGCTAGGGCAGCAGCAGCCTGTATTAACAGTGGCCAGTATGTGGATAACCATTTTACTGACGTCAGTAAAATGGTCACACTTGGCTCAGATTCGATAAGAAAACTTAGCGACTGGAAATTAGACAGATACGCCTGTTATTTAATAGCTCAAAATGGTGATCCTCGTAAAGCAGAGATCGCTTTAGCACAGACGTACTTTGCTATTCAAACAAGAAAGCAGGAGATTTTTGAAAAACTTGAAGAGAATGGCAAAAGACTATTTATTAGGGACGAAATAGCATCAGAAAATAAAAAACTATTTAGTACGGCAAAAAATGCTGGGGTTACAAAATTCGGATCATTTAACGATGCCGGATACCGAGGTTTATACGGAATGTCTCTTAGTGAATTAGAAAAAATAAAAGGAATTAAGAAAGGTGAGCTTCTAGACTGTTCAGGCACTACTGAATTAGCGGCTAATCTTTTTCGAATTACCCAAACGGATTCCAAAATAATTAAAGATAATATTAGGGGTGATGTTCAAGCAGCCGGAACTTGAACCCAAGGGAATTTTTTGACGGAGTACAAAAACCAAAGTTTGAAACGAAAACCAGGCATCAGAAGTTTAGCCTGATAACCGGCTTCGCCATTCATGGCAATGGGATTTTCGTCGGGTAATCTTTTCCCAAACCTTTTTGACACCAATCCAACCTCGGTCTGTCCGATGTTGAAAATGGAAGGAAAAATAACAAACAGCAGCAAAAACATTGCCACCGAAGACGCGATAATTACTTGCACCATTTTTAAATTGTTTTAAATGTTAAATAACTAGTTACCTCCACTTTTGTGGATTTTTCAGTATTTCATATTATTTTAAATATGTCAATTTTTACTGTTGACTAAAATAAAACATTATTGTAATGTATAAAGTCAACCCCGCTCCTTAAAAAACAAGATTAATTGGGTTAATTGTTAAGTCCGTCTAGGTTTTAGGTGGTTTTGGCAATTAATCCAGTTAAGTTTAATAATCAAAATACTATTGTTATGGAAGACACGGAAATAAAGAAAATCAAGATTAGAGGCGAGAGGAACGAAATTAGCGTTTTAGTTCAAAAATTGTGGTTTAAAGCGTTTGACGGAAAACATTTTCTCCGTTTAACGAGAAATATAATCGTTTGTATTTCAGAAGGTGATAATGCTAGAACAAGGGGCAATATTCAGTTCTGGAAAAAAGGAGATGATGAGATCTATAAGTCCATCGGCTATATGGATCTTACCGAAAGAAATACGCACGACACTCTTTGGCGGATTCATCCAAAGCCGCCAGAAAATCCTGATATTATTGAAGCATCAGAGAGAATATCATGTGTTACACTCGGAAAAGAGATAGCTATGTTCCTAACTGACTAAAAATAAATTAGTATTCACCCAAAACCATAAACAATGAATAAATTGACTACCGAAGAACAACTGTTCTTATTGGCGTATGCCGGCATACCAACTATCGGCGGGTTCATTAAAAAACATAATTTGCCAGAAGCGTTGGTAAAACAAGTAGCGCCTGTCTATTTTTGTTCCCAGTTAGTGTTCATAATGAAAAGGCACAATGAATATCCGATTGGTGAAATTGATAAATTTTTTTCTAATCAGGAAATCATAAATTATTTTGATTCACTGGTGTCCTCAAAGCCAGACGACCCCAGAGATATCAATCTTATCACTAATTTGGTAAACTGCTTTTCCGCATCTACCGATTCAGGGATGGAAACCTATGCCGATTTTTTGCCATTCATGTCGTTTGAGCATGACGCTTGGCTACAACTGATCATTCGTATTCAAAAGGGTAACTCGGTTGAACCGGGGTTAAAAAAGGCCGTTGAATTATTTGTGACCGAGGGTTCCCGATTAATTCTGCATCCCGAGCTCAATGAATATGAAGAGAATGCCCTTAAAACTTTTTCCTGGTTTGAAAAACTGGAATTTGACGGCAAAGAAAAAATAATTGCCGGGGCGATGAAAGTTTGGAAAAGGTATGAAGAGGACGGGTCATATAACCTATCTGGAGATTACGAAGAAAACTGGTATAAGGACGCCTTGAAATTTTCCGCACGTATTACTTCAAAAGAATATGTTTCCAGGATATTCGCAGAAAGTTTTAAAGACAGTCATCCAGAAATTTATGAAAAATTTCGAGTACTTGCTGGGTTGGAGGAACATCAAGTTGTTAGTGCTCCTAAAGTCGACGTTCTCATAGAAAAGAAAGTGGCTGAGGCCGAGATGCAGGAGTTATTTGGACAATACAAACACGAGCCTGAGCATCTGATTGAGCTATTAACAGCTGACGCTCGCGTCAAAGAACTATCTCTAGTTATATTGGCGATTGCAACTGATGTATCTGACGACAGATGCAAACATGTTAATAAAACCCTGGAGGTGCTCATGGAAAAATATCCGCTCTGCGCTTTGGCCCAAGAACTATCGACCGTTTTTACTCAAAATTTGGAGAAAAAAATTGCCGAGGGCACGCTGAGATATGAAGATTTACCGCCAGTCTCTTCGTATGTTAAAAATAAAGACTGGCACTGGTTGTTTTAAAATAAAATTGTAAGAGGGGAGACAATGTGCTCCCTTTTTTGTTATTTAAAAAGCCCGGAAATTTCTTCCGAGCTTTTTGTTTATAATACCCTCATTAAAATAGCCGCCCCGCCAATAATCAAAAAAATAATTTTTCTTATCAGTTGTGTAGTTTTATTAATCCGAAATATCTTATCGGTACACGGCGACCACATCATTGGCAGCCAACTTAGGCCAAAGAGCAAATACACTAAACTTTTATAAATACCAACTACCCCCAGTAATTCAACCACCCCGATTAAGATAAAAGTTAAGCCCCAAAAAGAAGTCGCAATTAAATTTTTACTCAGGCCGTAAACGTAAATAGCGTTAGCTAGTTTTATAGCTCCGAAAAAAATAAAAAATATTTCCATTTTTAAGTTTTAAAGTTGTGATGTTTAAATTGAGTACATAAGGGCAACTCACTGCCGCTTAAATCATGATTGTCGGACGTGCAAATAACCGATTTAATTTTTGCTCTAGTAAAAGCCGCAGTTATTTTTTCTAATAAAATAATTCTTTCGGCCAGCGGCAATATATAACCATTTTTTATTTCACTATTAAACAATAAGGCTGTCGCTTTAATTTGTTCATCACCAGAATCAATCATTTTTTGTTTTTGTCTGTTAGAAAGAATTCCCGTCGCTACAATGGTTCGCAAAACGCCAACGCTCGCTAAAGCTTCTGGCAAAGAATTAATATTCTCATCTAAATTAAACCAAGGCATGGCCACGGCAATTACCGGTACGCCAGCGCCTGTTAATTTTTTTATCATCTCTAGCCGATCAGAGATCAAAGCCGACCCTGGCTCTAAAATAGAAATTACTTTTTCATTTACGCTCGGCACCGAAATTTGTAAAACTAAACGATGTTTATTCTTGATAAACAAATCCATGGTTTTGTCCGGAATAATTTGTTTAGTTATTACTAGCGGTGTAAAAATTTCTTTTTGTTTCCAAACTGCTTCTAAAAGAGAATGAGTAAGCTCCGCATTTGGCGGCAAAAAACAATCAGTCGTTGGGCTTAAATAAACACTCTTAAAATTAAGCAACTCGGCGACAATATTTTCTAACCCAGTGGCCATAATAGTTTCCTCAGAAAAAAATCGATGTGATAATCCGCAATATAAACAAGGTTTTAAACACCCTTGATCAAAAATTATGGCCGGCACATCTTGGCAGACATACATTCCTTTAACTAGTTTCATCTTATTTAGTTTTTAAATTACTAAAACTAAAATATCATTATCTTAATTTATTGACAATAACAGGCTTTAATATTTACTATTTATTTATTTTAATATTAACTAAAAAATATCATACATAACAATTTTGTCGGTTTAAGTTGACACATTTTAAGAATCCCTTTAAGATAATTATATATGAACCTAGAACTAAAAGAACAAATTAAAAAAATTGGTTTTCCCGAAAACGACGCCAAGGTTTATTTAGCCTTGCTTGAATTAGGCCGGGCGACGGTGACTGAAATCGGCAAGGCCACTAGCATGAACCGAACTACCGGTTATGATATTTTGGAACGGTTGTGTTTAAATGGCGTGGTGAGTCGCACGACGGTTGGGAAAAAACACATGTATGTGGCTGAACCGCCGATTCGTTTAAAACAATATTTAATTAATAAAAAGCATACCATTGAAAATAATTTAGAAAAATTAGAAAATTTTTTGCCAGATTTGCGTTCTCTCTATAAGACCGACTTAAAACCAGGAATTAAATTTTTTGAAGGCCGTGATGGCATTAAAAATATTTATGCTGATGCTCTAACGGCCAAAGGCACTATTTATAGTATTTTAGATGCCCAGCAGTATCTGCCGGAATTTGATCAATTTGGTAAAGATCATGCCAAAGAGAGGACGGCTTTAAAAGTAAAAGGAAAATATTTGGTGCGTCGCAGCCAAAAGGCGCAAGAATTTTGGGATACTACTTATAAGAATAAACCGGCCAAACAAAAAATTACGGAATATCGCTGGCTTGATTATGATTTTTCTTTTTCCCCAGCAGCTGAAGTAATGATTTTTGATGACAAAGTTATCGGCGTACTCTTTAAACCGGGTGAAAATTTTGCTTTTGAAATTCAGAGCGAATCTTTTGCCAACTCGCTAAAAATTATATTTGAAATTGTCTGGAACCAATCCAAAACGTTTAAATAAATCCATTTTTGTGTTAAAATATAGGCGTATTAATATTTTATGAACAAAAATCTAAAAATCATTTTTATTTTATTTTTTGTTTTAGTAATAGTTATCTCTTACGGTTTTTTTATTAAATCGCAAAACTCTAATTTTAAAAAAGTAAATCAAAAGTTACAAAATATTAATTATTCTATTCAATAGGCATAAAATAGGTATAAAATAGGTATAATTTAGGTATAATTATACCTATCTTGACAATAGGTATAAAATAGGTATAATTTAGGTATAATTATACCTATTTTAAATTTATGTTATTTAAACTGGAAAAACCAAATTTAACTAAAGTCAAAGAAGATGAGATAATAAAAGCTTTTACAGAAGACTCAAAATTTGAGATTTTTGACTTTATAAAGAAAATTTCGAGTCCGGAATATTTATATTGGGATAAGGTCCGATATAAAGAACCAGCACCAAAAGGTATTTCTCGAGAAGCTCTTTGGAGTGTTATTAAATCAATTAGAGGAGCTCAAAGTTTAAAAACCGTTATTAAAGATAAAAATGGGCAATTTTTTAATTGGTTGAAGTTAGATTGTTTTGAAGAATTTTTTCATAATTTAGACATGAATACAGGCGGAGAAATTTTTGTCGAGAAAAGTGGTATTAACAAAAACAATAAACAAAAATTACTTGCTAGAGGGATTATGGAAGAAGCTATCGCATCGTCTCAATTAGAAGGGGCGGCCACTAGCAGACAGGCAGCTAAAAAAATGTTGCGAGAAGGAAGAAAACCGATAAATAGCTCAGAACAGATGATAGTAAACAGTTACGTATCTATGAAGGCAATTGAAGATGATTATAAAGATAAAGAGCTGAGTTTGGATTTAATTTTAGAATTACATGCCCTTATCACTAAAGACACCTTAGATTCTCAAAACGAAAAACCACGAATTAGAAAAGATAAAGAGCCAATTTTTGTTACGGATAACTCGACGGGTATTACATATTACGAAGCACCCGACAGTAAATTTGTTGAAAAAGAGTTAGAAAAATTGATAAAATTTGCCAACGACAATTTAGAAAATGATTATTTTATTCACCCAGTGATAAAGGCAATAATGATTCATTTTTGGATTGGATATTTGCATCCTTTTACTGATGGAAACGGCCGTTTAGCTAGACTGCTTTTTTATTGGTATCTGGTGAAAAAAGGATATTGGGCGTTTGTATATTTACCAATTTCTAAAGTTATTAAAAAATCTCCAAGACAATATGCCATGGCCTACATTTATAGCGAACAAGACGGCAATGATCTTACTTATTTTCTAGACTATAATATTAGAAAAATTAAATTAGCTGTTAAAGATTTTTTAGATTATTTAGAAAAACAAGCAAGTGGTAATTTTAAAATGAAAAAGAAGTGTGACGAAAAATATAAATTAAATATGAGACAAATTCAATTACTTCAGTATTTGCATGGTGATTTGGCAGAAAAAACAACATTAGCAACGCATATGAATATAAATCAAGTGTCAAAAATGACGGCCCGTAATGATTTAAAAGATTTGGTATTTAAAGGATTTTTAGTTTCTAACAAAAGAGGAAGAAATGTTAATTATACGGGAACAAAAAAAATAACAGAACTTTTTTAAATTATTTGTATGGCTACTATCCAAATAATCGCTTTGGCGATGGCGAACCAAGGTTGATAATGATAAAAAAATAAAAGAATTTAATCTAATTGACACCGGCTCGTTAGAGTCTTATACTAATTTGTTGAGCACTTTAAAAATTAAATTAACTTAAAATTAATATCGTCAATGGAAAAAAGAAACTATTGTGATCCCGCAGATTTTAGACTAATCTGTGAAGGACTTAGCGGGCTAATGTTAGCCGCTGAAAAAGATATCAAAATGGGGGTGGCCGAAAATTTATATTCCCTTAAGGCCCATTGGCGGCTCATGGAAGAAGGCTGGCGTATCATGCTCCCGCGGCCGAAAAAATTATGGCCAAATTTTGATTCCCAATTGATTGAAAAGCCTTTGCTTTCCTGGCCCGATCAACTTTTAGTTGGTGGTGAAAATTTTTTATTAAGCCATCGTAATCCCCTGGGCTTGGAAAGTCTTTATTTTTTCGGTTATGCCGTTGCTTCAGGAAAACTCATAAAAACCAGTTTTATGGTTTCCAAATATCCGGAAAATCACGATGTGCATTTCGTATCCTTTAAAGAAATTGTGGTTGACCCGTTTTGTGATGAGAGAGGAATTAAACCCGATTATTACATTGGCTGTCCGGTGGAGCTTGAGGATATTTCCTGCGGCTTCGGCAATCCTCTGGAGAATTTTATTCTTCGGGAAGAGGAGGAAAGACATCAAAATAAAATGCACAAGTATTATCTCGGAGCCTACCAGGCACTCCTCAACAATAATCCGCATTATTTTCCGAAACCGCTGGTAAAATTTGTTGGTGAAGGGGGTTTTTATTTACCAAAACAAACCGCTGATCTGTCAGAAGAGTTTGAAGAATTAGAGGATATTTCGTAACCTTAAAATGTATCGTAATGAAAAAATTAGCCATTCTTGTTGTTTTCTTCTTTTCCTTGGTTAGCCAAAGTCTAGCTCAAGGAGTTACTCATTTGGTTTATAATCACCACACCTTATTTTTTTCCAGGTGGTTTGAAACCGAATCGGGAAAACCGGTCGGCTCCGAATCAGTCGCTTGGGAACTAGTAGTTATTGCGGTTATTATTTTGATCTTGATTTTTCAGTTTATTTTTACACCCCATCCTCATGGCGGCAATATTAAATTTTACTGGTCGCATTTTTTACCAGGAATTTGTTTTATTTTGGTAATGATCGCCTACATTTTTGGTTTTAGTTCGACAGCTTATGTGTTACTGGGCACAATAGCGGCTCTAGCAATTTTGTTCCTTTCTTTGGGAATTAATTTTGAGGCGAATTGGACCTTTGGTAAGTACCTTATTATCCAGGTACTTAATCTAATTGTAATTGCCTTAACTATTGCGGCCATTACCCATAGCTGGTTGGCCATCTTAGGGATTTTCGTCGGGCCGGTGGTGATTTTTGGATTATTTACCTCCAGTGCACTTCGGAGCCAATAAAAAATACTCAACCTCGTTAGCAATTAACGGGGTTTTGTTTTTTATATTATCGGTTTTTATCATTGACGAAACGAATATTTTCCGCTATAAATAAAGAGTAAGAAATACTATTTAATTAAAAATGACCCTTAAAAAGTCGTTTTCGGCTAGAATCCCCCAGGTTTTGGCCCAAATAAACTAATGAGAATAAAATTTCACAGAACTGAAGCGAAAGAGAAGATTTTTTTTAAGTCTAACTTGCAAATTAAGTCTCCGCAGGTCTTTTTAATTGATGAAACAGGCGAAAGTATTGGCGTCATGGATACCTCTGAGGCGGTTCAAAGAGCTAAAGATTTGGATTTGGATTTAGTGGAAGTAAATCCTAAAGAAAATCCGCCAGTCGCTAAAATTGTTGATTTAGGCCAGCTTAAATATGAGCGCGAAAAAAAGGCTCATAAGCAAAAAATGCAGCAAAAAAAGGTGGAAACTAAGGCGGTTCGCTTATCTTTTAGAATTAGCGATCACGACACGGAGCTACGTTTTAACCAATCAATAAAATTTTTAAGTAAAGGTGATAAATTAAAAGTAGAACTGCTCTTAAAGGGGCGCGAGAAGCAATATCCGCAAAAAGCTGCGGAAATAATGAACGAATTTCTTAATAAATTAAAATCCGTACCCGACTTTAATATTGAACTTGAACAACCCTTGACAAAACAAGGTGGAAGATTTAGTATGATAGTAATCAATAAAAAGTAAGGATATCGTGAAATCAGGTTTCTGCCTGTTTTTTTCTTGAAAAGTATGCCAAAAATAAAAACACATCAAGCAACCGCTAAACGTTTTAAAGTAACGGGCGGCAGTAAAGTAACTCAAAGAAAATCCGGACAAGCTCATAATAATGCTCATGAATCTGGAAGCACAACTCGTTCCAAACGGCTCGATTTGTCGACCACTAAAACATTGACCAAAACTGTAAAGACTTTGGCTCAATTCAACTAATCAAAATTATCAACCTAGAAACTTATGCCTAGAGTAAAACGAGGTACTTCTCACGTTAAAAGTAGAAAAAACCTTCTTAAAGACGTAAAAGGATATAAATGGGGCCGAAAAAAGCTGATTAAATTAGCTAAGACCGCCCGCACTTTAGCCGGTGCTCACGCTTACGTTGATCGTCACAAGAAAAAACGCGATATGCGCGCTTTGTGGCAAATTCGAATCAATGCTTTTGTCCGTGAGTATGATTTATCATATTCCCGATTTATCGGCTTGCTTAAAGCCAATAACATTTTAATTGATCGAAAAGTTTTAGCCGAAATGGCGATTCATAACAAACCGGTATTGGCTAAAATCATTGAGAAAATAAAAAAATAATTGTATGACCGCAATTAAGATTGCTCAAGTTATTGTTTCTATATTGCTTATTGTGGCGATTTTACTGCAAAATCGCGGCGCTGGTTTGGGTTCGGCTTTCGGCGGTTCCGGCGGCGTTTATCTGACTAAACGCGGACTCGAGAAAAAACTTTTTTTAGCTACTATTGTGTTAGCGGTTATATTTTTCGCTTTATCATTTCTCGGCATAATTATTTAAGTTTTTGCCAACGTGAAACCTCTTAAAATTAAAAAAAACTTGTTCGCCGTAACGGGAAAAACTCGTAATCGTTTTTCAAAATATTTTAGAAAGATGATGGGTTTTTGGGCTAAGAAAAATAATTTAGAAAGTTCTGATAAGAATTTAGTTTATACTTTAGCCTCTAGCAAAATTCCCAGCAGTGAACAAATTAAACATTTAGATAAGACGCTTTCTAAAAAAGAAAGTCTGATTATAAAAATTTGTTTAGCGGTCGTTCTAATTAATATTGTTTATTTGGGCGTTCGCTTTTATGATAAGCATATTAGTATTTTACCGGTTGTCGGCGGAACCTATCACGAAGCTGTGGTGGGCTATCCAAAAAATATCAACCCTCTTTATGATACTAATCGCGATGTTGATAGTGATTTGTCGGCGCTTATTTATTCCCGGCTATTTACGTATGATGTAAATGGCGAACTCATAAATGACTTAGCTGACAATATTACTACGAGTGATAATAAAACTTTCGTGGTGACTTTAAAAAATAATGTTAAGTGGCACAGCGGCGAAACTTTAACGGCCGATGACGTTATTTTTACTTTTAATTTAATCACCAATCCCGATTTTAATTCGCCGTTGCGTAAAAACTTCAGCTCGGTCAGCGTGGAAAAAGTTTCTGATTCACAGATTAAATTTACTCTACCGACAGTTTATGCCGCTTTTCCTAATCTGCTTACTTTTGGAATTATGCCCCAAAGTGTTTGGGAAAATATAACCCCTGATTCAGCCACTTTAACCGATCTTAATTTGCAACCTGTTGGTTCCGGCCCATATAAATTTAGTTCTTTACTTAAAAATAAACAGGGTGAAATCAAAGAATACCGTCTAGCGGCCAACGATGATTATTACGGCGCGAAACCTTATATTAAAAATGTTGTTTTTAAATTCTATCCAGATGCGAACGAACTAGTGTCGGCTTTAAATGATGGCGACGTCCAAGGGATTGCTTATTTGCCGCTTGATCATAAACAAGCGTTGCTGGCTCAAAATTCTTTAAATTTTAATTCGCTTAATTCTTCCCAGGAAGATTTAATATTTTTTAATTCCACTACTAATAAGGTCTTGGCCGATTTAGAAGTTCGCCGCGCCTTAGCTTTGGCTCTCGATAAGAAGACGATTGTGCGCGATGTTTTTTATAATTTTTATAAAGTAATTGACGGACCGCTTACCCCAGGCTCATCGGCCTATACTGATCAAGTTACAAAATATGATTTTAATTCTGAAGCGGCCAACGCTAAACTAGATGAGGCCGGCTGGTCAAAAATAGTAATTGATAATAATAATTTGGCCGCCAGTTCTTCAGAAATAAAAGCGATTGTTTCTTATGCCAGTTCGACTAAAGAAAATGCCAATGGCCTGTGGCGCTTTAAAAAAGATAAAAAAGATAACGTAACCTTATTAACCGTGGATCTTAGTGTTGTCGATGGTTCAGATTCGGCGTCTGTAGCCGGAAAAATTAAAAGTTATTGGGAAGCGGTCGGCGTCCACACAACTTTAAATACCGTCGCCACCGGTGATGTTACTAATTTAATTTCGTCTCGCAGTTTTGAAACTTTATTATTCAGTGAAATTTTAGGTAGTGATTCGGATATGTTCGCTTTTTGGCATTCTAGCCAGACTGGAGACAAGGGTTTAAATATTTCCAGCTATAAAAATACCCGCGTTGATAAGCTTTTAGAAGACTCCCGAGCTACGGCCGATAAAACTTTACGAGCTACAAATTATGGCGAGGTTCAAAAAATTATCAGCAACGAACTGCCAGCTATTTTTCTTTACGAAAAAAACTATATATACGTGCAAAGCAAAAAAGTCAAAGGCTTTGATGGCCGCACCATCATTTCTCCTAGCGACCGTTTTGCGGGAATCTCCCATTGGTACTTAAAATCTAAGAATAAATTTTCTTGGTAAGCGCCAGCACAAGCAATTTAAATAAAAAATTATCTCTCTAGGGTAATTTAATTACGGAATTTTTGTATTTAAGTATCAATGCTAAAAAGCATTATTTAAAACCTAAATTCTATCTACACAATGATAACTAAATACAAATCAAACTCGACGGCTGCCCGTCCTTTTTCGTCTCCTAAAAAAGCGAGCGAAGATACGGTGGTTTTTAAATCGACACCAGCCACTTATTTTGGCGGACGCAAAGCGCCGGCGAATAATCTTCAAGACCCCTTAAACATAGAGGCTATCTTAAGTGAAAACAAAGAATTTTTGCGGCAAGAAGGCAAGCCGGTAGAAAATAAAATATTGGTAAATAAACCGGTTTCGACTGTTAAAGCTCCATACAACAATCGAGCGGCTAATTATCGAACTCCGCGTCCTAATAACTCTAATTCTTTTTCTCAGGCCAAACCTCAAGCCCCCGTTCGCCAGATTTTTTCTCAACAATCAGGCGGCAACAATTTAAGAGTCATGGTGATGGGCGGACTGGAAGAAGTCGGCCGCAACATGACGATTTTTGAATGCAATAAAGAAATTATTATTATTGATATGGGGCTGCAGTTTCCGGAAGAAGATATGCCGGGAATCGATTATATTATTCCTAATGTCACCTACTTGCAAGATAAAAAAGATTGGATCAAGGGAGTAATTATTTCTCATGGTCACTATGATCATATTGGCGGCATCCCGCATATCATGGGGGAAATCGGCAATCCGCCGATGTTTATGGGTAAATTGACTGCTGGCTTAGTGCGCAAAAGAAATATTGAATATAAGACGGCGCCAGTTTTAAAGATTAAAGAAATTGATGATTCTTCCAGTATAAAATTAGGCAACTCTTTTACGGTGGAATTTTTACGAGTTAATCACTCCATTCCCGATTGTTTTGCGACAATTATTAGAACTCCGTTTGGCGTTTTAATTCATACCGGTGATTTTAAAATCGATTTCACGCCGGTAAATGATAAACCGGCTGATTTAAATCGCATGGCGCAACTGGGAGCAGCCGGCGTTAGATTACTGATGTCTGATTCAACTGATGCCACTCACCCGGGATATCAAGTATCTGAATCTTATATAGGCGAGGAAATGGGAAAATTATTTGAAAAGATTGAAGGCCGGATTATTATTGGCACCTTTGCTTCTCAATTATCCCGCGTTCAGAAAATTTTTGATTTAGCGGAAAAATATGGCCGCCGCGTTTCTTTACAAGGTCGCAGTATGGCTTCTAATGTGGAGGTGGCTTATGAAATTGGTTACTTAAAATTTAATCCTAAGATGTTAATTGATGATAAGGATTTAAATAAAATGCCGGATAATAAAGTTATTATTGTCGGTACCGGTGCTCAAGGCGAAAGCAATGCCTTTCTAAGCCGAGTGGTAAATGGCGAGCATCGAGTAGTTAATATTAAAGCGGGCGATACGGTTTTATTTTCTTCTTCAGTTATTCCTGGCAATGAACGCTCGATTCAAAATTTAATGGACCGAGTTGTCCGCCAAGGCGCCAAAATTATTCATTATAAAATGTTAGATATTCATGCCGGCGGCCACGCCAAAGCTGAAGACTTAAAGCTGACGATGCGCTTATTCAAGCCGGAATATTTTATGCCGATTGAAGCTAATCATTATATGTTGCGCGCTCACGCGGAACTTGCCGAACAAGTAGGAATTCCGGTTAATAAAATTTTTGTGGCCGATAACGGACAAGTAGTTGATTTTAGAATGGTCGGCGGCAAAGTTGAAGGACATTTAACTCAGGAAAAAGTGCCGACTGATTATGTGATGGTTGATGGTTTAGGTGTCGGTGATGTTTCGGAAATTGTTTTACGTGACAGGAGGATGATGTCTGAAGATGGTATGATCGTAGTCATTGCCACTATTGATGCCCATACCGGTGATATTATCGGCAACCCAGATTTAATTTCCCGCGGCTTCGTTCACATGAAAGAAAATCGTGAACTGATCGAAAAGACTAGAATGAGAGTTAAAAAAATTATTAAGGATAAGAACCCAATGACCCTTGCCGATGATGATTATATTAAAAATAAAATCAGAAATGATATCGGCCAATTCTTATTTACCCAAACTAAGCGCCGCCCGATGGTGCTTCCGGTGGTGATTAAGGTATAATATTGTTTAGTTTTAAAAAGCCAGCTTAAAAACTATTATGAAGTTAGAAACCAAAAATATTAAATGGTTCGTCTTACTAGTATTAGTTATAGTTGGCTTTTTTGTTTACTTTAATTCTTTTTCGAATAAATTATTTTGGGACGATGACGATGGCATTACTAATAATGTCTATATTAAAGATTTGGCTTATTTGCCAAAATATTTTTCGCAGAATTTAATTGCCGGTTCCGGACAAACTAGTAATTATTATCGACCTTTAGTTTTAACTTCGTTTGCCATTACATATCATTTTTTCGGCTTGAATCCTTTGGGCTATCATTTGGTTAATTTATTTTGGCATATAATGGCCGCCTGGTTAGTTTTTTTATTTTTATATCAATTAAGCAAAAGACACTGGCTGTCTTGTTGGCCGGCTTTATTTTTTTTAGTCCATCCGCTGCAGACTGAGGCGGTTACTTATGTTTCTGGCTTAGCTGACCCAATGTCAGCGGTTTTTATTTTACTGTCTTGCCTTTTTTACGTTTTATTTAGGCAGCAAAAAGCAAAATATTATTTAATGTTTAGTGTTTTGGCTTTTTTGTTAGCTCTTTTAAGTAAAGAACAATCTATAACGCTGCCCGCTTTAATTTTGATGATTGAATTTTTATTTTTTTTCAAAAAGACAGAGTGGAAAAAAAGTTTGGTTTTATTTTTACCCTTTGCTTTGCTCTCCGCTGCTTATTTTTTAGCCCGAGTAAGTTTCTTAAATTTTAATGACATTTTATCAGGCGTTAGCTACGCTGGTGTTTATGATTCCAGTTTAAAAATTAGGTTACTGACGTTTACTTGGGTTTTTATAAAATATTTGTCTTTATTGTTTGCGCCCTTTAATCTTCATATGGCCTATGAAGTAATGCCGATTACTTCAATATTTTCCTGGTCAGTTTTGGGATTTATCTTAGCGATGGCGGTTATTATTTATCTGGGGAAAGAATATTTGGCGAAAAATAAACTGATTGTTTTTGGCCTCGCCTGGTTCTTGATCCTTCTCTTACCGCGGACGAATATCATTTCTATTAATCGTCCGTTGTATGAGCATTGGCTATATTTACCGATGATTGGTTTCTGGTTGGTGGTAATTTTGCTAATCGAAAAAATAAAGATTAAAAAAGAAATAATAATTATTTTTTTAAGTTTGCTTAGTCTTTATTTTATTACTTTAACTATTAAACGGAATTTTGACTGGCGCGACCCCATAACTTTTTATGAAAAGAACTTAACCTATACACCCAATAGTTTTATCCAGCATAATAATTTAGGCATGGCTTATGCTGATGCTGGCCGTTTAGATGATGCCGCCCGGCAATATCAGACGGCCATTGCTATTTCCGATACCTACCCGCAAGTTCATTATAATTTAGCCAATGTTTTAGTGGCTCAAAATAAGATCAAGGAGGCAGAAGTTGAATATTATAAAGCGATTGACATTAGCCCAGAATTTTCTTTGCCCTATATTAATTTAATTAAAATCGCTATTTTATCTAAAGACGAGACTAAACTGCAAACTATTTTAGCAAAACTAAAGTCTAATTTTTCCGAAGATTATTATCTAACGCAGGCTTTTTATGCCTATTACTCTTTGGGAAATTATGACCGCGCTCGGGATATTGGGCTGGAATTTATCAATAAATACCCAGATAACAATCAAATCGGCTTGATGCTGTTGCAGATGAGGTGATTTTTTACATGTATAAATTCTTGACATAGAGCCATGGTTTTGGTAATTTTAGTGGTATTAGTAAAAATTAGTAGTAACTTAAAAATAAGTAAGAAAGATGAAAAATTTTTGTCAGAATGCCGTTTTGGTTTGTTCTTTGGAAAAGGATGATGAACGTAATTTTACCGGTATGCAACTAAGAGTGTGGAAATTTAACAATTCCACCACCGTGTTGGTGCGGCTTTTAAAACATAGTAAAGAAGCCGCTGAAAAATTATGGGACGGTGAAAGAACACTAGGGGAAGTAGATAATATGATCCTGGATTTATTAAAAGATCTTAAAATAATATCGTTTCAAGAAAACTGGGATTACTCGGTGAATGAATCCAATATTTTTGAAGATCAGGATGAATATGAAGAAAAAAAAGATTGCTCTTATTTTGCTTGGTCGGTAAAAACGTGGAAACTCCAATTTTAACAAGTATGGGCCTTAGTTTATTCAGATAATCTGTGTAAAGTAAGGCCATTTTTGTATAGACGTCACCTCTTGCCAAATCCCTAAAAACCTGTATAATTGGGATTAATAAAATATAGGCTCAAAAACTCCTCGAAGTAATAAGAGTGAATTTATCACTCCCGGGCACTTTGGGACTATCTCGCAAGAGGTGGTTAAGACCGCTTTTTTTATTATCAAATTCTAAAAGCCGTCTAATATATATATGGAAACTGACTTCGCGAAATTACTGGAGAAAGATGACACTCGCATCCCTCAAACTGGCGACATCGTCAAAGGGGTTGTTATTACTGCTTCTAAATCAGAAGTAAAATTAGATATCGATGGAATCCTAATGGGGATTGTTCGAGGACCAGAACTTTATTCTGAGGTTCCGGAATTTGCTGATTTAAAACCGGGCGATGAAATTGAAGCCGCGGTGATTGATGAAGAAAATGAAAATGGTGAACTCGAGTTATCTTTTAGAACTGTTGGCCAAGAAAAAGCGTGGAACAATTTGCGCCAGGCCTTTAAAGATAAAGCGACGATTAAAGTTAAAATTATTGATGCTAATAAGGGCGGACTTTTAGCTCGTTATTGCCAAATCAATGGTTTTTTACCGGTATCACAACTAGCTCCCGAAAACTATCCACGTATTAGCGGTGGTGATAAGAGTAAAATCTTAGAAAAATTAAAGAGTTTCGTTGGCCAAGAATTTGAAACCAACGTCATGACTTTAAATGAAGAAGAAAATAAAATCATTTTTTCAGAAAAAGATGTTTGGAACAAACGCCAGAAACCAACTTTGGATAAATATAAGATTGGCATGGAGGTTGAAGGTAAAATTACGGCCATTACCAACTTTGGCGTCTTCGTTAATTTTGATGACGGCATGGAAGGTTTAATTCATATTTCTGAGTTGGCTTGGCAGAGAATCGATTCTCCAAATGAATTATATAAAGTTAATGATAAGATAAAAGCTGAGATTGTCAGTATCGATGGTTCTAAAATTTTCTTAAGTGCTAAGAAATTATTACAAGATCCATGGCTTGAGGCCAGTGCTAAATATAAAATTGGCCAAGTTGTCTCCGGTATGATTTTGAAAGTAAATCCTTTTGGCTTATTTGTTAAGCTTGATGAAGAGATTCATGGCTTAGCTCACATCAGCCAATTAGGACTGAACGCTAAAGATAAAATTACTGATTTATATCAAATTAATGAAGTGCGTGATTTTGAAGTCGTAAATATTTCTCCATCGGAACATCGTTTAGGCTTGAAATTAGCCGGGGTTAAATCAGAAGTAGCCGCTACTGAAGAAAAAAAAGAAGAGGTGAAAGTTAAAGAAGTTAAAGAAGTTAAGAAAGAAAAAGTGGTAAAGAAAAAGGCCACCAAAAAAGCTGAATAATAGTTTAGTTTAGATAGTAAAAAGGCAGTGGTCATTACGACTACTGCCTTTTGCTAATTTATTCTTTCACGAGTTTTGTGACTTGAGAAATAAATTCTTTCGTAAATATTTTTGGCTTGGCTAAACAGCCAACGTTTACTTTAGACTTTTCGTGGTAATTTCTGGTGTATTTCCAGTACCAAGATAAACCATTATGAATTAAATTTTCTGGATAGATTTCATCTTGCCACTCATCATGATCAGCTCCCGGGCAGCGCATTAATTGCCCAGTTTCACGGATTAATAAGCCATTGCACATTTGTAGGCAATGGCTGCAACCGGCATAAGGCGAGGGACCAAATTCATCAAAATATTTTTTCGAAATTAGCCCGCGCTTCAAAGAATACTTTATTGTCTTAACATAATATTCTTGAAATTTAGTCATAAACCCCGTATCAAGTTTATTATAGAGCCCGCCGCCACAACCGCTTTGCATTGAAGTGGTGGAAATTACAGTAACACCGCGATCAACAAAATAAGTGAAGATTTCATAAGCCTCATCGATCGTATCAGCGGTAATTGGCGTATTGATAATTACTAGACGAGCTTCTTTACCTCGGGAAATTTCTGCGGCCGCAAAATATTTATACAGCAACTTCAGCGCCCGAGTTTGAACCGCTTTATAATTTCCAGCATAATCTTCTTTGCCTTGATAGCCGCCACGAACCAAATCATTAGTTTTGGATTCATCAAATGATCGGAAATTAAAAAGAATTTTTAAATTAGGATAAGAAGCTAATTTAATAATTAATTCTTCCGAGGTGTGCAGCCCTTGATTGCCAAAAAGTTTTTCTACTTCAGCATCGTCGCCGAACATCGGGTCTTTAACAAAGACACCAAGAATTACCTCCATCTTTTGAAAACGATCTAAATATTTAAAAACATCTTTGTCGCGGAAAAATTCTGATGGTCCTAAATATTTTACCGTTTTTGTTCCGAGGTTACTAACAGCCTCTTCGATTAATTCTAGGATAGCTTCGGGGTGGATCAAATCTCGATCTTTAAACAGATTATCTTGTTTAACATAACAACCTTTGCAATTTAGTTTACAGTTGCCATACACTTTGTTAACTAAGATATTTTTCTTCTCAGCCTCGGTCGAGGCCGAGTTGTAAGCTTCAACCACTTCAGCGGGAAGCCAGTTAAATTCCAGAGAAAGAAGTTTTTTGCAACCGGATTCAGTTTTTTCAGCGAGCATTTTTGGTGTAACCGTAATTCCTTCTAAACAGGGATTGATTTTAACACCAATACTTTTAAAGGTATCAGTAGTAGAAGCAAATAAACTTGGGACATTGTTTAATGGATAAATTTTCATGATTAATGGTTTTTAAATTGTTAGACTTCCGGCCGGATGGTCCAACAATTTTTTAATCATGATTTGTTAAAGGTCTTAGTTTATGACTTAAATATACAGTAACTGTCAAATTGATGTCTACCACTACTTAAAATACTGATTTAATATTGACATATTTTTGCTTATATTATATAATAAAAATGTCGAAATATTTTCCACAACATTATGATAAATTCTCTTTTAAAACAACTTAATTTTTCCGAAAAAGAATCACTTATTTATTTAGCCCTGCTGGAAATTGGTTCTGGTAAAGCCAGTGATATTGCTAAAAAGACTAATTTAAATCGCACTACGGTTTATGATATTTGTGATTCACTAATGCAGAAGGGTTTGATCAGTAAATATAAAAAAGGAGCCGGCACCTACTTTAACGCTTTAGATCCTAAGCACTTACTTAATTATTTAGATCGCGAGCAAGAAGAGCGAATTAAGGAAATAACCAAACAAAAGAACAAAGTCCAATCACTGTTACCGCAGCTTATATCTTTACAAAATATTTATGGCGCGACTAAGCCAAAAGTCCAATTTTTTGAAGGCGAAAAGGGTATGAGGGAAGCCTATGAAGATACTTTAAAATCCAAGGAAATAATTTTAGCTTATGCTAATGTAGCCACAATGCATCAAGGGTTGCCAAATTTTTTTCCCGAATATTATAAGAGGCGCGCCGAAAGTAAAATTTTTATTAAAGCGATTATTCCCAGAAATAAGACTTCGATTGAAAGAGCTGCCAAAAATCAAGAAGAAATGCGGGACACGAGATTTTTGCCGGAAACTGATATGACTTTTTCGCCGGAAGTTAATATTTATAATAATAAAATTTTGATTGCGTCGTGGAAAGAAAAAATTGCCATTATTATTGAATCCAAAGAATTAGCTGATTTGCAAAAACTTACTTTCGATTTGCTTTGGAACGTTTTACCTAAAATTTAATTGGTTGCCAAAAGCCGATAAATACTATACAATTGCTATACATAATCTATTATATTTAACTTACATATGAAGAATTTATTTAAAAATTTAGCCATTTTTTTTCTCGTATTTTTGCTTATTGCTGGTGTTTTTAGTTATTTTGGCGACTCCGCTAAAGTAAAAATTGTGGGGCTTGATACTCTAATTAGCCAAATTAATAATACTCAAGTTAAAACTATTAATGTTACGGGTGATAAATTGGAAGTTTTCTTAAAAGACGGCAGCAAGGAATCAATTAAGAAAGAAGTTAACGATTCTCTACCGTCGCTGCTTAAAGATTTTGGCGTAGCGCCGGAAAAAGTGGCCGCCGTCTCTATTACGGTTAAAGATCCTAGCGGTTGGGATTATATTTTAAATAATATTTTACCTTTTCTCTTGCCCTTTTTGCTGATCGGCGTTTTTTTATTCTATATGATGCGCGGTGTTTCCGGGATGAATTCGCGAGCGATGAGTTTCGGCCAGTCGAATGCTAAAGATTTTAATTTAAATCAAAAAGACAGGGTCAGTTTCAAAGATGTCGCTGGTGCTAAAGAAGCTAAAGAAGAGCTTAGTGAGGTGGTGGAATTTTTAAAGTTTCCCAAAAAGTTTCATGATTTAGGGGCGCGCATTCCTCGTGGCGTTTTATTATTAGGTAGTCCGGGCACTGGCAAAACATTACTGGCTCGCGCGGTAGCCGGTGAAGCGAATGTACCATTTTTTAATATTTCCGGTTCGGAATTTGTGGAAATGTTTGTCGGCGTCGGAGCTTCACGCGTCCGTTCCTTATTTGAAAAGGCTAAGAAAGAGGCGCCATGTATTATTTTTATTGATGAAATTGATGCGGTTGGCCGCCGCCGCGGAGCCGGACTCGGAGGCAGTCATGACGAAAGAGAACAAACCCTTAATCAGATATTAGTCGAGATGGATGGTTTTGAACCAAATAATAATGTAATTGTAATCGCCGCCACTAACCGTCCTGATGTTCTAGATCCCGCTTTACTTCGTCCCGGCCGCTTTGACCGCCAAGTAATTATCGATAAGCCGGATTTAAAAGATCGCGAAGAAATTTTATTAGTTCATGCCAAGAAAAAACCATTTGAACAGACAGTCAGTTTAAGATTAGTGGCCGAGAGAACGCCTGGTTTTTCCGGGGCTGATTTAGCTAATTTACTTAATGAAGCAGCCATATTAGCGGCTAGGCAGAATAAAAAAATAATTGGCCAAATGGAAATATTTGAAGCGATTGAAAAAGTGATGATTGGTCCGGAACGAAAAAGCCGCGTCATCACTGATCAAGATAAAAAAATTACCGCTTATCATGAAGCCGGACACGCCGTGGTCGCGCACTTTTTACCGGGGGTTGATCCAATTCAAAAGGTATCAATTATTTCTCGCGGACAAGCGGGTGGTTATACTCTAAAAGTACCGATTGAAGATAGGCATTATCATGCTAAAAGTGAGTTTATTAATGAATTATCAGTTTTGCTCGCCGGACATTTAGTTGAAAAAGAAGTTTTTGGTGAAGTAACTACCGGAGCTACTTCCGATTTAAGACGCGCTACCGCTTTAGCCCGCAGTTTAGTAACTGATTATGGCATGAGCGAAAATCTAGGCCCGCGAACTTATGGTGAGAAAGAAGAGATGATCTTTTTAGGCAAGGAAATTCACGAACAACGCGATTATAGTGAAAAAGTGGCTGAGAAAATTGATGAAGAAATTACGGTCTTCTTGGAAAAAGCCACGGTGGCTGCTAAAAAGATTATTGATGAAAAGCGCGAATATATTGAAAAGACGGTCGTCGTTTTGATTGAGAAAGAAACCATTGAGAAAGATGAGTTTGCTAAATTGATGACAAGTGAGGCCGGTGAGGTGAAAAAGAAGGACTAAGGTTTGACTAAAATTTTTTTTAAGTTATACTAAATTTATATAATTAATTAAATCGATTATTCTATATGGCTAATCCTAAGAAACGAAAAACCCATAGCGCCGTTGGCAAAAATAGAGCCCACCAAGCTTTAGAAAAGGTGGCGCTAAACAAATGCACTAAGTGCGGCAAACCAAAATTACCACATAACGCTTGTGAATTTTGCGGTGCTTATAAAGGTGTAGCAGCCGTAAAAGTAAAGACAAAAGTAGTTAAAAAATAGACTTTTAAAGATTTGAAGCCTTGGAGATAGAATAAGAAAAAATGGTCTTAGTCTTCAAGTTTTAGTTATTTAGATGATTTATTAAATAAACTAGATCTTATTAAAATTTATGTCCAATCGTCATTTGGCTCGAACCATTGCTATGCAAACTTTGTTTGTTTGGGATTTTAATGGTAAAAAAACAGAATTGGTCGAAAGCTTTATCAGTGATAATTTTGCTAATTTTGCACCCCATTTCGACGATGGCGGCTTCGTAAAAGATTTAGTCATGGGTGTTATCAGCCGTTTAGACGAACTTGATGATTTAATCCGCAAGCACGCCACTGAGTGGCCGCTCGATCAGATTACCTGTGTTGATCGGAATGTGTTGCGCCTGGGCATCTATGAACTTTTATATTGTGAAAATATCCCATCGCGCGTTGCGATTAATGAAGCTATTGAAGTGGCTAAAAGTTTTGGCGGCGACTCTTCCGGAAAATTTATTAATGGTGTTTTAGGAGCAATTTATAATGATTTGCCGGAAGACCAAAAAAGGGATAATAAAGAAGAATTTGAAGAAAAAAAGAAAATAACCACCGGTGAAAATATTATTAGCAGCGATTTTGCTCCAGAATCAAGCTTACCTAAAATAGATTAACAGGCTTTTACCTCAAGGTGCTATCTTGAGGTTTTTGTTAAAAAATATGAATGGTTTTGAAAAATTACAAAAACAATTAAAAATTAATTTCAAAAATTTAGATTTGTTAAAGCAAGCCTTGGTGCACCGCTCTTATTTAAATGAGCACCCTGATTTTTCGGTCGGGCATAATGAACGTTTGGAATTTTTAGGCGATGCGGTGCTCGAAATTGTGGTCACCGAATTTTTGTATTTAAATTTTAGAGATACGGATGAAGGCGATTTAACTAATTGGCGCGCTTCTTTGGTCAACGCTAAAATGCTTCATGTAATCGCCACCGAACTTAATCTGGAGGACTATTTGTATTTATCTAAAGGCGAGGCCAAAGATAAGAATAAAAAATCGCGGCAATATATTTTAGCTAATGCGGTGGAAGCCGTTATCGGGGCGATTTATTTAGATCAGGGTTTAGAAGTGGCCAAAAAATTTATTTTAGAAAATATCGTTTCTAAATTGGACGAAATTTTAAGCAGCCAGTCATATCTTGATCCAAAATCCAGATTTCAAGAAGAGGCGCAGGATAAGAAAGGAATTACCCCGCACTATGAAATTTTAAATGAAGAGGGGCCGGATCATGCCAAGCTTTTTACCGTCGGTTTATATTTAGGCGAAGAACTGGTAACTAGCGGCGAAGGCTCTTCTAAACAAGAAGCTCAAGTGGATGCGGCGGCTAAAGGTTTAAAAAAAATGGGTTGGTAAATATATTTTTAAACATTAATCTGCAAATTTAAATTTAATAATATGGATGTCAAAAATCTTTTTAAAATTGCCTCGGAGAAAAAAGCTTCCGACCTGCATTTACTAGTTGGGCAGCCGCCGATTTTAAGAATTGATGGTGAGTTGGTCACAATTAATTCTGTTTGGAAAGGCAAGGAATTTTATGGACCGCTCACCAAGACAGATTTAAGCATGGTCTTTGAAAATTTACTGACTAAAGACCAGAAGATCAGATTTCTAAAAGATAAAGATTTAGATTCCAGTTATGCTTTTGACGGCGTGCGTTTTCGAATTAACGTCTCTTACGAAAAAGATAATATTTGCATCGTGGCGCGCGTGATTGAAGAAAAAAAACCGACGCTCGATGAAATTGGCATGCCCGAAGTAGTTAAAAGTTTACTTGAATCTCACCAAGGTTTAATTTTAATTACTGGTCCGACGGGCTGTGGAAAATCCACCACTTTGGCGGCGATGATACATCACATTAATTCGACTCGCAGTTGTAATATTATTACCCTAGAAGATCCCATAGAATATATTTTTACCTCGGATAAAAGTTTAGTCGCGCAGCGCCAATTAGGTTCTGATGTTAATACTTTTGCCAGCGGTTTAAAACATGTTTTACGCCAAGATCCTAATGTAATTATGGTTGGTGAAATGAGAGATTACGAAACTATTTCCGCCGCCATTACTTTGGCGGAAACGGGGCATTTAGTGCTTGCGACTTTGCACACTTATAATGCCGTGCAAACGATTGATAGAATTATTGATATTTTTCCACCTCATCAGCAAACTCAAATTAAATCTCAATTATCCATGCTGCTCACAGCCGTTATTTCTCAGAGATTATTGCCGAGAGTCAGCGGCGGCCGAGTAGCGGCGCGAGAAATGCTAATTCGAAATTCGGCGGTCTCTAATTTAATCCGTGAAAGCAAAACTAATCAGCTTAAAAGCGTGATGGAAATGCACAGTAAAGAAGGCATGTGTACTTTAGATAGCCACATTAAAGAATTATATCAAAACGGAGAAATTAGTTTAGAAACCGCTAAGGCTTATTTAGAAGATCCGGCCTTAATTTAAGGAAAACCTAAAATTTTTATAAATTTATTTTCAATTAAAGCGCTGTCCGGTGCTTTTTTGATTTTTACCCTTATTTTCCAAGGGGTTTAAGCTCTTGACTTTATTTTTAAATAACCTATAATAAATAACAGTTTTACGAAATCAAAAAATATATGCGTAAACACTTAATATATAAATCACCAAGCGGTTAATAAGAACGATAACTCGTTTTTTGTGACCGCCGACCGGCGGTTTTTTTAAATCTTGGGTCCGGTGAGTATTAAGCAGTCCCTTACCAATTAAATATCTTTAGAATAATATCAAAACATCAAAATATAACTTGATGCGGAACTTTGCAATTGTTCTGTATTAAGTAACATCCAATTTTGCTGGATGTACACATTTTTGGAAACAAAAGTGTGGGAGAATCTCAACAAGAGTATATGGCGGATGCCTTGACATAAGAAGACGATGAAGGACGTAGCAGCCTGCGATAAGCTGCGGTGAGGTGGCAAGCAACCTTTGACCCGCAGATGTCCGAATGGGGAAACCCGCCACGTTGAAGACGTGGAGAGCTCTGACTTTTAGTCGGAGCTAGAAGACCCGGTGAACTGAAACATCTTAGTAACCGGAGGAAAAGAAAATAAAAATCATTCCCCGAGTAGTGGCGAGCGAAAGGGGAGGAGCCTAAATCTATCAAACTGCGAATTTGAACCAGTTTACTGGGGAGAATTCTGAAGGATCCAAGTCCACATGTTTCATAGACGTTGCAAGAGATGGCGTTTGTTCCTTGGATTGAACAAGACGGAGTCATAAAAGATAATTCTTAGTTGAATGAGCTGGAAAGCTCGGCCAGAGACGGTGATAGCCCCGTAAATAAAAAGAATTTTCTCTCCGTTGTCATTTTCTTAAGTAGGGCGGAACTCGTGAAATTCCGTCTGAAGCAGGGTCGACTATGACCCAAGGCTAAATACTTCTTATGATCGATAGTGAACAAGTACCGTGAGGGAAAGGTGAAAAGCATCCCGAGAGGGAGGTGAAA